>Ga0070739_10002295_pt1 | contig 26108 bp, 27 predicted proteins | sample Coa_R1_7_FD_66445 | JGI IMG/M metagenome (GOLD analysis project Ga0070739, IMG submission 66445) | Surface soil microbial communities from Centralia Pennsylvania, which are recovering from an underground coalmine fire - Coalmine... | ecosystem: Environmental > Terrestrial > Soil > Unclassified ...
AATACCTGCGGGAGGCGATGTTCGGTCCGAGCCACCCGCGCCAGAGCGGTCGGGCGGAGATCGGCGCGGCGGCGCCGCTCGATCCGAACCTGCCCGGCTTCGGGCCGTTCGGCACCGTGGGCGCGCACTGCTTCAACCCGAAGTCGGCGGCCTTCGTGCGCATCGCCGCGCTCATCGACGTGCGGCGGCGGTATCCGGCGCTGCGTTACGGGCGCCAATACCAGCGGCCAGTGTCGAACTTCGGTGCGCCGTTCGCGCTGCCTGGCGCCGGCGAGCTAATCGCCTGGTCCCGCCTGCTCGATGACGACGAGGCCCTGTGTGTCGTGAACGGACACGGCCTGGCCGCTCGGGGTGGCGACGTGGTGGTGGACGCGGCGCTCAACGCGCCGACGGCGCCGGGTCGGCCGTCGGCTCCCGGCTGGCCGTTCTTCGAAGTCGTCGGCAACTCGGCGCAAGCCGCGACCGGAGCCGGCTACAGCGGACCGCATCCGATCGGTCAACGGCTGCCAGTCCAGCAGCGCGATGGGACGGCCTACGTCGAGATCCGCGACCTACCGCCCTCGGAGATGCTCGTCCTCGTCAATCGCCCCTGAGCGCCTGGTCGCGAACGCGGGAACCACACCCGTACCCCGACTTAGAGATACTAACGAAACCCGCAATCCCTGCTGCGAGCCTGCGGGTCACAGCAGGGATTGATAGACCTCCTCAGGCGCTCGACGGCGTGGCGGCCATGGCTGGCTGGGCAGGGCGGGGGCCGAGGTCGGTGATGTTGAAGGTGATGGCGGCCGAGGCGAGGAGGACCAGGCCGATCGCGAGCTGATAGCCGTCGTAGGTCTGGGTCAGGTCGAAGACGATGCTGCCGAGCTGCGGCCCAAGCGACGAGCCAAGCTGGTGGACGATGAAGCTCAGGCCCAGCATCATCCCGGCCAGGCGCGGGCCCACCGCCTCGTAGAACAGCACGTTCTGGACGCCGATCGTGCCGAAGGTCGGGCCGATGGCCACAATGACCAGCAGGTAGAGCACCCACTGGTTGGGGATCGCCGTGGCCAGGGCCAGCGTGCCCAGGCCACGCACGAGGTAGCTGAGGGAGAGGATGCGCGCCCGGCTGTGGCGGTCGGCCAGCCAGCCGAAGACGAGCGACCAGCCCACCGCGGCGGCGCCGTAGATGCTCAGGGCGGTGGTGCCGACGACCGGGTCGAAGCCCTTGCTCATCGTCAGCGCCACCAGGTGGGCGGTCTGGAAGAAGGCCAGGCCGCAGGAGAGGCGGGCCACGAACATCGCCACCATCGAGCGGTTGCGGAGGTACGGGACGCTGGCGCTCCAGGACGCCCGGCGGTGGGTTGCCAACCGGGCCCGGTCGGGGTCTCGCGCGCTAAACCAGGCCAGGGGTAGGGCAATGAGCCAGAGCTGGGCGCTGGTGGCCAGCGCCGCCGTGCGCCAGCCAAACAGCTTCACCAGCAGGAACAGCAGCGGCGCGAACAGCAGCGGGTAGAGGGGGGACGCGCTCTGGACGATGCTGACGGCCCAGGCCCGCCGCCGCGCGTCGAAGTGCTTGGCGACGAGCAGCGAGCCGATGGTGATGCTGGCCGCGCCCATTGCCGTCCCGATCAGCAGCCCGAAGGCCAGGCAGAGCTGCCAGAGGGTCTGGGCCAGGCCCATGACCAGGAAGCCCGTGGCCATCAGGACGATGCCGCCGAGGATCACCGGCCGCGCGCCGCGGTCGTCGGCCAGCTTGCCGAAGATCGGCGAGCTGATCCCCCAGGCCACCATCGCCAGCGTATAGGGGAGGGTGACCATCGCGCGGGACCAGTCGAACTCGCGCTCGATGAAGGGCAGGAACAGGCTGAAGGCGGTCATGCTGGCGGAGGTCAGCACCAGGGTGATCGTGACCAGGGCGAGCACGGCGTTGCGGGAGAGCTGCATCGTCACCCCGGCGCTGGTATCGCGGGCGCCGCCGGCACTATACCAGGCTTGCGCGGCGCGGCGGTAGCGCCGTGGACAGCGAGCGGGCCCGCCCGGTAGACTGCGGCAGCGCGGCGTCCCGTGGCGCGGCCCGAGAGGGGAGGCGCGGCGATGGCGAAGCCCTACGTGATCGATGCCGATGGCCACGTGCTGGAGACGGACGTCGACTGGGCGGCACGGCTCGAGCCACAGTACCGCGAGCGGGCGCCGCGGATCCTGGAGGTGAACGGGCGCAACCGCTGCCTGATCGAGGGGCGCCTCTGGCCGATCCCCGAGGGGCCGGGCCAGGGCAACAGCGGCCCGTTCAGCGACGACCTGCCCTGGGAGCGGCTCTACCGCGCCGGCATGCGCGACCCGCAGGCTCGGCTGGCGGACATGGACGTCGAGGGCATCGACGTCGCGGTCCTGTTCGGCACGATGATCGGTCTCAGCCTGGCCGCCGTGTCCGATGCCGGCCTGGCCGTGGCCCTGGCCCGCGCCTACAACGACTGGCTGGCCGAGTACTGCCGCCACGCCCCGGCCCGCCTCAAAGGAGTGGCCCTGCTGCCGCTGCAGGACGTGCCCGCGGCGGTGGCCGAGCTAGAGCGGGCAGCGGAGCGCCTCGGGCATGTCAGCGCGATGCTGCCGACCAACCTGCACGGCCAGAACCTGGACCACCCGGCCTTCTACCCGCTGTACGACGCCGCCGCGCAGCTCGGTGTGCCCCTGAGCGTGCACGCCTCGGTCGGCTTCAACGGTGTGCCCGGCCGCTACGGTACCCAGATCGCGGGCACCGACCGGTTCGACCGCTTCTTCTACAACCACTGCGTCGGCTTCCCGTTCGAGCAGATGATCGCCGTGCTCTGCGTCGTCTGCGGCGGCGTGCTCGACCGCTTCCCCACGCTGCGCGTCGCCTTCTTCGAGGCCGGGGCCGGCTGGCTGCCCTACTGGATGCAGCGGATGGACGAGCATTACGAGCGACTACGGCCGCAGGTGCCGCTCCTCGAGCGCCGGCCCAGCGAGCACGTGCGGGGCGAGCGCTTCTTCCTGAGCTGCGACGCCGACGAGGAGACGCTGCCGGACGTGCTGGCCCGCGTGGGGGACGATCAGATCCTCTACGCCTCCGACTACACGCACTGGGACAGCAGCTTCCCCGACTCGGTGCGGCTCATCGCCGAGCGCACGACGCTGAGCGACGCGCAGAAGGCCAAGGTGCTGGGGCTGAACGCCGCGCGGTTCCTCAACCTGCCGGTGCCGGCCGGCGCTCGTTGATCCCGTGGCCCTGGGGGTGTCGCCCAAATAGATAGCGGGGGTCGGGGGTGTACCCCGAAAAACCTCGTTTGCTTCTGCAATGGCCGGTGGAGAATGCCATGCCTTACGACCTGCTGATCAAGGGTGGACGGATCGTCGATGGCTCGGGGCTGCCCGGCTTCCTCGGGGACGTGGCCGTGCAGGACGGGCGCATCGCCGCCCTGGGGCGCGTCGACGGCGCGGCGCGGCGCACGCTGGACGCCGACGGCCTGGTCGTTGCGCCGGGCTTCATCGACCCCCACACCCACCTCGACGCCCAGTTGTTCTGGGACCCGCTGGGCACGTCGTCGTGCTGGCACGGCGTGACGTCGGTGGTGATCGGCAACTGCGGCCTGACCCTGGCGCCCTGCCAGGCCGCCGACCGCGACGCGCTGGTCGGCTCGTTCGTGCGCGTCGAGGGCATGTCGCGGGCGGCGCTGCAGGCGGGCGTGCCCTGGGCCTGGGAGACTACCGCCGAGTACGCCGCTGCGCTGGAGCGCCGGCTCGGCCTGAACGTCGGGTTCCTCGTCGGCCACTGCGCCGTGCGGCAGGCCGTGATGGGCGAGGACGCCGTCGAGCGGGCGGCGCGGCCGGACGAGATCGCGGCGATGCAGGACCTGGTGCGGGCGGGGCTCGACGCCGGCGCGCTGGGCTTCTCCACCAACCGCAACGAGCGTCACTTCCGCGAGGACGGCCGCCCGGTCGCCAGCCGCCTGGCGGCGCCGGAGGAGATCACCGCGCTGGCGAGCGTGCTGGCCGAGCGCAACGCGGGCGTGCTCCAGACCACCCAGGGCGGCACCAACACGCCGAGCGACGTGGAGGCGAGCGCCGCCCTGGCCCTGGCGCTCGGCCGGCCCGTGCTCTGGCAGTCGATCCTCCATCGCTGGTCACGGCCGAACGACTGGCGCGAGCTGCTGGCGGCCGCCGCCGCGGGCGCGGCACGCGGCGCCCGCTCCTACGCGATGACCAACGCGCGGCCGTTCAACAACCGCTACACGCTGCGCAACGCCCAGGAGTTCGACGAGCTGCCGACCTGGCGGGCGCTGATGTTCGCGCCGCTCGCGGAGCGGACCGCCGCCTTCCGCGATCCCGAGGTGCGGCGCAAGCTGCGCTGGGAGGCGGTGGAGGACCCGACGCCGCGCAACTTCCACAAGCGCTGGGACCTGGTGCGGATCATCCAGGTGGCGCGGCCCGAGCACAAGGCCTACGAGGGCCTGAGCGTCGCCGCGCTGGCCGAGCAGCAGGGCAAGGACGTCCTGGACGCCTTCCTCGACCTTGCCCTCGCCGAGGACCTGGAGACCCTGTTCCAGCACCCGCTGACCAACGGCGACGAGGAGGCCGTGGGCGAGATCCTGCGCAGCCCCTATACGATCGTCGGCCAGTCCGACGCCGGCGCGCACGTCGCCATCGACGCCGGCTTCGGCTACTGTACGCTCCTGCTCGGCCAGTACGTGCGCGAGCGGGGCGCACTGACGCTCGAAGAGGCGGTGCGCAAGCTGACCTTCATGGTCGCGTCGCTGTTCGAGCTGCCGGACCGCGGGCTGCTGCGGCCGGGCTACGCCGCCGACCTGGTTGTGTTCGATCCGGCCACCGTCGGCCCCTGCGAGCCGACTCTGGCGCACGACCTGCCGGCGGCCGAGCCGCGCCTGCTCCAGCGCGCCACCGGGATCCACTACACGATCGTGAACGGCACGGTCTTGCTCGAAGGGGGCGAGCACAGCGGCAGCTACCCGGGGCGCGTGCTGCGCCGCACGGCCTAGGCGAGGGAGGGAGTGATGGCGCCGGTCCTCGCGCGCCCGCCCGCGCTGCACCGGACGCTCGTGATCCTGCTGGTCGTCGCGGCCTGCGGCGCGCCGGCGAGCAGTCCGCCGAGCCCGCCGACGACGGCGGCGCTCCCCACGGCGCCGCCAGCCGCCCCGCCAGCCGCGGCGGCGGCCAGCCCGCCCGCGCCTACCGCGCCGCCGCGGGCCAGCATCGCGGTCGGGATGCTGCCGCCGGCGGCGTTCCAGTGGGCGGCCTACGTGGCCGCCGAGCAGGGCTACTTCAGCGCCCAGGCGCTCGACGTCGACACGACTCAGATCGGCACGCCGAACGACGCGGCGCGCACGGTGGTCTCGGGCTCGGTCGCGCTGGCCCACTTCTCGGTCGACGCCGCGGTGCGGGCGATCGAAGCCGGCGGCGACCTAGTCGTGGTCGGCTGCGAGATCGCCAACCCGGCCTTCGCCCTGATTGTCCAGCCCGAGGTGCGCGACTATGCCGACCTGCGCGGCAAGTCGCTCGCGGTGAGCACGCCGCGCGACGGGGCGGCCGTCGTCCTGCGGCTGATGATGCGGGCCAAGGGCCTGGCCGACTCCGACTACGACTTTCTCTCCGTCGGCACCACGCCCAACCGCTACGCGGCGCTGAAGAGCCGTCAGGCCGACGGGGCGATCATGACCCAGCCGCTCGACTTCGTGGCGATGGACGACGGCTACCGCCTGCTCGGGCGCTCGTCCGAGGTGCTGCAGCAGTTCATGTTCATGTCCGTCTCGGCCAACCGCACCTGGGCGCAGCAGAACCGTCCGGTCCTCGTGCGCTACCTGAAGGCGCTGGGCGCAGCGATCGACTGGCTGTACGACCCGGCCAACAAGGAGGCGGCGATCGACCTGCTAGTCGACCGCACCAGGGCCGAGCGAGACGCCGCGGCGCGGACCTACGCCGTCTACGTCGAGGAGGGCCAGGTGTTTCCCCGCCACGCCGAGGTGCCGCGGGCGGGCCTGGAGGCGATGCTGCAGGCGATGGTCGAGCTGGGCGACCTGCCCGGCCCGACGGTCGACGCGGCTCGCTACGTCGACCCGAGCTTCGTTCAGGCCGCCGAGCAGTAGTCGCGGGGAGGAGGCAGGAGATGTTCGCCTGGCGCGGTCGCCTGGGGCTGATCAGCCCCACGCAGCGGGGGAAGGGCTTCCACTACTGGTACCGGATGGCGCCCGAGGGAGTGGAGATCGTCCCATCGTACATCGGGTTCCGCCGCGGTGAGCGCGACCAGTTCACGGCGGGGCTAGACCGCGCCGCCGAACTGGCCGCCGACCTGGTTGGGGCGCTGAATTGTGACCTGGTCGTCGTGAGCGGCACGCCGCCCTTCCTGCTCCAGGGCCTCGACTTCGAGCGCGCCTGGCGGGAGCGGCTCGCGGCGCAGATCGGTCGGCCCGTGGTCACGGCGATGGAGCCGGGCGCCATCGCCCTGCAGACCATCGGCGCGCACCGCGTGGCCATCGCCACCTACTATGGCGACGAGCTGAACGAAGCGATCGCCGCCTGCTTCGCGCGCTTCGGTCTCGAGTCGGTGATCCTCGGCGGGTTCAGCCTGACCGGCGAGAGCGAGGGGCTCTATACCACGCCGCTGCGTGCGCTCGACAATGCCTCCTCGGCCGACGTCTATCGCTACTGCAAGGCGGGCGTTCTCGGCGCCGGCAGCGCCGTCGACGCCCTGTACATCAACGGCGGCGGCTGGGACTACGTGCCGGCCATGGACCCGCTGGAGCGCGACCTCAAGATCCCCGTGATCGGGGCGACCAACGCCGAGATGTGGCTGACCTACCGCAAGCTGCACGTCAGCCACCGCGTGGAGGGCGTAGGGGTGCTGATGCGCGACTACTACGACGCCGACGTGGCCTAAGGCTCAGCTCGCCCGCTGCCGGACCCGGTGCGTCACGACGCCGAGCAGGTGCTCGAAGGTGAACGGCTTCTCCACCGTGGCATCGGCGCCGAGCGAGGCCGCGGTCGCGAGGGCCTCGGCGTCGGAGCTGATCGCGACCACGGGGATCTTGAGACCCCGCTTGCGAAGGTAGGTGAGGAGCTGCTCGCCCTCGAGGATCGGCAGGTGCGCGTCGAGCAGGATCAGGCTGATCGGGTCGGCGGGCGGCTGGTGCCGCTCGATGGCCTCGAGCGCCTCCAGGCCGTCGCGCGCGCACTCGGGCGCGTAGCCCTCGGCGCGAAGGAGGACGGCGATCATCTCGCACATCAGCCGGTCGTCCTCGACGACCAGGATCACCGGCCGTCCGGCGGTCGGCTCGCTCATTCGATCGGTTGCCTCGCAACGCAAATCTTGCTGCCGGGACTAGAGAGCAGGGCGCGTGCCAGCGACCGGCGTAGGCAGGGGGCCTGAACGCGACTGCGCGCCGCCCGGCCCCTTAACCTCGACTTCTCCCGCGCCCCCTTCGCGCGCGGGGCCGGTCGTGTTACGGTGGCTGTAGCGACAGACGCGTTCGGCGCGGTAGTAGGCGGCCGCGCGGCCCGCGGCGCGAGGGAGAGCCGCGGCGATGGGGGGGCCCAGCGATGGAAGGACGACGACCGCTGATCTTGATCGTCGAGGACGATCCGGCGACGAGCGACCTGCTCACCGACCTGCTCGTCGACGCGGGCTACGGGGTGGTGCGGGCGGCTGATGGCCGCGAGGGGCTGGCGCGGATCATCAGCGGCGGCGTGGACCTGGTCCTGCTGGACCTGATGCTGCCGCACCTCGATGGGCTGCAGCTCTGCCGGGAAGTCCGCGCCCGCCAGAACGCGTCCTACCTGCCGATCCTGATGCTGTCGGCGCTGAGCCGCCCCACCGACGAGCAGGCCGGATTCTTCGCCGGTGCGGACGACTACATCCGCAAGCCGTTCGACACGATCAACCTCCTCAACCGCGTAGACGTGTGGGTGCGGACGAGCCAGCGCCTGCAGCAGCAGCAAGCGGCGCTCGCCCGGCAGGCCAGCCTGCTCGATCTCGCGCCAGACGGCATCTTCGTCCGCGACCTCAACGGTCGCGTAACCTACTGGAGCGCGGGCGCAGAGGTCCTCTATCGTTGGACCCGCCAGGAGGCGGCGGACCAGGACGTGCACGCCCTGCTGCGGACGCAGTCCACCCAGCCGCTAGCAGAGATCGAGGCGAGCGTGCTGCGGGACGGCTCGTGGACTGGGGAGTTGGTGCAGACTCGCCGAGACGGCAGCCAGGTGCGGGTCGCCAGCCGCTGGGCCCTGGAGTGCGACGACAACGGCCGCCCGCTGGCCATCCTCGAGCTGAACGCCGACGTCACCGAGCGTGAGGCGCTGCGGGCGGCCGAGAAGCGCCTGGTGGAAGCGCGGCTGGAGGGCGTGCTGCTCGCCGCGCGCGAGCTGGCCCACCTGGTAAACAACAGCCTGGTGCTGCCGGTGGGCAACCTGGACATCCTGCTGCGCGACCCGGACCTGCCGGGCTTCTGCCGCCGCCTGGTCCAGGAGATCGCCGAGGGCCTGGGCGAGGTGACCGACCACATCGACCGCTTCCAGCAGGTCGCGCGCGTGGAGACGAAGCCCACCCCATTCGGTCCGGCGCTGGACCTGGCTCGCTCGGTGCAGCGGGACGTCGCCTCGCGCTGCGGCTAGCGGCTCCTCCCGGCGCCGGCCAACGGCCGGGCCATCCCGGGGCCTACCGGCCCGCCATCTCGGACCGCGTGCCCGTCCGAGCCACGCCGCCAGGGCTGGGCCCCTCACGCCGCGCTTCCAGGCCGCGCGCCGCGCGAGATTTGGTTGACGCCCGCGGCGGCGCGATGCTAGCATCGGCCCATCTTCCCAGCCAGTGGCGGGCGCACCGCTCTACGCCGGTCGCGCGCGGCGCTAGCGGAGGTGCAGCATGCGTGCTCCGTCCATCGCCGGGCTGGTCCTGGTAGTGCTCCTGGCCGGCTGCACGCCTTCGACCGGCGCGCCGGCGGCTGCGCCCCGTGCGGCCGGCAGCGAGGCGCCCGCGACTGGGCCGTCGGCGGCCGCGGCCCCCGCCGCGAGCCAGGCCACCGACACCGCGCTCGTGCCGATCAACGTCACGAACTTCGGGCCGTCGGTCAACACTGCCTTTCTCCAGTACGGGCTCAAGAAGGGCTACTACCGCGACGAGGGGCTCGACGTCTCCGTGCAGTTCGCGGAGGCCGCGGTCGGCGTCCAGCTCGTCGCCGCCGGCCACATGGACTTCAGCCAGGCGGTCGGCAGCTCGCTCGCGGCTGCTGTGCGCGGCGCGCCGATCAAGATCGTGTTCCCGACCGCCGATCGCCCGCTGTGGTGGATGTATTCCCAGCCCTCGATCAAGAGCACGCCCGAGCTGCGCGGCAAGACCATCGGCGCGAGCAGCGCCGGCTCATCGCTGACGATCGTCGCCCGCATGATCCTCGAGCACTACGGCATCGGTCCCGACGACGCCACGCTCGTGAACCTGGCGTCGCAGCAGCGGCTCGCGGCGCTGGAGTCGGGCGCCGCGGACGCCGCCTTCCTCGTCGCGCCCTACAACCTGGAGGCCGACCGCGCCGGCTATCCGCAGCTCTTCAACTCCAAGGACGAGGGCATCCTGCTGATCACCGAGGGGCTGGCCACCAGCGATACGTTCCTGCGCGAGAAGCCGGACCTGGTGCGGCGCATGCTGCGCGCCTCGCTGCGCTCGCTGCGCGGCATGCGCGACGACCCTGACGGCGCCGTCGATACCATCGCCACCTTCACCGAGGTTTCCCCCGACGAGGCCCGCCAGATCTACGAGCTGGCGCTGCCCACCTGGACCAAGGATGGCACGACCGATACAGCGGCCATGCAACAGAGCGTCGACATCATGAAGCAGGTGGCCCAGGTGGACGGTCCCGTCTCCGTGGACCAGGTGTTCGACCTGAGCATCGCCCGCGAGGTCGCGGCCGCCGCGCGGTAGCGCCCGCAGCAGGCTTCGCGAAGCGCTCCTACGCGGCGGGGAAGACGGGGAAGAACTGCTGCTGCTGCCACTGCTGGCGCAGCTCCTGCCAGCCGGGGAACTGGTCGCTCGGGATCGTCGTCGACGCGCTGGCGGTTAGGCTGTTGCTCGCGGCGTCGTAGGTGTAGGTCGTCTCCTTGTAGCCCGACGGGCAGCAGGCGGCGTCGCTCGGCGCGTAGTCGGGCACCAGGACGCGGACCGGCGGGTGGGTGTCCTGGTCGCTGGTCTGGCGCCCGGTGGCGATCAGCGCCCCACCGCGCACCGGATCGAGGCCGAGCAGCAGCTTGCCCGTGGTCATGTCGCTCACCCAGTACTGGGTGGTGCAGTTCGCGCCGCAGACGTCGAGCGCCTGGAAGCGGTAGCCGCCGTTCGGGCCGAGCCCGTTTCGCTCGCTGTAGACACAGGTGATCGTCTGTGGGCACATCGCCGGCGGCTGGGCGACAGCCTGGCCGGGGCCGCGCGGGTCGCCGAGCTGGGCGGCGGCTAGGCCGGCCGTGAGCAGGCTGGCGGCGACGGCGGCGACGGCGGCGACGCGCCAGGCGCGGGGGGTGATGGCCGGCCTCATAGCAGCTTCTCCTTGGGTATGTCGGGCGTGGTGGCCACGTACACCGCGTCGCCGTCGACGCGCACGTCGTAGCGGGGGATGTCGTGCGTCTCGAAGCGACCGCCGCGCAGCCGCTCGACGATGTTGCGGCCGGTCTCGAGGTCGTAGTTCGCGCCGTGGTAGAAGCAGATCAGGCGGCCCTCGGCCACCGAGCCGTCGGCGAGCCGCATGCCCGTGTGCGGGCAGTGGCCGCCGAGCGCGTAGACGCGATCGCCGACGCGGACGACCACGGCTAGCTCGCCGGCGATCTCGATCCCGCGCGGCTCGCTGTCCTTCAATTCCTCCAGCTTCGCGACGTACTGGTATCCTGCCTCGGCCATCGTGACTCCTCGTTAACTGTCAGCCGACAGCGATCAGCCGCCAGCCGTCCGCGCAAAGCTGATCGCTGGTCGCGCTCAGGTTCCCTGCGTGCCTTCCAGGAAGGCCAGCACCGCCTTCACGCGCGGGTGCACGGCTCCCTCGCGGTCGATGCCGAGAGCCTGGAAGATGCCGCCGACGTAGTTCTCGACGGTCTTCTCGGTGAGCACCAGCTCCTGGGCGATGCCGCCGTTGGAGTAGCCCTTGGCCATCAAGGCGAGCACCTGGCGCTGCCGCTCGCTCAGCGCGTCCACCGCCGAGCGCGGCCGGGGGCGCAGCGCGTCGACCAGGGCGGGGTCGAGCACCACCAGCCCGGAAGCGGCGCCCTGGATCGCGCGGACCAGTGTGCCGGTGTCCGTGACCGACGACTTCAGCAGGTACGACCAGCCGCGGGCCTGGCCGGCCGGCAGGCTGGCGATGTACTGCTTGTCGCGGTGGGCCGAGAGGAGCACCACACCCGTATCCGCATGCCGGGCGCGGATGCGCGCGGCAGCCTCGATGCCGTTCAGGCCGGGGCCCAGCTCGATATCGGCCAGGATGACGTCGGGCACCACGCGCTCGGCCTCGCGGACGGCCTCTTCGCCGCTGGCCACGGCGCCGACGACCTCGATGGCCGGGTGGGCGGCCAGGGCGGTCTGCAGCATGTCGCGGAACAGCCCCTCGTCTTCCAGTACCAGCACGCGCACGACGTGAGGGGGCGCGGTCACGGACGTACTCCTTAAATCTCGCGCTCACTTCGAGCCGGCGTCCGGGAGGGCAAGCCCGTCGGGTGGCGCTGGTCCCGCCCTCGGACCGCCCCGACGATTCAGTATAGCGCTGGTCGCGCCGCAGGTCGCCCCGCCCGGCGCGGCGCCGCCTGGGAACAAAAGTGTATCGACCAGGCGAATAGTGGCCGGCCGTGGTTGACCGCAATTCGTCACGCGGCTACACTGGCGACAACTCGAGGCGGCTGGCGTGGCCCCAGCGGTCGGTACAGTGCGTCGCGGTCGATAGCTCAGCCGCGTGATTGCGGCGGCTCCCTGGGCCCGGCGGCAGGTAGGTAGCTCATGCCACCATTCCCGGCGCGCGCTCTGCCGTCTGGCCGCCGGCGCCGGGTCGCGGGCCTCGTCGCCCTGGCCGCCGCGGTCGCCTGGACGCTCGCGCCCGCCGCGCGTCCGGGCGCCGGCGCCCAGGAGCTGGCCACGGCCGGCGCACCCGTACCGCCCGCGGACCCGGCGTCCGCTCCGCTCGCGCCGCCGGATGGGACGGCCATCCTCGGGCCGAGCGCGCCACGATCGCTCCTGGGCGGGCCGATCCCCCTCGACTTCGCCTCCGTGGCCGACCAGGACCTCTCCGACCAGGCCACCCTCGAGACGCGCAGCCCCACTGTCGAGTGGTCCGCGGCCGGCGCGCGCGGCTGGGACATCGTGGCGACGCGCCAGACCGTGCGGGCGGGCGACCGCGTGCGTACGGGCAGCGGCGGCGCCGCACGGCTGACCTACTTCGAGGGCTCGGTCACCGATCTCTCCCCGGATACCAGCCTGATCGTACAGCGCCTCGAGCGCACCAGCAACGGGAACATCATCACGTCGCTGTTCCAGAGCGCCGGCACCACCGTGAGTCGCGTGCTACGTCTGACCGACGCGAGCGCCGGCTTCGAGGTCGATACGCCGGCGGCCACCGCCTTCGTGCGCGGCACCATGCCCCGCGTGACCGTGTCGCAGGATGGGCGGACCACGCGCGTCGAGAACGTGCCCGACGGGACCGGCGGGTTCGTGGACGTGCGCGGCCACGACAGCGGCCAGACCTCCGTGCGGCTGGCGCCGAACCAGCAGACCGACGTCCAGTTCGGCCAGCCGCCGGGCCCGCCCGTGCCGATGAACCAGTCGGGCCAGCAGACGGGGGGAGGCACTGGCGACGCGGCTGGTGGGACGGCGCCACCGCCCGGGGCGGGGCCTGCCGCGGTGATCGTGGCCCGCGCAGGCAGCCGGGTCGTGGCCGCCACGATCCCGGTGCCGCCGCCGGCGAGCGTGCCGCCCGTCGTCGGCCGCGGCACGATCGCGATCGTGCCGCCCAGCGCCGACGCCACGGCGAGCGTGACCGCCGACCTTGGCGACGGCGCCCGCGCGACCGTGCTGCTGCCCGGCGACCCGCGGCGATCGCTGGCGGTGCGCGTGGCGGCCGCGCCGCCCGCCGCCAGCGCGCCAGGCGCTCCCGCGCCGCTGGGCCTCTCCGTGGACGTCTACGACGCCAGCAGCGGCGCCGCGGTGTCGACGCCGCTCACGCTGGGCGTCCTGCCGCCACGCGGCGCGGATCCCACGACCGTGGTCGTCGGCAGCCAGGCCCGCGGCGACAGCCAGACCCTCTCCGGCCGCTTCGACCCGGCCAGCGGCGTGCTCCAGGTGCAGCTCTCCTCCTGAGGGCCCGGCGCCGGCGAACGTGTGACAGATTCGGGCGCGGCGGCGCGCGGCGTGTTATAGTTTCGCCGGGTGGCCGGAGCGGCCGGGCCACGGCATCTGCTTGGAGGAGCCATGCTGGCTACCAAACCGGCGCGCGAGATTCCCCCCTGTACCTACGAGCCCCACGACGACATGCCGCCGGCGTACCGCCAGGCTGTCATCCGCATCCTGACCATCCAGGCACGCATCGAGACCGAGTACCCGATGTTCCCCGAGCGCTCGCTGCTGCCGGCGATGCGGCTTGCCCCGTCGCCGGACGACTGGGTCCGCTACGCCTCCTACTGGGCCCAGGAGTGCCAGCACGCCACCTACTGGATCAAGATGCTGAAGGACCTTGGCGTGACGGTCGACGACGCCTTCATGGCCACGCCCAAGCCGATCTACATCTTCGACATGCGCGACACGGCGCCAACCTGGGTCGAGTGGGCCTACTTCAGCTTCTTCGCTGACCGCCAGGGCGCCTACATGGCCTGGGAGTGGATCGACTCCAGCTACGGGCCATTCGCCCGCGTGGCCGAGCGCGCCTGGCGCGAGGAGGAGGGCCATGCCCAGATGGGCGTCGAGATCCTGCGCGACGTCTGCGCCACGCCGGCCGGCCGCGCCCAGGCGCAGGAGAAGCTGCGGGCCTGGTATCCGGCCGGCCTGGACATGTTCGGGCGGTCGGACTCGCAGGCCCAGTACGACCAGATCCGCTGGGGGCTCCGCCGCCGCACCAACGAGGAGATGCGTGAGGCCTTCCGCGCGGAGGTCGACGCCGTGCTCCGCGCCGTGGGCCTCGAGCCGCCCGACCCGCGCGCCAACCGGAGGTACCTGTGAGGGAGACCAAGCAGGATGGCGGCACGATCGTCGAGGTGCAGGTCGTGCCGGAGCTGTGCATGAACTTCCGGAACTGCGTCCGGATCGCCACGGGCGCCTTCGTGCCCGACCCGAGCACGGGGAAGACGCGGGTGGGGGCCTGGCAGCGCGTCGCGCCGGAGGAGCTGTGGAAGGCCGCCTGGAGCTGCCCCTCGGGGGCGATCCGCCTCGTCACGCGGGAGCGCGGCTACGTCGTGCCGCGCTGGGACGAGATCGCGCGCTGGGACACGAACCGCCACCCGGCGGCGGGCCGCACGGGCGACGAGCCGCTGCCGCGCTACTAGGCCGCGGCCCGGCTGCCCAGAGGGCCGCGCCCCGGCCGCGTGGCCTGGTCTTCGACCTCTACGGCGATTACGTGCGCTACCGCGGCGGTGAGATCGGCCTCCAGGCGCTCGTCCGCGGCCTGGCCTGCTTCGGGGTCTCCGCGGACGCCGTCCGGATCACCGTCTCGCGGATGAGTCGCGAGGGCTGGCTGGCGCCGCGGCGCGTCGGGCGGCGCGGCTACTACTCGCTGACGCCGCGGAGCTGGGCCCTGCTCGATGAGGGGCGCACACGCATCTTCCAGCGCCAGCAGCGTCCCTGGGACGGCCAGTGGTGCCTGCTGCTCTACAGCGTGCCCGAGACCGAGCGCGCCGCGCGCGGCCGCCTGCGGAAGGCGCTGGCCTGGCTCGGGTTCGGGGCGCTGGCCCCCTCGACCTGGCTCTCGCCGCACGACCAGGCCGCTCGCCTCGACGCGCTGCTCACCGAGCACGGCCTCGCCGAGCGCGCCCAGGTCTTCTTCGCCCGCTCGCGCGGCGCGGCCGAGGACCGCGCGCTGGTCGGGCGCTGCTGGGACCTGGCGGCACTGGAGCAGCGCTACCAGGCCTTCCTCGCCGCCTACGCCCCCCGCCTGCCAGACTACGCCGCGGGCGCGCTGAGCGACGAGCAGTGCTTCATCGAGCGCATTCACCTGGTGGACGACTACCGCCGCTTCCCTTTCCTGGACCCCGATCTGCCCGCGGCTCTCCTGCCGCGGCCCTGGCAGGGCGACGAGGCGCATCGCGTGTTCGTCGCCGCCTATGAGGCACTCCGCGCTCCCGCCTTTCGCTACTTCGACGCCCTGGCAGAGGTGGTGCCGACGTCTTGATTGTGCCCTAGCGCCGCGCTATGCTAGTGCATCATCAGGGCTGATCGGCGGTATGTTGGCATCCACGAGCAGACCGCGAGCCGGCTCTCGGTGACAGCTAGCGGCAAGAGGGCGGGAAGGCGGGCGCGCGGGACGCCGGGAGGGGCGATGGCGCCGCTGCGGATCGAGGTCCTGACCTACGCGCCGACCGAGTTTTTCCACTGTCTGCACTGCGAAGTCGTCATGCAGAGCGTGGGCGTGGGCCGGTCGGTCCACCGCGAGCAGCGCGAGGCGGCCTTCCCGGCCGACCTCCAGGCGCAGTACACGGCGCTCGCCGACTGGGTGCGCGGCGTCGTCGAGCGCTACGGCGGCCGGGTCGCGGTGCGGGTCGTCGACGTGGCCTCGCTCCAGGGCGTGTACAAGTCCCTTCGCTATCGTGCCCGCAAGTACCCGGCCGTCGTCCTCGACGGCACGGTCTACCAGCCCGTGACGGACTTCGCGGCGCTCGATCGCCTGCTCGACGAGCGCCTGCGAGGACGCTCGCTAGCCGCGCACAGCGGCGCGAGAAAGGAGGGCTAGGAGTTCGCGGTGCACAGGTGAGCGCCGGGCACTCCCGGCGCTGCTGGCGGAGGTGACGTCGTATGACACTCGTCGCCATCATCCTCGGCGGCCTGGCCATCTTCATCGGCTACCACTACTACGCGCGCCACATCGACCGTGACGTGATCCAGTCCGACCCGCGCAAGGCCACGCCGGCGACGCTGTACATGGACGGCGTGGACTTCGTGCCCGCCAGCCGCAACGTCCTCTATGGCTACCACTTCAAGTCGATCGCTGCGGCGGGCCCGATCGTCGGGGCGATTACGGCGGCCAACATCTGGGGCTGGCTGCCGTCGATCATCTGGCTGTTCCTCGGCGTGATGTTCATGGGCTGGGCGAGCGACTACAGCGCGATCGTGGTCTCCGTTCGCAACGACGGCAACAGCATCAGCGCGATCGCCCATCGCCTGATCGCGCCGCGCACGCGGACGATCCTGCTGACGTTCATCTTCTTCTACCTGCTGCTCGTCGCCGGCGCGTTCGGCAACCTGGTTGCCGACGTGCTGAACCGGCAGCCGCAGGTGCCGCTGGCGATCGTCGCCCTGATGGTGATGGGCCTGCTCGGCGGCCAGATGCTCTATCGCTGGCGGATGGACCTGATCGCGGTCACGGCCATCACCGTCGGCGTCACCCTGCTGGTCATCCTGCTCGGGCCGGCCGGCGTGTCGGGCGAGGGAGCGCAGACCGTCCAGGGACCGGTCGGCCAGGCGCTGCAGGCCTTCGACCGCGGCATCGACAGCCTGGCGGGCGGCGGGCCGCTGTACGGCTACTACGATCCGACGCTGCCGCCCGCCCAGGGCCAGCAGCCGGGCGGGGCGGTGCTGAACAACGTCAACGTCACGCCGAGCTTCATCTTCTGGCTGCTGTTCCTCTGCCTGTTCAGCTACCTGGGCGCGGTGCTGCCGATCTGGCGCTACGCCCAGCCCGTAAACTACATCGGCTTCTGGCTGACCTTCATCACGATCGCGCTGGCCTTCCTCGGCGCGGCGCTGGCGGTGGTGCTGAATCCCGAGGTGGCGATGTTCCGGCTGGCGGCGATCAACCCGCAGCGGCCCGACCTGGGCTTCGGAATCGTCGGCGGCCAGGCCTGGCAGCCGTTGTGGCCGATGATGTTCGTCACGATCGCCTGCGGCGCGATCTCGGGCTGGCACGCCCTGATCGGCTCGGTGGGCACCGCCCGCCAGATCGAGAACGAAACGGACATGCTGCCGGTGGGCGGCGGCGCCATGTTCAGCGAGATGGCGCTGGGCCTGCTGTCGCTGCTAGCGGTGACAGTGGCCGGCACGGGCGGCGGCGCGGCGGCGTTTGCCGGCGGCATCGGCCGCTTCCTGAACGTGCTCGGGCTGCCGGCGCAGTACGGCACGGCGCTCGGCGCGGCCGCCTTCGTGATCATCGTGATCACGGTCGTGCAGCTCGTCATCCGCATCATGCGCGTGACCCTGGCCGAGGCGCTGGCAGAGCGGATGCCGATCTTCCGCAACCCGCACGTCGGCATCATCGTCTCGCTGGTGCTGATGTGTCTGCTGGTGCTCAGCGGCACCTGGGTCTACCTGTGGCAGCTCTTTGGCGCGGCCAACCAGCTCATGGCCTCGCTGTCGTTGCTGATCGTCACCGTCTGGCTGGTGTCCGCGCGGCGCAACCCGGCCTTTGCCGGCCTGCCGATGCTGTTCATGTACGTCACCACGATGGCCGCGACCCTGGTCATCGCCCGCAATCTGTGGGAGACGGTGGTGGTGCCGAACCTGGGCCGCGCCGGCGCGGGCGTGGCGGTGGGCGGCGCGATCGCGATGGTCCTGGTCTCCGCCCTGCTGTTCATCGCCGCCGCCTTCATCGGCTGGGATGGCTGGCAGGCCTACCAGCGCTACCGCGGCCGCCCCGCCGGCGAGCCCCAGACGGCGCCCGCGCGGCCCTAGCGAAGCATTGAGTGCTGAGTACTGAGTGATGGCTCGGGGACCGACTCAGTACTTAGTATTCGGCACTCGGCACTGGCGCGCCCGCGGGCGCGCCCTGATCCGGGCGTTGCGCGAGCTGCTGTACGGCATGACCGGCTACGAGTTCGCGCAGCACGCCCGCCACCTGCGCGCCGAGCGCGAAACGCTGCTGCTGCTGCTGACCTTTGGCGACATGCTCGGCCTGCCGATCCTGCCGCCCTACTATTCGCTGCGCCTGCTGCCCTACGTCGTGCCGGAGATCGAGAGCTGGAAGCGGCGCGTGCTGCGCGAGCGGCACTCCCTGGACAACGAGGAGTTCGACCTCGTCGAGATGTAGCCGGCCGCTACTACTTCGCCTTTAGGTGACCGGCAGGGGACTGGCCACCGTCACCCCCTCTGCCAGTCTGCCTTGGCGGACCGCTACTGCTCGTTGACGACGACGTGGGTAATGCGAACGGGGTTGACCGGGACCGAATTCTCGCCGGACGGGCTCTGCCGCACGGGCGCGCTGGCGATGGCGTCGACCACGTCCATGCCGCTGGTGACCATGCCGAAGATCGTGTAGTTCGGCTGCAGGTGGCTGCCGCCCTCGCCCTGGACGATGAAGAACTGGCTGCCGTTGGTGTTCGGGCCGGCGTTGGCCATGGCCACGGTTCCCGGCTGGTAGGGGCGAGTCACCGGCTCGTCGGCGAAGCGGTAGCCGGGGCCGCCCGTGCCGGTGCCGGTCGGGTCGCCACCCTGGATCATGAAGCCCTTGATCACGCGGTGGAACGGCGTGCCGTCGTAGAAGCCCTGGCGGGCGAGGAAAACGAAGTTGTTCACCGTGTTCGGCGCGTCGCCGGGCAGGAGCTGGACGACGATGTCGCCCTGGGTGGTCTGGATGGTCGCGGTGTAGGTGTGGGTCGGGTCGATCGTCAGCGGCGGCGGGCTGGACCACTGCTGGGGCGGCGTCTGCGCAGCGGCCAGGCCGAGCGGCAGGGCCAGCAGGGCCGCGGCGAGCGCGGGGAGGACCAGTCGGCGCATGAGGGGCTCTCCTTCAGCGTGGGTTGGGAATGTCCCCGCTATTGTACGCGGCGCGGCCCCTCGGCCGGGCCCGGGCGGGCTCTGGTACAATCCCAGCGAGGCGCGGCGCGTGCCGCGCGCCGGGAGGCATGGCCGGTGAAGGTGATCCTGCGGCACCCGGAGCGCCGCGAGGTGACGATCGAGGGCCGCCGCCGCGTCGGCGACCTGCTGCGCGAGCTGGGGCTGCAGCCCGAGGCCTACCTGGTCATCCGTGACAGCCGCCTGTTGACGCGCGACGCGCAGCTCGAAGAGGCGGACACGATCGAGGTGCGGCCGGTCATCTCGGGCGGGTGACCTGACCCCATCCGGCCGGCTCCATAGCGATCCACATTGCTGTAAGGCATGGCGAGCGATCCGTACCGGAGAGGCGAGCGAGGATGCGTTGCACCAGGTGCCGCGGGCAAGAAGCCTGCCTGGAGATCCGCCGCCACAACGCGGCGTACTGCGAGGACTGCTTCCTCGGCTTCTTCCGCGACCAGGTGGCCCGCGCCATCGAGCACGACAAGATGTTCCGCCGCGACGAGCCGGTGCTGGTGGCTGTGTCGGGTGGGAAGGATAGCCTGGCCCTCTGGGATGTCCTGCTCGACGCAGGCTACGAGACGGCCGGCTTCTACATCAGCCTGGCGATCCCCGGCTACTCCGAGCCGTCGCGCGAGAAGTGCGAGGTGTTCGCCGCCGCCCGCGGCGCGCGGCTGATCGTCGTGGACCTGGAGCAGGAGTACGGCCTGGGCATCGCCGACACCGCCCAGCGCACGGCGCGCGCGCCCTGCTCGGCTTGCGGTCTCAGCAAGCGCTACCTGTTCAATAAGGTGGCCCTGGACAACGGCTTCCGCGTGATCGCCACCGGGCACAACCTGGACGACGAAGCGGCGACGCTATTCGGCAACGTGCTGCGCTGGCAGACCGGCTACCTGGGGCGGCAGGCGCCGGTCCTGCCCGAAGAGGACGGGCTGGTCAAAAAGGTCAAGCCGCTGTACCGCCTGGCCGAGCGCGAGACGGCTGCCTACGCCGTGCTGCGCGGCATCGACTACATCGTCGAGGAGTGCCCGATGTCGCGCGGCGCCAAGTCGCTGCTGTACAAGGACCTCCTCAACCAGCTCGAGGCGGCGTCGCCGGGCAGCAAGCAGAGCTTCCTGCTCGGCTTCCTGGACAAGGCGCGGCCGCTGTTCCACGAGCAGGAAGAGGTCGAGCTGCACCCCTGCGAGCAGTGCGGCCAGCCGACGACCACGCCGCTATGCGCCTTCTGTCGCTTGCGCGCCGAGGTGGCCCGGCCGCGGCGGCCGCGCGGTGGCGGGCGGCGACGCGACGGGCGCGGCGGTCCGCGCGAGGCGGCGCCCCCGGTTCACGCGGCCGGCGCGCCGCTAGCCGCGACGTCTGGGCTGGCCATCCCGCTCACCCCCGCCGAGCCGTAGCGCGTGCTGCCACTAGCCGCGGGCGAGACGGTCCTCCTCGTCGACCGCCGCGACAAGCGCTACCTGGTGCGGCTGCGGGACGGCGCGGTGTTCCACTTCCACGGCGGCCACGTCGCCCACGACGAGCTCATTGGCGGCAGCGAGGGCCAGGAAGTTACGTCGTCCAAGGGCTACAAGCTGATCGCCTACCGGCCGCGGCTGATCGACCACGTCATGCAGATGCCGCGCTCTACGGCGATCATCTACCCGAAGGACCTCGGGCCGATCCTCCTCTGGGCCGACGTCTATCCCGGCGCCACCGTCTTCGAGTCGGGCATCGGCTCGGGCGCGCTAACGCTGGCCCTCCTGCGGGCGGTGGGGCCCGAGGGCCGCGTGATCGTCTACGAGGCGCGCGCCGAGTTCATCGCCCGCGCCGTGGAGAACGTCGAAGCGTTTCACGGGCCGGCGCCGAACCTGATCGTCCACCAGCGTGACACCTACGCCGGCATCGACGAGCGCGACCTGGACCGCGTGCTGCTCGACCTGCCCGAGCCGTGGCAGGTCGTGCCGTCGGCGGCGGAGGCGCTCCGCCCCGGCGGCTTCCTCTGCGCCTACACACCGTCGACGACGCAGGTGCAGGCGACGGTCCAGGCGTTGCGCGCGCACGGCTTCGGCGACGTCGAGACGCTGGAAACGCTCTACCGGCCCTGGCACGTCCAGGGCCAGAGCGTGCGGCCGGCGCAGCAGATGGTCGGCCACACCGGGTTCCTCACCTTCGCCCGCCGCCTGGCCGGCGCGGCGATGAGCAGCGACGAGCCGGACGAGCCGGATGACTCGGCGGGCTGCTAGCCCGCCGCGCCGGTGTCGAGCGTGCCTGTTAAGCTTGGATAGAGCATCGGCTCGCGGCGTCCAGGGCGCGATCAGGAGGCGGCTGTGATCGTGGTGGTCAATCGGTTGCAGGTTCCAGAGGAGTACGCCGCGCATCTCGAGCAGGCGTTTGGTCAGCGGGGCGGCGCGATTGGCGGCGTGCCCGGCTGCCAGGGCTTCCAGCTCTTGCGGCGCGAGGGTGGCGGCGAGTACCTGGTGGTGACGACCTGGGACGATCACGCCTCGTTCGAGGCCTGGCGGGCGAGCGACGCCTTCCAGCGGGCCCACAGCAGCACGAACCCGAACAGCCCCGTCCAGTCCACGCTCGAGATGTACGACGTGCTGCTCAACCAGCGCGCCTAGTACTCGGTTAGACCACTATTACCACGTCACAGACAATCTGATGGGCGTTGTGAGTGCACAACACCCATCAGTGCACTAGTGACAGCCCACTAGCCCCAGATGTGCGGGCTCTGCTCCTTGGGGAAGTAGGCGTCGCACCAGGGGCAGTGCAGGTTGATCTCCTTGCTCTCGGTGCCGCCCCAGACGATGTACTTGTTCTGGGGCCGCGTCATCGACGGGCTGACCACGAATTCCTTGTGGCACTTCGGGCACTCGACTGCTACGCAGATTCCCATCTTCGCTCCTTTCCCCTCACCCCCGGCCCCTCCCCCGCCAGGGGGGAGGGGCGTAGGACGGTGGGGACACCGCTCCGCCCCGCGTCTTCTCCCCCTCGCCCCTGGTGGGCGCGACGCGGAATATCGCGAGCGTCGCGGGGGCTAGGGGGTGAGGGGTTTCAACTACGCCCAATAGCTCGTGCGGTCCAGCGGGATGCGGTCCAGCACTTCACGCGGGATGTACTCTTCGAGCTTGATCCGCGCCATTGCCTCGTCCGGGCACTTCGACACCGGCGAGAAGGGGCGACCCAGCGGGCGCGTGGCGTCCACGACCATCACCGACGTCTTGGTCTCGTACACCTCGTCGAGCAGCGACGGGTCGAGCTCGTTGCCCTTCATCATCATCGGAGTGATGAACACGTCGGCGTGCGGCTGCACGCGCGTCGCCAGCGCCCAGAGGATGTCGGCCGGGTTGAACACGTCGATGTCGTCGTCGAAGACGAAGATGTTCTTCGAGTGGTCGAAGGTCATCACCGCCGCGGCGGCACGGCCCGGGTCGCCCTCGGAGGTCTTCTTCATCGAGATGAAGATGTTGAAGTGGGCGTGGCGGCCGGCCTTGCACACGGCGGTCACGCCGGGAACTGCCTCGCGGGCGCGGCGCAGGTAGGCGCCCTCGCGCGGCAGGTCGAGCCAGGGCTTGTCGCCCTCGGGCGTGATGATCGTCTGCATGATCGCGTCGCGGCGGCGGGTGATCGCGCGCACCTCGTAGTGCAGCGAGTCGAGGTAGCGCTGCGGGCCGAGGTAGCCCGGCGCCTCGCCGAACGGGCCGTCCACGGTGCGGCGGCCGGGCAGGAGCGCGCCCTCGATCACCACCTCGGCATCGGCCGGCACCAGCAGGCGCTCGCCCCAGGTCTCGGACGGCGTCAGCCGCAGCGGCTCCTGCAGGTAGGCGCCGATCATCTCGTACTCGTCGTCCTCGTAGCGGCCGCGGTAGGCGGCCCCCATGTTGAAGGCCGGATGGTGACCGAGCACGGTGGCCACCGGGCACTCCAGGCCGGCGTCCTCGTAGTCGCGGAAGATCTTCCAGGCGTGGCGCGGCACGACCAGCATGCTGGTCAGGTTGGGCCCCTTGATCTCCATGCGGTGGTAAGACAGGTTGTAGACGCCCGTGTGGCGATCGACGAGCACCGACGCCATGTCCACGTAGGGGCCGCCGTCCTGCTCGTGGTGGCGCATGCAGGGTAGCTCGGTCAGGTCGACTGCGTTGCCGACCTGGACGACCTCCTTGACTGGCGCCCGCGACGGATCGACCACTTCCGGCTTGATCGGCTTCGTCTCGCGGACCAGGCATTCCTCGGCCATCTCGGGCCGGGTCATCGTCCGCGGCACGCCCATCGCGATCTGCGCCTTGGACTGGGAGATCTCGGCGTTGAGCATTAGCTTGACGGGGCTGGGCTTGCCGTTGACGCCTAGCGGACGCTCGAAGAGGACCACGGGGAACTTCTTCAGCGCGTCCAGGTGCTTGATGATCGCCGTGCAATCGTAGCCGGCCGGGTTGACCTCGCGGTCGATGCAGACCAGCTCGTCCGGCGCTTCCCGCTTCAGGTCCTCGATGTACGTCCGCAGGCTCTTCGCCATGCCTCTTCTCCCATTCCTCTGGCCAAACCGGATGGCTGGCCCGACTTCGCCGGGCCAGCCATCCGGTTTTCGCGCTCTCCTAGTGGTGCGCTGTCTCGGCCGGCAGCGTGCCCGTGACCTGCTGCACTGCCTTGACGATGTTCACGTAGCCCGTGCAACGGCAGAGGTTGCCGGCCAGGGCCTCGCGGATCTCCTCTTCCGTGGGCTTCGGGTTCTTGTCCACGAACTCGTAGATCGTCATCAGCATGCCGGGCGTGCAGAAGCCGCACTGCAGGCCATGCTGGTCCCAGAACGCCTGCTGGATCGGGTGCAGCTCGGCGCCCTTCGCCAGCCCTTCCACGGTGAGCAGCTCCGCACCGTCCGCCTGCACCGCGAACATCAGGCAAGAGCGCACCGTGCGCCCGTTCATCAAGATCGTGCAGGCGCCGCAGACCCCGTGCTCACAGCCGACGTGCGTGCCGGTGAGGCGCAGGTCCTCGCGGATGAAGTCGACCAGCAGCTTGCGCGGCTCGCAGCTACCCTCGTAGTCCTTGCCGTTCACCTTCAGGTGGACGGTCACCTTCTCGGCCATCGTTAGCTCCCCTTCCCCACGCGGCTGGCGGCCTCTTCGAGCGTCCGCCGGACGAATACGCGCACCATCTTGCGGCGGTAGTCGGCCGAGCCGTGGATGTCGCCTTCGGGATCGGATTCGTCGGCGGCGGCATTGGCGGCTGCCGCGAACGCCTCCGCGCCCAGCGGCTGGCCGACCAGCGCCGCCTCGGCGCCCTCGCTGCGGAACGGCGTCGGCCGACCGCCGGCGACGGCCACGCGCGCCGAGCGGCAGATGCCGTTCTCGGCCTCGACGATCGCGGCCGCGGCCACGATGGCGAAGTCGCCGTGGCGGCGCGCGAACTCCTGCACGCTCCAGCCCGCGCCCGCGGGCAGCGCCGGGAAGCGCACCTCGGTGAGCAGCTCGGTGGGCTCCATGCTCGTCATCAGATAGTGGACGAAGAACTCGGGCGGCTTGAGTGTGCGCGTGCCGTTCGGGCCCCGCACGTCGATCTCGGCGTCGAGCACGGCGGCGGCCAGCGGCAGCTCAGCGACCGGGTCGGCGTGGGCGATGCTGCCGCCGACGGTGCCGCGGTGGCGGATCTGAGCGTGGCCGATCAGCGAGGCGATGCGCGGCAGCATCGGGCAGCGCTCGGCGATCTGCGGGTCCTCCTCGAGGACGTAGTGGCGGGTCAGCGCGCCGATCGCCAGGCCGCCGTCAGCGGGACGCACGTAGTCCAGCTCGCCGACGCGGTTGATGTCGACGATGTTGGCGGGCCGCGCCAGGCGGAAGTTCATCAAAGGGACCAGGCTCTGGCCGCCGGCCAGCACCTTGGCCTCGTCGCCGAAGCGAGCCAGGAGGTCGAGAGTCTCCTCCACGCTGCGCGGCGCGTGATAGTCGAAGGGGGCGGGCTTCATAATCCTCTACTCCCGGCTGTGGAGTGGCCGCGCTCCGCACTCGATATCGGGACCGCGCGGCGCTGGGCGGCGAAGGAGCATCCGATTCTAACAGCGGCTCCCCGCCCACGCAACGGCGACGCCTTAAGCCAGCACCGCGACGGTCCGCCAGTGCTCCGGGACCGCTGATCGGAGCAGTGACTGCAGCGGCAAAGACTACTCCGATGAGCTCGGTGTGGCGCCCGGCGCCCGGAGAGCGCGGCGCCCGACGAGGGCGGCGGCTACACGGAGTACTACCTGCCGGTGCCCCGCTCCGCCTGAGCCGGGTGGCTTATAGCGCGCTGTGAATCCGGCAATCCCTGGTGTGAGCCCGCGGGCTCACACCAGGGATTGCCGGATACTCTTAGCGGCGGACGGTCGGACGGCCGCCGGGGGCCCGCTCGGCGGGAAGGAGGTCGCGGCAGTTGGTGCCGCACGGCACATCGACCAGCCCGTCCGGGCGCTGGAAGTTCTCCACGGGCAGGTCCAGGAGCTTGAAGCTGTCCTCCATGGACTCGTGCCAGATCTTGCCCGCGCTCATCGAGCTGAGCACCTCCCGCATCGGGTGGCCGTCGGTGTTGCCGACCCAGACGCCGATGACCAGGTTGGGCGTGAAGCCGACCGTCCAGGTGTCGCGCTGGTTGTCCGTGGTGCCCGTCTTCACCGCCGCCGGCCGCGACAGCACGAGCATGCTCTGCGGTCCGTAGGTGATCAGCCGCGCGTTGTTGTCCGTCATGATGTCGGTCAGCATGTACACGTAGCGGGGGTCCACGACCTGCTCGCCCTGCGTCGGCTTCTCCTCCTCGAGCACGCGGCCGTGGCCGTCGACCAGCTTGGTGATCGCCACCGGCGGCACGCGGCGGCCCTGGTTGGCCAGGGTGGCGTAGGCCTCGGTCAGCTCGAGCGGCTTCACCTCGGCGCCGCCCAGCGTGAAGGCTAGCCCGTAGCGGTTCGGGTCGGTGAGGCTGACGATGCCGAGCCGGTTCGCCATCTCCACGGCGGCCGGGACGCCGATCCGCTCCAGCGTCTCGACGGCCGGGAGGTTCAGCGAGTTGCCGAGGGCGACGCGGAGGGTGACGGGTCCGCGCCACTGGTTGTCGAAGTCCTTGGGGCAGTACGGCGGCTGGCCCTGGCCGGCGTTGAAGCACTTGGCCGAGTCCTGGAGGATCGTCCCCGAGCTGAAGCCGGCCTGCTCGAAGGCCGTGAGGTAGACGACCGGCTTGATCG
>Ga0070739_10002296_pt1 | contig 26104 bp, 16 predicted proteins | sample Coa_R1_7_FD_66445 | JGI IMG/M metagenome (GOLD analysis project Ga0070739, IMG submission 66445) | Surface soil microbial communities from Centralia Pennsylvania, which are recovering from an underground coalmine fire - Coalmine... | ecosystem: Environmental > Terrestrial > Soil > Unclassified ...
AATTTCTATAAAAACTGTGAACGGCAACTCAAGATTTATGTTATAATAACGGTGAGGTGTCGCTTGTTGTGCTGCCAACCTGTGGCATGGCGCTATGCCAGAAGCACCAGAAACAATAGAAGGCGAGAGAAGCTGCGCGCATGGGAGAAACACTGAACCTGCTATTTCGCAGTCGCGATGACGGTACATTTGAGTTGCAGGTAAAGGAGAGCTGGTCGGGGCATACGGTACGTGGCAGTTTTGTTCCTCCCTATACGAACAAACAACTCAATATCCTGCAAAAAAAGCTGAACAATCTTGATAGTGGTTATCAGGAACTCCGCGAAATCGGCCATCGCCTCTTTTTAGCGCTCTGCGGCTCGGAGACGCCCGGCGCCAGCCGCCGCGAAGCCTCCGAGCAGTCCGTGCAGGCGGTGCTGCGCAGTGTCATTCAGCGCACGCTCAAGCGACGCGGTACGGTAGCCCTGACGCTCTGTTTCGGTCCTGGCTGCGATGAGTTCGTGCGCTATCCCTGGGAACTATTGCATAACGGCGATCATTTCCTCCTCGTTTCCGGTATCTTTACCCTTACCAGGGCCTTGCTGCGGCCTGACATGCCGACGGGCTGCGAGCTGCCTGTGTCGCCCCCGCTGCGCGTCCTTTACATTGGCGCTTCGCCCGTGGATTGTGCGCCTCTGGAGACCGAGCAGAGCTTCGCACAGTTGGAGCGGGCGCTCTCTCCCCTGATCGATAGCGGCCAGGTCTTTCTGGACAGGCTGGAGCCGCCTACCTTCGATCAACTGGTGCGCTACCTCAGTTCGTATGGTGGGGCCGGTGTGTTCGATGACAGCGACACCTCTATCCCCTGCTATGTCGTGCATTTTGATGGGCATGGCGCTTATGGCCGCCTCTGTCCGGCGGAGGGCTGCGAGGCCCTTAACGAAGCGGAGGCGCGCAAGTGCGTCGCCTGTGGCAGATCGCTCAGCCGTGTCAGGCCACAGACCTACCTCTGCTTCTGCAACGACGAAGGCTATAATCGCTTCATTGATACGCAGTCGTTATGCGACCTCTTCCTGAGCAGCGACGTGCGGCTGGCAGTTTTCGCCGCCTGCGAAACGGCGACCATCGCCGGAGGGTACGCGCGCCAGCATCGGCGGCGCAACGCCGTTGATGCTACGCTGGCGACGGCGCTGGTAATGGCGCAGGTGCCGGCGGTGGTGGCGATGCCCTTCTCGTTGCAGGACGATCTCAGCCCGACGTTCATGTATCACTTCTATGAGGCGCTGGCCGATGGCCGCACGCTGGAGGAGGGCCTGTCGCGCGCTCGCCAGGCGCTGCTGCCGATGCAGCAGCGGGGCTGGTTTGTGCCCGTACTCTACCGGCACGTTGTTGAGGGCCAGGAGGGGCCGGTTCCGCTGCTGGTCAGCCATGACGCCCCGGAGGAGCACGATCATCCCCTGGCGCACCTGGGCGCGCCGGCAACCTATGTTGGGCGCGAGCAAGAACTGCGCGACCTCGAAGAGTTATTGACCGCTGCCGCCACTGGAGAGCAGCCGGAGGAGATCACTGGCCGCCTGAAATTGCGCCCCGGGACGCACCATATCGCCCTGACGGGACCGACGGGCATCGGCAAGAGCGCGCTGGCTTTCGAAACGGCGCGCCGCAATCAGGAGAAGTTCCCTGGCGGCGTCATCGGAGTCTCGCTGCGCGATGGCAAGTCCTTTGGCGAAGCCCTGATCGAGATTATGCACTATCTCCGCATGCCGGCGAAGGCGGCTCCGGCGGCGGATCGCGGCCAGCTCGCGCGCCTCGTCCTGGGTGTCTTTCGTTCGCTGGCGAACCGTGAACTGCCCTCGCTCCTGCTGCTCGACAGCTTCGAGGAGGTGAAAGAGCGGGCGGAACTGGAGACGTGGCTGCATTTTCTCTGCTCACTTCCGCAGGAGGTCGTGGTTCTGATCACCTCGCGCTCGAACCCGGAGACGATGATGGTGCTGGAAGGGCTGCACTGCCGCTGGTATGAGTATCGCGTGGGCAAGATGATGGACGCCGACCTGCTGAGCCTCTTCACAGAACTGGCCTCGGCCAATGGCCTCGATCAGCGTATTCATCTCGATGAACCCAGACAGCAGGCGATCCTGCGCGAGATATGCACCTTGCTCGACGGCTATCCCCTGGGGGCGGAACTCATCTTTGGCACGGCCCGCTCTATCGATGGCAAGGTCTACACGCCGGAGGCCGCGACGCGCTCGTTGGAAGAGGTGCGCGACGAACTGCGCAGTACGCCGCTGGCCGGTATCCTCGCGGCACTGGAGGTCTCCTATCGCCGTTTGACACCGCCCGCGCGCCTGCTTCTCTCCTACCTGGCAGCCTTCAAGCTGCCGTTCAGCCGCGAGCAGATCGCCATGCTGGTTGCACCCGATATGCTGGCAACGGCAAAGGAGTCCGTGCGCCTGGTGCGAGCCGATGATATACGCGAAGGCGAGCCGCGCGGGCAGGGCGAGGCGCCGCAAGAAGAAGTGGTCTCACCGGCGGTGCTGGCCGAGAACTGGCGTGCGGCGCGCGACGAACTGGTGCAGGCATCGTTCATTCAGTTCGATGGACGCGTCTATACGATCCATCCCCAGGTACGTCACTTTGCCATCTCGCATCTGCCCATCGAGGAACGACGGCGCGTGCATCGCGTTGTGGCTAACTACTATAGTTCCTTACCGCAGCCCAGCCCCGATGAATGGTTTGTGGCCTTCGATCACCTGGAGAGCGCCGGGGAGCCGCAGGATATCCAGGAGGCTGTGCGGGTAGCGGTGCGAGCGTCGTGGGCGCTGGGTGGGCGCGGCCATGCGCAGGAGTTGCTGGCGATGCTGCGGCGCGCGGGTGTGCATGCCTCGCGGCTCGGCGACAAGACCGGCGAGGGCCAGATCCAGTGCTGCCTGGGGGCCATCCTGCGTCAACTGGGCCAGTATCCCGAAGCGGAAGCGTGTCTCAGGAGCAGTCTGGAGTTTCACCGGCAGCAGCATGAAAGCGAGGAGGCGGGCTGGGCGCTCTACGAACTGGCGATGCTCTTCCGCGAAGAGGGGAATTTCCAGCAGGCAGGAACTTACGCGCAGGAGGCGCTGGCGCTCTTCCGTGAAGTGGGCGACGTGAAGGGCGAGGCGTGGATGCAGATGGTGATGGGCGAGGTGAGCCGGGGCTATGCCTCCTACTATGATGCGCTGGGTCACTTCGAGCTTGCGCTGACCAGTTTTCGTAACTTGCATAACAATGAGGGCTGCGCCTGGACGCTGCGTGATCGCGGAACGGTGTACGAGGCGCTGGGGCAGTACAGTAAAGCCTTGAGCGACTACGAGGAGGCGCTGCGTCTCTTCAATGAAGCGGGCCTGCGCGTGGGGCAGGCGTGGGTGCTGGCCGATAAAGCCGATGTGTATACGGGCCAGGGCAAGCTCGATGCCGCCGCGAAGCTCTGTAGCGAGGCCGTATCGATCTTCCACGAGCAGGGAATCCGGCGCGGCGAGGCATGGGCGCTGCGCGCTCTGGGTGATGTGGCGCGCGAACGGCATGATCTTGCCCGCGCGCGTCAAAACTATGAGGATGCTCTGGCTATGTTTAGCGCTCTGGGAGACCGCGTGGACCAGGCGCGAGTCCTCAACGCTCTGGGGGCTGTCGCCTTTGCGGAAGAAGAATACCTCACGGCCAAAGAACTGTATGAGCAGGCCCAGACCATCGCGCGCGAACAGGGAGCGGCGCAACTCGATGGCCGGGCCTCGCGCGGCCTGGGCGACGTGGCGCGCGTCTTGCAGCGCCTGGCCGAGGCCGAGCGCTACTACCGCGAGGCCGCAGCGATTGCGACTCAACTGGATACGCCCGCCGAACTATGCGCGGTCCTGCGCCGGCAGGGACTGCTCTACCAGGTGCAGAAAAAATATGCCGAAGCGCTCGATTGCTGGGTGCAGGCGCTTGCCCTTGACCAGCGCCTCGGACATCCGGCCCGCGTCAATCTCCAGGAGAAGGTAGCCGCGCTTGTCGCTGAACAGCACCTCGAAGATGTCTATGCGCAGTTCTGTGAGCGGCACGGCGTGGCCTGAACCGCTATCCCCCATTTTTGCCTCGTTCTGGACACAACGCATACCTCTGTGTACAATAAACCTCAGCCACTCGCGCGGCATAGCCGCGCAATAGATGTGTTGTGTGTTGTGTCAGGGAAATGCGCTGTTCTGGACACAACGCATACCTCTGTGTACAATAAACCCAGCCACTCGCGCGGCATAGCCGCGCAATAGATGTGTTGTGTGTTGTGTCAGGGAAATGCGCGAAGCGCATTTCCCTGACACAACACAGCGAGCGCCGCAGGCGCGAGCACGCGTGGGTATCGAGAAGTAAACATCCGTTAAATTGTGCTGAGCAGGACGTTCATCTACTAGATATATCTGTAGATATTCATCGTATGGCTATGAACTGCTCTAGAGAAAATTGCAACTCATTGCTCAATCTTTGAAAGAAAGACATGTGATAGCCTGAGGGGTGATAAACACTCGGGTTTTCTCAGGAAGAGGAAGGTATAATGGCTAAATCGACAGGGGTAGCGGCACCAGGGGAGACGAGGAGCAAACTCCTCATGTGGCTGCTGGGGATAGTCTGCTTTGGCTCGCTGCTCATTATCATCGCTGGTATCGCCTTTCGTTTCGCTACGCCGACAACAATTCCTCGACTGCAATTAGTGCAGGGCGTGCCCCTGCCCGGCGTGCTTGAAACCGCGAAGGGACAACTGCTCGACGAATCGCTGCAATCTGATCGTTTTGACTTCCAGGCGTATGATCCTGCGACTGGCCTGCTCTTTATTGCTCACCCCGGTCCCAGCGCCAGGAAACTACAGATCCTGCAAAGCATTCACGCTATCCCTTCTGGAACCCACATCCAGACGAGCATCGCCGTCTTCGATACGAGGCACAATCGGGTTGTGGGCAGTATTGTCAGCGCCCAGTTCGTGCATGGCATAACCATCGCTGCCAATGTGCATAAGGTCTATGCCGCCGCTGCCGGCCTGACGCCCGCGGGCGATAAGATCTACGTCATCGATGAGAACACCTGCAAGCCCTCACCCTCGGATCAGGACGCCTGCCGCGTCATCAAGACCATCACGCCCACCGAGACGCCAGATAGCATTGGCTACGATCCCGATCATAAAGAAGTATTCGTCTCCGAGCCTGGCTCTGGCAGCGGAGATGAACAGGTAATCAATGCGTTAACCGACCGGCCCATACGCACGATCAAGTTTGGCACCGATGTGGGGCATACGCGCTACGATCCGGTCTCGCATCGCATTTTTGTTGTGCTCGTTCCTGATGCGACAACGAAGAGCGAGATTGCCGTCATCGATCCGCTCACCTTCAATGTGCGGCGTCTTACCCTGTCGCCCACATGTGATGGCGCGCACGGACTGATCCTGGACTCGCAGCAGCAGGTTGGCTTCGCGGCGTGTGTGAATAACAATAAAGTGGCGATGTTTAGCATGCGTACCCTGCGACCTATCGGCGATATACAGCATCTCCAGTCAACCGGCGTCACGCCAGATGTTGTCGAGATTGATACCGGCGTGCATATACTGTATGTTGCCAGCAAAACCGCGATTTCCATCTACGACGAGAGCCAGGCGTCGCGGGGCATCCTGCGCAAGCTTGGAGATGAGGTTGTGGATAGCGGTGATATGCACAGCATCGCCGTCAACGAGGCTACACATACCCTCTATGTCCCGGCGCTCAACCTGGGCGGCAGACCCGTGCTGCTGATCGAGCATTTCGATCCAAAGGGCAATACATAGCACCATCAGGGGAGCATATGGTGGCAATCGCGTCACGGAGCCAGTAACGAATGGCATGCCGCCCCATGTCATCCAGAGCGCCGTAAGCCGTAGCCCTTCGCTGGCGCTCTGGATGACATGAGTGTGCCCTTGCATGCCCATGCCCGATCTTGTTCGTTCACTCTCACCAGCGCGCGCCTGCGCGTGGGGAGAGTGAACCGCGCCAGGGCTATGCTTTATAATGGAGCACCGCGGTAGGCGCGATGTGAATGCGGTCCCCATCGACGAGCATATGACGTTCGACGCGGTTGCCCTGGTACACAAGGCCGTTCACGCTATCCGCATCCTCGATGACCCATCCCCCGTTCTCCTGGCGAATCTTCGCGTGCAGGCGGGAGACGCGCTGATTGGGCACCTGCACATCGTTGCCTGAGAGGCGGCCGACGGTAAGCACGGGCTTATCCAACGGGCGTTCGCCGATAATTTTGCCATCCAGTTCGATCAACACGCGAGCATTGCGCGGGGGAGCCGCGCGGCGCTGCGCCGGCGGCTGTGCGCCGGCGTTATATTGATAGGGATAGTTGCCGGCCGGAGCGGAGGGCTGCCGGGGCGCTCCGCCAGCGGGCAGAATCGTTGGCGCGACGGGCTGACGAGGCGCTTCGGCGGGCGGAGGAGGCACCTGGCGCTGCTGGCGCAGGGCGGCTATATCGGCGGCAAAAGCTGAGCGCAGGATCGACTTCTCGCCGGCCTTCTCCAGGTTGTAGCGATTCTGCTCTTCGAGCAGGCCAGCAAACACACCGCCGCTCCGCTTCAACTCCTTATACGTTCCCTGCTCAACAATGCGTCCCTCTTTGAGCACGATAATCTCATCGACGTTGCCCAATGTACTGAGGCGGTGAGAAATCATCAGCACCGTGCGTCCGACGACGAGTTGATCCAGCGCATGCATAACCTCGGCCTCCGATTCCACGTCCAGCGATGCAGTAGGCTCATCGAGGATCAGGATGGGGGCATCGCGCAGGATCGCGCGCGCGATAGCCATACGCTGCCGCTGCCCACCGGACAGGTCCTTGCCCTGTTCGCGGAGCATGCGATCATAGCCGCCCAGCTGGTTCATAATCACATCGTGAATGTTGGCCTTCTTCGCCGCGTCGACGATATCCTCCATAGAGGCGCCGGGACGCCCGATCTCGATGTTTTCACGGATCGTACCCTCGAAGAGCACCGAGTCCTGCAAGACCATGCTCACGTTCTCGCGCAGCACCCTGAGCGGATACAGGCGGTTATCCACGCCATCGACCTTGACGACCCCCTGCTGGATTTCGTAGAAGCGCGGGATAAGCTTGACCAGCGTCGTCTTGCCGCCGCCGGAAAGCCCGACCAGCGCGACCTTTCTGCCAGCGGGAATATGCAGATTGATACCCTTGAGGATGAAGCGATCTTTGCTATAGCCAAAGAAGACATTCTCAAAGGTGATTTCACCGCGCAGCTTCTGCGGGCCATAGTAGGGAGCAGTGCTATCAATCACTTCGGGAGCCTGATCGAGCACCTCCTGAATACGCTCCGCGCCCGAGCCTGCGCTGCTCATGAGGTTGGTTATCTTAGAGAGGTCGCGCATGGGCTGATAGAGCATCTTGAGATAGCTCAGGAAGAGGATCAGAGTGCCAACGTCAACGCCGCTGGCAGCGCTGAGCGTAATCGGGCCGATGAGATGGAAGGTGTTGCCGGCTGCCACGTAGCCACCGACGCCAACGACGATAGCTGTGCCAATAGCCGTAAGGATAGCCACGAGAGGCGCGAATTGCGCCTGTAAACCGCCTGCGCGCATACCGGCTTCGCGATTCTTGCCCACATATTTGCCAAAGCGCATGTTCTCGCGCTCTTCACGCGTAAAGACTTTGATGACGGTCAGCGCATTGATATCTTCGGTGGCGACATCCGCCACCTGGCCCGCCAGCTTTGATGCTTTTTTCGTAGCCGCTTTGATATTGCGCGTATACAACATGACGGTCAGGAAAAGCCCGGGCGCGATGACCAGCGAGAGCAGCGTATAGGGCGGGCTGACCGAAAGCATGATGGCGGCGACACCGATGAGTGTCAGGACGCCCCCGAGGATATCCACCAGGCCGTCGGTCATGAATTTCTCGATGTCGGCGATATTGCCCGTCACACGCTGCACCAGGTCGCCCTTCTTCTGCTTACCGTGCCAGTCGAGCGAGAGACGTTGCAGGTGTTCAAAGAGATTGTTGCGCAGCCGTTCGCTCAGGTGTTGTGCGATGTAGCTTGCAAGGTAAAGGGAAGCATAGGCCAGCAATGCGCTCGATATACTGAAAAGCAGGAGCATGAGTACCGAAAAGATGATCACGCCGATCACGCTGTGTTGCTCGAATTGCACGTTATTGACAGCGGCGGCGTTATTGCTACCCTTCGAGGTCGGGCAGGGGGCCTGGGGAGGAGGCTTGGGAGTCGTTGTGCCCGGAGCTGGTTGCAGGCTGGGATCGAACGTGGGTGTGTCAAAGATGCTCAGGAGGGGATTCAGAAATGGATACTGGCAGCTTGGATCCGAGGCCGGGTTGCTGACCTTGCTGGTAATAAATTTGATTGGCATAACAGCCAGCAGGTCCGAACCGGTCTGTGCGAATGTTGCCAGGAGCGCCAGCACGACCAGGAAACGAAGCCCTTTGAGATTGCGATATAAAAAGTTGAAAAGCATTTCTCACCTCGGTACTGATGCCAGGCACGCGGCAATCTCTTCCAGCATCGCCGATAGCTCCTTCGGCCTCGGACTATTGAGCCGGTTGACACGCCGGGTTGCGATCTTGAAGAGGAGCGCGGCCTCATATAGACGTGAACGGGTTAAGATGTCATTTATCGTGGATTGCGTTATACCATAAGAAATCATTGCCTGTTTGTATGCATTACGGAATAGAGCGGCTGCTTCCTCGAACCACTGGCGCATACCCTGGCGCCGGTACCATAACGCGCTCGGGCGCAGATAGGCCAGGAAGTAGCCAACGTCAAGGGCCGGATCCGCGAGGCAGAAGCCATCGAAATCGACGACGAAGACGCGATGGCTGTGGAAAAGCAACTGGCTGGCTTTGAAGCCGCCGTGCGCGGGATAATAGTTGTCGGGTTGCAGTTCTGTCAGGCGCGATGCCAGTTCCCCGGCGAGCTGCTGCACTTCCCTGGCCTGCTCAGGGTTACGCGCGGAGATTAGCGCGGCGCGCTGCTGCGCGCGTTTCGCCTCCTTTGCGCCTGTGCGTGGGGCGCTTCCGTCGGGGCGAACGGCGCTCGTATGTAGACGAGCCAGCGCCTGCGCGCTGAGGCGCAGTTCCTCATCCGGCAGGATGAGCCGTATAATTTCGCCGCCGCGCCCGCGCTCGAGGCGGGGCCGCAGTGCTTTATTGCCGGTGCGCAGAGTGCTCCATAGCTCTGTGGTGGCGTTTTCGGAGGCCGGCGGCGCTGTGATGGCCTCGTTGAAGGTCAGCCCGATGCTCTCGATGATGCCCAGCGGGCGGGGAAGCATTGGCGCGATGCCCTTTTGTGCCTGTTCTGTGTAAAGCTGCTGCTGCAACGCCTGTACGCTGCTTGCCTGCGCCGGATCAGCGTAGACCTTGCCGAACAGCGTTAGCTCTTTTTTCTCGCCCGAGGCATGTTCCAGCAGAAGATCGTAGCGAATCACACAGCGGTTGGCGGGTTTATAGCGAACGGGATACGCGGCTGCTGCTGCGATCTTGCAGGCCGGGTCCCCCGTCAGAAGCCGCACGGCGGCGTCGAGTAGCTCGCGGATGCGGGCCGCGTCGCAGCTCTGTGCCAGCGCCGGCAGGCCCGGATCGGCAGGAAATGCCTGCACCGAGAGTCCCAGGTCGGCCAGGTGCAGCAGGCCCTGCTGCGCCCCGTCGGCATTGTGCAACAGGGTAATATCGGCCTGGCGCACATCGCTGGCATTGAAGCGAATACGTGCGCCCTCCAGCGCCTTCTCATCGAGCGTCAGGCTGACCGAGTGCAGCGGATTATTAGCTCGCCCGTTGTGCGCCGAACGCACTTCGTCAACCATATAGATGACCGCGAGGCCGCGTTCGGGTTTGCGGCGTAAATAGCGCACGAACAAGCCCACCGGTCCCTGTGCCTGTGGTAGAAGCGACTGCCCGGCTCGCGCGTAGAGATCCGTGACCACGCCGGGAAGATCTTCAATAGAGAGGCTGGTCTCTGTCGGGATAGCGTTGTCAGAACTCACGCGATCACCTGCCTTTCCTGCAACAGACGTTCCACCAGGGCGACCAGCGCGCTGGCGGCTCCAGGCACCCCGCGAAAACCGGGAAACGAATTCACGTCGACGATCATCGGTCCGCGCTCGGTGACGAGCAGATCGACGCCATAGAGCCGCAGGGCGAAGACGCGCCCGATCTCGCGCGTAATACGTGCCCACTCGGCGGGCAGATCTTGCTCTGAAACAGGTGTATCTTCCTTCGGGGCGCCTGGCTCCAGCGGCGTGCGCCGGCGAGCTGCGAAAATCTGCTGATCGATCACCCAGAGCTTGATATCCCAGCCATCCCCGGCGGCGAATTCCTGGAGGACAACCGGCTCGTCGCTCCACCGGTCCGCCAGGGATTGGAGTTCCTCAATAGTATCGATTTTCGCCACCAGGTCGCCGCGATGGCTATAGTAGCTTTTGATGATAAGCGGGAAGGAAAGCGTGGCGAGCGTCGCGCTCTGCTCAAGCAGTGCTGCCAGGCTGGCGAAGTGCTGTGTGCGCGGCCAGGGAAGGTGCGCCTCTTCCATACGCTGCGCCATCAGCACGCGATTCTGGCAGGCAACCGAGGAGGCCCAGTTGTTGACGACGAGCGAGCCGCGCTGCTCCAGGTAGTGCGCGACCTCCAACGCCTGTGGCGCGTGCGACTTCAGCAGGTACAGGTCGGCGCGCAGGTGTCTCTCTTCCTCGGCGATGGCCGCGTCGGCGGTCAGTGTGCGGACATCCAGCAGGCGCACATGATGCGACTCACTCAGCTTTTGTAAAGCCACGGCGATGACCGGGTGGCGAGGGGTTTCCGGGTTATCCATAATCAGGCAGATATTCATCATGCTTGCTCTCTCTATATAACTATGTTAATCCTATGGGATGCATGGAGGAGGATAGCTCTCCTCTCCCGGTGGGCAAGAGCTGTTTTTCGGACGAGTGCTTCCGGCGCGGGCGGCTGCCGTGGCCGGCGCGCTGCATCTCCGCGCGTTTAGCGGCATGGAGAATATACTCCGCCACGCGGATCACGGCGCGCGGAACGCGTCCGAAGCTGGGAAAATCGTTGATGTCCAGCACCGCCAGGCCCTGTGGCGTCTCGACCACATCTATGCCGTAAATATCCAGGCCGAAGATTCTGCCGATGTCGAGCGCCAGTTTGCGCAGTTGAGGCGTCAGAGGAATAAATTCCTCCTCCACCGTGGCGTGCAGCGGCGACTGCCTGGCAACTGCCGCATAGACCTCTCGCCCGGTCACATAGACTTTGATATCAAAACCGGCGTTTTCGGCATAGCGCTGTGCCAGAAAAAAACTATCCTTTGCCTCGGCTATGACCAGGGCCTCCAGGTCGGCAGGACTGTTGAGGCGATAGATGCCCCGGCACGAGCTGCCGTTACTTGGTTTGACCACCAGGGGATAGTCCTCTGGCGGGATCTGCTCAAGCAGCCGGGGATGAGCGACAAAATACGTGGGTGGGATAGGCAAGCCGTGGGCGCGTGCATAGGCGGCGGCGACGGCTTTATCGCGGACTAAACGGATGGCGCGCGAGTTATTGATGGTGGGGATGCCAACTGCTTCCGCTGCTTCCAGGATGCTAAAGCCGGGGCCATCGGCCACCGTCTTGAGGACGTAAGCATCGTAGCCCTGTTCGCGCATCGTTGATAAGCAGGTCACGGTATCCTTCGGCTCCAACAGATCGATGCTGTGTCCCCACTGCAACAGCTGGTCGGCGACAACCATCGGCATAGGGTCATGCCGGTATTCCTCTTCGATAATAAAGCAGAAGCGCATTTAAGTCTTTCTCTTTCGAGTTGTGCGGTGATGGGAGTTTTATCGCTAGAATGCCAGTGTAGCAAATCGTGCGTAGAAAATCTGTTTACCAGTTCACAGCTCTCCTGTGGACTGGCTATCCTTAAACGCACATGAAATTTACCTGCACTATAACATATCCTTAAGGAACAGTGAAGAGGTCCTCCCTCACCATATCGTGCTCTAGAGTGTGCCTGCTTGCCGATACCAGTGCCCGCTCGTGCCTGCGACGCTCGCCCTGATGGAGTTTATTTTGAGGAAAAATGCGCGAAGCGCATTTTTCCTCAAAATAAACTCCGCCTTTGCGTGGCGCAGCCGCGCGGCTTTGCTCAAAAGGAGACTGTTTTAATAGTCCTCCCACTGTTTCATAAAGTCAACGATGGCCCTGAGCGTTTTTAGGATAGGATTTTTAGTCGGCCCTGTTGTGGCGTAGCAGGCGCACGAGCCAGTTTGAACGCGTCTCGCTGTCTGCCCGCAAAGAGATCTGAGAAGATCCCGGGGTAAGCAATTCCTGAGCCTGCTCGGATGGCATGCTGCTGTAATTATTCGCCGGGGGGCTGCCTGCTATATTGCCGGAGAGCGGCATCGTCATCTGGTGATCCGCGCCATCGTTGTTGATAGGATAGGGGGAAGCCTCGACGATGGGCCAGGGGCCGGAGCGCCCGCTCATTGTCTCCTCGCTGCGCACAGGCTCATGAGGGTTGGGCAGGTCGGCTGGCGGCAGGTTGCCGGAGAGGATTGGCTCCTGTTGCATGATCTGGTCGCGCCGGATCGGCTGTGTCTCCTGCTTTTCCAGCGCGAGGCGGTTCTCCACCTCGGTCAGCAGGCGGGCGATCTCCGGGCGCAGCAAACGGTTGCGTTCGGGGATGCGTGTCCATTGCGCGAGCGCGGCGGGGTAGTAGCCGGCGCGGTAGCAGTAGAGGCCAAGCATCGCGCGGGCGTCAAAGATGTTCATACGCTGCCACAGTGCATCCTCTTCAGCGGGAGTTTCGATCACCGCCTCGCTGGCTTCGATAACTTCAACGAGATGATAGAGGCGCAGGCCCATCAGGCGATAGGGGTAGCCATAATAGAGGGCGAGCCTGCGGCGCCGTGTGCGCTCGGCGGGATACTTGCCCACAAAGTAGTACTTGGACCACGAGGCGCTGGACCAGATGATATAGAAAAGGATCAGCGCGAGAATACGCAGCAGGTAGCGCTGCCAGGTAAGCGTTGCCAGGTTCGCCATCACGCCTAAAGTAGCGAAGCAGGCGCCAAGCGCCCAGGCGCCATATACGAGACGGCGGCGGTCCCATCCCAGCAGGTCGAAGTGGTGATGGATCGGCGCCGCCAGGAATGGCAGAGGAAACTCGGTGTGCGGAACAAATTCACGTGTGCTGGCGAAGCGCAGGAGCTGGAGTCGTTTGCGGAAAAAGGGCGTCATCAGCCGGGCCTGCACCAGCGCGGAGAGTCCTTCGAGCACGAAGGCGCCGCCGATCATCAGCAGGAGCAGCTCGTTGCCTGAAAAGATAGCGATCATTGCCAGGATGCCCCCCAGGCCCAGGGAGCCGCTATCCCCCATGATGATTTTCGCGCGCCGTTTCGCGGCTCCGCGCCGCGCGGCCCAGGAAGAGGGCCAGTTCCAGGGGAGAAAGCCGAGGACGCCGCTCGCGCATGTCAGCGCCAGCACCTCCAGCACGATGCCGCCAGGATGCTGATGATCGATGAAGCCTGCTACCACGATGCCCAGAGAGAGCGCCGTGCTGAAGACCAGCCCGCCGGCCAGGCCATCGAGGCCGTCGCTGAAATCGACGGAGAGCGAAGTAACGCTGCCAATCACGCCGGTCATGAGCATGAGGAAGACCAGCCAGCCATAGTAGGCTACCTGTCCGGGATAGACCGGGCAGATGGGTTGCGTTGTATGCCGCGCGCACAATACCGCGCTGAGGATAGGGAGATCTTTATAAGGACTGTAGGATTGCTGGCCGCTGTCAGGCAGGAGAAAGAAATAGAGCGCCGCCGCCGCTACCGAAACCAGGAAGACGCCGGTGAACTTCGCGCGCTCCGAGATGCCTTCATTGCCAAAAACCTTGTTCCAGTCATCGATGAAGCCAACGATAGTATAACCAAGCGCTGCCCCGAGGCCGATCAGCAGCAGCGTCCACTGATCGTGCTGGAAATTGAAGAGATAGCCGGCGCCAACTCCAGCGCCAATGATTGCCAGCATGAATGCCGGCCCTCCGACCAGGGGCAGCTCGATAGTCTTGATCTCGCGTCCCCCCGCCGGCAAATCTGGACGATGAATACCGGGTTTGTGCTCACCACTACGGAACCTGGGAAACAGTACCCTGGCGATGCCACAGAGCAAGAAACTTGCCGCCGCACAGGTAATGGAAATGAGTAATAATAAATAGATCAGATTCATAGTTACTCCCAAGACGAATGATGGCATAAACACTTCAATCATTAGAACGCGATAACGGTATAAATGGTAACTAGTCGCATATATACGTAGGAAAGAAGGACGCGCTCGCCATTATTATGACAAAATTCGCAATAATTCACGCGCTACGCGTCTATCATCCCAGGGCAGCTTCTCTCTGCCCATGATAATACTCTGCTCGTGGCCTTTCCCTGCCAGCAGGATAGTGTCTCCGGCCTGTGCCCGGCTCAATGCTGTCGCGATAGCCTCGCGCCGATCAGGAATACAGAGAAAGTCGCGTCCCTCGCGTTTCCCGAGCGCCTGCGCGCCGGCGGCAATCTCACGCAGGATACTTTCGCGGTCCTCCTCGCGTGGATCTTCATCTGTAATAACGAAAAAGTCCGCCATCCGCGACGCGACCTGACCCATGAGAGGGCGCTTTTGCCTGTCGCGTTCCCCGGCGGAGCCAAAGACGACGACCAGTTTCCCCGGCGTCAACGGGCGCAGCGTCGCCAGTACTTTCTCCAGGCTGTCGGGCGTGTGGGCGTAATCGACGACCACCGCGAAGGGCTGGCCCTCGTCAATGCGCTCCATGCGGCCCGCTACGCTCCTGGCCGCTGCCAGACCCCGTGCGATCTCCTCCGGCGCCATGCCCTGGCTGTATGTCGTGGCGATGGCTGCCAGGCAGTTGCTCACGTTAAAGCGCCCGACGAGCTGCGTCTCGAAAGTATGCTCGGCATCGGGAAAGATGACGCGGAAGCTGCTGCTGTGCGCGTGCAATCGCAGATCGACGGCTTGCACAGCGGCGGGCGACTCGATGCCGTAGTCGAGGATAGGGACGCGGCAGTAGGGTTTGAGCACCTCGTAGCTCACGTCATCGCGATTGAGAATCGCCACGGGCCGTGTAGCCACGCCCTTTGTGCGCGTGGGATCGAGCATCTCGAAGAGGCGCGCTTTGGCCCGGCGGTACGCGGCGATGGTTTTATGGAAATCCAGGTGCTCATGGGTAATATTGGTGACGACGCCAACATCGAACTCGCAGCCATGCACACGCCGCAGTTCCAGCCCATGAGAAGTGGCCTCTATCACCGCATGGGTTGCCCCGCTATCGAGGGCGCGGCGCAGGAACTGTTGTACCTCCAGTGCCTCCAGCGTGCTCTGGCGCGTGGCATTCTCCCATTCCTGTCCACAGAGCTTGAAATTCGCCGTGGTCATGAGTCCCGTCGCTCGTCCGGCGCTTTCCAGCAGGGTTGTGATGAGGTTCGCGGTGGTGGTCTTGCCGTCGGTGCCGGTCACGCCGATGACACAGAGTTCGTGCGATGGATAGCCATAAAAGGCACAGCAGAGATTGGCGAGCGCGGTGCGCACATCCCGTACTTCGATATAGGGTAGTGGAAATGTCTCTCGCCAGGGCGCGGCCTCGCCGAGCGCGGCGATGGCGCCGCGACGAGCCGCATCCTCCAGAAAGTTACGCCCGTCGGTGTGCGTGCCCGCAACGGCGATGAAGAGTCCGCCCGCGATGACATTGCGCGAATCGTAGGCAAGCGCTGTGACCGTGGCCTGCATATTGGATGAAGCTGAGTTGTGAATGCGGGTTGGTGGCTGCTCCAGGGCGGCCAGTAATGTATGCAATCGCATGTTAATTATAAGCCCGTAACCGGGCCTGTCCCCATTCCAAACATTGCTTACGATGACAACACGAGTTAATAGTAGATGGTGCGTGTTCTATGATATGGACGCGCCTCGTTCAGATTCTGGCTGATGAACCAGAGGCGCTGGTCGATTTCGGGCGCTGTCATGCTGCGCCCCTGCTTGAGTAGAGCGCGCCGCAGCATTTCGCAGGCCCACACCGTCGCGGCCCGTATCTCGATCTCTTCTTCGCTGCCCGGTGCTATCAACTCCTGCGCATCGACGTGCGCGGCCAGGGATGCTTGATATTCGATCACACCGTACTGGCGCAGAACCTGTGGTAATTTATAATCGGCAAAAGCCGTCAGATGCTCCAGCCCGGTGAACGCGCCCCAGCTCTTTCCCTTAAATGCGCCATGCAAATCGGCCACGCAGATCTGCGCGCGTTTCAAGAAACGCACTTCGCGCTGGCGGTAGCATGCCACGTCGTGAAAAGATGGAAAGCGTTCCGCCAGCAGCAGTACGAGCGCCACGGCGCTGCCCCCGGCCTGCTCGATGGCCTGGGAGAACTGGCCGTCAAAGTGGTCCAGCAGGACGCGGCCTGCTTCGCGGGCATTCGCCACCCGCTGCTCAAACAGCGGAATGCTCTGCTCGCCGCGAAATATATGCGCCATCGTTTCCTCGCTGATTGTGCTTAGATATTCCGCGTCCCAGAGCGGCAGACCTTCTTCTACCGCTCGCGTGAGCGCGGCAGCCTCCGCCCAGTAGCCGTTCAGTTTCTCACCGTGGTAGTCGATGGTCCAGCGTGGCTGGCCCTTCTCGGCCCAGAAGCAGAAGTTGAGCGCGTCGAGCAGGAGGAGCCAGTTCACGCTGCGCTGTGTGCCGTCAAAAAAGTGATACCGATCGTACCACTGAGGAGTTTGCGGGGCCGAATCTTCCTCCGCCCATTGTTCGCTGAGAAGCTTTACGCGGTCTATGTTGATCCAGACGCGCTCTCCCTGCTCTACAACCCACCTCGTGCTGCCAAGCACGCCAAGAGGATCGTGCTCGGGCGGCGCAAAGAGTTCTTCATCATCATCTTCAACGTCATGCCAGATTGATATAGTTGCCATTGAGGACGCCTTTCTCCTATTGTCACGCTCTAGTTTATCATCAGCGTCAATTGTGCTTACCCAACAGTACTACTATTGAGAGTTTCTGATTCCCACTTTTCTCATCCTCCCTGGCCGGGTGCTCGCGCTGCAAGCGCGAGTGCCAGGCCAGAACAGGCAAAGAGACTGAGCCTCAGCCATGCTCCGGCGGAATAGCGAAGATTGGCTAGCCGCATATTCACAATTTTCCGGTTATACCTTGCGTTTAACATAGTTTTTGATGTACTATTATAGTGTTACCTGAACAGGCGGCATGATGAGCGTAGCAAGGTGCGTAACGCGTGTCGTGTCTTGTTTTGTTGCAGAATTTCGCTGTTTCGTTGTTTTTTGAGGCTCATGGGGGCCTCGTTTGTGTAATGGACCTGAGCAGTCAGTCTGAACGGCAAAGAAAGGAAAGCTATCTTCATGGAAGAGCGGCAGATTCAAGAGTTTGTGTATCGTGTCTCTCATGACGAGGCTCTGCGCCAGGAATTAGCGAGCCATCCAGAAGTGGTGATCGAGCGCGAAAAGCTCTCCCCTGGCGTGGCAAAGATTGTAGCGCGGCTTATACCTCATTTGACGCTCATGCAACCTCTTGATACAGGCCCCGGCTCATTCTGGCATTAAACGGAAAATGGCCCATATGCCATTTGGTTCAGCTTTTTTGATGGATTAATGTGTAGCCAGAGTCAGAAGAGAGTACGTTGTGGCCCCCGACCATGAAAGATGATCTTCAGGGGGCCACCGTGCTTTTTGCCCCCTATCAGAGCCAGTTGCGCGAACGGCTGCAACGTTTTTTAGACGAGTTGCACCCGGCGCTGCGAGTAGATGTGGCACGCGTGTTGGAAGAGGAGGGCAAGCTGCTCGCTCCACCTGCGCCTGTTGCTACCAGTCGTACCCTTGCCGCCGGAGTCTGGCCGCTTTTGACCTTCCTTGTGGCTCAGCATGTTGCTCCCGATATCGATCCTCTGCTGGCGGGCAACGTCGCTATCGCCGTGGAATGCCTGGTATGCGCTTTTGACCTCCAGGACGATATCGAGGACGAAGATCTTACCCCCGTCGTAGAAGCGCTGGGGCCGGCGCGCATGGTGAATATATCGACAACCTTGCTGGCGCTGGCGCAGCAGGCGATCCTCTCCCTCTCTCAGTATGGCCTGGCGCACTCGCTCGTTTTGCGCTTGCTGGATGTGCTCCAGGAAACGACTCTGGCGGTCACTCTCGGCCAGCAGCGAGATATTCTGGCGGAGCAGAAGTCGGCTCAAGACTTTACACTGGAAGAAAGCCTGGAAATTGCGGAGCAGAAAGCTGGATCGCTTTTTCGCGCTGCCTGTATGCTGGGCGCATTATGTGCGGGCGCCGATGATGATCTCTGCGCGCAATTTGCTGAGCTGGGCAGATTGCTTGGAATAGCGCATCAACTTGACAACGATTGCCATGATTTGTATTATTTCATGGAAGGTGAGTCCTCTTTCTCGCCCATAGAGGCAGAAGCAAGCGCAAGAAGCGTAAAGACAGATCTTGTGCGTGGCAAGAAAACGTTGCCTGTGATTCTGGCTGCGAAGTCGCCAGAGGCTCTTCAGCACACATCGTTCTCGCCCGGTGATGCAACACATCTGCCTGGACTCCACGAAGGAATAATCGCAGCCTGGGGTATTTGCTTGCTGTATCGTGAGCGCGCCCATGACCAGTTGCGAAAAATCGAAGCCCGGCTCCCGATTTCTCCTGCGTTGCGCTCTCTGCTGGGTTTCTCCTGAATATATCCTTCGCGGATGCTGGCGGAATCTATCAGTAGGAAGCATGCGCTATGAGAGAGGTATATTGGATAATTGGTACGAAGGCCAGGCGTCTACTGGTGGTTGTTGCTGCCATCGTAGCGTATATCGCACTGTTGGGAATTGATATCGCGCACACCCCTGATCAGCTCCCGCTCCTCTGGCTGCATTTCGGCTTCTCCGCGCCCGTGGCGTTGAGCTTTCTTGCTATCGGCTCGCTGGTCTGGCTCTATGGCAGTGATCGCCGTGTGGCGTTATCTCTCTTCTGCTTTTCGTGCTCGATGATGGTAGCCTTTGCTCTGGAGACGGCTGCTGTATCCAATGATCCACTGCTCAGTGCTATCGCTGATAGTGGGGCAGCGCTGGCCCTTGCATGCTGTGCCTGGCTGCTGCTGCTCTTTCCTGAAAGCTATCTCCAGTTCGCGCCATTGTCGCTTGCTCACGGAAAGCGGAGAACACGCATGCAGCAGGGCGCCTTCTTACCCTATGGCTATATCGCGCTGGTAGCCCTGCTCTGTGGCGTTGCGATTGCCTATTTCATTGTTAACTATATATGGGGAACAGCGCCTTTCTGGCTAAATAGTCTTTCTTTCGTCTATGACGTGGTTGTGCTATTGGGTATTTTAGCTACGATCATTATTTCTTATCGTAAGGCTCCATCATTGCGAGAAAGGCAACAATTACGTATTCTGGTGGGCGGCGTCATTGTTGCCAACCTGCCACTCTTATTCCTCACTGTTCTGCCGTCGGTCCTCGGCTTGCCCTCTACAGATGTTGTTGATGGGCAATTATCTTCGCTCACGATGGGCCTGCTGCCGTTTGCGCTGGGCTATTCGATTCTGCGCTACCAGATATTAGTATTTGATACGTACATTCGCCGTGCCGTAGCATGGGCCGTAGGGGTTGTCTGCCTTGCTGTCCTCGCCTATTTCATCATTGTGCTCTGCACCGCGGTATTTGCCGGCAATATCTCTATGTACGTTGTGTGCATTGCTGTGGTTGCGGTAGTCGTGGCCCCGTGTGTCTGGTGGCTGGCAAGAACGCTCACTGAGCGTCTCTTCTTCAGCGAAATCCTGCATTACCGCCGCCTTATAGAGAAACCAAGCCTGATTATCGATGAAACGTTGGATCTGGCCGAGGCATCGCGGCTGATCGAACTGGCGGTGCTGCACGCCTTTGAGACGCAGCAGGTCTGCCTCTTTGTGCTCGACGAGAGCGCTGGCTGCTACCGCCTCCGTCCTGAGCTGGGCGAGGCGGCCGGTGATGTCCAGCGTCGCAGCCTGCTGGATACCCTGCATACCATGATAGGCCCGGAGGAGTTCGAGGGCGAGGATTGCCTGGGGAGGCAGTCGCCCCTGGTGGAGCGTCTTGCCGCCGCGCGGCGCCCATTATTGCCCTATGAAGCCCTGAGCCCCGGCGAGAACGCGCCGCTGCTGAGTCGCTATCTCGCAACGGAGTCGGGCAGGCATAAGATGCTGCTCGCTCCTGTCCGCGCGCAGGGAAAGATGATCGGTGTGCTGGTAATCGGCGAGCGTGGGGACCATCAGCAATATGCCGGGCCTGACTTCGAGATTGTGCAGATCATCCTGAGCCGCTTTTCTTCTGTGCTGGAAACGGCGCGGTTGTATGCACGCGCGAGCCAGCAGGCGGCGCTGCTCAATAATCTCTATCGCGCCGGCACTATACTGGAGTCGACGTTCCAGAGTATTGAGGAGGTGGCTTCTATCTACGCCGGGGTTGCGTCCGGCGCGGCGCAGGCCGGCGCCGAGATATGGCTGTATGATGAAGACGGGAGCACGCTCCATCGCGTGGCTGCCTCTGGTCCCGGCCCTCGTATCACCGGGGCCGATAGTATACAGCTCGCGCGGGAGCAGGATTGGACTTCCTGGTTCTATGAGGGGCCTGACGCCGATGCCTGGAATGCTCCATACGCTGATGCCCCGTCGTTCCTGCCACAGACGCCATCATTCCCTTTTGCCTGGCTTTCGCTCTCCGGCAGCGAGCAGCAGATAGGCGCGCTGGCGCTCACCTATCCGCGTCCCCACTTCTTCATGAAAGAAGAGATGCGCGTGCTGGAAATGTTCGCAGGCCAGTGCGCTGCCGCTCTGGAGAATGCGCGGATCACTCTGGAACTGCGGGCTGCCTACGAGCGCCAGCAGGAACTGGACCGCCTGAAGGATCAGTTTATTATCACTGCCTCCCATGAACTGCGCACGCCTCTCACTGCGGTGCAGGGCTACATCGAGTTGCTCAATGAGTACAATACATCGCTCTCTATGGATGTACGGGCCGATTTCATTGCCAGGGCGCGTCGCGGCTGTGACGAACTCACGCTGCTCGTTGGCAATATCATGGATGCCAGCCGTATTCATAGCGATACCGAGCAGATCAATCTGCGCCCGGTTGTGCTGGCCGGAGCGGTGAAGCATGTCGTAGAGATCCTCGAAGCGATTATCAGGCGCGAACGACGCTCGGTCACGCTTGCTATTCCTGCTGATAGGCAGGTCATGGCCGATAGTATGCGCCTGCGTCAGGTCATGTTGAACCTGGTGAGCAATGCCATCAAGTATTCGCGTCCCGGCACCGGCATTGAGATAGGCGCGCGGGATGATGGCGAGCAGGTCATGATCTATGTACGTGATTATGGCGCGGGAGTGGCGCCGGAGGATCACCAGCGCCTCTTTGAGCGTTTTGTTCGCCTGGAACGCGATATGAATAGTCCGGTGCGTGGCGCCGGGTTGGGACTCTACATCTGTAAGCAACTGGTGGAGGCGATGGGAGGGCGTATCTGGGTGGAGAGCAGCGGTATCGCCGGTGAGGGCAGCGTCTTTGCCTTTACGCTGCACGCTGCGGGACGGGATCGGGCGGCAAGCGATCTGGAAGATCACCTGTCCGATCTATCCAGATTGTGAATTTACCTGATATTCGTTATCGGGCTTGAGGGCACATGGCAGGCCGGCGCAGGCACGATGAAACGCGCGACCCCGCACCGGGGACCTTCCCTCCTCTGGTTGGTCACGTTCACCATCGCGCGGCTCCGCAACGTCATTGTGAGGATTCGGCCCTGACGTAGCCCCGGTCTCTGGCATACTGCCACAGCGATTTCTGCAACTGGCGGCGTGCGCGAGAAATGCGGCTCATAACCGTGCCAATCGGTATTTGCAGAGCCTCGGCGATTTCTTTGTACGACATGCCCTCAATGTCGGCCAGGATCACCGGCATGCGAAAATTAAGCGGGAGATCGTGCAGTGCGCGGTACACATCTTCGTCCAGGTACTGGTTCAATACCTCTTCTTCAGCTCCCTGGGTTAACTCCTGGCCGCTGAGGTCGCGGATCTGATTGTAGAGATAAAATTCCTCCCCTTCGGGCAGCGAGATGGGCGCAGGATGTGTTGCCTGCCGGCGATAACGATTAATTGCGGAAGTGTTTAAAATACGAAAAAGCCATGCCCGCAGATTGGTGCCTGGATGGTATGTATGAGAAAAGCGAAACGCTTTGAGCATAGTTTCCTGCACCAGATCCTCCGCCTCCTGCGGATTATTAGTCATGCGCAGGGCAGTGCGATAAAGGCTATCCAGTTGCGCCAGTACGCCCGCTTCAAAATCCTCTGTGGGGACTGGCGTTGGCTCTGCGGTGGGTGCATTTTCACGTTCTACCTGTTCCGAACTGGGTGAGATAGGTGCATCTTCAAATTGAGACTGTTCCGGCATCAAAAAGACTCCTCATAGCGCGGCGCCACCCGGCAACCTCGTACTTCCTTATCGAAAGTACTCTCAGTATAGCGCAGACTAAACGGGAATACAACCTAAAGTAGTTCGGTGTTGCCGTGTTTTATTCTCTGAGGAGTATGAGCCGCATTATGTGGTTCTAACACTCTTTGTGTTGTCTGTAGTGTTTTACTCCGTTTTTTCTGATCTCTCCTATTTCCTGGCATGCACTGTTTCCGTAATCTGCGGCAAATGTTCCTAGTGCATTCTCAAGAAGCCTTTTCTGGGATGGATAAATGAGCTTCATACGAACAGTGAAAGTAGGCACAAATCCGCTCGGCCAGTTGCGTGGCGGTGAGCAAGCCGTTGGGTTCGACCACGGCACGCTTGCCATGGATCCATTTGGGTTCAATGGGATTGAGCCAGGGACTCTGTTTGGGCAGAAACACCGGCAGGATCCGCACGCCTTTGCCCGTCAGCTTGACCTGCTGATTATGTTCACGGAGCCAGGTGCGCACCCTCTTCCTATAATGCCAGGAAGCATTCTCCCAGATCACCAGCCAGGCGGTTTTGCCTTGAGCCTGAAGTTGCTCGCAGCACCAGTGCAAAAATGGCGTGGGAATGTCGCTGACAGGACGGCCATCGACAAAGCGCAAGGACATCTGGTCTCGAAGAGGAGCATCACTCGGCCCGCGTTGCCACAACACTCCATAACAGGCCAACGCTTTCGCATCAGGATCGGCTTTCTGCCACTGTTGCTCGACAAAGCGAACCGGATCATCTCGACTCTGCCAGGCAAACGCGTTGGGCAGCGCGAAGCGACTCCACCAGACCTCGTCGAGGAAACCGATCGCCCAGGTGGCAACCTGCTTCTCCTGCGACGCCCAACTCAGCAGTCGGTCACGTGCTGTTTGTTTTCCTCGTAGAGCGGATCGGGGCTGGTGATCCAGTGCCTGGCTCGTTTCCAGTTGATCCCTAAGCGCTTGAGCGTTTGGCGCATGGTCTCGATGCTGACTGGGCGGGCCATCCCTGCCAGACGAACACCCTGTTTGACGAGCAAGTCGAGCGTCCACCGGCTGGTCTGGAAGCCAAAATCGCGCGGAGGACGATGGAACACGGCTTTGAACTGCTCGGCAGTTACGTCCTCTCGCAGCACGGTCACAAGATGGTGGGGCCGGCTGGAGCCAGCAGAGAGCGCCGCCAGACCTTGCTGGTTGAACTCGTGGATGGCATGGCGCACTGTTTGTTCGTCGCACGAGAGGGACTGCGCGATGGCAGGCGTTCGCTCGCCGCGTGCGCTGGCGAGCAGAATCTGGCAACGACGAAGCACAAAGGCTTCCGACGAACGCAACCCCGCTTCCAGGGCCTTGCGTTCCTCTGGGGTCAGGTCGCGGACAAAAATGCGTGGTTTCATAGAGGGGAATATACCACATTCGTGATCACCTCTCTTGAGAATGCACCAGGTCTCAATTTGATCTTCGGCGCGATCTCCGATCTCACGCGCTAGCCAGGAGGCAGACAATGACCACGAAAGCCGGACGGCGCAGACCGCCGCAAGCCGTCCAGTCGCCGCAGATGCAGCCTCAAGATGTCGTGGAGCAGGAAGCAGAGCAGCGAGAGCCACGCTATCCGATCCAGCAATCCGCCGCCTTTGCGGGCAGCACCCTGGCGCTGGGCAGCCTCATTGACCTCTGCGCCCATCTTGGCCCGACAGGGCTGTTCGTCTCAGGACTGGCAAGCTATGTGGCCTGGCGGCATGGGCCGGAACTGGCCGCCTATCTGCGGGGGAAACTCCCCGCAGATCCCCTCGCCTTCGCCGCAGCCGGGGAGCCGCCTGACCCGCAGGCATCGGGAGCCGACGCGGATGCGCCAAAGGGCCGTGGGCGCATCTTCTGGGAGCGGGCGCTGGGCATCTTTCCCGACGAGGACGGGGACGAGGACGAGGAGGAGCAGGCATCGCCTAAAGAGGCCGCCACCGAGGAGGAACGAGCGACAGTCGCCCCCACCCAGGCGTCGCGCCAGGCGGTCCAGGCACGGCTATGGGCGGAGCCGGACGTGTGCGGCCAGGGCGCCGCCGATGAACTCCTGCACCTGGGCGTCGTCCTTCCCTCTGGCCGCCCGCTTTGCCCGCACGTCAACCGCCTGCTGGGTGAGGGCCTCTTTGTGGCCGGTAATATGGGGGCGGGCAAAACCAATCTGGCCGCGCTGCTTGCCGAACAGATGGGGGCCTGCTACGTCCCCAGCATCATCTTTGACCTGAAACGTGAATATGGGTCCCTCCCCGGTGTCCTGCCCACAGCCATCCGCGCGGGGCACCCTCGCTACGCCGGAGAGGCGGGACCGGGCTACTACGCACTCACAAGGGACACCGCCCCGGCCTTTGTCGCCTCCGTGATGGGGCAGGGCTTTCAGGCGGTGGTGGACCTCGGGTCCTACCAGGTGATCGACGCGATGGGCCTCATCATTGCCGAGGTGATCGATGCCTTGATGGCCTGGTCGCAAGAGCAGCCCGACGAGGACCGTCCTCCCTGCTTCGTCTTTGTCGACGAGGCCCATCACTTCCTGCCGGAGCGGGTGAACCTCACCCAACTGGACAGGAACATTCATGTGCGCCTGCAGAAGTCGTTCTTTCGGATGTGCAACCTGGGCCGCTCCTATGGCTACACGATGGCGTTTTGCACCCAGCGCATCGCCAACATCGCCAAATGGGTCGCCAACTGTCAGGTCAAAGTCATCATGCGGCACGCCCTCGATATCGACCTGGATCGCTGCTGCGAAGAAGTGAATAAAACGGTGGCGACGCGCGAGGATATCGAGCGTCTCGCCCCAGGCATGGGCATCGTGATCGGCCTCTGTGACCGGCAGTTTGTCGCCCAGTTTGACCGGCGGGCCTCTTATCATCCCTCCCATACCCCCAAAGTGAACCGCGCGCATCTGCGCTATCGGGATCGCAGGCTTGCGCCTCGCGTGCAGCCAAAAGCAGCGCTGCCGCAGCCCACGCCCCAGGAGGGTGAAGTGCACGAGACGCGCCGCTTGCCGGTGACGGGCGACCTCTCGAAAGCGGTGAAGCCGCCTATGGCATACACGCCCGCGCAGCGCTTTACGGCGGGCCTTTCGCCTGTACTGCAAGAAGCCTACGAGGCGTATGAAGACGGGATGACCAACCGTGAACTTGGCCGCAAGCTCGGTATCTCGCATCCCACCGCAGGCAAGTATATCGAACTGCTCAAAGCCAAAGGCATGATCGATAGTCGAGGCCGAAAGGTGACGAGCTAATGGTAAACCTGGTAAACCATCACGCACATGTTACCAAACACGCTCAAAAAAAGCTGGTTTACCAGCGTGGTTTTCCAGGTTTACCGTCCTGGTTTACCAGATGGTAAACCGAGCAAGCAGTAAAAGAAAGGAGGAGCAAGCATGCGACACGGAAGCTATTGGGAGCGCCATCCGGCCCTCCTCGCCTTCTTGCGCGCGTTTCTGGCCGGTGAATGGGTAACGCGCACCTTTGCCTGGTTTTACATGATGGTGTCGCGCTTTGCCGGTCCGACGATGACGATAGCGGTGGGCTACCTCATGCTCTACGCGATTGACTCCCATCATGGGCTGGCAACCCCCGTCGCCCATCCCTCGGCCTGGGACAGCCTGGCCGTA
>Ga0070739_10002297_pt1 | contig 26102 bp, 18 predicted proteins | sample Coa_R1_7_FD_66445 | JGI IMG/M metagenome (GOLD analysis project Ga0070739, IMG submission 66445) | Surface soil microbial communities from Centralia Pennsylvania, which are recovering from an underground coalmine fire - Coalmine... | ecosystem: Environmental > Terrestrial > Soil > Unclassified ...
TTGCCCCTCGCCAGAAGCTTGACTCCCCTGCGGTTGAATATCAATCTCCACGCCGGATCCGATTCCGGCCTGCCCCAGATATTGCTCCAGAGCGGCTTCGATCTGCTGCGCGAAGGAAGCCGTTGAAGCCGCGGAACTTGTATTTTGCGACAAGGCCACCGGGCTGGGAAGCGCGCCCGCCGACCTCGGTTCAACTCCTGAAATTACCATCTACGATGTGCCTCCGGCGATGAGAAAAGCACGGGAAGGGCCATTCCCCCTGCGGACCAGGACGTTTCTACTTCGCGGGCGCTGGTTTCGGGGAACCGAAGTTTAGGGCTACGCGGTATTCCTGGTTGAAGGGCTCCACGACGATAAACGCATTGGTGGGAGCAGGTGCAGCCTCGCCGGAAGCCGGCGCATACGCGATCTCCAACGTTGCGTCCTCGCCGAAGTTCAGGTCGGTCTTGCTGAGCTTCACAGTCAAGCCGGGAGTATTGGGCGGGAAAAGATCCAGATGAATCGAACCCGGCGCGCCGTTGTGAAAGGTCACTTTTTCGGTAGACGGTTTATCCGGGCTTAACGTGATCTCCGGACGATCGACGCCGGTTACCTGGCCCAGAATCCTTTGCGCCGCAGCCGTAATCGTGTCCTGCGTAATTTTCTGCGGCATCCCCTTGACAGTTCCGTCAGAATTGCGCTGAAGCAAGGGAACGTCGGAAGGTCCCATCGGCGTCAGCCAGGCGTTCTCGGCGGTCTCCTGGTACCACACCCATTTGTCCTTCTCAATTTTCCAGGTGGTCTTCATGGGTACGTCGACGATGTTTTCCTGGCCCTGAATATTCCACACACGCTTTACTTGAAGCTCCACGGTGGCCTTGGTGAAGTTGTTCGAGTAGGAAATATCGCGGATATGGAATTCTTTGAGCGGAGTCTTGCCTTGCGCGATGTATTCGCTTTTTGTCTGGTCGGCGACCAAGTCCATCGCCTCGAAGAATTTGCCGTCCACGAAGTCCTGGAAGAACAGGTTCACGCGGGCCCGCAGGGCCTGGTCCACCTCCGGCGGGGGGGCTGGCGGCTGGGCCAGCGCGATCATGGACAAAACAAATAAAGCGGCTCGGGCGCGCATTCCCACTCCTTCGGAATACTTCTCTTCAGTCTAACAATTCCGGGCTGCGTTCTCGATCTTAGACGGCGAGCCCGCGCGCGCGTTAGCGCGTCTTGGCGAAAAACCGGCTGCGCCTACTGGAGCACGGGCAGTTCCGTGCGAGGCACGTAGAAGCTGCCTTCGGTCAGGCCCTCGGGCGAAGCCTGGCTCAAACGGCGGCGCAGCTCGGACCCAGTGCAGCGGCCGGCCAGGGCGTCTTCGAAGGCCCGCGCCACCCGCGAGACCTGCTCGGCGGATTCGTGGACGAATTCGATGCGGAAATGGCGGATTCCGGCATCCCGCCAGGAGGCCAGATGCTGCGAGGCTTCCTGCGCTTCCGCCCCGAATACGGTATTGCGGCAGCCGACGTCGGCGAGGACCGGATGCGGGCGGCCTGCGGAATCGCGCAGCGCCACACGATGCCGCTCGCATGGGCGGCCGCAGTCGCGATAGCTGGAGCCGGTGGAAAGAAAGCGGCAGAACACGCAGTGCTCGGTGTGAAACACGGGCAGGTGATGATACACGATGGCTTCGATCCGGCCCGCGCCTGCGTTACGCGCGAGTTCGGTAATTTGCGCGGCGTTCAGATCGTGCGATGGTGCGATGCGCTCCAGGCCGCGGCCGAGAAGTTCCGCCGCGGTGATCGCGTTGGCCGCGTTCAGACTGAAATCCCCGGTGAGCGGGACCGCGCTCCCGAGCATCTCGATCAGGCCCGCCGAGCGCACCAGGATCGCGCAGCCGCAGCGCCGCAGAAAATCGGCGATCCGCTCCTCTCCCGGTTTGAGAACCCGCGGGGCCGCGATGCGCGCCTCGATTCCCGCGGCCTTCACGCGGTCCAGCGAGGGCTGGAGGCCGTACAGATCCAGGTAATCAAGGGTGATGCTCGCGGGCCGGGCCGCCATCGCGGATTCTAGCTGCTCCGGCGACCGGACCAGCAGGTGCAGGCTCGGCGGACCGGGCTTCGAGGCGGTCTTCTGCGGAATCAGGCGGGCGAGAGCGGTTTCGGCGTCCCGTGGAGCGCGCCGCGGAAGCTGCGTCTGGCGGTCCTGCAATGCGTCCACCGCCTTGCGGCGCAGATCGTTCAGCAACGAGCTGGGCGCGAAAGGCGAGCCCTGCGCCTCCAGCTCGACGCGGGCGAGCTTGTACGGAGTGTTGCCCAAACGCCCCAGTTGTTCCGCCAGGGTTTCCGCGGTCAGAGGACGATTCTGCGCTCCGCCCAGCGCGGCTTCCGATGCAACCGTCACAGAAACGCCGTAATCCGATTCGAGTCTCCACTCCAACAGCAGCGGCTCGCCGGTGCGCGCCTCTGCCCGTACGCAGACGCGCTGCTTTCGCACCGGCGCCGTTGCCTGCGTGTATGCCCGGAGGCTTCTATCGAGAAGGGGATCATGCGTGCGCCAGACGAGATCGCCCCTCCGGATCCGGGCTGGATTCACCGCGCCCTTTCTGAAGATGAGCTTCACTCCGCCGGCGGGCGCCGGTTCGACCCCATAGATTCGCCCGCCTTCCTCGTCTTCCTGCGGGCTGCGCCAATCCGCGGCGTCGAACACGATGCCGTCGCCCGGCTTCACGGCCGGCGCGTTCCTCTCCGGCTGGATCAGGATCGAATCCGGCGCGGCGCGCACCACGCGGCCCACGCAAACACCGCGATGCCGCGGAGAGCGGCCCTTCACCACAGCCTGATGATTCGTTCCGGTGAGAAACCACGGGCCCAGGCCGCGTGAATACACTTGCTCCAGCGCGGGCTCGACGGTCAAATTGAGGGCGCGCCCGGCCCAGGCATCGTCCACCGCTTTGCGATATGCCCGCGTGGCCAGCGCCACGTATTCGGCGTCCTTATACCGGCCCTCAATCTTCAGGCCCGACACTCCCAGGCGAACGATCTCCGGAATGTGGCGCAGCGTGTACAGATCTCCGGGCGAAAGCAGATAGCGCGCCTCGCCGAGGGGCTTGGCCCGACCGTCCACCAGCATTTCGTAAGGCAAGCGGCACGCCTGCGCGCATTGGCCGCGATTCGCGCTGCGGCCGCCCCAGGCTTCGGAAGAAAAGCACTGCCCCGAGTACGATACGCACAGCGCGCCATGAACGAAGATCTCCAATTCGGCGCTGGTTTGGGCCCGAATCGCGCGAATTTCGTCGAAGGAAAGCTCGCGTGCCAGAATCACGCGTGCGACGCCGAGGTCCTGCGCCGCACGCACGCCCTCGGCGCTGGTCACGCTCATCTGCGTGCTGCCGAAAATCGGCAGTTCGGGCGCGATCTCGCGGGCCAGCTTCACCACCGCCCAATCCTGCACGATGATCGCGTCGGCTCCGGCCCCGGCGATCGCGGCGAGGCCATGCGCGGCCTGCGCAAGCTCGGAATCGAAGACCAGGGTGTTATACGTCACATATCCCTTCACGCCGCGCCGGTGCAGGGTGCGCATGGCTTCGGGCAAATCGGCCAGAAGGAAACCGGCCTTCGCGCGCGCGGAAAAATGCGTGAGCCCGAAATACACCGCGTCCGCGCCGGCTTCGATGGCGGCGTGCAGCTGCGGCCAGTGGCCCGCCGGGCTGAGGATTTCGGGCTTGGTCCTCACCTCTTCAGCGTACCCTGGAGACAATGCACGATCTGGCGCGATACCGGGCGGATTTTCCCGTGACCGGAAATCTCATTTATCTGAATCACGCGGCGGTGGCGCCGCTGGTGCGTCCGGCCGCCGAAGCAATGTCGCACCTGGCGGACGATGCGCTGCGGTTCGGCTCGTTTCATTACGCGGAATGGCTTGAAACCTATGACGGCCTGCGGCGCAGCGCGGCAAGGCTGATCAATGCCACCCCCGAGGAGATCGCGATCACGAAAAATACCTCGGAGGGACTGTCCACGGTCGCACTCGGCCTGGATTGGCGAAGCGGCGACCGCATCGTGGCGTTTAAGGAAGAGTTCCCCGCCAACCAGTATCCGTGGCAGCGGCTGGCCGCCAAGGGCGTGGAGATTACATGGCTCTCCGCCACCGATTCGCTCGACCACATCGAGGAAGCCGCGCGCGGCGCGCGGCTGGTGGCGTTGAGTTTCGTACAGTTTCTGACCGGGTACCGCGCAGACCTGAACGCCATCGGAGAGATCTGTCAGCGCCGCGGCGCAATCTTCGTTGTCGATGCGATTCAGGGCCTGGGCGCCTTCCCGCTGGATGTGCGCGCGGCCCATATCGGCGCGCTGGCCGCCGATGGACACAAATGGCTGTTGGGACCGGAGGGCTGCGCCATCCTGTACCTGTCGCGCGAGCTTCAGGACCGTGTGGAACCGGTCGAGTTCGGCTGGACCAACGTCGCCGGTTATGAGGACTACGGCCGGCGCGGCATGACTCTGCGGCCGGATGCGGGACGCTATGAATGCGGCACGCTGAACACCATCGGCTGCTACGGCCTGCGCGCGGCGATCGATTATCTGCTCGCGATCGGCGTCGAGCGCATCGCGCCCGTGGTGCAGGCGTTAGGCGACCGGATCGCGCGGGGTGTCACGGAGCGCGGCTATGAAGTGCTGGGCAACCGGACTCCGGCCGCCGGCGCGGGAATCGTGAGCTTCCGCAAGCCCGGAATCGACTCCGCGGCGATTACGGCGCGGCTGCGCGCGCAAAAGATCATCGCGGCGGCGCGCGCAGGCTGGGTGCGCACGTCTCCGCATTTTTACATAGCGCCGGAAGAGATTGACGCGATGCTTGAAAGCCTGCCCTAGTCACAGCCAAAACCCCAGCGCGCCGGCGCCCGCCCAGATCAAATAAGCCAGAACGATCCAGCCGGCAAACCGCCGGGTTCCGCTGAGGACCGCCAAAATGATCTTCAGCGCTCCGTTCGAGGCGAGCGCCAGCAGCACGGCGATCTCCGCCACACGTAAGCTGATGTCCTGCGCGTGCAGCAAATCCGCCGCTGGCGCGATCACGGTGGCGACATCAATGAGGCCGCCGAGCAAACTGGTGCCGAAAAAAGCGCCCGGACCCGCGCGCGCCGTAGCCACCCGCGTCACGAAAACGATCAACGTGAACAGAGCGCCGAATCGCAGGGCCGGCACGATCCGGAACGGATTTGCGTGCTCGAGGCCGTGAGGCTTGACCGGATCTCGTGTGGCGCGCCGCCGGATCCAGTTGGCCGCTTCCGCCATGGCGACGCCCGCCGCCGTCATCAGAGCCAGAGGCCACGCACAGGCGAGCGCCAACTGCCGGTCCGCCAGCAGAACGATCAGCAGCGCCCGCGGGAATTGCACCGAATTTGCGATCAGAAAGCCGCGCACCTGGTCTGGCAATTCCTCCCGGCGCTCGCGGCTGATCCGGCCCAGATGCAGCGTGACCGCGGTGGTGGACGCCAGCCCTCCAAGCAGACCGGTATAAACCAGCCCTTTTTCCGCGCCCAAAAATTTCTCGAAAAAATACCCGACGTAGGAAATGGACGAGACCAGAATGACGAACATCCATACTTGCCGCGGCGAAAAGAAGCGGTAAGGGCCGTACAAGCCGGTGGGCAACAGAGGATAGATCACCAGCGACACCGTGACGAACGCCAGCGTGGCGTTGAACTCGCTCTCCACAATGGTTTCGCGAAGTAGGCGCTGAAGCCGTTGTTTGGCTTCGAGAAATAAAGCGATCAGGATCGCCAGACCGATGGCCACCGGCTGGCCGAAGGGGATCTGCGGCGATCCGGCGAGCAGCGCCAGAACGAACGCCGCCCCGGCGGCCAGTTCCGTCGTGATGCCCGCGCGTTTTTCCTGCTCTTCGAAGTGAAAGACGATGAAGATACCGGCGATCGACAGCAGCGCGGCGGCCGCGAGCCACGCATTTTCGAGAACCGCGCAGAGACCGCCCGTGAGAGCCACCAGCAGAAAGTCCCGGAGGCCCGGGCGGTCCCGCGCGGCCGATTCGCGCTGCGCTCCAATCAGCGCTCCCACCAGCAGCGCCGCCGCAATGTGGGAGACTGCTGCGGGAAGTGAGAGATTAGCAGGCACAATTTATTGATTCTGGCACGCGATCCGTTCCTAAGTTGGTTCGGGCCAGTGGTGTTTCGGATAGCGGCGTGAAAGCTCGCGCCGGAGCTGCGGATAAAGGCGCTGCCAGAATCCGGCGAGGTCGGTGGTGACCTGCACCGGGCGGCGGTTCGGCGCGAGCAAGTGCACCACCACCGGAACATTTCCGATACGCGGCGTTTCCCTCATCCCGATAAAATCCTGCAAACGCGATTCGATCCAAGGCGGTTTTCCGGGCTCGTAATGAACTCTTACCTGGCGGCCGCCGGGCAGCGTGATTCGCTCCGGCGCGGCGCGGTCGAGGTTCGGCGGACGCAACAAGGAGAGAAGATCGGCCGATGCGAGTTCGGCGAAACTGGTGCGCCCTTGGCAGAGCGACGCGAGCGCCGCGTCCACATCGACGTCGAGTTTGGCGAAGGCGACCCTCGCCCGCAACTGTTCGAGCGCGCCGCGATCAAGGAAACGCCCGATCTCCGCCTCGCGGGCCTTCGCCGCCAGCAAACGGGCGGACTCTGTATTGGCGGGCGCGGGCCCGCGGGTTTCTTCGATCACGAGCTGGTCGTACAGCAACGCCGTGACCTGTTCCACTCGCTCGGCTGTACGATTCCATTCGAGTGTGGTTCGTTCCGTTGCTTTATCCAGCAGCCATTCGGGCTCGATGGGTGCGGCCAGGCGCACCAGCGGAAGACCTCGGTCACGACGTTCTTCAACGTCGAGGGCAATTAGAAATTCATAGCGGCAATCCGGCATCCGCGCGGAACCGCCCAAGGAAAGCAGCAGGTCCCCCTCCTTGCGGTGCCGCGCTACGCGATCCGGAAAAGCCGCCAGTACGGCCTGCAACAACTCTGTGTCGCCAGCCCGGTCGCGGCCGCGCAAGCGCGCGGGGAGCCGTTCCCAGAGTTGAGCGAAGATCCGCCGCGTGTGGGGCTGCCAGTCCGATTCGATCAGCGCAAGCAGGCCGGTCGAGCCGCGTTCGCCGGCGCTCAGCACCGCCGCGGCCTTGCAGCCTTTTCCGGGAACGCCGAGGCGCGCCGCTTCGGCCACGAGTTTCGCGAGACGCGGCGGCAGCGGCAGATCCGCCATCTCGGGCGTGACCTGGAGCCGGTCGAGAAGACTGCTCGCGGCCGCCAGCGCCGCTTGCGGCGGCGCGTCCAGCCACTCCAGGTCCGGGATGCCGAGCGCGCGCAACATCAGCACCGTCTGCGAAAGCTCGCGGCGCGCGATTTCCGGAGTATCCGCCGCGCGCCGGCGATGAAAATCCTCCGCCGTGTACAGCCGGATCACGCGGCCCGGAGCGGTGCGGCCTGCGCGGCCGGCGCGCTGCGTAGCCGAAGCGCGGCTGATGCGATCGAGGTGCAAAGTAGGAATGCCGGTCCACGGCGAATCGGCCGCCACGCGAGCCAGACCGCTATCGATCACCGCTGTCACGCCTTCGATCGTAAGGGAGCTTTCGGCGACGTTGGTCGCGAGAATCACTTTCCGCTGAGCTGCGGGCGCAACAGCCCGGTCCTGCTCGGCAGGCGGGAGATCTCCGTGTAACGGAAGCACCAGCAAGCCCGCGCGTTCCGCTATTCCGGCCAGGGCGCGGGCGGCGCGGCGGATCTCGGCCGCGCCCGGCAGGAACACCAAAACATCGCCAGTGAGGCCGGTCTTCCACAGGCGTTCCAGCGCCGCGGCCACCTGTTCTTCCAGCGGCGCGGGCGAGTGCGGCGTGTATTCGACCGCAAGCTCGTGCAGCTTGCCTTCGCAGCGGAGCACCGGCGCATCGCCTAAGAATCGCGCAACCGGCCCTGCATCCAGCGTCGCCGACATCACGATGAGCTTCAAGTCCGGACGTCCGCTTCGCTGCAAGCGGCGCAGCAGAGCCAACGCGAGGTCGCCCTCCAGATGCCGTTCGTGGAACTCATCCAGGATCACCGCGCCCACGCCCTTGAGCTTAGGATCGGAAAGAAAGCGCCGGGTGAGCACACCCTCGGTCACGAAGCGCAGCCGGGTGCGCGGGCCGCCCACGTCTTCGAAGCGGACCTGATAGCCCACGGTCTCTCCGAGCTTCTGGCCCAGCTACTGTGCCACCCGCCGGGCCGCCATGCGCGCAGCCAGCCGCCTTGGCTCCAGGACCAGAATTTCGCCGCGAATCTCAGGCAGCATCGCGGGAGGGACCCGCGTGGTCTTACCCGCGCCAGGCGGCGCTTCGATCACCAGGTTCGATCCGCCGCGCAGCGCCCCGATCAAGGACGGCAGCAGAGAATCGATCGGAAGCGTCATCCCTCAATGACCGCGCGGATGGTCTCGGGAGCGTTGCCTTCCAGGCGGTTGTTCACAAAGATGTAGGCCGCCCGGCGCTCCTCCCGCATGCGCCGGATCAGAGCGCGCAGCGAATCTCGCGCCTCAGGATTCTCTTCCTGAACTTTGGCGTAGGGCTGGAAACGCGCCACCGCGTCTTCGTAATGGCGGCCCTGACGCAGCAGCCCGCGCGCCACCGTGAAGGCGGCGGTGAATACGCCGGGGATCGCCATCTGCTCGGACAACAGCGGCATGCGAGTCCAGGCGTTTAACACATGCGCGACGCCGCGCCCGGCCAGCAATTCGAAGTAACGCGGCTTGAGGTATTCGCGATTGCGCACCTCAACGGCATAGCGAAAGAGATCCGGAAGGCGTCGGAGGAACGATTCCAGCGCGGCGAAAAATTCGCGCGGGCTCGCACCCCGCGGGCCGAATTCGAAGATCAGGGCCGCGATCCGCGGCCGGTACGGCTCTAGCGGCTTGATGAACTGCGCCAGGAGCGCGCCCGCGTTGAGATAGTTCTCATTGGGCGCGCCGGAACGCGGCCCGTAGCGCGGATGCTTCGGAAAGACTTCGACGGTAACCTCTTCCGGAACCTTCAGCGCAAAGCGCAGGCTCGCCGGTGCGGACGCAAACAACTTGCGCCAGAACTCCGGAGAGGGGAATTGATAGAAGGAGAAATCGCCGCAAACGATCGGAAAGGTTTCGGCATATTCGGCCAGGCACTCGGCTTGGAAACGCTTATACGAAAAGTGGCCGCGGGAAAGATAGCGCTCGCGCGTATAAATCTGCCCGAGCCACCCCGGATACTTCCAGGAACTCGTGCCGATAAAGATCCCCGCCGCGGCGAGCTGGCGCAAACGTCCCGACAGGGCGTCGCGATCGAAATCTGCCGGCGGATCAAATAACGGAAGCGTCAAAATGCATCGAAGCGCCCAGCCAGGCCGGCGGCTTTACCAGGCGTGCGCGGAGCGGTTGTAAAACGGATCCGCGCCCGCCTCGATCACGCCGGTGGGCAGAAACTTGATCAGCACCGGAGCCGCGCCGTTGGAATAGCGGGACATGATGTTGACGTGATGCCCGCGAGCGGCGAGCTCGGCCGCCACAGATTGCGGAATACGCTCGTCGAGCATCAGATCGCCGATGTTCCAGGCATGGTTGTCGAAGCTCGACACCAGGTGGCGGGTCTGGAACCGCGGAGCCTCCACGGCGTTCTGCGCGTTCATGTTGTAATCGAACGCCGCCAGGAGAATCTGCGTCAGGGCCTGATCCTGGTTGTCGCCGCCCGGTGTGGAGAGCGCGCCCGCGGGCTTGCCGTCCGAGTTGCGGATCACGATCGTCGGGCTAAGCGTGACGCGCGGGCGCTTGCCCCCCGCCAGCTCATTCGGATTGCCCGGAACCAGCACGAATTGCTGGGCGCGCTCGGTCAGGGGAATCCCGGTGTCTCCCGCGATCACGCTCGGCAGCCACGCGCCGGAGGGAGTCGCGGAGAAGACCACGCCGTCCTCATCGATGGCGTCCACGCAGGTGGTGTCCTTGGCGATGAGGGCGTCGTCGATCTTGATGTGCGCCGTCTCGGCCTTCACCGGATGCTGGCCCACTTTGCCGTTCAGCATGCCCGGCCGGAACTCCTGCGAAGCCGAAGTCGAGATCAGCTTCCGCCGCTCCGCCGCGTACTCCTTGCTGAGCAGGAACTGGGTGGGCAGATGATTGAAGCGCGGATCGCCGTAATAGGTGTCCCGGTCGGCGTAGGCCAGCTTCATCGCTTCCACCGCGCGATGAATGTACTCGGCCGAATCGAACGCCACGCGATTGTCGTAGCCGTCCAGAATATTGAGGATCTCGAGCATGGCCGGCCCCTGGCTCCAGAAACCCGGTTTGTAGACCGTATAGCCGTGATAGGTGGTCGAGACCGGTTCTTCAGGCTGAAGCTTGAACGCGGCCATGTCTTCATAGCGCAGCAGCCCGCCATTCGCGCGGCTGAAGGCGTCGATCTTATGCGCGATCTCGCCGCGATAGAAATAATCCCGTACGGCGTCGATGGCGGCGGTGCGCGAGGCGCCCCCCGCCAGAGCCTTTTTCTCGGCTTCCGCCATCGCGCGCAGGGTGCGGGCGGTATCCGGCTGGCGGAAAATCTCGCCCACCTGCGGGGGCCGCCCATTCGGCATGAAGTGCGCCTTCGAGCTCGGCCACAGCTCGAAGAATCGCCGGCTATTCGCGATGGTGGCGGCGCGCATCTCGTCGATCGCGTAGCCATCCGCGTCTTCTATGGCCGGGGCGATCACCTCCTGAAACGATTTCGTGCCATAATCGCGCAGCGCCACCAGGCCCGCATCCACCATACCCGGAACCAGCGCAGGAAGAATGCCGGCCACGGGAATAATCCCTTTCAGGCCGCCGGGCTCGCGTTCCATCATTTCCGCCTCACCCGGCGCAAGTTTGTGATTCCGGAAAAAGTCCGCGGTCGCGAGTTTCGGCATCGTGCCGACGCCGGCGATGGCGTGCACTTTGCCGTCCTTGGTGCGGATCAGAATAGGCGCTTCACCGCCCAGGCCGAAGTGCGAAAGCTCGGTCACCGAGGCCGCGAACATCGCCGCGACGCCCACGTCCACGGCATTGCCGCCGCGATAGTACATGCGCATGCCGGCCTCGGTTGCGTATTCGCTCCCGGCGGCCACGGCGCCATGAACACCGCGCACGGCCTGCCGCACAGGCCGTTCATTTTTTTGCGCCGCCGTGCGACCCGCAAAAGCGGCCGCCAGGACAATCATGAGGAGAAGATTCGTGGTTTTGTTCATCGCTGCACCGGCTCTCGGAACGCGCATCATGGAGCGCGGCGCGAAATCGCCACACCCTTCCGCGGTCTCGACCCTAATTATAATGGTTTGCTGTGAGCGAATTATCGGACCTTCTGGAACGCTTCCGCCGGGGCGCGGAACTGCTGGCTGTCGCCACCACCGGCGTTGCCGGACCCGAACTGGATTTCAAACCCGCCGAAAATCGCTGGAGCGTCCGCCAGATCGCATGCCATCTGGCCGATTCTGAGATCGTCGGCGCTATGCGCATCCGGCTGATCCTCGCCGAGGAAAATCCCACGATGGGCCCCTACGATCAGGAAGCCTGGGCGAAAAATCTCGATTACGGCAAGCGGAAATTATCGCAGGCGCTGGAAACCTTCCGGCGGCTTCGCGTAGAAAATTACGAGCTGCTGAAAGATTTACCGGAGTCCGCGTTCGCCCGGATCGGAAATCACATGGAGCGGGGCGTCACTTCGCTCCGCCAGCAGGTGCAGAACGCCACGGAGCACCTGGAGTCCCACGTCCGCCAGATTCAGAGCGTCCGAGCCGCCTACCGCGAACATCGCGCCACGGCCGCCGCCCCCGCGCAAAGCGCCGCGCAGTAAGTCTAAACGAGGCTCACTCCGAGCGCGGGCAGAACCTTCAAGAACACAGGCTGATCCACAACGTCCTCTCGATTGGCCGGGACCACCCCAAAATGCATTCTGCCCGCCGGAGTTTTGGCAGGCACGCGGAAGCGGACCGAGCCGCTTCCCTGATCCAGGATCTGCACCTTAAAATCGGTGTGGCCGTCGTTCAGGTAAATCGCTTTGAGGTGCGTGGAATCCAGCGCGCGGCCCGTAAGGGTCATGATCTCTCCGGCTCGAATTTCTTGCGAAGACGGAGCCTGAATAAAGATGGAAGAGTCATTGAAACCGCTGCCCAGAAGTTTCAGCGCCGGAATCGCCATCACGGCGCAAACTAGAGTAAAGAAAATTCGCTTGCTGCGTAGCATCTCTGGGACTGGATCGAGCATTCTTGTTTCCCTACTCGCTGATCTGCGTTTTTCTTGAAGCCGCGCCGCGAATGCGGCCCCGGCATTGGTTTTTCAACCAACTCATCGGCAGTAAGAGCGATTCGGGCTATAGAAATGGGGAGCTGTAAGCGATTTTTTCCGCAGCGCTGAGACCCGGTAATAAGTGCCTGAATGAATTCGGTTTACGGCCATGCTCGCCTCGATCCCTTTAAAAATAAAAGGACAGAACCAAGCCCTAGCCATTAAACACTAAGGGCTTCGGAGTACGCAATTATCCAAAAGATAGGTTCGCAGGCTTGGGCTCCGGGCGCCGAAACGGGCTTCCCTGCGGGCCGTTCAACCGAGTGCCGGGAGGATCTTCAGGAACACCGGCTGCTCCAACAAATCAGGCCGGCTCGCCACGATTATGGCGAACCGCAACTGGCCTGCCGGAATTTTGGCGGGTATGCGGACCCGCACCGCGACATTCCCCTGCTCGACGATCTCTAAGCGGTAGTCCTGCTGGCCATCGGTCAGGTAAACCTCTTTTAGGTGAGAGGCATCCAATGCGTAACCGGTCACCGTAACCACGTCGCCGCCCCGAGCCTCCGCGGGCGTCACCTGCTGCATGACAGTGACAGAACCGCTCAGATCGCCACCCAGTAGCCTGACAACCGGGATCGCCGCCAAGACTAAAACTAGTACCAGAAAAATCCGGTTAATTTTGGCCATTGCTGTCCCTCGCCTCCCGGCTCCCCTTCGCCGCAATCTAAAGACCACAAAACATTGCCCGTTTTTTCATAGACATAAAAGCTCCGCCCCTAGTGCGGACCGGCGATTTCCCGCAGGAATCCACTCGATCCTTCGCGCCAGATGCCCCAATTGGGTCTACACTTGGTGTCAGAGTATGGAATCGGTCCGCATCGACCAGTTTTACTTGGGATGTCTTGCCCACGCTTCCTACCTGGTCAGCTCGCAAGGGCGCGCCGCCGTGATCGACCCGCAGCGCGATGTGGATATCTACCTTCAGGCCGCCGCCTCGCACAACCTGAAGATTGAGCACGTGATCGAAACCCACCTCCACGCCGACTTCGTCTCCGGCCACCGTGAGTTGGCGGAGCGCAGCGGGGCCCGGATCTATCTCGGCGCAGGCTCCGGCGCCGCCTTTCCGCACGTGGAGGTTCGCGACGGCGATTCCATCCAGTTCGGCGATTGCCGCCTCGCTTTTCTTCAGACTCCTGGCCACACCATCGAAAGCATCTGCATTGTGATGACGGAGCTCTCCGCGCCCGAACGGCCGAAAGCGGTCTTCACTGGCGACACTCTGTTTGTCGGCGATGTCGGGCGCCCGGACCTCTCAGCGGACCACACCCCGCAACAACTGGCCGCGCTCCTTTATGAAAGCCTGCATCAGAAGCTGCTGAAGCTTCCGGATGAAACCGGGATTTATCCCGCGCACGGGGCTGGCTCGCTGTGCGGTCGGCAGATGGGGCCGGAGCGTTCGTCCACCATTGGCAAGGAGCGGCGATGCAATTACGCGCTGCAAGCCCGCACCAGCGAAGAGTTCGTCCATCTGCTGACCGACAGCCTGCCGCCGCGGCCCGAATATTTCGGCCGCGACGTGGAGCTGAACCGGCAGGGCGCCGCCCCGCTGGCGGATACTCCTCCCCTCGCCGGACTCCACGCGGCCGACGTGCTCAGGCTGCAAAAGCAAGGCGCCGTGGTGCTCGACACCCGCCCGCCGATGCAGTTCGCCGTCGCGCATGTGCCCGGCTCGCTCCACATCGCGCTCTCCGGCCAGTACGCTTCGTGGGCGGCGCGGATTTTAGGGCTCGACGCGAGGATTATCCTCAGCGGGGAAGATTTAGATCATATCCGCGAATCGCAGATGCGGCTGGCGCGCGTGGGGATGGAGAACGTGCTGGGCTTTCTGGAAGGCGGAGTTACGGGCTGGATCCAGGGACGATACAGTCTGGACTACATCCCGCAGATCACGGTCCAGGAGTTCGCAGAGTTGGTGCACGACGAGCCGGATCGGATCGCGGTGCTCGACGTGCGCGAGCCGGGCGAGGTCGCGGCCGGCGCCATGGACGGCTCCGTAAACATCCCCCTGGGCCAACTTGCCGCGCGCGCTGGTGAGCTGGACCGCGCCAAGCTCCAGGTGGTGTACTGCAAAGGCGGCTACCGCAGCTCCATTGCCACCAGCATCCTCCGGCGCTCTGGATTTCAGGACATCGCCAACCTTACCGGCGGATACGACGCCTATCTCCAGGCGCCCCATTAACCCCGGACGAGCCCTGCGGCTTCGGCTGCTCACACCAGTTCTCGCACTTTGTCCTCGAACATGGTCTCCAGGACCTTCTGACGATCTGGCGTGCCGCGCGCCAACGCCTCGGTCAGATGCGCCGCCTGCTTTGCCGTGGCCTTCGGCGGCATCGGAGGCTCGTTCGGATCCACCACCGCTTCGATAATCGCCGGCCCGCCGCTGGCCAGCGCCCGGTCCAGCGTCGCGCCGCACTCGCGCGGATCTTCGATCGTGTAACCGCCGCCGCCGCAGACGCGCGCGAACTCGGCGAAGTTGATCGGTTGCAGATCGCACATGTACTCGGGATTACCGAGGAACACCATCTGCTCCCAGCGGGCCTGGCCCAGCGAATTGTTTTTGAGGATCACGATCTTGACCGGCAGCTTGTATTTCACCGCCGTCGCGAAGTCCGCCATCAGCATGCTGAAGCCGCCATCGCCCACGAATCCCACGCACAAGCGGTTGGGGTACGCAATCTGCGAGGCGATGGTGTAGGGCAACCCGCAGGCCATGGTCGCCAGATTACCCGAGACCGTGTGCAATTGGCCGCGTTTCACCGGAATATGGCGGGCCCACCAAGTGGCGATCGTGCCGGAATCGCAGTTCACCACGGCATCGTGCGGCAGGCGCTTGCCCAGCTCGGCCGCTACGAACTGCGGCTTCATAGGCATGGCCGCGGCCGCGGCCTGCTTCTCCATCAACCGGTTCCAATCGCGCATACCCGCCTGAGCCTGTTCGAGGAACCTCTTGCGATGGCTTTTTAGCAACGGAAGCAATTCGCGAAGCGTACGTCTGCAATCGCCCACCAGGCCGGCCTCCACCGGATACCGCAGCCCGATGCGCGCAGGGTCCAGATCGATCTGCACACCCCGCGCCTGCCCCGGCCTCGGCAGAAATTCCATGTAGGGGAATGAGCTGCCCGCAATCAGCAGCGTGTCGCAATCCTCCATCGCCTCCTGCGAAGGTTTGGTGCCCAGGAGCCCGAGGGTCCCGGTCGTATAGGGGCTGTCATCGGGAACCGCAGCCTTGCCCAGCAGCGCCTTGACGACTGGTGCTCCCAGCTTTTCGGCCAGCATCTCCAATTCGTTTCCGGCGTGGAGCGCCCCGCGGCCCGCCAGAATCGCGATGCGTTTGCCATGGTTCAAAATATCCGCGGCCTTCAGCAAATCCTCGCGCGCCGGAATCCGCATCGCCAGCGCATGCACGTTGGAGACGTGACCCGCCACGTTGAGTTCGCTGCGCGCCGGTCTCCGCCCGTTCACTGCCTGCTCCTGAAAATCCACCGGAATCGTAATGTGCGCTACGCCGCGGGAGGAAAGCGCGCTGCGGCACGCCAGTTCGGCAATGGCCTGCATGTGATCCGGGCCCATGCAGCGCGTGTTGTACACCGCCACGTCCATGAACAGCTTGTCGAGCTCCACATCCTGCTGCGAGCGGGCGCCGGCCAAATCGTGAAATTGCATCCCCGTGATCGCCAGCACCGGCTGCCCGTCCATCTTGGCGTCGTAGAGCCCGTTGAGCAGGTGAATGCCGCCCGGCCCCGAGGTCGCCAGGCAGCAGCCGAGTCTTCCGGTGTGCTTGGCGTAGGCGCAAGCCATGAAGGCCGCGGATTCCTCGTGCCGCACCTGAATGAACCGGATCTTATCCTGAGCTTTACGCAACGCCTCGATCACGCCGTTGACGCCGTCGCCGGGAAGCCCGAACACGACGTCGACTCCCCAGGAGGAGATGGTTTCGACCAGCACATCGGACCCGGTTTTCGTCATGCTGCGCTCCTGCTCGCTCGATTGCACAAGGCCGCTCCGCGCACCGCCTTAGGACGCACGCTACCCTCCCTCTGCTCTTTTGCGTAGACTCCATGCGCGCCGGCTTCGTTTCCGGTCCCTGAACTGGTTAGGCCCCTCCGCGAGGCGTCCCCCCCTTGGCCGCCGTGCGGCAAGTTCATGCCCCCCGGCCCCTGAGCACCGGCATTCCCACCCCCGCGGAATTTTTTCTTGAGCGTTCCTCGTAGCTTACCGATTTTCTGCCGCTCGCCGGGTGCGGCTCTGCCTATTTTCGGAGCAGAGAGGTTGGCGCTCCGGAAGGCTTCCAACCCACCGATGCTCGGGCACCCCGGGTCAAGCCAGGGCGGACGTGCATGTTCCGGCGAGCTCCTCAGGCGACATCGGGCACCCAGGCCGTCGCGGGTTACCAAGCGGATGGGAAGGCCTTCCTAAACACTATGGAGTGCTCACAGCAACTCACTGAAACCGGCTGAAACCGGTGCCCCTGCGCTTTTCGAACGCGTGGTCGCAGGACGCGCCTGACTAGGGCAGCGCCCACGCAATCAGCGCCTGATCATTTCCCTGGTTCCCGCCCGCCGCGACCACCGCCACATACTGTTTCCCGCTCTTGCCCGCAAAGCTGACCGGCACCGCCGTCGCGTTGTATTCGAGCTTCGTGGACCACACCTCTTTGCCGGTCCGCGAATCGAACGCGCGGAAGCGCCCGTCGCTGGTCGCACCGATGAACACCAGCCCTCCCGCCGTCGCGATGGGACCCGCGAAGGCCCCCGCCCGCCCGGTGTTCTGCTTGCCCGGCGGCAGACCTTCGGTAATCCCCAGCGGAACCTGCCACGCGATATCCCCGGTGTTCACGTTCACGGCGAACAGCCGCTCCCACGGCGGTTTGATGCACGGCAGGTTGCCGATGGCTTTACCGTTCGCGTCCTTCGCCGGCGCCGAGAAGCCGAAAAATCCGGGAGCCTTGTCGTATTGCAGATGCGTTTCCTTTCCGAAGTCCGGATCCTTGCGAATCCAGCCCGTGCCAGGAGAATCCTGCGAATTGACGAACACGTAGCCGAGCCTCGGGTCCGCCGCCGCGCCGCCCCAATTGGTGCCGCCCGTCGGGCCGGGGAAGCTGATGGTCACATGCTCGGGCCGCCCCTCAGCCGCGTAGGCCCACGGCGTGAACGGACCCGAATTCTGGAATCCGTTCTTATCCCACAGCTCCTGGCAAGCCTTGGCGTGCTCGGCCGTGGTGTCCTCCGCGGTCACGATGTCCTCGCGCTTCACGCTCACCCGCGCCAGCGGCGGCGGCTTCAGCGGGAACGGCTGCGTTTTCGAGTAGAACTCGCCTGGAACGTTGCCCTGCGGCACGGGCCGTTCCTCCACGCCGAACACCGGCTTGCCGTTGGTCCGGTCCAGGATGAACATGTAGCCGCTCTTGCCGGTCTGCACCAGCGCGGGAATTTTCTTGCCGTCTTTGACGATGTCGATCAGCACCGGGTCGGGCGGCAGATCGTAGTCCCACAGTTCGTGGTGAACGGTCTGAAAATACCATTTGAGCTTTCCGGTGTCGGCGTCCACCGCCACTACCGAATTGGCAAACAGGTTGTTGCCCTTGCGGTCGCCTCCGTAATAATTGGCCGCGGGCCCGCCCATGGGCATATAGACGATGCCGCGCCGCTCGTCCACCGTCATTGAATACGACCACATATTGTTGCCGGCGCGGCCCTGCCATTTCGCTTCGGCCCAGTCTTCGTGGCCCGGCTCGCCCGGCCGCGGAATCGCGTGGAAGACCCACAACGGCTTGCCCGTGCGCGCGTCGTAGGCCCGCGAATCGCCGGGGAGCCCGCCCGGCACTTCGTCCTGGGGATGCGGATTCGGCTCGCCCGGGCCGAACACGTTCATCCCCACGAAGATCATATTCTTGTAAACCATCGGCACGCCGGCGAAGGGCACGTCCATGGTCATCTCGCCTTCGTTGCCGAAGCCCGGATCCAGCTTGCCGGTGGCAGCGTTCAGCGCCACCATCTTGTGTCCGGTCAGGAATAAGATCCGCGCGGGATGATTGCCGTCCCCCGGCCAGTACGCCACCCCGCGCTGCGACGCCACACCCGACTTGAGTTGGTATCGCCAGATCGGTTGACCGGTGTCCGGATCGAGCGCAAGGATCTGGTTGCCCGCCGGCAGGTACACGATCCCATTGACCACGATGGGCGTGACCTCATTCATCGTGCCCGCCGCCGGCGAGCCGGGTTCGGCCCGGAGTTTGTAGGACCACGCAACCCGCAGTTGGCTGGCGTTGGCGGGCGTGATCTGCGCCAGCGGCGAAAACCGAGTGCTGGCGAAATCGCGGTTGTATGTCGGCCAGTCCCCGCCCGGCGGGCGCTTGGGCGATTGCCCGAGGACGACCGCCAGGCTGAGGGCGATGAGAAGTGCGGGGCGCATCGGTTTTAGAACTGGAATCGAGCCACCAGTTGTCCCGACCTGGATGGCGAGAAAACGGTCGCGTTGTTAATGTAGCCGAATCCCGCCGTCGTCTGCCCGGCCCTGGTGGTTTGCGTCAGCAGGGCGTTGGTGGACGCCGGGTTGTTCGGTTCGGTGCGGTTGAAGATGTTCGTGAACTCCGCGCGAATCTGGAAGCTGGAGCGTTCCCTGATGCGGAACACCCGGCCCAGCGACATGCTCTCGGCCGGCCGCCGCTGATAACGGTAGTCGGTATAGTAGCCGGCCGCGGTTCCCCATTGGCCCGGCGCAGGATTGCTCCAGGCGTTCTTGTTCAGGACGAAGGTCGTGTTGGGATCGTAGCAGTGGCAGTTCAGATCCACCGTATACAATGGCACGCCCGGCACGCGGTTCATGAAGCCCCCACCCGTGGTGCCGACGGCGCCGGTTCCGCGGAACAGGATCGAGGAAAGCCCGTTCTGCGAGTACGGCGAAAGAATTGGCAGACCCGAGGCGTATCGAAGGACCGCCCCCACCTGCCAGTCGCGCGCAATCCACGACAAGGCCTTGTTCCCCAGCACTCCCTTGCCGCTCCACTTGGGCGTCGTGTAGTTGCCGGAGAACACGAACAGGAACGGCTGATCGAGCCCGGAGATATAGCGGTTCTGCGGGCGGTTGAAGACATCGTTCGTCGCGGGCGTCACCGCCGAGAGCGTGGCAATGTCCGCCTCGGTTCCCATGGAAAACGCCTTGCTCCAGGTAAACGAGCTCTGGAAATCCAGCCCGTGCGAGAACCGCTTGGTCAACTTGGCTTGCAGAGCATTGTACCAGGTGTCCCCATCCGGAGCCCAATGCATATTCGTGATGTTCGAAAACTGCGGAAATGGCCGCAGCGACTGCGCCACTGTGGCTGTCACCGGGAACCCGGCGTACGGCAATCCGAAGCCCCGCTGCACCGCCAGGGCCGAGTTGATCGGCGAGGCCAGTAACTTGAGATCGTCCGCATTGTTCAGACTCAGCCCATAGTGATTCAGGATGGGAAGGTCGATGCAGTTCGGGCAAATCAGGTACGCCGAATTCCAGTACGCGCCGCGGTTGCCCACGTAGGTGGCCTCGGCCACCATGTCGCGCCCGATCTCGCGCTGGACGCCGAAGCTCCACTGGATGATTCTCGCCGGCCGCCCCGCGTGCGGATCGATTTGCTGCGAGGGCGAGGCAATGGTCCCCTTGAGCGGAACCTGCCCCGGATCGAGATTCGGCCACACCAGTTGGTAGGGCACTCCCGAAGCCAGCGTCCAGGCCGGAGTGCCATACGTCGGGGCGGTGTAAATATACTGCGAGCCCGTCGACAGCGAGTTCAGTCCGTTATCCGTAGTCTTGAAATACGAAACGCCGGCGCCGGCGCGGATGACGGTCTTCGGAAGGACCTGATACGCTACGCCGATCCGCGGCCCGTACGCCCACGGATAGTTGTGCGCGATGTCGCACATGCAGTGGCCGGGCGCGTAGCCGTCAAAAGCCACCGCGCCCAGCCGGTTGCTTACGCTCGGATTGGGCGTGCTCGCCGAAAAATACGGAATGCGGCCGTACTGCTCTCTCAAATAGGTCTGGAAATCGTAGCGCAGGCCGTAGTCCAGCGTCAGCTTGCGAGTCACCTTCCAGGAGTCCTGCACAAACCAGGAGAAGGCGTGCGCGCCCAGCCTCGATTTCGAAGGTAGACCCACGAAGCCGTTGTCCACCCCGCCCAGCAGGAAGCTCGCATAGGGGAACCCCACCGTCCCGCCTTGCAGCGACTGCCCGTTGGTGGACGGCAAGCCCGATTCCACCGCGGTGAACTGGGACCAGGTGTTGGCGTAGGTTTGGTTGAACGCCGGATAGCCGTCCACGATCATCTCGCCGCCGGCCTTATACGTGTGGTTGCTGCGAACCCAGGTAAGGCTGGCGTTGGCCGTGGGCTTGTAATTCCAGATCTTCGCGATAGAGCCCGGGCCCATATTCGACATGCCGCCCTGCGCCGCCGTCAATCCATAAAGGAACGGGAAGATATTCGCATACAGCCCTTTTAGCCCGATCGTGCTGGGGTCAAACGGGTCGGCAATCACCTGATCCACGGTGTGAATCAGACCGGCGCCCAAATGCAGCAGCATCGTCGGCGTAAGCGTCTGGTCCAGATTGATGCGGATCGTGTGGGCGACGATATCGCTCGCCGTCGTGTTCTTCAGCGGATCCACCAGCGCCGTGTTGTTCGGCGTATCGGTGGAAGTCCGCGACCAATATCCGGAAATCTTGGTCCTGGCGCTGATCTGGTAATCGATCTTCGCCGAGGGGATATAGGTAAGGCGCGGATTGCTGTAGGAAGTCAGGTAGTTGTTGACCAGGCCGGAACTCGTGGGCAGGGGAATCATCTTCTGGACCGCGAGCGCGACGGGGTCCATCTCAGGTGCTGGGATGGTGTTATTGGGGAACGGATCCCGCACCACCTGGCCGTTCACCACGCGCTGCGTGCCCGGATCGTAGATGGTGTTTTCCATGATCGGGCGGCCCAGCGGATCGCAATTCGGAGTGACCGCGCCGCACAGATTCTTGCCCGTCAGCGCCTGCTGGAAGTTGCCCGCCCGATAATTCGGCGTGGGCACGGTAATGGGCGTGTTGCTGTTGACGATCGTCTCCCGGTACTGCTCGAAGTTGAAAAAGAAAAACGCCTTGTCGTGCCCGTTGTAGAGCTTCGGAAGGTAAATCGGCCCGCCCAGCGAGAAGCCGTAATCGTTGCGCCGCTGGCGGTTGCGCACCAGATGCCCGTGGCCGTCGTTGGTGAACGGCGTTCCCGCGTTCAGCGCTTCGTTGACGAAGTATTCGTACGCGCTCCCATGCAACTGATTGGTGCCCGAGCGCATGGTCACGTTGAAATACCCGCCTCCGACTTGCCCGAATTCCGCCGCGAAGTTGCTGGTCTGTATGGCGAACTCCTGGATCGCTTCCACGCTGGGCTGCGTCATCGACTGCTGGTTGATCAGACCGTTGGTTGAGTCCTGCCCTTCGATGCGCAACGCTTGCGTATTGTTCGGCAGCCCGTTCAGCCGGATCTGGGAGTCCCCCCGAAGGTCCGAGCCCGGCAGCAGGTTCAGCACCGCGTAGGGATTCCGGATTCCCGCCACGCTGGCGCTCGAGCCGATGCTCAGCACCGGCAGATTGTTCATGGTGTCCGTCGAGACGTTGTGGCTTAACTCCCCGCTTTCGGTTTTCAGCAGCGGCGCGGCCTCGGTGACCGTCACCGATTCCGCACTGGACCCGACTTCCAGCATCACGTCGATGCGCAGCGTCTGCGCAACCGGCAGAAACAGGTTCTGCCGCACGAATTTCTTAAAGCCCGGAACCGCCACCGTCAGTTCATAGGTTCCGGTCGGCAGTTGCGAGAGCGTGTAGTTTCCGGTAGCCGAACTGGCTGCCTGATACACCGCCCCGGTTTCGAGTTGCTTGGCTTCGAGCGGAGCATTGGCCACTACGGCGCCCGCAGGATCCGAAACGGTTCCCGTGATGGTGCCGCGATCGCTCTGGGCGAACGCAGCGCTAGCCAGCGCACACACCACAAGAAGGAGAGAGGTATGTTTCATTTGCGAGACCTTTCAACGAACGATTTGAAGCCAGTTTATAACGGCCGTGTTTTTGATCGCACCCTGCTCCTGCATGCTTGCATGCAGTATCAACAACGCGCGCCGAAAGCAGTTGTATGATTGATGTTCCGATGCTGACCCAGGCTCTCTCCCGGGCCGCGGCTTCCGGCGCCGCGCGCCACCCTGCGCTCCTGATGCTGCTGTTTGCCGGCAGCGGCTGCTCCGCGCTGATTTATGAAATCGTGTGGTATCAGATCCTCCAGCTCGCGATTGGCTCGACTTCCGTATCGCTGGGCATTTTGCTCGCCGCCTTCATGGGCGGATTGTGCATCGGAAGTCTCGTCTTCCCGCGAGTTCATCTGCGCGGGCTGCATCCGCTGCGCGTCTATGCCGCGCTGGAGCTGGGCATTGGAATTCTGGGCATTTTGGAGTTGCTGGCGATCCCGCTCATCGTGCGCCTCTATATCGACGCCATCGGCTTCGGCCTTCCCGGTATGCTTCTGCGAGCGTTGGTCGCCGCCATCTGCCTGCTTCCGCCGACGATTCTCATGGGGGCCTCTCTGCCGGCGATCGTGCGATGGGGAGAATCGAATCGCGCCGCCTGGTGGGGCGCGCTCTACGGCGGCAACACCGTGGGCGCGGTCTTCGGATGCCTGCTCGCCGGTTTCTATTTGCTGCGTATCTACAACACAGCCGTGGCGACCTTCGCCGCGGCCGCCATCAATTTTGCCGTGGCCGCCATCGCCATCGCCATGGTGCGGCGCGGCGAACCGGCGGCCGGTCAGGATGCCAGTCCGCCCGCCGCACCGGCGCATGACTGGCCGGTGTATATCGCCATCGCGTTATCCGGAGCCTGCGCGCTGGGAGCCGAGGTCGTGTGGACGCGCCTGATGGGCTATCTGATGGGCGCGACCGTATACGTCTTCTCCATCATCCTCGCGGTGTTTCTGGCCGGCCTGGCGGCCGGAAGCGCCGCCGGATCGGCCATCGTGGGGTCGGTTCGCCCCCGCCAGGCGCTCGGCTGGTGCCAGATTCTGCTGTGCGGCGGCATTCTCTGGACCGCGTATCTCATCTCCGATTCGCTTCCCTACTGGCCCATCAATCCGCTGCTGGCCGCGACCCCGTGGTTCACGTTCCAGCTCGATCTGGCGCGCACTCTATGGACGATTCTTCCGCCCACGATTCTCTGGGGCGCGAGTTTCCCTCTGGCCTTCGCAGCCGTGGCTCCACAGGCCGATCCGGGCCGCTCGGTAGGCCGCGTTTACGCCGCCAATACCGTGGGCGCCATTCTGGGCGCGCTCGCCGTCAGCCTGATTCTTATTCCGTGGATCGGCACGCAGCAGACCCAGCGGGTCCTGATCGCGTTGTCGGCCGCCGCCGGGCTGGCCGTTCTACTCCCGCAGCTGCGCTCCGCCGGCTCAGTGGCGGCGCTGGCGATCGCTCTGGCGATCGCGGGGCGCCTGGCCTACCGTCTCGATCCCGTTCCAGGCGAACTCATCGCGTACGGCCGCCGCATGGCTCTGAATCTGGGCCAGTCGCAGATTCTTTACACGGCCGAAGGGCGCAATTCTTCAGTGGCGATTTCGCAGTGGAACAATGGAGCCACGTATATCAATGTCAACGGGCACGTGGAAGCCACCACCGAGCCCTACGATATGAAGCTCCAGCGCATGGTGGGACATCTGCCCGCGCTGCTGCATCCCGACCCGAAGTCGGTGCTCGGCATCGGATTTGGCGCAGGCGTTTCCGCCGGAACCTTCACCCGCTATCCCGGCATAGAACACATCACCATCTGCGAAATCGAGCCGGCGATTCCGCCCATTTCCACGCGTTTCTTCGCCCCGCAGAACTATGGCGTGATGAACAACCCGAAGACTCGCATGGTTTACGATGACGCCCGGCACTACGTGCTCACGGCGCGCGAACGATTCGACATCATCGCCTCCGATCCACTGGACGTTTTCGTCAAAGGCACCGCCGCGCTGTACTCGAAGGAATATTTCGATGTGATCAAGCAGCACCTGAATCCCGGCGGCTTCTTCACTCTTTATGTGCCTCTTTATGAAAGCGACGAAAATACTGTTCGCAGCGAGCTGGCGACGTTTCTCGCGGCTTTTCCCTACGGCAGCGTTTGGGCCAATACGCGCGACGGCCTCGGATACGATATGGTCTTCATGGGCCAGGCAGAGCCGTTGAAGATCAATCTGGACGAAGTGCAGCGCCGCTGGAGCCGGCCCGATTATGCACCGGTAGTCGAATCACTGCGCGAAGTCGGTATATCTTCGCCGATTGATCTCTTCGCCACGTACACCGGAGGACAATACGATCTGGGCGAATGGACCAAGGGCGCCGATCTCAACACCGACGGCGATCTAAGGTTGCAGTACATCGCCGGATGGGGAATCAATTCGCAGATGGAGGACCATATTTACCGGCAGATGCTGCGGTATCATCGCCCGCCGGAGGGAATTTTCACCGGCTCGCCTGAACTGCTAAACGCGCTCCGCGCGGCCAGTCCGCGCTAAGTCCCCCCAAAACCGCGCAGCGGAATTCGCGCTTCGGGATCTATGTCCAGTTGCGTTCTCCCAAAGAACCGTGGCTTGCGCAACCATCCCGCTGTGCTGGTAAACGCAGCGGGCCTTTGGCTTGGTACCTGTGACATCGTTCCGGGCGCCAGCCCCGGGATCCGCTTCTATAGCGTCGAGGTGCACGCCGGGCAGCGGGTCGCGCCCAGCGGGATGCTGGTGCAGCAGTGCGGACAATCTTTCCTGGCCGGGCTGGGAGCCGGCGCTTCTTCCGGCTTCGCCAACAACCGGTTCACCTGTTTCACGATCAGGAAGATCACGAACGCGACAATCAGGAACTCGATGACCGTGTTGATGAATATCCCGACATTGATGGTTGGAGCCTTGGCTGCCTTGGCTTCCGCCAGGTTGGCGTAATGCTGGCCATTCAGGCTGAAGAACCAACTCGAAAAATCGATGCCTCCCACCGCCAGCCCGATGATCGGATTGAGGATATCGTTGACCAGAGAGGTCACGATCTTCCCGAACGCGGCGCCGAGAATGACGCCCACGGCGAGGTCCATCACACTTCCGCGCGCGATGAATTTTCTGAACTCTGCAAACATGTGCCGAGTCTACTACACCGTTTCGCGGAATGGGCTAGTATGGTTGCGGATGGAGAAGCCACAGAATTTCATCTCCGTTACCTGCCCTTGCTGCCAAGCGGAACTGGTGATCGATCCCGCAACTCAGGCGGTGATTCGTCACACGGAACACGTTAAGCCGCCTACGCTCGCCGATTTGGAGGCTGCCGTCCAGCACTATAAGGGCTCGGCCGGCCGCCGCGAAGACGCCTTTAAGAAATCATTGGAGGCGCACAAGAGCCAAGCCGACGTTCTTAACAAAAAGTTCGACGAGATGTTGCGGCTTGCGAAGGAAAATCCCGATGCGCCGCCTCCCAAGCGCGACATCGATTTCGATTAGCAGCTAGGGGCGCGAATCAGACGCAGTGGCGCGCGGCGGTCTGACGCGCGACGGATTTTCAGCGAGTCGCTGCCCGGGTGTTTTAGATTAGAAAATTACCCGTGCCCCACAAGCTAACAAACATACTCTCAAAGGTTCCCAGCGATATTGACATTGCCCAGGCCGCGACGCCTATCCCCATCGATCAGATCGCGGCCGAGGCCGGCATCCTGCCCGAAGAACTGGAGCTTTACGGCAAACACAAAGCCAAAGTCCATCTCTCGATTCGGGACCGGCTCAAGGACCAGCCGAACGGCAAG
>Ga0070739_10002299_pt1 | contig 26080 bp, 25 predicted proteins | sample Coa_R1_7_FD_66445 | JGI IMG/M metagenome (GOLD analysis project Ga0070739, IMG submission 66445) | Surface soil microbial communities from Centralia Pennsylvania, which are recovering from an underground coalmine fire - Coalmine... | ecosystem: Environmental > Terrestrial > Soil > Unclassified ...
CGTGTGTCCGGCCAGCAGCACGTGGCTGGCCCTGATGATCCCGTCGAGCGCCGACTGCCCGGTCCCGTGGCGGTCGTTGAGCGCCCGCTCGGTTCGCGCCTCGTTGACCGCGATGACCGGGAACGGGAGCTCGCCCCTGGCCTGGCGGCGGCGCAGCCGCAGAAGCCCGGTGGTCGTCTCCTCGGTGCCGCCGATCAGATCCGGTCCGCCCGCCGCGATCAGCAGGTCTCCCCCGTCGTCGAGCACGAGCCCCGGGCGGGAGGCGGCCAGCTCCGCGATGTGCGCCTCGTAGGCCTCGAAGCTCTCGCCACGGCGCCCTCGCACCTCGATCCCGGTCGAGGTCAGCGCCTCGGCGACCTCGTCCTGGGTGGAGAGCGGATTGGCGGAACACAGGGCGACCTCGGCGCCCGCCTCTCTCAGCGCGTGGGCGAGCACGGCCGTCTCGGCCGTCACGTGCAGGCACGCCGACAGGCGGACGCCGTCGAGCGGCCGCTCCCGGGCGAAGCGGGCCGCGACCTGGGCGAGGACCGGCATCCGGCTCGCGGCCCAGCCGACCCGGTCCGTTCCCGCAGTCACCGCCGTGCGGCCCTCGGCGCCGGGCCGCGATCAGTAGCGGTAGTGCTCTGGCTTGTACGGGCCCTCGACGGGGATGCCGAGGTAGCCGGCCTGATCGGGCGTCAGCTCGGTCAGCCGTGCGCCCAGCGCGTCGAGGTGCAGCCGCGCCACCTTCTCGTCGAGGTGCTTGGGCAGCGTGTAGACGTCCTTCTCGTAATCGCCCGCCCGCCCGTAGAGCTCGATCTGCGCGATCACCTGGTTCGTGAAGCTGTTCGACATCACGAAGCTCGGGTGACCGGTGGCGTTGCCGAGGTTCAGGAGCCGGCCCTCCGAGAGCACGATGATCGAGTGGCCGTCGGGGAACGCCCACTCGTCGACCTGGGGCTTGATGTTGATCTTCTCGACCCCCTCCAGACGTGCGAGGCCGGCCATGTCGATCTCGTTGTCGAAGTGACCGATGTTCCCGACGATCGCCTGATGCTTCATCTGCGCCATGTGCTCGGCCGTGATCACGTCGCGGTTGCCGGTCGCGGTGACGAAGATGTCCGCGGTGCGGACGACGTCGTCCAGGCGCGCCACCTGGAAGCCGTCCATCGCCGCCTGGAGCGCGCAGATCGGGTCGATCTCGGTGACCACGACGCGAGCGCCCTGGCCGCGCAGCGACTCCGCACAGCCCTTGCCGACGTCGCCGTAGCCGCACACGACCGCGACCTTGCCGCCGATCAGGACGTCGGTGGCGCGGTTGATGCCATCGATCAGCGAGTGCCGGCAGCCGTACTTGTTGTCGAACTTCGACTTGGTCACCGAATCGTTGACGTTGATCGCCGGGAACAGGAGCTTGCCGTCGCGGGCGAACTCGTAGAGCCGGTGGACACCGGTGGTCGTCTCCTCGGTGACGCCGCGGATCCCGGCGGCGATCCCCGTCCAGCGCTCCGGGTCGTCCCGCAGCGACCGGGTCAGCAGCTTGAGGATGATCCGGAACTCGTCGTTGTCCGCGCTCGCCGGGTCGGGCACCGCGCCCGCGCGCTCGAATTCGACGCCCTTGTGGACGAGCAGCGTCGCGTCGCCACCGTCGTCGAGGATCATGTTCGGGCCCTCGACTCCATCCTCGCTGGGCCAGGAGAGGGCCTGCTCCGTGCACCACCAGTACTCCTCGAGCGTCTCCCCCTTCCAGGCGTACACGGGCACGCCCTGCGGGTCCTCCGGCGTGCCGTCCGGCCCGACGACGACGGCGGCGGCGGCGTGATCCTGCGTGGAGAAGATGTTGCAGGAGGCCCAGCGGACCTCGGCGCCCAGCGCCACGAGAGTCTCGATCAGGACAGCGGTCTGGACCGTCATGTGGAGGCTGCCGGTGATGCGCGCTCCCTTCAGCGGCTGGCTGTCGGCGTACTCGCGACGCGTGGCCATCAGACCCGGCATCTCGTGTTCGGCCAGGCGAATCTCCTTGCGGCCAAACTCGGCCAGGCTCAGGTCGGCGACCTTGAAGTCGGCGGTGGTGGGGGCGGACGGGGCGCCCGATGCGGTGGTGGTCAAGTTGTCTCCTGTTCGGTGGTTTCGGGCGCTGGTCTCAGGCAGCGGCGAGTAGCCGCTCGTGCTTGCGCTGTTCGAATCTCAGCCAGTCGGCCGGCTCGACCTCGGCGGGACGCTCGGCGCTGGCCGTGAGCCACTCGCGGACGGCGGCCCGGAGGTCGGCGTCGGACTCGAGGCGGGCGGCGAACGCCACGTCGGAGAGGCCGACGTCGAACTGCGTCAGCAGCTCCTTCAGAGTCCGAAGGCGCTGCAGCTCACCGGGCCCGTAGATCCGGTAGCCGGACGGGCTTCGGCCCGCCGTGACGAGCCCGGTCTGCTCCACGTAGCGGAGCATTCGCGCCGACCAGCCGGTCGTCTGCGCCGCCTCCTGAATCGTGAGTCCGTCCATCGCGGCGACAACGTTACCACAGTTGTGTCAAGGTTTGGCCTGCGGTCGGCCTTCCGGGAAGCGCTCCAAACCGTCGTCGGGAATCGGCTCCCACGAGGCCGCATACGCCGTGAACTGCCGGTAACGCGGGCGTGGAAGCTGATCGGCCTGACCTGAGTCGAACGCGCTCATCCGAATCCCCATCCGCGCCCGGTCATCGGGGTTGCGCGAGAACAGGTGCGCCCCGCAGCGGCGGCAGAAGCACTTCTCCCAGCCCCCGTCCGGGTGTCGCCAGCCCTGCACCAGCTCCTCGCCGGTGAGGAGGCGAAAGCTCTCCCCGTCGATCGCCACGTTCGCCGAAGCGGCCGTCCCCGTGCGCCGCTGGCAGCGCGTGCAGTGGCAGTAGCCGGCGTGCAGCGGTGGCGCCGTCACCTCGAAGCGCACGCCCCCGCAGAGGCATCCGCCGGTGAGCTGTACGCCGGCGATCGCGCTCAGCCCCCGACGAGGGCGGCCTTGAGCTGGTCGATGACCTCGATCGGGTAAGGGTCGACGCGCCGCAGGACCGCCAGGTAGAGAGACACGAGGTCCCCGAGCAGCACGCTCGAGATCAGTCGCTCCATGCGCGTCTCCCCCACCGTGTCGACGCGGAACGTCGCTCCGCCGCGGCTCGCGATCAGGCCCCTCGTCAGCTCGATGCGCTGGCGGATCCGGGGATGCAGGTCCGAGTCGTCGAGGAACACGGCGCTGAACGGCCCGAGCCCCGCGGCGCCCTCCCAGCCGACGATCTCGTTGTGGTCGAGCTCCGGCAGCTCGGCGTAGAAAGCCGGGAGCTTGGCGTTCTCGTTGATCTGGGTCTTCCATCGGTAGGCGACGGCGGCGGTCAGTCCGGCCCCGGCGATCTGCGGGATCGTTCCGTGCAGCCCGCGCGCGAGGCTCTTGGCCAGCGAGCTCTCGGTTCCCTCCGGTCCCCATTGCGCGACGAGGTGCTCCGCGTGGGCGGCGGCCACGTCGATCTCGGAGTGGAGTCCCTCGCCCGCGCCGCAGGCGCTTGCCACCTCGAGCGCTGTGACCAGCAGGTAGGCGACCGCCGCGCGCGGCTGGAAGCCGCCCGGCAGCGGCACGACCGGCACCCCGTCGGCCCGCGCCTGCTCGGCCAGCTTGCCGCCCGTCGTGACGACGATCGTGTGCGCCCCGAGCGCCTGGGCAGCGTCGTAGGCAGCGAGCGTCTCCTCGGTGTTGCCCGAGTAGCTCGCGCACAGCACGGTGGTGTCAGGCGTGGTCCAGGAGGGCAGCGCGTAGCCGCGCGCGAGAACGATCGGCCGCGAGGCCCGGTCACCGAGCACCGCGCGCGCGAGCGCGCCGCCGATCGCGGAGCCGCCCATCCCGGCCACCACCATGCCGCGCGGACAGTCGTGCGGGGTCAGCCCTGCGGACTGCACCCGCCAGAGCGCGTCGCGCAGGTGCTCGGGCATCGCGAGGATGTCGTCGAGCTGCCCGGTCGGGTCGACCGCCCGGATCGCCTCCTGAGACAGATCAACGGTGGCGCTCAAAACCGGATCGCTCCATCGGGCAGGTGCACGCCCGGGAAGATACGGGCAGCGGCCGCCAGGGCGTTGTCACGTCCGAGTGACGCGCCCTCGCCGAGCACGACGCCGCCTTCGATCCGGCAGTGCTCGCCGAGCACGACACCGGGGCCGACGATCGAGCCGCTGACCGTCGAGTGGGCGCCGACCGTGGCGCCGTCGAGCACGACCGAGCTCTCGACGTGGGCGCCCTCGCCGATCTTGACCCCCGCGCCCAATACGGCCCGCCCGCCGACGGTCGCCTGCCCCTCGATCCGGCACCCCCGGCCGACAAATGCGGGAGGCAGGACGCGGCCGGCGACCTCGGAGTCCTCCACCAGGCACAGCCCGCAGTCGGCGAGCCGGCTGCCGATCTGCGTCGCGACGCTGCCCTCGAGGATGTCGAAGGTCGCCTGGAGATAGCGCTCGGGCGTGCCGATGTCGAGCCAGTACGCCTCGACCGGGAAGCCGTACAGGCCCTCGCCGACGAGGCCCGGGAACACGTCGCGCTCGATCGAGAAGTTCGTTCCCGCCTCGGGCATCCCCGCCAGCACCTCGCGCTCGAGGACGTAGGCGCCCGCGTTGACGAGCTTCGTGTCGATCTGATCCGGCGAGGGCTTCTCGAGGAATCCCGTCACCGAGCGGTCGTCCTGCAACCGGACGAGGCCGTACGCCGAGGGATCCTCGACCGCGATCAACGCCAGCGTTCCCCTCGCTCCGGTGCGTTCGTGCTGTTCGAGCTGCGCGCTCAGGTCGATGTCGGTCAGGACATCGCCGTTGAGCATCAGGAAGCGCTCGTCGAGGAGCTGCTCGGCGAACTTCAGCGCGCCTCCGGTGCCGAGCGGTTCGGGCTCCTCCACGTAGCGCAGCCTCATGCCGAGGCCGCCGCCGTCGCCGAGCACGTCGCGCACGCGATCAGCCTTGAAGCCGCACGAGAGCACGGCGTCGTCGACCCCGTGCGAGCGCAGCCACTCGAGCATGTAGGTGATGAACGGCTGGGAGACCAGCGAGACGACCGGTTTCGGGACGGTCGAGGTCAACGGCCGCAGCCGCGTGCCCTCGCCGCCGACGAGGATCAGCGCCTGCACGCCGAACGCCCCGGGTCCAGCGCCAGCCGAGTCAGCGGCCGATCCCCTCGTAGACGAAGCCCGCGGCCTGCGCCTTCGCACCGTCGATGAAGTTGCGGCCGTCGATCAGGATCCGGCCGCTCGTCACCTCGGCCACCCGCGCCCAGTCGAGGTCGGCGAACTCGGGCCACTCGGTGACGACGACGAGGGCGTCGGCCCCTTTGGCCGCCTCGAGCGCCGAGTCGGCGAACTCGACGCCGTGCATCAGCTTGCGCGCCTCCTCCTCGGCGATCGGGTCGTAGGCGCGCACGCGCGCGCCGTCCGCCTGAAGCCGCGCTGCCAGCACCAGCGACGATGCCTCGCGCATGTCGTCGGTGTTGGCCTTGAAGGCGAGCCCCAGCAGCGTCACCGTCTTGCCCACCAGCGTGCCCAGATGCTTCTGGAGCTTGGCGATCACGCGGCGCTTCTGAAGCTCGTTGACCTCGATCACGGCGGTCAGGAGCTGGAAGTGGTAGCCCGAGTTGCCCGCCAGCTGCTTGAGCGCCGAGACGTCCTTCGGAAAGCACGACCCGCCGAACCCGAGGCCGGGCCGCAGGAAGTGCGTGCCGATGCGCCGGTCCAGCCCCATCCCGCGCGCCACCTCCTGGACGTCGGCGCCGGTCGCCTCGCAGACGTTTGCGATCTCGTTGATGAACGAGATCTTCGTCGCGAGGAACGCGTTCGCGGCCAGCTTGATCATCTCGGCGCTGGCGATGTCGGTGCGCACCAACGACGCCTCGAGGGGCGCGTACAGCTCGACGACAGCGTCCCCGGCCCAGTCGCCGACGTCGCCGACGACGACCCGGTCCGGATGCAGGAAGTCCTCGAGCGCCGAGCCCTCCTTGAGGAACTCGGGGCAGCTCACGTACGAGAAGCCGCCCTTGCCGCGCGCGTCCAGCTCGCGACGGATCGAGGCGCCGGTCCCGACCGGGACGGTCGACTTCATGACCAGCGCGTGGCGATCGGAGGGCGGCATCGAGTCGACGACCGCGTGGACCGCGCTCAGATCGGCATCCCCCGAATAGGTCGGCGGGGTGCCGACGGCGACGAACAGGAGCCGAGCGTGCTCGAGCGCGGGTGCAAGCTCGGTGGAGAAGTGCAGGCGGTCCTTGCAGCGCTCGATCGACTCGCCCAGCCCGGGCTCGTAGATCGGAATCTCCCCGCGCTCAAGCTGCGCGATCTTGTCGGCGTCGACGTCCACGCACCAGACCTCGTTGCCGAGCTCGGCGAACCCAGCCGCCGTGACCAAGCCCACGTAACCGGTGCCGATGACCGCGATCGGCTCGCGCTGCCCACTCATTGCCGCGGGTGAGGGTAGCGGCTCGGCTCGCGGCCGCGAGCGATCAGGTTCCGCGGCGGACGCTCAGGGCGCGGGCGTCAGCGACGCCGCCAGCGCGACCATCTGGCTGTTGCCGATCCAGGCGTCGAGCGTGTTCGAGATCCAGTAGACCGCCTGCGGCGTGTGGAACGCGACGAGGCTGATCTTGCCCCCGTTCTCGTACACGAACAGCTTCTTGCCGTTCACCGTCTCGACCTCGCTTGGCGAGCGGAGGATCGGAGGGTGCTTCCAGGTGGTGCCCTGCACCGTGTAGTACCGGCCGAGCACCGAGTTGACGTCGAGCGTGAACACGTATGCGGGGTAGGCGTGCCCGCCTGGGGCATGGATCTCGTAGACCCGCGGATAGGAATGCAGGTAGGCGCTCGCCGGCTCGATCCCGCTGTCGCAGTTCCCCGTCAGGCTGTAGCAGTACTCGGCTCCCGCCAGCTTGAGCTTCGGGTACATGACGGGCATCGTGATGTGGCCGAGGTGGGCGGACTGCGAGAGCCCGTCGCCCGGGTCGGCGACCAGCCCGGCCGGGACTGCGGAGGCGTGGCCCCCGCGGTGCGGCTTCTGAGCCGACGGAGCGGCCGCGGCGGGCGAGGTGTTGGCCGGTTTTGGCTTCGCCGTCGTCGCCGTGATGAACTTGCGATACGCCGCCGCCTCGGCGGCCGGCGAGGCGGTCACGAAGCACGGGGTCTGGCCTCCGGCACTGCAGGTCTGAAGCTGGGCCGGGAACGGGATGCTCTTGACCGTCAGCCCGTCGGCGTTGACGATCAGGTTGAAGAGGTCGAGCAGCCCATCGGTCGTGTGCAGGAAGCGGTCGGTCTGCACGTGCTTGCCGAAGATGCGCAGCAGCTTGTCCTTGTCGCTGAGCAGCTGGTCCAGGCTGTAGCCCTGCTTGGTCCAGCGGATGAAGTCCTGCTGGCGGGCGTTGCGCACGATGTCCGTGTCGGTGTGGCGGAAGCGCACGAACGCGAGCGCCCCGGTCGGCGCCTGGTTGTCGCCGCACAGCTTCTGGTAGCCGGGCTGGATGTCGATGCTCGAGAAGTCGTTCGGGTCGCCGTTGACGCCGGAGCTGACGTTGTAGTAGCGGTGGTCGACGTCGGCGTAGACGCAGCCGATCGCGTCGATCAGGTCCGAGAAGCCGGAGAAGTTCACGTCGAGCACGTGATTGACCTGGAGCCCCGGGAACACCTGCGTCTTGAGCGTCTGCAGGAGGAGCCTGACGCCGCCGATCGAGTACGCGGAGTTCAGCTTCTGGGGCACGAGCCCGCCGCCCGCCCCGGGGAGGTTCACCTTGAGGTCACGCGGGACCGACATGACGTTGATCGTCTGCGAGTTGTCGTCGATCCTCACCAGCATCATCGTGTCGGTGTTCGAGTTGCGGTACGACTCGCCCGCCCGGTGGTCGGAGCCGATCAGCAAGAGCGTCTCGGGCGCGCCGGGGGGCGGGAGCGTCACCGGCACGTCCTTCAGCGCCGGCGAGAGCCCGATGTCCTGGGCGATGCTGTTGAACTGGAGCAGCGCCGCGACCGCCGTCGTCGTCGCGGTCAGCGCCACGACCACGACCGCGCCGAGCAGGAAGCGGCCGAGCGCGCCGCCCCGCGTGCGCGGCAGGAGGCTCACGCCGGCCTCCGTGGCGCGCGCCCGCCGGCCGCCGGCCGCCCCGCCCCGTCGCTGCGGGTCGAATAACCGCGACCTGTTGGCTGTTTTTCGACCCGCACCGTCTGGGGGCCCGGGTCGGCGGCCGTCTGGGGGCCCGGGTCGGCGGCCGTCTGGGGGCCCGCTTCGGTCGGCGCCCCCGCCAAGGTCCCAGGTTCGCCGCCCAACGTGAGCGGCAAACCACGTACGAAATCAGCCAAAGCACGCCGGTAGCGAGCCAGACCACTCACCGACACCCACTCCTCGGGCCCGTGGTGCCCGCCTCCGGTCGGGCCGAACTCGACCGCCGGTATCCCCGCCTTGATGAACGCCGCCGCCTCCGAGGCTCCGTCGCGCCCGACGCTCAGCGACTCGCCCCGGGTCGAGCGCGCGACCGCCTCGCGCAGGCCGAGCACGAACGGGTTCTCGCGCGAGACGCTGACCGGGGGGTGGATGAACGTCCGCTCGACCTCGATGTCGCGGATTGCACGGACCTGCTCGAGGATCTCCGCAGGGTCCTGGCCGGGCAGGTAGCGCACGTCGACCCACATCGTGCAGCGGTCGGGCACCTTGTTGAGCGCGTCGCCGCCCTCGATCCGGCCCACGTTGATCGACGGCCGGTCGAAGATCTCCGTCGACTCGCGGCTGAACGGCAGCGTCTCGATGCAGCGGAACACGTCGACCGCCTTCAAGACCGCGTTGTCGCCGAGCCACGGCGTCGAGCTGTGCGCCGAGCGGCCGTGCACGACGATCCGCATCACCAGCACGCCCTTCGCCTCGACCCCGATGTGCAGGTTCGTCGGCTCGCCGGTGATCGCGAAGTCCCCGCCGAGGCCACTCGCCACGAACGCGTCGGTGGCCCGTTCGTCGAGGTCCTCTGACTCCTCGTCGGGCACGCACACGAAGCGCACGCGCACGCGGTCCTGGTGCTCGACGTCCTTCAGGGCGCACATCATCGCGGCGAGGCCGCCCTTCATGTCGTAGGCGCCCCGGCCGATCAGTCGGTCACCGTCGAGCACCGGCGCGAACTGCTCCGCCCGGCCGGGCACGACATCGAGGTGGCCGTGGAACACGACCGTCGGGGCGTCCTCAGCCTTCGCGCCCACGTCGCACACCAGCAGCGGCAGGCCACCGTGATCGTGCACGCGCACGACGAGGTCCCTCGCCTCCAGCCAGCCGCGGACGAAGCCGGCCGCTGACGGCAGCTCCTCGGGGCGCGAGGTGTCGAAGCGGATCAGGCCCTCGGCGAGGGCGCACTCCTCGAGCATCCCGGGAAAGGATAGGGGTGGCGCCGGGCGGCGCTCCCCCGGTGCCAGCGAGCCCACAAGCCGCTGGCACCGCGGCCCCCAGGTCAGCCGCCTTCGGCGATCCTCAGGAATGCCTCGGCGCGGCGCCTGTCGCGCTCGGCCACGCGGCGCTTCTCGGAGTCCTCGCCGGCCTGGTCGAGCTCGCGCTGTGCCCGCTCGAGCTGCTCGCGCAGGGCGCCCGTGTCGAGCTCCTCGGGCGGATGGGCCTCCTCGACGAGGAGCATCGCGTGGTTGCCGCCGACCTGGATGTAGCCCTCCGCCTGGGCGAAGCGGACGATCTCCGACTCGGACTTGTAGAGCCGGAGCTCGGTCGGGTCGAGGGTGGCCAGCACGGGCGCGTGGTTGGCGAGGATGCCGATCTGGCCGAGCGACGTGCGCGTGGCGACCATCTCGACCTCGTCGTTGAACACCTCCCCCTCCGGGGTGAGGATCTCGACCGGGAACTTGCTGTGCGCCACGCGCTACTCCTCCGAGTCCTCGGCGTTCTCGGCGTCCTTCGCCTCGTCGGCGTCGCGCTCCTTGTCGTCCGATTCCGAGGAGCCTCGGGCGTCGGCCACCACCTCGTCGATCGTCCCCTTCATGAAGAACGCGCGCTCGGGGAGGTCGTCGTGCTTGCCCTCGAGGATCTCCTTGAAGCCGCGAATCGTCTCCGCGATCGGCACGTACACGCCGGGCGTGCCCGTGAACTGCTCGGCGACGTGGAACGGCTGGGAGAGAAAGCGCTCGAGCTTCCGCGCCCGGTTGACGGTCACGCGGTCGTCGTCGGAGAGCTCGTCGATCCCGAGGATCGCGATGATGTCCTGGAGCTCCTTGTAGCGCTGGAGCACCTGCTTGACCTCGTTGGCGACCTCGAAGTGCTCGTCGCCGAGGATCTCGCGCTTGAGGATCGTCGAGGTCGAGTCGAGCGGGTCGACGGCCGGGTAGATCCCCTTCTCGGCGATCGACCGCGACAGCGTCGTCGTCGCGTTCAAATGGGCGAACGCGCTCGCCGGGGCCGGGTCCGTCAAGTCATCCGCCGGAACGTAAATTGCCTGGATCGACGTCACCGAGCCCTTCCTCGTCGACGTGATCCGCTCCTGGAGCTGGCCCATCTCCGAGCTCAGCGTCGGCTGGTAGCCCACCTGCGAGGGCATCCGCCCGAGCAGCGCCGAGACCTCGGAGCCCGCCTGGACGAAGCGGAAGATGTTGTCGATGAACAGCAGCACGTCCTGGCCCTCCTGATCGCGGAAGTACTCCGCCATCGTCAGGCCGGTCAGCGCCACGCGCATGCGCGCGCCGGGCGGCTCGTTCATCTGGCCGAACACGAGCATCGTCTTGTCGATGACGCCCGACTCCTTCATCTCGAGCCACAGGTCATTGCCCTCGCGCGACCGCTCACCGACGCCGCAGAACGCGCTCAAACCGCCGTGCTCCTGGGCGAGATTGTGGATCAGCTCCTGGATGATCACGGTCTTGCCGACGCCGGCGCCGCCGAACAGCCCGACCTTGCCGCCCTTGGCGTACGGCGCGAGCAGGTCGACGACCTTGATGCCGGTCTCGAACATCTCGGTCGTCGGGGTGAGGTCCTCGACGCGCGGCGCCGTCCGGTGGATCGGCCAGCGCTCCTCGGTCTCGACCGGGTCGCCGAGGTCGATCGGCTCGCCGAGCAGGTTGAAGATCCGCCCGAGCGTCTCGCGCCCGACCGGGACGCTGATCGGCGCGCCCGTGTCGATCACCTCGGTGCCGCGGCTGAGCCCGTCCGTGGTGTCCATCGCGACGGCGCGGACGCGGTCGTCGCCCAGGTGCTGCTGGACCTCGCAGACGAGCACGCTCTCCTCGCTCGCCGCGATGTCGATGTCCTCCTCGGCGCGCGCGGCCTCGGGCCGCTCGATCGTGATCGCGTGGTTGATCTCGGGCAGCTTGTCGGGGAACACGGCCTCGATCACGACGCCCTGGATCTCCTCGATCCGTCCGACGTTGCGCTTCTCGCTCCGGGTGCCCTCGGCGGGCCGTTCAGTTGTCGCTGACATTCTTCTCTCCAATGTGGCTCGCAAAATCCATTACCCGAGGCCCTCGGCTCCGGCGACGACTTCCATGATCTCCTGCGTGATCTCTGCCTGGCGGGCGCGGTTCATCTGCAGGGTCAGATCCTCGATCAGCTCGCCCGCGTTCTCCGACGCGTTGCGCATCGCGGTCATCCGCGCGCCGTGCTCGGACGCGGTCGACTCGAGCAGCGCGCGGTAGATCGAGATCTCCACGTAGTCTGGCACGAGCCGGCGGAGGATCTCGTCGGGCCCGGGCTCGTACTCCGGGGTGGCGCGCGATTCGTGCTCCTCGCCCGACCCGCGCTCGCCGCGAGACTCATGCCCCTCGTCCTCGTCCCCCATGACGCTCGCCTGCTGGAGCGGCAGCAGCGTCTCGCGCCGCACGACCTGGGAGATCGGCGAGATGTAGCCGTTGTAGAAGATCTCGACCCGGTCGACGTCGCCGTCGATGTAGGCGGCCATCAGCCGCTCGGCGATCCGCCGCGCGTCGGCGTATGCGGGACGGTCGGTGAAGCCGGTGAACGAGTCCGCGACCTCGAGCCCGCGGAAGACCAGCGACGAGGCCGGCCGGCGGCCGCTCGCGTAGTAGACGGGCCGCACGCCACCTCCGTCGTGCTCGCGTCCGGCCGCGACCCCGGCGCGCACCACCTGCGAGTTGAACGCGCCCGCGAGCCCGCGGTCTCCGGCCACGACGAGCAGCCCGACCGCGTTCACGCTCGAGTGCTCCTCGAGGATCGGGAGGTTCGGCACGTTGCCCGCCGCCTCGGCCGCCTGGCGCGTCATCCGACGGATCGCGTCGGCGTACGGGCGCAGGTGCTCGATCCGCTGCTCGGCCCGCCGCAGCCGCGCCGCCGCCACCATCTCCATGGCGCGCGTGATCTTCTGGATGTTCTTGACCGCGCCGATGCGGGTCCGGACGTCTCGCTGGGTGGCGGGCATGACGGTGGGCGATCGCGACCGCCGCTAGGCGGCCTTGCGCTCCTCGGGGGCGTCCTCGTCCAACGGGTGGCCCTCCTCGTCGAGGTCGTAGCCGAAGTCCTCGGCGTACTGCGCGACGACCTTGTCGACCGCCTCGATCGTCGAATCCGACCAGTCGCCCTCGGCGATCTTCTTCAGCAGCTCGGGCTCGCGGGAGCGGACCGCGTCGCTCAGCCCGCCGAGGAACTTCTCGACCTTGTCGGTCACGATCCGGTCCAGATAGCCGTGGGTGGCGGCGAAGATCTGCACGACCTGGTCCTCGACCGGCATCGGCTGGCGCTCGCCCTGGTTGAGCGTCTTGACGAGCCGCTCGCCGCGGGCCAGCGTGCGCTGGGTCTCGGGGTCGAGCTCTGAGCCGAACTGCGCGAAGGCCTCGAGCTCGCGGTACTGGGAGAGCTCGAGCTTGAGCCGCCCGGCCACCTTGCGCATCGGCCCGATCTGCGCCGAGCCGCCGACCCGCGACACCGAGATGCCGACGTTGATCGCCGGGCGCACGCCCGAGCGGAACAGGTCGCCCTCGAGGAAGATCTGCCCGTCGGTGATCGAGATCACGTTGGTCGGGATGTAGGCCGAGACGTCACCCGCCTGCGTCTCGATGATCGGCAGCGAGGTCAGCGAACCCCCGCCCATCTCGTCCGAGAGCTTGCACGCGCGCTCGAGCAGCCGCGAGTGCAGGTAGAAGACGTCGCCCGGGTAGGCCTCGCGTCCCGGCGGGCGGCGCAGCAGCAGCGACATCTGCCGGTAGGCGTAGGCGTGCTTGGTCAGATCGTCGTAGATCGTCAGCGCCGCCTTGCCGTTGTAGAGGAAGTACTCGCCCATCGCGCAGCCGGCGTAGGGCGCCAGGAACTGGATCGGCGCCGCCTCATCGGCGGCGGCCATGACGATGATCGTGTTCTCCATCGCGCCGGCGTCCTCGAGCGTCTTGGCGAGCTGCACGACGGTCGCCTTGCGCTGCCCGATCGCGACGTAGACGCAGATCAGGTCGCGCTCGCGGTTGTTGATGATCGTGTCGATCGCGATCGCCGTCTTGCCCGTCTGGCGGTCGCCGATGATCAGCTCGCGCTGGCCGCGGCCGATCGGGATCATCGAGTCGATCGCCTTGAGGCCGGTGAGCATCGGCTCCTTGACCGGCTGGCGCTGCACGACGCCGGGCGCCTTGTGCTCGGCCGGCCGCGACTCGCTGGTGCGGATCTCGCCCTTGCCGTCGAGCGGGTTGCCGAGCGGGTCGACGATCCGCCCGAGCAGCTCCTCGCCGACCGGGATCTCGAGCAGTCGCTTGGTGCGGCGCACCGTGTCGCCCTCGACGACCTTCTCCCAGTCGCCGAACAGCACCGCGCCCACGTTGTCTGACTCGAGGTTCAGCGCGAGGCCCGTGACGTCGTGGGGGAGCTCGAGCATCTCGAAGCTCATGCAGTTCTCGAGGCCGTGGATGCGGCAGATGCCGTCGGCCACGCTCAGAACGGTCCCCACCTCGGCCAGGTCCGCGCTCGAGGTGTCGAGCCCTTCGATCCGGCTCTTGAGGATGGAGGTGATCTCGTCTGGCTTTATCTGCATGTGCTGTTCAGGGCTCCTTGCGCGCTAGGCCTGCGCGACTTGCTTTCGAAGTTGTTCGAGGCGGTTGCGGATCGAGGCGTCGAGGATGAAGTTGCCGACGCGCAGGACGATGCCGCCGAGGATGTCGGGGTCGACGTTGCTGGAGAGCTCGATCTGATTGCCGGTCTGCTCTCCGATCCGCTGCCCGATCGATTCGACCGTCCCCGGGTCGAGCTCGACCGCGCTCGTCACCTCTACTGGTAGCAGCTTGTTGGTCTTGTCCCACATCTCCTCGAAGCGCGTGCGGATCCGGAAGATCACCGGCATCCGGTGGCGCTCGATCAGCGCCTCGAGGAAGTTGACGAATGCCTCGTCGGCGTCCTCGATCCCGCGGTGCAGGCCGTCCTTCTTCTCCTCGGTCGAGAAGTAGGGCGAGAAGAAGAAGATCGCCACCTCACGGTTCTCCTGCAGCGTGTCGGCGAACTGGTTCAGCTGCTCGCGGATCGTGTCGAGCTTGTCCTGCTCCTGGGCGACTTGGAACAGCGCCCGGGCGTAGACCTCGGCGATCTCTTCCATCGTGTGTGCTCGTAGCGCCGGCCGGCAATGCCGGCGCTACTCGGCCCCTCCGGCCAGAGCGCTGAAGTCGAGCTCCGAGAGCGCGTCCTCGACGAGCCGGCGATGGTCGTCATCGGTGAGCGTCTTGCGCGTCACTTTCTCGGTCGCCATCACCGTCAGGTCGGCGACCTCGCGGCGGATCTGGTCGATCGCGCGGCGGGTCTCGGCGTCGACGTCGCGCCGCGTCTGCTCGAGCAGGCGCTCGCGCTCGGCGCGCGCCGTCTCGGTGGCCTCCTTCTGGTGCGCCTCACCGGCCTGTCGCGCGCGGGTGATGATCTCGTCTGCCTGCACGCGCGCCTCCTGCAGGCGCTCGCGGTAGGAGGCGAGCAGCTCATCGGCCTCGCGGCGCATCTGCTCGGCGGCGTCGATCGACTCCTCGATCGTGTGCGCGCGCTTGTCGAGCGCCTCGCCGATCCGCGGGAAGACGGCCTTCCAGAGGATCACCAGGGAGATGAAGAACACCACGAGCGTCCAGATCGTCAGCCCGACGTTGGGCGAGATCAGGAACGATCCGCTGCTGGAGGCGATTGGAGCATGCATGACGGGGCTGATTCCTCGCTGGTGGCCTACAGGAAGAAGGCGATGAAGCCGCCGACCAGGCCGTAGAAGAAGCAGGCCTCGGTGAGCGCGAAGCCGAGCCACTGGATCGAGGTGATCTCGTCGCGCATCTCGGGCTGGCGCGTGATCGCCTCGATCACACTGCCGAACAGCGCGCCGATGCCGGCCCCGGCGCCGGCCGCACCGCCACCGGCGCCGACGCCGAGCGCAATCGCCCGACCGGCCTTGGTGACGTCCCCGGTGACCGATGCGATGACCGAGTGGAAGATGGACAGGACGTGAAGCATGTTCGAGAGGCTCCTTTAGTGGCTGGAGGTTGCGCCACCGATGTAGATGGCGGTCAGGATGGCGAAGATGAAGGCCTGCAGGGCCGCGATCAGCGTGGCCTCGAAGATGAAGATCGCGACCCCGAGCGGCAGCAGGAACCAGCTGATCACCTGCAGCCCGACGAGCACCCCGAGCTCGCCGCCCATGAACGCGATCAGCAGGTGGCCGGCGAGGAGGTTTGCCCAGAGTCGCACGGTCAGGGAGAGCAGCCTCAGGAACACCGACAGGATCTCCAGCGGGAAGATCAGCAGCAGCATCCCCTTCCCGACGCCGCTCGGGATCAGGCTCTTCAGGTAGCCGATCGGCCCGTGGTGCCTGACGCCCTCGTAGTTGAAGATCACGAACACGCCGAGGGCGAGGATCAGCGGGAAGGCGACGTTGGTGTCGGCGGCGTAGATCTGGAAGGAGGGGATGCTCGCGCCGAACAGCTTGAACGGGTTGAGCGTGTCAACCGGCAGCGGGATGTAGCCGATCAGGTTCGTGACCAGGATGAACACGAACAGCGTCGCGACCAGCGGGAAGTACTTGCGGGTCAGCTCGGGGTCCATGTTGTCCCGCGACATGGACTGGGACATGTTGTAGAACATCTCGACCGCCACCTGGAGGCGGCCGGGGCGCCGCTGCATGCGCCGGGCGACCCAGAACATGATCCCCACGGTCAGCCCGACCGTGATCAGCAGGTAGAGGACGCCCTTGTTGAAGTTGATCGGGCCGAACAGGTGCGCCCACGTGTCGAGCTTGAACTCGTCGGTCGGAGAGAACACACCGCTGGCGACCTCGTGGGCCTTGTGCCCCTTGATCCCGAAGAGGATCACGAAGATGAGCAGCCCGGCCAGCCACGCGCCGGCGATGCCCAGCCCGATCTTCTTGCCCTTGCTCATGCCGCCCGGCTTCTCGTCAGGAGGACCGCCGGGGGGCGCGGCCTGAGTGGCTTTCCCCGGGCGTTCGGCGACCGCGGTGGCGCTCACCGGTTGACCCCCCGGTGCTCCTTGGGGGCGCCGCTCATCAGACGAGCCACGAAGAACAGCGAGTAGGCGCCAAACACGGTCAGCGCCGCGGCCAGGCCGTCGCTGCGATGCCCGGCGACGCCGGCGATGATGATCGCGATCGCGAGCAGCCAGATGCGTCCGAACGCCTCGCCCAGGTTGGCCGCCAGCTGACGGCGCGGCTCGAGGCGCCGGGAGATCAGCGCGCTGTCTGAGACCTGGATGATCCTCTGGAGGATCCACGCCCCGCCGCCCATCAGCGTCCCGAACACGGGCGCTCCGACCGCGATCGCGACCGCGACGCCGACCACCACGACCGCGATGTCGAAGTACTTGAGGAGGTACTTGCGAGTGGGCACGGGTCGAGGCGCTTGGGCGGTTTGATACAAAGAGGTCATAGTCCTGGGAGGCGGTTATGTCCCCGCCGGAGGGCGCCGGATGGTAGCCGATCTACCGGCCCTGGGGCCGTGTGAGTGACCCGTGTCTCACAGGCGGGGCGGCCCGTTTCTCACAGGTAGCGGAAGCGCCGGATCACGGTCGCGATCCCGGCTCCGAACCCGACGAACACGCCCGCGATCAGGAGCGGCACGAGGGCTCCGATCAGCGCCCCGATCGCCGCGCCGATCCCGGCGCAGAGGGCGTTCACGGACAGCAGCAGGAACCCGGCGCCGGCCGCGTCGCGGCCGCTCATCCGCGCGCGAGTCGAAGCGGACGCCGGCGCGCGGTCAGCCGCGGCGGGCTCGGCTTGGGCAGCTGCCCTTCGGCCCACATCGCCGCGACGAAGCCGCGGAAGATCCCCAGGCGGCCCTCGTAGACGAAGTAGCGCGGCTCCCAGCGCGGGAAGAACTTCGCGTTGAACTTGTAGAGGCTCTCGATCTGGAAGAAGCGGTTGAGCTTGCGGGCGAGCGTCCCGATCGTGGACTCGATCGGATTCCCCGGGCTGTGCATGAAGCGCGCGGCGGTGGCGAAGTTGAGCGACATCTCCTCGAGGCCGCGCTCGCGCAGGTGCACGACCGCCTCGGTGACGAGGAACTCGGTCAGGCCGTTGGGCGTGTCCGGATCGCGGCGCATGAACGACAGCGACACCGCGGGGCGGCCGTAGCAGGGCACGAAGTGAAGGACGCCGCGGATCTTCTCGTGCTCGTCGCGGGCGATCACGAACAGCGTGTCCTCCTCGTGCGGGCCGCGGATCGAATCCATCGCCATCGAGAAGCCGCGCTCGGGGGCGCCCTGTTGCCCCAGCTCGAGCACGCGCTCGATCTCCTCGAGCGTGGCGGGCTCGAGGTCGGCCAGCGTCCGCAGCTCGGAGGTGTACCCAGCCTTGGTCAGGCGGTGAACCGACTGGCGCACCTTTCTGATCGGCCGGCCCTCGAGCGAGAACTTCTGGACGTCGATGACCGCCTCGTCGCCGAGGTAGATCGTCTTCAGCCCGAGCGTCTCGTAGAGCGGGAGCACCCGCGGGCTCGCCCCGACCGCGCCGAGCCTCAAGCCACGGACCCGCGCGAACTCGCGCACTTGTTTAAGGAGCTCGGCGAACGCGTCAGGCGGGCCGACCGGGTCGCCTGAGAGCAGCATCACCCCGGCCTCGATCCGGTAGCCCACGAACGAGCTGCCGTCCTCGCTGAAGAACAGCTGCTTGTCGCCGCGCAGCTTGAAGAACGAGAGCGTGTCGCGACCGTGCTCCTTGATGAGCTCAGCGGCGAGGTTGCGTACCGCAGGCACCGGCAGCGCGCGCGGTCCGGCGAGCGGGCGGAAGATCACGTAGCCGAGCGCCAGCAGCGTCGCCACCGCGATCGCCTGCGCGGCGTCGGGCTGGGACGTCCATGCCGCCAGCACGGCCACGGAGGCTCCGGCGCCGATCAGCAGCGGCGCTCGCCAGACGGCCGAGCGCAGGCTGATCGGATCGTGCTCGACGTCGAAGGCGCCGCGCCCGAGGCAGAGCAGACCGGCGGTCGCCCAGCCCAGCAGCGCCTCCTCCCAGTCGAGGCCCTTCAGCAGGTTGACCAGACCGAGCGCGAGCATCAGGCCGATCGCCGCGATCAGGGCGCGGCGGCGCCGCTTCAGCAGGTAGGGCGCGACCAGCAGCAGCGCGGCGCCGGCGGGCAGCGCGATCGCGTGGAACATGCGCATCGTCTCGAGCGCCTCGAACTGGAGCAGCAGGTGCCCGCGCCAGCGGATGTCGGGCGTCAGCGCCGAGGCGATGTTGACCAGACCGACGAGAGCGGTGATCGCAGCGCCCAGCGGGGGCGCCCAGCGCTTCTCGCGGCGTGGGACGGGGATCGTGCTCATGGCGTGGATCGGGTGCGCGTCGTCTCGCGGCCGCGGACTCTGGGCGCCCCGTCGCGGCAGCGAGCTGGATCAGATGGAACTACTTCGTTATCGGCGGATGGTTACGCCGCGTTTATGGAAACTCCTGCCGGAGCTTCTCGGTCACGAGCCGCTGCTTGTCGGCGAGCTCCCGTTCGAGCGTCATCAGCTCTTCGAGGCGCCCGCGCACGAGCCTGAGCTGCGTATCGATGTGGGTTGCTGCCTGCTCGAGCAGCGCGCGGCGTCGTTCGGGGTCCTCCGTCGCCTTCAGCTCTCGGCGGATCTCGGCCCGCGCCGACTCGGCCTCGACGAGCTGGGAGAGCTGCTCGAGCGAGAGACCGAGGAGGTCCTTGAGGCGGAGGATCTCGTTGACGCGCTCGACGTCGGTGTCCGTGTAGGCGCGGTGCTTGCCCTGCTCGCGCTCGGTCTCGGTCCCGAGCAGGCCGATCTCCTCGTAGTAGCGGATCGTGCGCGGCGTCGTCCCGGTCAGCTCGGCGACCTCGCCGATCCGCATCGTGCGCGTGGCGGTCATGCCGGCGCCACCTGCGGAGCGATGTCGTGCCGGGGTCGCGCCGCCGAGACCGCCGCGCCGAGGATCGACACCGCGGTCAGGCACCACAGCGCCGTGTGCATGTTGCCGATGAACGGCTGGAGCTGCGCGTTCGAGATGTGGTTCGCCAGCCCCGAGAAGACGCTGAACAGGACGTGCCGCGGAACCGAGGACGTGACGATCGCCATCACGAACGCGATCGAGAGCACCGCGCCGGTGTTCTGCACGAGCACCCGCGCCCCCGAAGCGATTCCCCGGCGGTGCGCGGTCACGGTACCCATCATCGCGGCGGTGTTGGGCGAGTTGAACATCCCCGAGCCGACGCCGACCACGAACAGGTAGATCCCGCTTTCGAGGTAGGCCGTGTCGCGGCCGAGCGTCGTCATCAGCCCGAGCCCGAGCGCCGTGACGAGCATCCCGATCGACGCGAGGGTGCGCGAGCCACGGCGGTCGGCGTAGGCGCCTGCAAGCGGCGAGGAGACGAGCATCCCGAGCGCGAGCGGCGCCAGCTTGACACCGGCAAGGATCGGCGAGTCGCCCTGCACCCCCTGGAAGTAGAAGACGAACACGAACATCAGCGCGAATCGCGCGAGGCCGTTCAGGAACGCGGCGGCCGCGGCGGCGCTGAACAGCCGGCTGCGGAAGATGCTCAGGTCGAGCATCGGGACCGGATGGTGCTGCTCGACGAGGATGAACGCGGGGAGCAGCACCGCCGCGATCACCAGCCCGCCGATCACGGTCGCGGAGTTCCAGCCCGACAGGCCGCCCTTGGAGATCCCGTAGACGAGCCCGGTCAAGCCGATCAGGAACGTGATCGTGCCGAGCACGTCGAACTGCGTGTCCTCGGCGCGGCCGGTCAGCTCGCGCAGGATCGCGTACGCCCAGGCGCTGCCGACGAGCGCGAACGGGACGTTGAACCAGAACACCCACTGCCACGAGATCGCGACGAGGGCGCCACCGAGCACCGGTCCGATCACGAGGCCGACGGCCGCGACCATCGTGTTCGTGCCCATCGCGACGCCGAGCTGCTCCCTCGGGAAGGCGTCGGTGACGATCGCTGCCGCGTTCGCGAACAGGAACGAGCCACCGATTCCCTGGAGGATCCGCCACAGGATCAGCTCGGTGCCGCCCGAGGCGAAGCCGGCGCCCAGCGAGGCCGCTGCGAACACGAGGAACCCCGCGATGTACGCCTTCTTTCGGCCGAACTGGTCCGACAGACGGCCGGCGCTCAGCACGAGCACGGTCGAGGCGATCATGTAGACGAGGATCACCCAGACCAGCTCGAGCAGGCTCGTGTGCAGGCTCCGCTCGAGGTTCGGCAACGCGATGATCAGCGTCCCCGAGTTGACCGTCGCCAGCAGCATCCCGAGGCTGGTGCACGAGAGCGCCCACCACTTGTAGCTGTCGTGGGCGGCGTCGACGCCGAACCGTGCGGCCGTCCTAGAGCTCTCAGGGGTGGTCGTCGTCGTCACGCTTCGCCTTTCTTACGTTTACGTAAGGTAGCAAAACGGCGGTTAGTGCTCGAACGCGGCGACCGTGGCGAGCACCACGAACGCGGCGATCAGGGCGGCGCCCTCGAACGGGGTCCCCCAGCCGTCGTTGGTGATCTGCCAGACGAGCACGGCGGTCCCGAACAGCGCCCCGATGTAGATCGGCGCGATCGCGAAGGTCAGCTGCGCGGCGGTCAGCAGCGACACGAGCACGAGCGCCGGATACAGGAACGCTGCGATCTGTGCGACCGAGTTCTTGACCACGGAGATCGCGAGGTCGGCCTTCTGCTTGTAGGCGAGCACGATCCCCGCGACGTTCTCGACCGCGTTGCCGGCGATCGCCACGATCACCAGGCCGGCGAAGGCCTGGGAGATGTGGAGGGTGTGGATCGTCGGCTCGAGCGCATGGACGAACCAGTCCGACACGAACGCCGAGCCGACACCCGCCGCCACGAGCAGGCCGACGCTGACGGGCATCGCGACGCGGGCAGGTTGCTCGTCGTCGGCCCTCGGGTTGTCGGCGCCGAGGTACTGGGGGAGCCAGACCGCGTAGACGATCAGCAGCACGATCGCGCCGACGATCGAGATCGTGTGCGTGTGGTGGCGGGCGGGCCCGGCGCCGGTCGATATGAGCCCGAGCAGGACGATGATGAACGACGCGATCAGCAGCAGCGTCGTCGTGTCCTTGGGCAGGGTTTCGTCGAACTTCATGCGCCGCGGCTTGTTGCGCACCGATCCGGCGATCAGCACGAGGCCGAGGACGAGCAGCGCGTTGACGAGGATCGAGCCGAGGATCGCGGTCTCGGCGACGATCGTCGCCTTCGCCTCGAGCGCGAACAGGACGACGAAGAACTCGGGAAGGTTCCCGACCGTCGACTGGAGCATTCCGGTCACGCCCGGGCCGTAGCGGGCTCCGACCTGCTCGGTCGCCATCGACACGGACCAGGCCAGCCCCGCCAGCGACAGCGCCGCGAGCGCGAACGCCAGCACGTGGTTCACGCCGGACACGTAACGCGCGACGCCGGCCGCGGCTGTGAGCAGCGCGACGAGGGCGAGCAGCGCCCGCTCGGCTCGGGACAGGCCGCTCAGCGGGACTCGGCTCCCGGCCTTCGGGACGGGCTCATCCCACCCGCTCGAATTCGCCCGTCTCGATGTCGCGCTCGACCGCCTCGTCGATCTCGTGCTCGCTCGTGTCCGGGGCCATCCGCCGGATCTGGACCGTGCGCAGGCCCTTGAACTTGAGGATCTCGAGCACGTAGACGAGATAGACGCTGGCGATCAGCGCGAGCACGAGGATCCCCGCCATCACGAGGCTCCATCCGAGCCGGTAGTGGCCGTTGTGCTCGGAGTAGGGCACGAACCGCAGGGCCAGCGCCACCCCGGCCAGCATCACCGTCCATGCGTACAGGTAGGCGATCGTCTTGCGGGGGCTGAAGCCGATCCGCGCCATGCGGTGGTGGAAGTGGTTCGCGTCGGCCGACCACGGCTTGCGACGGTACTTGAGCCGCTTGGCCACCACGAAGCCGGTGTCGAGGAACGGCACGGCGAGGATCAGGAGCGGCACCGCCAGGGCGATCACCGATGGTGTCTTGAGCGATCCGATCACGCCGGTCACCCCCAGCAGGTACCCGAGCAGGTTGGCCCCCGAGTCGCCCATGAACACCTTCGCGGGCGGGAAGTTGAAGAACAGGAAGCCGAGCGCGGCCCCCGCGGTGAGCGCAGCCAGCACGGCCGCTTCGGTCGTACCCCCCGGGAGGTCGAAGATGATGATCGTGAACGCGATCCCGTCGATCGTGCACAGTCCGGCCGCCAGGCCGTCGAGTCCGTCGGAGAAGTTGACGATGTTCATCAGCCCGACGAGCCAGATCGCGCTCAGCACACCGCCCTCGTGCGGGAACTGCAGCGAGCCGATGAACGGCAGCGTCACGTTGGTGACGTTGACGCCGCCCTCGACCGCGATCACCGCGGCGGCGATCTGCCCGAGCAGCTTTGCCGCCGGCCGCAGATCGCGCCAGTCGTCCAGCGCGCCGATCAGCGTGATCAGCGCCGCGCCCGCGACGATCGCCCAGGTGTGGACGGTGCCACCGCCGGAGCCCTTCGGCGTGTGCGGCACGTGTTGCAGGTGGACCGTGCCGGGGAGCCAGATCAGCCCGGCGATCAGCGCGCCCGCGAAGATCGCGATGCCGCCCAGCTTCGGGGTCGGCTTCTGGCTGAGACCCCGCGCGCGTGGGAAGTCGATCGCGCCGACCCGATGTGCGAGCCTCGCCGCCACGGGCGTGAGCAGCGCCGCGACGGCCATCGCGACGAGGAATGCGTAGACCGCGTCGGCGTAGTGCATGGCGACGGGCATAGCATGGCAGCCGGTGGGGTCTGATCCCGCGTGGTTCGCCGAGTTCAGCGAGCGAGAGCGGCGGCGAGACGGGCGAGCACGGCGAGTGGCTCGTTCTCGATCTGCCGGGCGGTGATCCTGATCACCCGGTAGCCGGCTGCGACCAGGTCCTGGTCGCGGCGGCGGTCGGTCTCGAACGCCCGGCGGTCGCCGTGGAACTTGAAGCCGTCGAACTCGACGATCAGCCGCCGGTCATGCCACACCATGTCGACGAGGTGGCCTTCGACCTTCACGTTCGTGACCGGCGACGGCAGCCCGGCCGCGCGGATCATCTGGAGCAGCCGGCGCTCGTAGTGGGAGCGGGTGCGGCTGACCTGGTCGCTTTCGAGGAGCCGCCTCAGCCGAGCCACTCCGGCGTGCCGCGGGGCGCGGGCGACGGCTTTCTCGAGCTGGCGATCGTTGACCAGCTTGCGATGCCTCGCCTCGGCCAGCGCGGCCTCGAGCTCGATCAGCGGCAGGATCGCTGCGAGGTCGAGAATCGTCCGGGCGGGCGATGTGACCGGCAGGCCGTGGCGCCACCTGACCTCGGCGGAGTCGAGGGTGGCGACGCGGTGGATGGTGACGCCGGGCTGCCGGTTTGCGTTGCGCCCGACGAGCGTCACGTCGATCTGGTCCGGAATGTCGTCGACGACGCCCCAGATCGCCGCGGCGATGAGATGGCTGAGGACGCCGTCGCCGCGAAGGTGGAGCGCCGCCGCCATCGCCCGGCTGAACGGCTCCTGTCGCTCCGAGCCGACCAGGTAGACGTCGCAGTGAAGGGAGTGCAGCCGGCCTGTCCGCAGCCGGTGTGCGATCGCGCCACGGCCGACACCGGCCGCGAGCAGCTGCTGGCGGTGCAGGACCTTGTGTTGCAGCCACGCCAGCCGCGCCACCTCCCCGGCGCCCTTCCTTCGGACCTGTTCAAACGAACAAATCGAGCCCCGGAGCACCGAATTGTCCGGCTGAGCACGTTTTTCATGCTGTGGCAGACACTCCTCGGTCCGCCGCTGCGATTTGTCCGATTGGACATGTCGAGGCGGGCTCACACGCCCAGTCTGCACCCCTTCATTGCCAGATCAGACAGCGCCACCCCACTTGGCACCCACAATTCACCCGCCCGTCACGCGGGCGTCACAAACGCCGGGCGGACGGACAAACGGCTACGCCACGGCGTGGGCGCCCAGCCCCGCATACAGCGGGTAGCGCTCGGCGACCGCCGCCGCGCGATCGGCCAGCTCGGCCCGACGAGCCTCGGCGAACTCGCCAGGCTGAAGCGCCGCGGCGAGGATCTGCCCGACCTCGACGAAGTCCTCCTGCTGAAGGCCGCGCGTGGCCAGCGCCGGCGTGCCGATCCGAAGCCCGGAGGTCACCATCGGCGGCCGCGGGTCGAACGGCACCGCGTTGCGGTTCACGGTGATCCCGACCGAGTGGAGGCGATCCTCCGCCTGCTGGCCGTCGAGCTCTGACTCGCGCAGGTCGCACAGCACCAGGTGGACATCCGTGCCGCCGCTCAGCACCGACACGCCGCCTCCCGCCCCGAGCAGCGCGTCCGCCACGGCGCGCGCGCCGGCCAGCGTCCGCTCCTGGCGCTCGCGGAACGCATCGGAAGCTGCGATCCGGAGCGCCACCGCCTTCGCGGCGATCGCATGCTCGAGCGGGCCGCCCTGCTGGCCCGGGAAGACGGCCGAGTTGATCTGCTTGGCGTACTCCTCCTTGCAGAGGATCATGCCGCTGCGCGGGCCGCCGAGCGTCTTGTGGATCGTCGTCGTCACGACGTCGGCATAGGGCACCGGCGAGGGGTGGAGATCCGCCGCGACCAGGCCGGCGAAGTGCGCCATGTCGACCATCAGATAGGCGCCGACCTCATCGCAGATCTCGCGGAACCGCGCGAAATCGAGCACTCGCGGGTAGGCCGACCAGCCGGCCACGATCATCTTCGGGCGGTGCTCGCGGGCGATCCGCGCCACCTCGTCCATGTCGAGAACGCTCGTCTCGCGATCGACGCCATAGGAGACGATCTCGTACAGCCGCCCCGAGACGTTGATCTTCATCCCGTGGGTGAGGTGACCGCCGTGGGCGAGCTCCATCCCCATCAGCGTGTCGCCCGGGGTCAGCAGCGCGTGGTAGACGGCGGCGTTGGCCTGGGCGCCGGCGTGCGGCTGAACGTTCGCGTGCTCGGCGCCGAACAGCTCCTTCGCCCGGTCGATCGCCAGCTGCTCGGCGATGTCGACGTACTCGCAGCCACCGTAGTAACGCTTGCCGGGATAGCCCTCGGCGTACTTGTTGGTCAGTACCGAGCCCAGGCACTCGAGCACGGACAGCGGCACGAAGTTCTCCGAGGCGATCATCTCGAGCGTCCGCTGCTGGCGCTCGAGCTCCATCGCCAGCACCTCGGCGATCTCGGGGTCGACCTCGGAGACCGGGAGGTTGAAGAAGTCGGGCGGCAACTCGACGCTCATCGCAGACGCCGAAGATACCAGCGGGCCTGGCGGTCAGGCTGTGGGTCGCGCCGAGATCACCGCCAGGTCGCCGTCCCGCCACGCCACCTCGGCCGAAAACCCGGCCTCGCGCAGCCAGGCCAGCTGGTCCTCGGCCGAATCCGGCATGTCGTAGCCGGGCGTCAGCGCGGTCCGGGCTTCGGCCGGATCGTCCACCACCACCACGTCACCGAGCACGAATGCGCCCTCCGCCGCGAGCGCATCCCGCACGCGCCGGAACAGGTCGCGCTTCTCGCTCGCGTCGAGGTGGTGGACGCACAGCACGCTCACGACGAGATCGAACGGACCGGCGGGAAGCGGGTCCTGCAGGCGCGCCACCCGCAGCTCGACGCGCTCCTCGCCCAGAACCTCCCGCGCGCGCTGCAGCATTCCCGGGCTCTCATCGACGCCAACCAACACCGCCTCCGGGTGACGCTCGAGCAGCCGTCGGGCGGTCTCGCCGGTCCCGGTTCCGAGC
>Ga0070739_10002301_pt1 | contig 26065 bp, 18 predicted proteins | sample Coa_R1_7_FD_66445 | JGI IMG/M metagenome (GOLD analysis project Ga0070739, IMG submission 66445) | Surface soil microbial communities from Centralia Pennsylvania, which are recovering from an underground coalmine fire - Coalmine... | ecosystem: Environmental > Terrestrial > Soil > Unclassified ...
TCCCACCGGCGACCGGCGACCGGCGACCGGCGACCGGCGACCGGCGACCGGCGACCGGCGGCGAGCAGGCCGTCAGCCGCGAATGGCCGAGACCAGCGAGATCACCGCGAGCGCCGCCATGATCACGGCCGCGATCCGGGTGATCCAGGTCAGCGAGATGAACCGCAGCAGCGCCTGGCCGCCCAGGATCGCCAGTGCGGCGACCGCCCACAGCGCCACCAGGGCGCCGATGCCGACCGGCAGCCAGTCGTACTTGGCGGCGAGGTTGGCGGTGACGATCTGGGTCAGGTCGCCGAACTCCGCGATCGTGATGACCGTGAAGCTGGTCAGCATCGCGCGCCAGGTGCCGTTGCCCGGCTTCGCGTCGCGCGCTGCCTCCTCGGCCTCGCTCTCGGCCTGCGCCTCGTCCTCGCGTCCGTGCCGGAAGATCAGGAACGCGCCGAGCAGGAACAGCGCGGCGACGATTGCCTCAAGGGTGCGATGCGGCAGCAGGGAGAGCAGTTCCCCGGCGGCCAGCGCTATGGCGACTTGCACCGCGAATCCGCCTGCCGCGCCAACGAATACGTCCAGGGCGCGGTACCTGGTCGCCAGCACGAGGCTGGCCAACGCGGTCTTATCGGGCAGTTCGGCGAGGAAGACGATGCCGAAGGTGGTGGCTATGACGGCGGCGTTCACTGGGCGCTGTTCATCGCTCGATGTTCACTGATCGGTCCACGGCCCTCGACGCTGTCCTTCGGTCTTATCCACCGATCAGTCTAAACGGTCAATCACCGTAGAAAGCCCGTTTGAGCGCGATCATGCCGATGACGACGCCGGCCACCGCGACGCCGACCACGATGCCGACCAGGAACGGCGCGTGCTCCTGGACCGCGAGGATCGCCGTGATCAGGCCGATGCCCAGCGCGGGCAGCACGATCGAGCGGGTCAGGAGGCGCGGGCGCTTGGTTTCGGCCGCGGCGGACTTGGTCGCCATGCGCTGAGCGTAGGGCAGCGCGGGCCGGGCGGGGAAGAGAGCGGAGGTACGCGGGGCGAAGCGCGCTCGTCCCCGGAAAAGCACATCGCCGCATCGGTGCGGCGATGCGGCGATGTTTATTCAATTCAGCGCTCCGGACCGGCCCGGCTCAGGGGCCGAGCGGTTCGGGGCCTGGGCTCCTGGGCGCGCCGTGCGCGGCCCCCGGAGTCCACCCTCGATTACGAGAGTGGCCGAGATCACTAGATTTGTCAACTCGCGCAACAAAACTCGCCGGAGTGTGTCAGATGACCCTGCTCAGCCCTCGCTGAGCGGACTCTCAGCTTTGTAAGCTACGTTGGCGTAACTTACGCGATCGTAGGTTTCGCGCGCAGTTCCAACCAGATATCCGTCCCGGCCTCCCAGGAGCCAGCCGTGCCCCTTTCGACCGACTCCCGCCCCGCCGCCGACCCGGCGGACCAGTCCGCGCTGCTGTTCGAGCTCGAACCCGTCGTCGAGGCGAACCTCAACCGCCACCTCGCGGTGGCCAAGGAGTGGTTCCCGCACGCCTACGTCCCGTGGAGCGAAGGCCGGGACTTCGACGGGCCGCTCGGCGGCACGCCGTGGGAGCCGGGCCAGTCCAAGCTCGACGAGACCGCGCGCACCTCGCTGATCCTCAACCTGCTGACCGAGGACAACCTGCCGAGCTACCACCACGAGATCGCGCTGCTGTTCGGCCGGGACGGGGCCTGGGGCTCGTGGGTGCACCGCTGGACCGCCGAGGAGGGCAGGCACGGCACGGCGATCCGCGACTACCTGCTGACCACGCGCGCGGTCGACCCGATCGCCCTGGAGCGGGCCCGCATGACGCACATGTCGACCGGCTACGACTCGCCGTACGGGCACCGGGCGGTCAACTCGATCGCATACGTCTCCTTCCAGGAGTTGGCGACCCGCATCTCGCACCGCAACACCGGCGGCTACAGCGGCGAACCGCTGTGCGAGCAACTGCTCACCCGGATCGCCGCGGACGAGAACCTGCACATGATCTTCTACCGCAACCTGCTGGCCGCGGCCTTCGATGTGGCTCCGGACCTGACGATGGAGGCGGTGCTCGACGTGGTCAAGCGGTTCCAGATGCCCGGCGCGACCGTGGAGAACTACACCCGCAAGTCGGTCGAGATCGCGCTCGCCGGGATCTACAACCTGCGTATCCACCGCGACGAGGTGCTGATCCCGGTGCTGCGGAACGTGAAGGCGCTGGAGCGCACCGACCTGGGCCCGGAAGGCGAGCGTGCCCGCGAGGAGCTGGCCGGGATCCTCGACGCGCTCGACGTCGCGGCCCGCCGCTTCGAGGAGAAGCGCGATGCCCGCCTGGCCCGCCGGGCCGAGCGGGGCGCGTGATCCGCCGACCCCGTGCAGCGCTGTCGTCATTCGGCGCTGTCGTCATTCGGCGCCGCCGTCATTCGGAGCCGTCGTCATTGTGCGATGACACCGTGATTGCACGTGATGAGCTGCGAACTAAATACTCGTATCAGTATTCACTCGTGAAGCCGTAGCGGGCGTGACCTCCACTCTTCTGGGCCGTTTCGCGGAGCAGGCGGCACCTTTTCCTTCGCCGCTTTCTCCTCTACTGATCAGAAGAGGTCCTCCATGTACGACATGGCCAAGCGCAGCCTGGCCTTCACGGTCGCGACGGGCGGGCTGCTGCTGACCGGGACGGGCTACGCCCCGGCCGAGGCGGCTGTCGGCTTCGGCGCCCTGCCCGGTCCGGCTCAGGCCCAGGGGGCCGCGGCGAACCAGGCGTCCCCGTCCAGTGTCAGCACTCCCATCAGCGTCCGTGGACCCGAGGCCGCACAGCCGAAGGCTCCGCAGGATGTCCACGTCCTGAAGCCGGCGGCGCCGCAGTTGCCGTCGAGTTCGGGCTCCGGCGCGGGCGCCTCGGCGACCAGCACGGTGAAGGACTCCAAGGGCATCCTGTCCGGCAACACCGTGCAGATCCCGATCGACCTCGGCCTGAACCTGTGCACCAACCAGGTCGCCGCCATCGCGGCCGGCAACCACGTGGCGCCCAGCGCCTGTGGCGGCTCGAACGCGGCCGGCGGGTCGAAGAGCGGTTCGTCCGCGACGGCGAGCACCAGCCACTCGGGCGGCATCCTGTCCGGCAACACCATCCAGGCGCCGATCAACGCGCCGCTGGAGGTGTGCGGTAACCAGGCGGTCGCCATCGGGCTGAAGAACACCGTGCACGGCACCACCTGCCCGGCTCCGGGCTCCGGTGCGGGCGCGGGCAGCACCGGCGGCGGCGCCAAGGCGACGGCGGTGACCGACCACTCGGGCGGCATCCTGTCCGGCAACATCATCCAGGCGCCGGTCAACGTGCCGATCAACGCGTGTGGCAACCAGGCCAACGTGATCGCGGCCAAGGACAAGGTCACCGGGAGCGACTGCTCCACGAACCCGTCCGGTTCCAACACCTACGGCGGTTCGAGCGCGACCGCGGTCGTGACGCACTCCGGCGGCATCGGCTCCGGCATGACCGTGCAGACCCCGATCAACGTGCCGATCAACGCCTGCGGCAACCAGGCGAACGTGATCGGTCTGGCCAACAAGGACGCCGGCTCGACCTGCGTCAACGAGGCCGGCACTTCCACCGCGACCAGTTTCACCGCGTACTCGGGCGGCATCGCGTCCGGCAACTCGGCGCAGGTGCCGATCAACGTGCCGATCAACGCGTGTGGCAACCAGGTCAACGTGATCGGCGCCGAGAACAAGCTCCACGGCTCCGAGTGCTTCATCCCGGGCCCGCCGAGCGCGACTAGCACCAGCATCATCACGCACTCGGGCGGCGCCCTGTCGGGCAATGGCGTCAATGTGCCGATCAATGTGCCGCTGAACGTGTGTGGCAACCAGGTGGACGTCATCGGCCTTGAGAACAAGACCGGTAAGACGGTCTGCGAGCAGGGCCACCCGCACCCGACGCCGTCTCCGAGCGGTACCCCGTCGAGCTCGCCGAGCTCGTCGCCGTCGGGCACCCCGTCTGGCACGCCCAGCGGTACGCCGTCGGGCACGCCGAGCTCGTCGCCGTCGGGCACCCCGTCCGGCACGCCCAGCGGTACGCCGTCGAGCTCGCCGTCCACGTCGGCCTCGTCCTCGCCGAGCAACTCGCCGACGTCGACCACTCCGGGCAGCCCGTCGGGCACCCCGTCGAAGCCGTCGCACCCGCACGGTGGTTCGCTGGCCGGGACGGGTACCGAGGAAGGCGCTGTGGTGGCTCTGGCCGGTGCCGCGCTGCTCGCCGGCGTCGGCCTGCGCGCCGCCTCCAAGCGCGGCCGCCGGTCGCACTGATCCGGGCGCCGCGGCGTACGGTCATGAGATGACCGAATAACTGAATAAGAGGGCAGATCCCGACGCTTCGGGATCTGCCCTCTGTTTTCCCGACAAGCCGGTAGGATCGGTCGATCCGAGACGGAAGGAGCGGGCGGTGTCCGAGGGGTTCGACGTCTACGACCCGGGCAGTGGATACGAGCTCTACGACGCCTCGTCGGCGGCGGGCGCCCCGCGGTCCTGGACCCGGTTCCTCGGCGGGCTCGGCGAAGCGCTGATCACGCTCGGGTTGGTGATCGCCCTGTACGCCGTGTACGAGCTCTGGTGGAGCAACATCACCGCGGGCGAGCAGACCCGCCGCAATTCCGCCGCTCTGCTGCGCACCTGGGCCGCCCCGGCGCCCGCCGCGGCCAAGCCCAGCGACGCGATCGCGATCGGGCAGAGTTTCGGCTTCCTTTACATCCCGGCCTTCGGCGCCGACTGGCGTGCGCTGATCATGCAGTCGGTGGACCGGACCAGGGTGCTGAACACCGGTGCGGTCGGGCACTACACGCAGCCGCCCTCCGCGCTTCCCTGGGACGCCTCGGGCAATTTCGCGATCGCCGGGCACCGGGACGGCCACGGCATGGTGTTCCGCGATCTGGACCAGCTCGCCGTGGGCGACCGGGTGTACGTGCAGACCGCCTACGGCTGGTTCGTCTACCAGTTGGACCGCGAGGCTTCTTCCGTGCCGATCAACGACGTCGGCGCGGTGGAGCCGATCCCGGTCGGCTCCGGATTCACCAAGCCCGGCCGTTACATCACGCTCACCACGTGCACGCCGATCTACATCGACTCGAACCGCATGGTGTGGTGGGGCCATTTGATCGAGCAGACCCCGAAGGGCCGGGTGCCGGCCGGGGTGACTCCGATCTCGTAGGTGCGATAAGTACGGGCGATGACATAACGCGCAAATCGCCGCGGCCATGGTTCGGATTTCGTCACGGTTAGAGCGCGGACCGGATATCGCGCGGGCGTAGGCCGTAACCTCTCCTCGCAGTTGTGCTCATGCTGCCCGGCACCGGCACAGCGCAGCCTTTCAGAGGGGGGAACCGGGTGAACCTCGTCCGTGGATATCCGCGTGCCGCTTTCATAGCCTTGATCGCGGCCGGGCTCATATCCGGCGCCGCGTATGTCGCCTTCCCGGCGCGCGGCGAGGAGGTCACCGTCTCGCAGGACACGCTGCGCACCGGCTGGGACAAGAGCGAGACGGCGCTGGACCCGGCCTCGGTCCAGTCCCCCGACTTCGGCCAGCAGTTCTCCACCACGCTGGACGGCCAGGTCTACGCCCAGCCCCTGATCGTCGGCAACACCTTGATAGCGGTGACCGAGAACGACAAGGTTTACGGTCTCGACAAGGCGACCGGCGCTATCCTGTGGAGCGACAATTTCGGCCCCGCCTGGCCCGCCTCCACCATCGGCTGTTCAGACCTGACGCCGAACCTCGGCATCACCTCGGCCCCGGTCTACGACTCCTCGACCGGATACGTGTATTTGGTCACGAAGGTCAATGACGGTGCGGACGCGATGCATCCGCACTACTACATGCACGCGGTCAACGTCACCAGCGGCGCGGAGAAGGCCAACTTCCCGGTGGCCATCGGCGGCCATCCCTCGAACGACGCGGCGGCGACCTTCGATCCCGCCTACGAAGGCCAGCGTCCCGGTCTGCTGCTCCTCAACGGGGTCGTCTACGCGGCCTTCGGCTCGCACTGCGACTACGGACCCGACTATCGCGGATACGTCGCGGGAGTCTCCACAGCGGGCAACCAGACCGCGCTCTGGTCTGACGAAACCGGCACCGGCAACAACGGCGCCGGTGTTTGGCAGGGCGGCGGCGGCTTGGTCTCGGACGGCGCCGGGCAGATCATCCTCGCCACCGGCAACGGCGTCTCCCCGGCTCCAGGTCCCGGCAACGCGCCTCCCGGCAACCTGGCCGAGTCCGTGGTCCGGCTGCACGTGAACGCGGACGGCTCGCTCTCGCCGGCCGACTTCTTCAGTCCGCACGACGCGACCAAGATGGACGCCAACGACACCGACTTCGGCTCGGGCGGCCCGATGGGCCTGCCGGACGGATACGGCACCGCGGCGCACCCGCACCTGCTCGTGCAGATGGGCAAGGACGGCCGACTGTTCCTGCTCGACCGGGACAACCTGGGCGGGCACGCTGCCTCCACCGGCACTGACGCCTCGCTCGGCATGGTCGGTCCCTACCAGGGGCAGTGGGGACACCCCGCGTTCTACGGCGGAGACGGCGGCTACGTGTACCTCGTCGGCAACGGCGGTCCGCTGCGCGCGTTCAAGGTAGGCGTGGACGGTTCTGGAAACCCGGCGCTCAGCCTCGTCGGCACCAGCGCGGGCACCTTCAACTACACCTCCGGCTCGCCGGTGGTGACCTCGAACGGCACGACGGCGGGCACCGGCGTCGTCTGGGTCGTCTGGTCCTCCGGTCCGACCGGCACCAACGCCGAGCTTCGCGCGTACAGCGCCGAGCCGGACGGCAACGGCGTGCTGACCGAGCTGTGGTCCGCGCCGATCGGCACCGCGGTCAAGTTCACCACCCCGGCGACCAGCGACGGCCGCGTCTACATCGGCACCCGCGACGGCAAGATCCTCGCCTTCGGCCGGCCGGCCAACTCCGCGCTGACCGGTTCGCCGGTCTCCTTCGGCAATGTCGCCGTCGGCACTACCGGCAGCGCGACGCTGACCGTCACGGCCACCAAGGCGCTGAACGTCACCGGGGTTTCAGCCACCTCGCCGTTCTCGGCCACCGCGCCGCCCCTGCCGCACGCGATGAACTCCGGGGACACCCTCTCGATCCCGATGACCTTCGTCCCCGGCGGCACCGGCACGATCAGCGGAACCGTCACCGTGAGCACCGACTCGGGACCGGTCTCGTTCACCGTCGACGGCTACGGAACCAAGCCCGGTCTCGGCGCCAATCCGCCCAACGCGGTCTTCCTGGATCAGCCGGTCGGCCTGAGCGCGACGAAGAACATCCAGGTCACCAACACGGGTACGAGTACTGAGACGATCAGCGCGGCGACCTCGCCGAGCGCGCCGTTCACCGTCACCGGCCTGCCCGCCGCCGGCGCGACCGTTGCGCCGGGCGGTTCGTTCATCGCCTCGGTGACTTACTCGCCGACCGCGTCGACGGGTACCGGAGCGAATACGGACTCGTTCACCGTGACCTCCACCTCGGCCGACGATCCCAGCACCACGCACTCGGTGACGATCTCGCTGAGCGGCAACGCGGTGGACGCGGTCAAGAACCTGAACATCTCGCCGTGGCCGCTGGACTTCGGCGCGGTCCCGATCGGCGGCACCGCGACCAAGACCTTCAGCATCACCAACACCGGAAACGTGCCGGTGACGATCACCAAGGCCAAGGCGCCGGACTCGGACTTCAGCTCCGCCTCGCCGCTGCCCGAAGGCCAGGTCATCGGCCCGGACCAGACCTACGTCCAGCAGGTCACCTTCACCCCGACCTCGGTCGGGTCCGAGACCGCGCAGTACGAGATGACCAGCGATGACGGCCAGGGCGCCCGCTACCTGCCGATCACCGGCACGGCGACCGGCACCCTGCCGCAGGTTCCGACCGGCTGGCAGCTGAACGGTACGGCCACGACTACCGCCGCCGCCGGCACGATCCAGCTGACCCCGGCGACGACGCCCGAGGTCGCCGGCTCCGCCTTCGGCACTGCGGCGGTCTCGACGAACAACCTCGCGGCCTCCTTCACGGCGCAGCTGAACGGCGGGTCCGGCGCCGACGGGCTGACCTTCTCGCTGATCGATGCGACCAAGAACCAGCCGACCGCCCTGGGCAGTCCGGGCGGCGGACTCGGTCTCGACGGGCTGAGCGGCATCGGCGTGGCCCTCGACACGTTCTGGAACGCGCAGGCCAACTCGGGCAACTACGTCGCGATCGCGACCGGCGCGGACAACGGTACGGGCGCGACCACCTACCTCGCGACCGCCCCGATTCCGGCGCCCTTGCGCACCGGGACGCACGCGGTGACCGTGACCGTCATCGCCGGTGTCATCACCGTGTACGTCGATGCCGCACAGGTGCTGACGTACACACCGGCAGCCGGCCTGATTCCGGCGAGCGCGTACGCGGGATTCACCGCGGGCAACGGAGGACAGACCGACCTGCACGCGGTGAGCAACATCGTCATCGCCACCTCTCCGGCCACGGCGACGGTCACCGCGCCTGCGGCCACCCCGGCCTCGGTGTCGTTCGCGGGCCAGCCGGTGGGCTTCCACTCACAGACCACGGTGACGCTCAAGAACACCGGCGCGGTGCCGGTAGTGGTCACCGGAGTCACCACCACCGGGCTGACGGGCGAGCTCGGAGTCTCCGCGCTGCCCGCAGTGGGCACGGTGATCGCGGCCGGCGGCTCCATCACCGTCAACCTCACCTTCGTGCCGACCGTGGCCAGCAAGGCGCACGGCTCGCTCTCGGTGGCCACGACCGGCGGGACGATCACCGTTCCGGTCACCGCCGTCACCTGGCCGCCGCCCGGCGTCACGATCGCCGTGAAAGCCCACTGAAACCGCCCGCCGATCAAGGGGCTGAGGCCGCATCCCGGCCCGCGCCTGCTCTGCCTTCATGAAGGAGAGCCGGCGCGGGCCGAGTCGTCCCCGGTGTCGCGACTGCACCAGATGCAACTTTCAGCCTTGCTTGACCGGTTAAGTAGGCGGTCCTACCGTGCTAGGGCACTAGGGCGCGGCAATGTCGCCGTGCGCTTCTTTGCCCACGGAGGTCTCTGCATGGATACGCTCCACAACCGCTCGCCACGGCTGCGCGCCGCACTCGCCAGCATGGGCGTCGCCGCGCTGGCCGCGAGTGCCGGAATCGTCGCGCTCACCACGGGTCAGGCCGCTGCCGCCACTCCCGCGTGCGCTGTCACCTACACCGTCAGCAGCCAGTGGCCCGGCGGCTTCGGCGCGAGTATCACCATCGTCAACAACGCGGCCGCGATCAACGGCTGGACCTTCGGCTTCTCCTTCGGCGCCGGGCAGACCGTCACCCAGGGCTGGAACGGCACCTGGTCGCAGAGTGGCGCGAACGTCACCGTCAGCAGCCTGAGCTGGAACGCCTCGGTCGCGACGGGCGGCTCGATCCAGCTGGGCTTCAACGGCTCGTGGACCGGCAGCAACCCGGTGCCGAGCACGTTCACGCTCAACGGCACGACCTGCAACGGCGCCTCCGCGAGCGGCAGCCCGACACCCTCGGCCAGCCCGTCGAAGTCCGCTTCGCCGAGCGCCTCGCCGTCCTCTTCGCCCTCGGCCTCGCCCTCCGGATCGAGCGGTGGCGGCGGCCCGGCCCCGCAGCTGCACGTCTCCGGCAACAAGATCGTCACCTCGACCGGCGCCGCCTGGACCCCGCACGGCGTGGACCGCTCCGGCGGCGAGTACGAGTGCGTGCAGGGTTACGGCATCTGGGACGGCCCCGCGGACCAGGCCTCAATCACGGCCATGAAGACCTGGAACGTGAACGCGGTGCGCATCCCGCTCAACGAGGCCTGCTGGAACGGCGAGTCGTACGTCAACTCGGCGTATGCGGGCTCGAACTACATCAACGCGGTCAAGGCCTTCGTCAACCTGCTGAACTCGAACGGCCTGGTGGCGATCCTGGACCTGCACTGGACCGACGGCACATACACCGGCAACTCCTCCGGCTGTTCCGCGGCCACGGCCACCTGCCAGAAGCCGATGCCGGACGCGGCGCAGGCCATCCCGTTCTGGACCTCGGTCGCCAACACCTTCAAGGGCAACAACGCGGTCATCTTCGACCTGTTCAACGAGCCCTACGCGTCCCGTGCCACCGGTGACAGCACCTCCGGCTGGACCTGCTGGAAGAACGGCGGCACCTGCAACGGGATCGGCTACCAGGTCGCCGGCATGCAGGGCATGGTCAACGCGGTGCGCAGCACCGGAGCGAGCAACGTGCTGATGCTCGGCGGCGAGGAGTACTCCAACGACCTGACCGGCTGGCTGGCCAACGAGCCCACCGACCCGGACAACAACCTGGTCGCCTCGTTCCACGACTACAACTTCAACACCTGCGCCCCACAGTCCTGCTGGACCAGCCAGGTCGCCCCGGTCATCGCCAAGGTGCCGGTCATCGCGGGCGAGATCGGCGAGAACGACTGCTCCGGCAGCTTCATCGACCCGCTGATGTCCTGGCTGGACTCCGAGCACACCGGCTACCTCGCCTGGACCTGGGACAACTGGTCCGGCGGCTGCTCCAGCGGCCCGACCCTGATCACCGACTACACCGGAACGCCGACCAACTTCGGCGCGGCGTACAAGGCGCACATCACCACGCTGCCGTAAACAGCCGAGGCCGAAGAGCCATGAGATGCCGCGCCGCGGTCCCTCCGCACTAGGGACCGCGGCGCGGCTCGTCTGTATCAGTGATCGACTGCCAAAGTCAATCAATCCATTGCTTTAGGTGATGCGCATCAGCCTTCGAGCTTGACGACCCGCACTCCGAACGGCGGAAGCGTCACCGCGTCCTCAGCCAGCCGGCCACCGTTTCGTAGCGTGGGTTTCACGGTCAGCTCCTCGGCGGCCTGGCTCACGAACCAGACCCACCGGGTACCGTCCTCGTGTTCGAGCACGTCCACGGCGACCCGCGGCTCGTCTACCGTGACCGCCCGCGCGACGCCGGCGAAGTCCGCCAGCGCGTCGTACAGGTCCCGGGTCGGATCCGGATTGACCCGCGGCAGGTAAGCCGCCATGTGCTCGATCGGATAGGTGCAGAACACCATTGACCCTGATCCGACCCGCCGTACCAGCAGCGCCGGGCGGCCCTTTCCGTCCACGGCGACGACCTCGGCGTCGGTGGGCTCCACCGGCAGCATCGCGCGGCTGTGCTCGTTGCCGCCGGTGCGGAAGCGCAACCGGCTGCCCTCGGCCAGGGCGCCGAACGGCCGGACGAACTCGAATTCGAACTCGTCCTCCTCCACCGTGTCTACGAGTCCATAGACGAGTTGGTGTTCGAACCCGAACAGGGTGTTCATCGCGGCGTGCCAGGGACCGCGCTGGTTGCCGTGCGCGCCCGCGAAGTAGGACACGTACACCGTCGCGCCATCCGCCGCCAGATCGGCCAGCGCGTACCAGGTGGGGGAGAGCAGCTGCTTGGTCGAGGGCACGAGGTACAACTTCGCGTCGGTGCCGATTCCGTCGCTCTCCCGCGCGATCGCCACCGGCAGGTCCGCAAGCCGCGTGGCGACATAGGCCTGCCCCAGCGTGTGGCACAGCTCCGGTCCGTCCGTGCTCGGCTCGGTGAACGGATACTCGGTGTCAAGGAACGAACTGACCACGAGGGCGGCCTCGGCCGGAGTGCGGCGCAGTCGCGGGAAGTCGACCTCGGCCAGCACCTCGGCGAAGGCGCGCAACTCGGCCAGCTGCGGCTTCGGCGTGCCCTGCGCGTCGGTCAACCCGAAGTGCAGCTCGAACGGATGGTGTCGATAAGGGTCCTGATGTTCGAGGCCGTCGAAGTCGGTGTTGTTCCAGGCGCCCCAGCCGGTGGCCCCGGCCAGCAGCGAGTTGTGCAGCGCCTGCCGGTAGAAGTGCGCGCCGTAGGCGTCGGAGGTGAAGTCCGAGGTGAGGCCGAACTCCTCCAGGATCACCGGCAGCCCGAACGAGCCAGCCAGCTCGCAGATCCAGGCGGCCGTGTAGTGCTGGCGCACCACGTCGTTGCCCATGGGATAGCTGTGCGGGCCGAGAAAGTCGCAGAGGCGCGCGGCGTCACGCAGCCGGAAGCCGTTGTCCCGTCCGGTGATCTCCAGTCCCCACGCCCCGTCGCCCAGCGAGATCGGCTGGGTTCCGCCGTTCGCGCGCACCGCGTCGATGATCAGCTGGGCCCAGGAGGCGACCTGCTCGCGCGGGGAGTTCTCGCCGCCGTAGATCGGCATCTCGTTGCTCACCAGCCAGCCGGCCACCGCCGGGTGCGAGGCGTAGCGGCGGGCCATCTCCCCGCCGAACCAGGCCTGCTGGGCAACCATCCACACGTCGGCGTACAGGTCGCGGCCGCCGCGCCAGGCCGGGTCCCAGTTCTCTCCGGACATGTGCCCGACGATCAGCGTCGGGATCGTGTACATGCCCAGCTCGGTGTGCAAGTCGAGAAACTGCGCGTAGCTGGCGCAGCACTGCTCGTCGACCCGGTTCGGCTCCGGCATGAAGTCCGGCCAGTAGAAGAACGAGCGGGTGAAAGTCAGCCCGTGTTCGCGCAGCACCGCGAGTTCCGCCCTGACCGTGTCCGCGTCGAACTGACGCCACATCAGCGGGCCGCCGCGGCGGGACCAGAAGTTCGCGCCGATCCACGGCGCGGGACTGGAACCGGGCTCGCCGGGCAGCCGGAGTGAGGGACGGTGCATGCGGGTCACGACCTTTCACGGGCGGGACTTGAGGCGCGTTCGGAGCGTCGGCACCCCTGGACGGGAGGTGGGTGGGCGCTATACCGGTTTAGTGGACCGTAAATCGGCCCTGCGCGCAAGAGCCTTCCCAGGGCCGGGCAGGTCGCGGGATCCGGTCGGTCCTCAAGCGCGCTTGTGAACTTCCCGCCGCTCGGCGCGCCCACTCGCCACCGCGGACGCTGCGGTCTGAGCCGCCGCCGCGCCGTAGACTGCCCACGGACGGTGGGGTCGCTGCTCGGTTTGGGAGGTTGCTCGCGGTGAAACGGCCTACGATCGCGGACATCGCCCAGCGGGCCGGGGTCACCAAGGCTGCGGTGTCCTTCGCGCTGAACAACCAGCCGGGCGTCTCGCCGACCACCCGGCAGCGGATTCTGGAGATCGCCCGGGAGATCGGCTGGCAGCCCAACAGCGCGGCGCGCGCCTTGTCCGACGGCAGGGCCGGGGCCTTCGGCCTGGTCATCGACCGCCCGGCCGGGATCCTCGGCGCGGAGCCGTTCTTCATGCAGCTGATCGCGGGCATCCAGGGTGCGCTCGCCGAGGGGCACACCGCGCTGCTGTTCACCGTGGCCGAGGACCGCCAGGCGGAGATGGAGCTCTACCGCACCTGGTGGGCGCAGCGCCGGGTGGACGGGGTCTTCATGGTGGACCTGCGCATCGACGACCCGCGCATCGCGGTGCTGCGGGAACTGGCGCTGCCCACGGTCGTGGTCGGGGCGCCGGAGGGTTCGGGCGGGCTCTCGGCGGTCTGGACGGACGACGAGACGGCGGCCCGGCTGGCCGTGGAGCACTTGGCCAAGCTTGGCCACCGGCGGATCGCCCGGGTGACCGGTATGACAGACCTCTGGCACACGCGGATCCGCACCGACGCCTTCATGCAGGCGGCGAACGAGGCGGGTATCGAAGCGCACTGCGTCACGGCGGACTACACGGCTGAGGGCGGCGCCGACGCGACGACCGCGCTGCTGGCCGAACCTGAGCCGCCGACCGCGATCGTCTACGACAATGACCTGATGGCGGTCTCCGGACTCGGCGCGGCGCAGCGGGCCGGTGTCGACGTACCCGGTGAGCTGTCCGTGGTCTCCTGGGATGACTCGGTGCTCTGCCAGCTCGTGCATCCAGCGCTCACCGCCCTGCGCAGAGACGTGGTCGCTTACGGCGCGCACGCCGCGCAGCGGTTGCTGGAACTGGCGGCCGGCGGGGCGCCCGGCTCGCGCGGCGAGGCACCGGCCGTGCTGACGCCGCGGGCGTCGACCGCGCCGCCGCCTGCGCGTCGCAGGTGAGTTGCGTTCTGGTGTTTCGTCTGTCGAAGCGCCAGCGCTGCCACTAGCACCGCCACCGCCACCGCCACTAGCCCTGGCACCGAACCGGGTCATAAGTCCGATTCTGTCCTTATGTTCGGTTCCCCGCGCATGATCGTCGAATGTTTCCTTCGGCCGAGCGCACCCGCACCGACCCCCGCCGCACCCACCTGCCCGGTTCCAACTCCGGTCCGCCGCACTCTTGACGCTTAACCGGTTCAGTGCCAGCATCCGTGAACACTCGGCAATGCTGCGAACCGGTGGCAGCAGTACCCGCCTGGGTTGTGAATCCGCACCTAAATCCTGGCGTAGCGAAGTGAGGCTCAACGATGAGATCTAGATGGCGCGCGGTATCCACCCTGGTCCTGGCCCCCGTTCTGGCCGCGGCCGCGGCCTGCGGGAGCGGGGGCTCCGGCTCCTCGGCAAGCTCCGGACCCAGCGGCGTGCTCACCGTCTCCGGTTCTTCCAACCCCTTCACGGCCAACTTCAACCCGTACTCGCCGAGCGTGGTCATCGGCACCATCGGGATGATCTACGAGCCGCTGATGTTCTTCAACACCGCCAAGGCCGGCGACGTGCAGCCGTGGCTCGCCCAGTCCTACAGCTGGAACTCCGACGGCACCGCGATCACCTTCAAGCTGCGCTCCGGCGTCACCTGGAACGACGGCAAGCCGTTCACCGCCGCCGACGTCGCCTACACCTTCAACCTGGACACCGACAGCGCGCTCAACACCAACGGCCTGCCGGTGAAGGACGCCGTAGCGAACGGCACCGACTCGGTGACGATCAACTTCACCAAGCCCGCGTATCAGGACCTGGTCTACATCGCGGACAAGACGATGATCCTGCCGCAGCACATCTGGTCCACCGTCGGCGACAAGAAGACCTGGACCAACCCGAAGCCGGTCGGCACCGGGGCGTGGATCCCGAGCAAGGTCAACAGCCAGGTGATGGAGTTCACCGCCAACCCGCACTACTACCTGCCGAACACGCCGCACTTCAAGACCGTCCGGTTCCTCGAGTACAGCGCCAACAGCACGGCCGACCAGGCCATCGAGTCCGGCTCCGTGGACTGGTCCGGCGGCTTCATCCCGGACATCAAGAAGAACTACCTGGCCAAGAACGCGAAGTACGCGGTCGAGGACATCCCGCTCTCGGTGACCTACCTGGTGCCGAACTACAAGCAGGGCCCGACCGCGGACAAGGCGGTGCGCCAGGCGATCAGCCAGGCCATCGACCGCGACTTCATCAGCCAGTCCGTCTACAACGGCTACGCCCCGCCGGTCAATCCGATGGACCTGCTGACCCCGAACTTCAACAGCATCCTGGATCCGAGCCTGGCCGACCAGAAGTTCGCAAAGCCCGACCCCGCCGCCGCAAAGGCGACCCTCCAGGCGGCCGGCTACACCCTCGGCTCGGACAACGTCTTCCGCGACAAGGCGGGCAAGCCGCTGGACATCTCGATCAAGGTGGTCACCGGCTGGTCCGACTACATCAGCATCCTGCAGATCGTGGAGCAGGAGCTGGCCGCGGTGGGGATCAAGGTGGACGGGCAGGCCGAGGCGTACAACGCGTGGCTGCAGGACCAGAACTCCGGCAACTTCCAGCTGATGATCGACAACTTCGGCTACACCTCGGACCCGTACACCTACTACAACCAGCTGCTCAACGGCTCGGTGGCCCCGCCGGTCGGCCAGGTGGACCAGTTCGGCGACTACGGCCGCTATGACGACCCGCAGGTCGACTCGCTGCTCGCGGACATCGCCGGAACCTCGGACGCGGCCAAGCAGAAGCAGGACTTCTACCAGATCGAGCACCTGGTCGTGCAGGACATGCCGACCATCGCGCTGTTCGCCGCCCAGGACGAGATCGAGTTCAACGGCAACCACGTGAAGGACTTCCCGACCACGGACAACCCGTACGCCGCCCCGCCGATCTGGCTGCAGCCGGACGAGGGCTGGACGGCCCTGCACATCGCGCCCGCGAGCTGACCTGACGCGGTCGCCGCGCAACGACGGCCGCGCGTCCCGGAACGCACATGCTCCCAAAGTGAAGCATGATCCTGATTTCGCAGGGTTCCGGGGCGCGCGCCGCCGCCGCGGCGGCGCACTACGAGTGAGGAGGCGGGGCGTGCGCCTGCGCTATGTCGGCCGGAAACTCGGCTTCTACCTGGTGGCCGCGTGGATCGCGATCACCCTGAACTTCTTCCTGCCGCGGCTGATCCCCGGCGACCCGATCGCGGTCATCATCAACAAGCAGTCCCAGACCGGCACCGTGCCGCCCGGCGAGGCCGATCAGCTGCGCAAGCTGCTCGGGCTCGGCTCCGGCAGCCTGATCAGCCAGTACGGCCAGTACCTCGATTCCCTCGCGCATCTGCGCTTCGGCCTGTCCATCACGGTGTTCCCGACCCCGGTGATCGACCTGGTGCGGCAGGCGATCTTCTGGACCCTGATCCTGGTGGGCATCGCCACCCTGCTCAGCTTCCTGCTCGGCATCGGCCTCGGCACGCTCGTCGGCTGGCGGCGCGGCAGCAAGCTGGAGGCGATCGTGCCGGCCACCACGCTGCTGACCGCGGTGCCGTACTTCTGGCTGGCGCTGCTGCTGGTGTATCTGTTCGCGAACACCTGGCATCTGTTCCCGGCGCAGGGCGGCTACGACGTAACGCTGGATCCCGGCTGGAGCGGCCCGTTCATCTCCTCGGCGATTCAGCACTCGCTGTTACCCGCGATCACCCTCATCGTCGCGTCGATCGGCGGCTGGCTGCTGGGAATGCGCAACATGATGGTGGCGACCCTCGCCGAGGACTACGTGGTCGCGGCCGAGGCGAAGGGCCTGAGCTCGATGCGGGTCATGGTCCGGTACGCGGCCCGCAACGCGGTGCTGCCGAGCGTGTCAGGGTTCGCGGTCTCCATCGGCTTCGTGGTCACCGGGCAGATCGTGATGGAGCAGGTCTTCAACTACCCCGGCATCGGCAACCTGCTGTTCAACGCCGTGCAGAACCAGGACTACCCGCTCATGCAAGGCATCTTCCTGGCCATCAGCTTCGCCGTGCTCGGCGCGAATCTGCTGGTGGACCTGCTCTACGGCGTCATCGACCCGCGCACGAAGGAGGCCTGAGGTGTCGGCCACGGTCACTACTCAGCTGGTAGAGGCGCCGGCTGAAACCGCCGCACGCGGCACCGGCCTGCTGCGTACCGCGCTGCGCTCCCGGCGCCTGATCGCAGGGCTCTGCATCGTCGGCTTCTTCATCCTGCTCGGGGCGATCGGGCCGCTGTTCCTCGGCAATCCGAACCTGGTCAGCACGGACCGGGCCGCCGGGCCGTCCGCCGCGCACTGGTTCGGCACCACGGACATCGGACAGGACGTGTTCTCGCAGACCGTGGTGGGAACCCGCGCCACCCTGGAGATCGGCGCGGCGGCCGGCCTGGTCGCGACCGCGATCTCGGTGATCATCGGGATCGGCGGCGGCTACGCGGGCGGCTGGGTGGACGAGATCCTCGCCCTGATCTCCAACGTGGCCCTGGTGATCCCGACCCTGCCGCTGGTCATCGTGGTGGCCGCGTTCGTGAAGAACACCGGCCTGCTGCCGACCGTGTTCGTGATCGCGATGACCGCCTGGGCCGCCTCGGCCCGGGTGCTGCGCGGGCAGACACTCTCGATCCGCAACCGCGACTACGTGCTCGCCTCCAAAGCCCTCGGCGAACCGGTCTGGCGGATCGTGCTCGTGGAGATCCTGCCGAACGAGCTGCCGATCATCGTCTCGCAGTTCCTGTTCTCGATGATCTTCGCGATCCTCGCCCAGGCCGGCCTCGCCTTCCTCGGATTGCAGAGCCCTGACCTGCTCACCTGGGGCAACACGCTGTACTTCGCCCAGAACGCCGAGGCGCTCTCCTCCGGCGACTGGTGGTGGTTCGCGCCGCCGGGCCTGTGCATCGCCCTGCTCGGCGCGGGCCTTGCCCTGATCAATTTCGGGCTCGACGAACTGCTCAACCCGCGGCTGCGCGTGTACCGCGAACCCCGCGGCCGGCGCGCGAACAAGCTCAGCCCGGTAGCCGGAACGGAGACGCAGCAGTGATCACGAAGACCGGAACCGAGGCGCCGCACGGCTTCGCCGGCCTCGGCACCGACCTGGTGTTGCGCGCGAGCAACGTGAGCGTCGAATACGCTGGAAGCCGCCCGACCCGGGCCGTGCGCGACGTGTCGCTGGAGCTGCGGCGCGGCGAAGTGCTCGGCATCGTCGGCGAGAGCGGCTGCGGTAAGTCAACCTTCGCATACGCGCTGACCCGGATGCTGCGGCCGCCGGCCCGGATGACCGCCGGCGTCGTGGAGTATTTCAGCCGCGACGGCGAGAGTGTCGACCTGGCCACCCTGGACGGCGACCGGCTGCGCGAGTTCCGCTGGAACAAGGTCTCGATGGTGTTCCAGAGCGCGATGAACGCACTGAACCCGGTGACCAGCATCGGCAGCCAGATGGACGACATCTTCCGCACGCACCGGCCGGGCATGGACAAGGCCGCGCGCCGCGCCCGCTCCGGCGAACTGCTGGAGATGGTGGGCATCGATCCAAGGCGGCTGCGCTCCTTCCCGCACGAGCTGTCCGGCGGTATGCGCCAGCGCGTGGTGATCGCGATGGCACTGGCCCTGGAACCTGAGGTCGTGGTCATGGACGAGCCGACCACGGCCCTGGACGTGCTGGTGCAGCGGGAGATCCTGGACGAGATCGAGCGGCTGCGCGCCGAGCTCGGCTTCTCAGTGATCTTCATCACCCACGATCTGGCGCTGCTGCTGGAGATCAGCGACCGGCTCGCCGTGATGTACGCCGGCCAGGTGATCGAGTACGCCCCGGCCGAGCAGGTCGCCGCCTCGCCGCTGCACCCGTATACCAGGGGCCTGCTCCGCTCGTTCCCGGACCTGCGCGGAGAGCGGCGCGAGATGCACGGCATCCCGGGCAGTCCGCCGGACCTGCGGACGGAGCTGGCCGGCTGTCCGTTCGCGCCGCGCTGCGAATCGGTATTCGACCCCTGCCACCAGATCACCCCGCCGCTGCGAGCGCCGGCCGGCGCCTGGCCGGTGGCCTGCCATCTGCACGACCCGCGTTACGCCGGCGGGCTTCCTGGCGGCGCTGAGGGCTCGACCAGCACCGCCGAAACAGCCGAGGAGGACAGGCGATGAGCGCGCTTACCGTCACCGACCTGACCGTCGACTATCGCCAGCACGGCGGCCGCTTGCGCGCGGTGGAGGGTCTCTCCTTCGCGCTCGAGCCCGGCCAGACCCTCGCCCTGGTGGGGGAGAGCGGCAGTGGAAAGTCCACCGTCGTCAGGACCCTGAGCCGCTTCGTGAAGCCCAGCGCGGGCGAGATCGTGCTGCCTGACCTCGCCGGCGGTGCGGGGCGACTGGGCCGCCGCGCCGAACGCAAGGCCTATCACAAGGCCATGCAGCTGGTCTTCCAGGACCCGTTCGCCTCGCTCAACCCGATGCACACGGTCGCGCACCACCTACGCCGGCCGCTGCTGCTGCACGGCGGCTACCGGCGCGGCCCGAAACTCGACGCCGCAGTGCTCGACCTGCTGCGCTCGGTCAACCTGACCCCGCCCGAAGACGTGGCCGGCAAGCATCCGCACGAGCTGTCCGGCGGCCAGCGCCAGCGCGTCGCCATCGCGCGTGCCCTCGCCACCAACCCCAAGGTGCTGCTGGCCGACGAACCGGTGTCAATGCTCGACGTCTCGATCCGCCTGGAGATCCTCAATCTGCTCGACCGGCTGAAACGGGACCGCGACCTCGCGCTGCTCTATGTCACGCACGACCTGGCCACCGCGCGGCACTTCTCCTCGCAGATCATGGTCATGTATCGCGGCGAGGTGGTGGAACGCGGGCCGAGCGATGAGGTGATCCTGCATCCGGCGCATCCGTACACGCAGATGCTCGCCTCCGCGGCGCCGGACCCGACGCTGACCCGCTCGAAGCTGGCCGAGGCGCGGGCGCAGCGGGCCCGGGCCCGCGACTCGCGCGCCGCGGAGCACCGGGAATCAGCGCTCGATCAGGGCTGCCGGTTCCGCAGCCGGTGCCCCTTCGCGATGGCGGTCTGCGCGACCCGGCCGCCGGACCTGCCGGCGGTGAAGGGCGCCGTGAACGGCTCGGCGGCGGGGCATGTCGCACGCTGCTGGCTGCTTGACGAGTCGGCGGCGGCCGCACCTGCCGCCGACTCGTCGAACTAACAGGGTTCTTAGCCTCGATTTGCGTTACACCGGCCCGGCGCCGTCACGACGCCGGGCCGACGTCCGGGTGAACTACTTGGTCACCTCGGCGGCGAACGAGAACGCGCGCGGCGTGTGGTGCGCCTGTCCGCCTTCGTGGCCGTTGTACGTGTAGACCGCGATGTCCTTAGGCCCGGCGTAGTGGTTGTAGGACGCGTACACGGTGGACGGCGGGCAGATGTCGTCCATCAGCGCGACCGAGTACAGCGCCGGGGCGGTCGCCCGCGCCGCGAAGTTCAGCCCGTCGAAGTAAGACAGGGTCCTGAACACCTGCTCCACCTTGTCCCGGTGCACCTTACAGAAGTTGGCGATCTCCTTGTACGGATAGCCGTCCGTGATCTCGGTCGCGCGCCGGAAGTGCTGGAGGAAAGGCACGTCGGTGAGCACCCCGGCCAGGTCGTTCACCAGACCCGCGACCGCGAGCGACAGGCCGCCGCCCTGGCTGCCGCCGTGCACGACGATGCGCGAACCGTCGACGTACGGATGCGTCCGCGCCGCCTCGACCGCGCGTACCGCGTCGGTGTAGAGCCGGCGGTAGTAGTAAGTCCCCGGCGCGAGGATTCCGCGCGTCATCACGCCCGGATATGCCGGGCCGTTGCCGTCGCCGAAGTCGTCCGGGGTGTCGCCGACCGACCACGAGGCGCCCTGTCCGCGCGTGTCCATGATGAAGTGCGCGTAGCCGGCGCTCGCCCACAGCAGCCGCTCGAAATGCAGGCCGCGTCCGCCGCCGTAGCCGATGTACTCGACGATGGTGGGCAGCGGGCCGCTCGCCGAGGCCGGGTAAAGCATCCAGCCCTTGATGGGTTGGCCGCCGAAGCCGCGGAACGTCACGTCCTCGACCACGACGGTGTTCAGCTGGCTCTCTACCGGCTCGAACGCCGCGTCGATCGGGTGCGAGCGCGCCGAGGCGAGGGTGTCGGCCCAGAAGGCCGCGAAGTCGTCGGGTTCAGTGCGGGATGGAACGTATTCGACGAGCTCGTCGAGGTCCTTGTCTACGAACGCCATGTTCAGACCTTACCGGTGGGCTGCGCTGCTGGGATACACCCTTTCAGCGCTTGCGCTACCGCGCTGATTCCCACCGGACCGACCCGGCAACAGCCTCCGATCAGGCGCGCACCCGCGCGGACCCAGGACTCGACCAGGCCCGCGTCGAATGTATTCGATCCCTGCCACGTATGCGCCGCCGCGTCCCAGGATTCGCCGCTGTTGGGATAGACGACCACTGGCTTACCCGTCACGGCAGCGGCGATTTCCACGGCGGGCGCGACATCCTGCGGCGCGCAGCAGTTGACCCCGATCGCAAGGATCGAATCGACCGACGCGGCGAGCTCGAAGGCCTCGGCGAGCGGCTGCCCGGCCCGGGTGCGCGATCCGCAGATCGTGTAGGAGAGCCAGCTCGGCAGCCCGAGCGAGCCGACCACCCGTAGCATCGCCTCGGCCTCGTCGGTATCCGGGACGGTCTCCAGCGCGAGCACGTCGGGGGCGGCCGCGGCCAGCGCCTCGATGCGCGACCGGTGGAAGCCTTCGAGCTGCGCGACTGTCAGCCCATAGCGCCCGCGATACTCCGAGCCGTCCGCGAGCACCGCGCCGTAAGGGCCGACCGACGCCGCGACGTAACGCGGTCGCTGCGCGTCGCGGAAGTCTTCAGCGGCACGCCGCGCCAACTCGACGCTGAGGCCGAACAGCCTCGCAGCCTCGTCGCGCGAGAATCCCTTACGGGCAAAGCCATCGAAGCTCGCCTGATAGCTGGAGCTGATGGCCACCTGCGCGCCCGCCGCGAAGTAGGCCGCGTGCGCCGCGACGATGGCCGACGGATCATCCGCGAGCAGCCGCGCGGACCACAGCGCGTCCGAAAGATCGTGCCCCGCGGCTTCGAGCTGATTGGACATCCCGCCGTCGAGCACCATCGGCCCGGCAGCCAGCGCCTGCGCCAGCGATGGACGTGCGGGTGTGGTCATAGCTTGATCCTAAACCGGAACCGATCCCGCCTCGCGGTCTCGCTCGGCTGGGCAGCCATCCGATCGCCGCCTGTCCAGTTGAACGGGACGGGCGCGGGTTCGGCTAGTGCCGCTCGCTGCGCAGGTCCAGGCGGCGCATCACGCGGTCGACCAGCTCAGGGTCCGAGCCGGGTTCGGCGCGGGCCGCGAGCAGCTCCCGGCGGCCGGCCGCGATCATCTCCTGATCCAGCGCCTGCAGCCGCTTCACCTCGCCATAGCGCTTCTTCGCGGCCGCGCGCATCTCGTCGTCGACCGACTCGGGGAACGCCTGCGCCAGCCGCCCCTGGCGCCGGGTGGCCAGCCGGTCGTACAGCTCGTCCGGGACCGAGCCGTTCTCGGCCGCCGCGTTGAGCTGGCGCAGTTCGGCCTTCGCGACGCGGTACCAGAGCCGCTTCTCCGCCTCCCGCTCCGCCTGGTCATCCGCGTCGACCTTCAGCAGCCGCACCAGGACCGGCAGCGTCAGCCCCTGCACGACGAGGGTGAACAGGACCACCGCGAACGCGGTGAACAGCAGCGCGTCGCGGCCGGGGAACGCCTGCCCGCCGTTGATCGTGAGCGGGATCGCGAGCGCCAGCGCGACGGTCACCACGCCGCGCATCCCGGCCCACCACATGACCACGGTCTCGCGCATGGTGATCGGCTTGTCGTCGCCCTCGGCCCGGCCCATCCGGTTGGCCAGCCAGGCGGCCGGAAGCAGCCAGAGCAGCCGGGTGAAGACCACGACCGCGACCACGGCGAACGCGTCGCCGAGCAGCGAGGTCCACCGGTCGCCGACATCGCGCACGACCACGTACAGCTCCTGGCCGATGAGCCCGAACGCGAAGCCGGTCACCAGCAGCTCGACGATGTCCCAGAACGCCGTGCCTACCAGCCGATAGGCCACGTCGTCGGCGTCGATCTTGTCGGAGAGGTAGAGCCCGTACACGAGCACCGCGAGCACGCCGGAGCCGTGCAGATGGTCGGCCGCCACGTACGCCGCCGTCGGGATCAGCAGGCTGAGACTCACCTGCAGCGTCGCGTCGCCGAGCAGGCCCATCGCCCGGTTCGAGCACCAGCCGAGCACCAGGCCGACCGCCACCGCGATGACCGCGGACAGGGCGAACTCGCCGAGCGCTTCCCAGCCGGAGAAGTGGTGCGAGACCACTGAGCTGACTGCAACGCTGTAGATGACGACCGCGGTCACGTCATTGAACAGGCCCTCGGTCTCCAGGGTGCTGATGAGCCGGCGCGGCAGGCTCAGATCCCCGGCCACCGCGGTGGCCGCGACCGGATCCGGCGGCGAGATGAGCGCGCCGAGCAGCACCGCCACGCCGATCGGCATGCCCGGGTTCAGCACGCTGAACACCCCGGCCACGGCCGCCGTGGTCACCAGCACCAGCAGGATCGCGAGCAGCAGCACGGTGCGCCAGCTCGCCTTGAACTGCCGCCAGTGGGTGCGCCTTGCCGCGGCGAACAGCAGCGGCGGCAGCACCAGCGGCAGGATCAGGTCCGGGCGCAGATTCGGGTTCGGCACCTGCGGCAGCAGCGCCATCGCGGCGCCGAACAGGGTCATCAGCACGGGGGAGGGAAGCCCGATCCGGCGGCCGATCGGCACGGAGAAGATGGTGGCCAGGCCGATCGCGAACAGAATGGTCAGTTGGTCCATGCGGGCTCCTCCTGTCGGGCCGGGCGGGAGCGTGCCCCGTTGGCCGGTTCGGCGGGATACCCGTGATGCTATCCGGATGGTGGTTTTCTAGGGGGAATTGTCCGCAGGCGGGACGCGGGGCGCTGAAGGTTCGGTGCCCGTCCGCCCGTGCGGAGGCGGACGGGCACCGAGGGGTGGAGCGGCTTGTCAGGCGGTCACGCCGCGGTCGCGGACCCGCCGCCGAGTTGGGCCAGCTGCTCGCTGATCAACTGCTCGTGCGCGGCCACGTCCGCCCGCGCCTTGCGCGGGCTCCAGCGTCCCGCCATCAGGAAGATCGCCGGGATGAAGACCGCCTCGCCGCCGAGGCACACCCACCACCAGGTCTGCCAGTTCTTCGGGTTCTGCGCCGCGGCCTGCTGCACCGCCGGGCCGTACTGGCCGAGGACGGCGAGCTGCGGCGCGGCCTTCTGGACGATCAGCAGGTTGGGAATGCCGACCTCCTGGGCCGCCTGAGCCTGGAGCGCCGGCGGGATCTGGTTGGGCGGGTACTGCTGCAGCTGGGCGAACAGCTTCGGGTGCTGCTGCACGATCGCCAGCGCCGGTCCGGCCTGCGCCTGCGCGGCGGCTACCTGCGCGCCGTGGTCGACCAGCGGCGTCGCGCTGGAGACCACGATGGGCAGGATCGCCGAGGAGATCGCGACGACCGCGCGGATGATCCAGCCGTACACCGCAAGGCCGGTCGCGGTGGCGGCCGGATTGCGCCGCTCGACGGTCTCGGTGAAGCTCGCCATCCACGGCGCGTAGGTGAAGCCGCCGAAGATGCCGACCCCGGCGACCAGCAGCGCGAAGGTGTAGTAACTGGTCTGCGGCCTGGTCGCGGCGAGGGCGAACGGGATCAGCACGCCGATCGAGGCCACCGCGCCGATGAGCATGAACGGCTTACGCACCTTGGCCCAGTCGGACAGCAGCCCGACCACCACGAGGCTGACCGCGTTCGCCGCCCAGTACCAGTTGAGCAGGCCGGCCGTGCGCTGCACCGAGTAGCCGAAGGTGGTGACGAAGTAGACGGTGAAGGAGCCCACCGCGGCGAAGTAGAGCAGGAGGAAGAGGCTAATGGCGAGCGCGGAGGAGAGGATGTCGGTGCGCAGCATCTGCCGCCAGTGGCCGCGCAGGGCCGCCTCGGTGTCAAGGCCCTGAGCCCTGGCCTCGATCAGCGCCCGGTCGCGCAGGCTCACCATGATCTGGTCGCGCAGCTGCGGGGACAGCTCGCGCAGGCCGAACAGGGCGATGACGAAGGCCAGCAGGCCGGCCCAGCCGGCGTAGCGGAACTCGTCCTGCCAGGTCGTCGAGCCCGAATACGTATGGCTGGTCACGGCCGTGACGACCAGGCTGCCGACCACCGGTCCCATGGTCCAGTAGCCCATCGCCGAGGCGCGCCCGAGCTGCGGGGAGAAGTCGCGAACGAGCGCAGGGGTGGTGACCAGGATGATGCCCTCGACGAAGCTGACCAGGGCGATCAAGAACAGGAACATGCCCTTGGAGCCCGCGTTGGGCACCGCGAAGGCGACCAGCGCGCCGGTGATCAGCAGGCCGTACACGGTCAGGTTGGCGCGGCCCCAGCGATCCGCGAGACCGGCGAGAAGGGAGGCGAACGCGCCGACGGCGTTCCCGATGACGGACACGTACACGAAGTACGTGAACGTCATGTTGTAGTGCGTGATGATCGCGGTCGAGACCGCGTACTGGATGTAGAGCTCGTAATAGAGGACCACGGTCGCCACGACCACGATCGCGAGGTAGGCGTACCGTGCCGCGGTGTCCGGATACCTGGTCAGCTGCCGGTGCCACAGCGCGTTCGCGGCGCGTGGGGTGGCGGGGCTTGGGGTGGCGGGAATTCCTTCCGTTGCTGAAGCGGACATTGCTCTGGACCTCCTGAGCCGAAGGACTCACCACCGCACGACGCTGTGCGGCGGCGTGAGCGTAGTACCGACCGGACGGTATGGCTAGATGGGGCGGATGCCGTGTTCGTCCGGTGGTTGGAGAGGGACGCTGAACGACGCGAACGGGATGTGCTGGACTACTCGACGCGCAGCGAGGCGAGGAAGAGATCGGCGTAGTGCTCGGCGATCTGTTGCCGGGTGAGCCCGC
>Ga0070739_10002303_pt1 | contig 26030 bp, 33 predicted proteins | sample Coa_R1_7_FD_66445 | JGI IMG/M metagenome (GOLD analysis project Ga0070739, IMG submission 66445) | Surface soil microbial communities from Centralia Pennsylvania, which are recovering from an underground coalmine fire - Coalmine... | ecosystem: Environmental > Terrestrial > Soil > Unclassified ...
CCCGGCGGTGGTGTCGGAGAGCCTGGCGGAGTCGACCGGATATCGTGAGAACTTCCCACATCAGCTGATCGACGTGCCACCGTCCGACGTCCTGCTGCCGGCGGCATGCTTGCCTGTCTACCCATTCCTCCGTGGCCGAGCGCTCCCTGCATCTGTCCTGGTGACCGCGAGCTGCGCCCGCCACGAAGGTGGCGCATGGGAAGCACCATACCGGCTTCGGACGTTCCACATGATGGAGCTGGTGATGGTGGGTTCAGCAGCGTATGTGGGCGCTGTACGCGCGGAGGTTGCGGAATTCTTCGAGCGGACGCTGCCACGCCTTGGGCTGCCTGGGGAGATGGTTGCTGCCACGGACGCGTTCTATTTGCCTGGCGGCAGTGGCAGCCGCATGATCCAGAAGCTCAAAGAGCTAAAGCGAGAGTACGTCGCCTCCCACAGCGGGACTGTTCTCTGCTCCATCAACAACCACGAGCGCTATTTTGCGTCGCGCTTTGGTTTGGGTGACGACGGTACGGAAACCGGCTGCATCGCCTTCGGCATCGAACGCCTCGCCTTGGCTTCGCTCGCCTCGTGGGGGGAAAAGGAGGAGAGCTGGCCGCTGGAGCTGCGTCCCGAGTGACCTTCTACAATCGCACCCGAACCTCCCGTTCGATTCCGGAGCGGCTGATCAAAGAACACCGGTTCCACCTACTTCCTCTGTACTATCTGCTCATGACCAGCAACCTGGCCCGAGAGGGCGTAGCGGGCTCGGCAAGTTATACGTTCGCGGATCACGTCTATGGCGCACGTCCGGCTGGACGCTGGGGAATCGGATACCTGCTGGATGCAGCCATGCTTCACACCCGATCAGCCCGTGCCATGCGGCATCGGTGGACGGCCGCGCGGGATGAGATCGTCAGGTACGTCCAGGGCAGTACTGCGCCGTCCCTGCGTGTTCTGGCCGTACCCTGCGGCCTGGCGCGTGAGCTTTTCGCGGCCGACCGAGTGCTGGCCGGCGACGAGACAGCCCAGCGCTCCCGGGTCGAATGGTACGGGGTAGACGCCGATTCCCAACTGATAGAGTCTTTACAGGCTCGTGCGGTTAGTGGGCCCGAGCGGTTCGTCTTCCAGGTGGGAGATGCGTTCGACGAATCGAGCTACGACAGCGGCCTCTTCTCCATCATCCTAAGCACCGGATTCACCGAGTTCCTCGAAGACAGTCAGGTGCTGGCCTTCTTCCGTCTGCTTCGAAGCAAGCTCTCGCGTGACGGAATCCTGATCACCGCGGCCCTGGGGCGTGATGGATTCTCCGACTACCTGCTCCGCAACCTGGGTGAGATTCATACCAACTACCGGCCTCCGGCGGCGATTCTGCGACTGATTGACGAGGCCGGATTCGACAGCCGCAGGTGGTATCGCGACGCCACTGGATTGCAGACAGTTGTGGTCGCCCGAGCTGTGCCGTGAGCACCGTGGAGGAGATAAGAACGCGGCTGGTCGAGCGGAGGTTCGATTGGGCGCTGCTGGATCGAGAAGCTGGCCGCGCGAGCCCGCACGTGCTCGATCTCCTACGTGAGACCTGCCTCATTGAGTCCTACATGCCCGTGTACACCTCCAGGCTCGTCGATTTGTTCTGGGGCGACCTGCCGGCGCTTGAAGTGTTGACCATCGAGGCGTTTGAGGCATACACTCACTACCTGACGCTGCGCCGCTATCTCGATGCGGTCGGCGGGCACGCGATCGACGATGGCGAGATTAGATCCCTCTGGGAGGGACGAATCGACGAGCGATTTACGGACCCGATTCGCGAGCTGGTGAATCTGATGGCTACGGAGCAGTTCGCCGCCAACTTCTTCACCGATCTTCTCGGCCTGGTCGAGGAACCGCTCCTGCGATCGATACTTCCGGTCTTTGCCCGGGAGGAGGTCGTCCATTCGCAGCTTGCCTACGATCTCCTTGTTACCCGGGTCGAAGCTGACCCCGCCGTGGTAGATCGCATAATTGACAATGCCTTGGAAATGCGCCACCTCGGCAGCTACATTCTGCCGAGTGTCACCCCCGCTGGACCCGACAATCTGGGTACACTCCTCGAATTCAGTCGGAAGATCGAGACGCTTACGGGTCGGCCTCTGACCGCGCTGATGTTGGAGCATCTGGAGATCAAGGCCCATTGAATGATGAGCTGGAGATCCTGAGCTTCTACCGCGCGTCAGAGCTCGCGGGCGCTGTATTGTGCGGCCGGCTGGCCCTCCACACTGACGTTGAGGAGCTGCGCGGCCCCTTGACTGAACAGTGCGCCGAGGAGGCCGAGCATGCCTGGCTCATCACGGAGCTGATCGGCGAGCTGGGTTACGTGCCTCTCAAGGTGAGCGAGACTTTCCAGTCGGAGATGGCTCGAGAGTTCGGCATGCCCACCACGGCCCTCGAAATCCTGGCCCTGACGCAGGTATTGGAGAACCGGGTGCTCGACCACTACCGTAAGCACGCCTCAATGGAGGGTGTACATCCGCGCATATCCGAGAGGCTGGGCGATATGGTCAGAGACGCAGAGGCCCATGTCACCTGGGTCGAGCGCGAGGTGAGTCGTCTGCGGACGGTGTACGGAGACGTCGCGGTGGACGAAGTGTTGGCGCGCGCTCGGGCGGCCGACGAGCGGGCTTATCGGCGCTTCACCAGGGAGCGGACCTACCTCAATTACTTCGGTCCCTCACTGTGATGGATGAGATTATCGAGATCGTTAGCCGCGAGATTATGATTCCTCGCGACGAGCTATCCCCGGATACCCGGCTAGAGGACATCGCCCAGGACTCGATTGACATAATGTCGCTCATCGCAGCCATCCAGTCCGAGCTGCACGTCTCGATTGATCCAGCGGACCTGGAGCGCGTGGTGACGGTCGCTGACCTGGCCGAGTACGTCAATGGCAGGCGAGGTGAATCGGACTCGCGGGCTTCACGGCGCTTGTAGGGTAGCTGAGTAGGAGACGGCATAATCGACCTGGGCATACTCTTCCCATGGAGGGTGGTTTGGCTAACGAACTTCGGGTGACCCTGGAAGTCGGACCGAAAGGCAAGAAGGTCGTCGCGGTGGCACCCGACTGGCCCGGCCTCGAACGAGGCGGGAAGACCGCGGAGGCAGCAACGGGAACCTTACAGTCCTATGTTCCACGCTACAGAAGGGTAGCGGAGCTGGCCGGGATGGAGGCACAGCTCGCGGCGATGACCAACGTGGACGTGGTGGAGCGATACGCCGGCACCGGCTCTACCGATTTCTGGGGCATCTCGTTTGCGTTTTCGAGTGTCGATCAGCAGGACATGTCGAGCGAGGAGCTCGAACGCGAGCTGACCCTCATGCGCGCCTGCTGGACGTTCTTTGACGATGTTCGAGCCCGTGTGTCAGATGAGATGCGCAAAGGTCCGCGTGGCGGAGGACGTGATCGGGACACAATCGTTCTTCACGTCCTAGCGACTGAGCAGGAGTGGGCGAACAAGCTCGGCGTCGGCACCAAGCAGGGTGCGAGGATCACCGACAGAAGGGGGGTGGAAACGTTTCGCGACGCCTACTGTACGGCGATCCGGACGTTCCATTCCGAGGGGAAGAAGGCCCGGACTTGGCCCTTGCGGTTCCTGATTCGGCACACCGCGTATCACACCATGGACCACGCCTGGGAGATGGAAGACAAGGACCTGACAAGCGCCGCCGGGAACGGTCCGTAACTCCTCGAGCGCCAGGTCGGCCGGTCGATGCGGCCGCCATCCTGGCCCCCGCTCTGAGGTCAGGTGCCAGAGATCCATGCGGCTCAACGTGAAGCGGCGCCATATCGCATCCCCGTGAGACATTCGCCGGCCGTTCCACCGAACGTTCTCCGAGTAGCGGCCACGTACACCAGAACCATGGCGGCCACGATCACTGCCGCTTTCAACACATCATGGAGGCCGAACCACACTTGAAGCAGTACTGCTGTCGTCGAAGCGAGGCCGGCGGCAATGAGGAGATCCACGACGATCGATAAGGTCAGAAGCAGGGGAATGCCGAGCCGCACCGACGGGTCATAGTGGCGGCGGGACGAAGGAATGTAACGGATTCCAATCGCGACGGCAAGACCAATAAGGAGGAGACCGACGGCCGTGACCGTAACATGTTGGACGCCGTTCAACGTCGCTAGGACGGGCCGGCCTATCACGACGCCCAGGAGGGTGTAGGCGCCCAACCAGATAATGATCGCCGGCACGACCCCCACGAAGAACGTGCCCCGAGGGACGCCGGCCGCACCGGCCACCAACGAGGTGTTGATTCGAAGGCCGGGCACCAGTCGCGCGACGGTGATGTGCAGCGGGCTCGCGCGGCCCAGCCGGACGGTGGTCCGTTCGAGCGCCTTTCGCGCGCGCAGCTTGTCGGCAATGATCTCTAATCCTCGGTGACCGATGGTCCGGGACCAGAAATGGGCGATCATGACGCCTACCACCTCGGCGACAAACGCCGGCGGGAAAAAGGTCCATGGCGAGATGCTTCCCTTGACGATCAGTATCCCGGCGAGCACGAGCAGGACGTCGCCGGATAGCAGCGGTACCGGCACGCCTGTCTCTTCCACAAAGAGGAGCGCGCAGATGAAGACTAAGGCGGTTGGGCCATGGAGAGCGGTCAACGTGTTCATGCTCGAATATTCCTGCCCACCCGGTGAGGCTGGATAAGATTACGCCACCTTCCCCCAAGGCCCAACACACCCGAAACTGGGAACTCCTGCCCTGAAGTCGAAACTCCGTTCTCACCGGCCGGCTCTGCCCTCAAGGCCGGATCGCAAGAGCTCAGGGCTCCAGAACACTCGACGCTCGAACTCGTTGAACAGGGGCGGAAGCGAACCGCATGTGTTCGCGGAATCCTAATCGTTCGTATAGCCGGAGGGCAACGGCATTGTCTACTGCCACATTGAGAGCCACGTCGTGGCAGCCACGATCAAACAGCGCGCGCGTGAGATGCGCGACCAGACTCGCAGCCAGTCCTTGCCCGCGCTGATCGGGCCGTGTCAGCACGCCGCCGACAACGGCAATGCCGTACCGACAGGTCATGACGTGCGTGCCGGCAGCCGAGGCAAGTCGGCCATCGGTCCGGATGCCGAAGAATAGCCCGTGAATCAGCTGTAGGTCCGGAAACGGGCCGCGGGCCAGCGGACCATAGAACCCGCGCAGCTCGTCGCGGTCGTGCTGGTCGAGCTGCTCGATCCGTGGATCCCTCTGGACCGGCGCCGACGTCTCCGGCGTCACATTCATGCGCACCATCTCCTGCCAATCGCCCAGCGGCTGGAAGAGGCCGTCCAGCGCTTGGAGGTGTACGTGCTGGATCTGACAAAAGGCGTCGTCGGGCAGCCACAGTTGCGCTAACAGTGTGCGCACCCCGTCGCGGTCGCCGAACGGAGATATGACGCGCAGGTCGGACCGGTCGAGAACCGTGAGACTCGCAACCTGGTCGCCGTCGCGGGCGAAGCTCACGGTCGTATCTTGCCGGAAGGGCGGCTCGAGGTCGGCGATGCCGAAGCAGTTCCAGACTCGATCCCGGGCCAGGACCTCGTACGCAGGGCCGTCCTCGGCGTCGCGCACAACCTCCCATCCCATCCTCCAGACTACGTGAGCCGACTGGTGAGATCTGACATTGCCCGCAGCTCTAGGGCCGGATCAACTCCGTCTCATGCACCTCGGCAGTTACTGCAGCGCGGAGGTCCTGCACTTAGACGCCTCGAGCAAGCAGCAGGCTTTCGTCATGGATGAGACCAATAAAGTGTGCTGCGCCCCTCATCGTTTTGCTCCTGGAGTCGTGGATACTGGTCCTCTCGTAGTCCAACAGGCCGTCAGGACTGTCTGACCAGCAGTCCTTGCGGGCCCATAGGCCGGGGTTCCAGGCCAACGGCGCTATCCGAAACCGCGAGCCGGATGCGGGAATCCGAGTACCGGGTCCGTACGGTTCTTGTCGCAGCCAACCTCACTGTCGACTCGAGTTGCGCTCGACAATCGCGTGCCACTGAGGTGGGGTAGCCGGCAGCGCGTTCGGGCATGAAGGTTCCCTGAGTCGGCGGGAGCCGAGAGCAACAGCGACCGAGTCCTCGGTCGGGGCTGTGCCCCCATCGCATTTGATCGCGCTGTAGGCATCCACGCCCAGCGCCTCGATCAGGCGCGCCTCGACGTCCTCCATCAGCACTTGCAACCAGACCAATCCGTAAGCGAGGTCCCTCTCTGCTCGAAGGCGACCAGAGGCGCCAAGAAGGTAAGCCGCGTTCAGAGATTGCCCCTTCCCAGCCAGAACGCCTGCCACCAGCTCCAGGCTTTCCGCGACACCCTTCACGTCGTCGATCTCATGTCGCATGGTCAGCGCCTCACGGGCCAGCCGCAGAGCCTCGTCGAGGCTCCCCTGATAGAGCAGCGCGAAGCCCAGGTTGTTCATTGCCCGGCCGGTGGATCGAACGTCGGCGTGTGATCGACTGAGGGCAATGGCTTGTTGGAGCGCTCGCGACGCCTCGTCATACTCCCCCAACGCCAGATTTGCCACGCCCAGATTGTTGAGGGCGCCGTAGATGCCGCTCACGTCTTCAAGGGCTTCTCGCATCGTCAGCCCCTCTCGATACAGAGATCTGGCCTCCTCAACTCGGCCGCCGAGCATGTGGACATTTCCCATCCTAATGAGGGCTGTGGCGAAGTCGGCTCCATGCGGCAGAAGCCGGTAGAGTCGTAGGGCGGCGTCTCCGTACTGCCGCGCCAACTTCTCATCTCCTCCAGTCCAGGCCATACCGCTCGCCGCGACGAAAGCGCGAGCGAGCGTCTCGGAGTGCGGTGAGTCGGCTTCGTCGGAAGCAAGCTGTGGGTTTGACGAGACCAGCTCGAACAGCGACTCGAGGAGGCGCAGCCCGTCGGCCCGTCGCGGCTGTGACTCCCAGAATTGCGCGAGCCAACCGGCGATATGCAGACCACGTAACGGGTCGAAGCCGGCGGACCACTCGACGGCCGAGATGACATTGGCAGCCTCGTCTTCGAGCCGTCGCATCCAGCTCTCCGGGTCCGGGCCGGCTACCCCAACGGAGAATTGTTCCGCCAACCTGGCCATCAGATCGAGGTGCCGCCGGCGCACATCCTCTTCACTTCTCATTTCTCGCAGCTTTTCCAAGCCAAAGTCACGAACGGGCTGCAGCATGACGAACCTGCAGCCCGCTCGGCCTTCATCGCGCCATAGAAAGCTCGCGTCTACGAGAGTTGCAATAGTATCCTGAGTGCCACGTTCACCGAGACCGAGGATTTGTGCCGCTCCCTCGAGCGTGAAGCCGCCGAGAAAGACGGAGAGGGAGGCGAAGGCCCGCTGCACGGGCTCGTCCAGCAAGCGGAAGCTCCACTCGAATGTCGCCGCCAACGACTGATGTCGAGCCTCCGGCTCCTTCTGACTAGCCGCTGAATACAAGATTGGCTGCCGTAGCTGGCCGGTGATCAGCTCAAGCGGGAAGATGCAGGCACGTGCGGCAGCCAGCTCGAGAGCCAGCGGCAGTCCGTCGAGCAGGCGGCATACCTCGGCGACCAGCGCCGCGTTGTGCCGGTTGAGACTGAACGTCGGGTCGGTGGCGCGGACTCGGTCGAGGAATAACCTGGCAGCGTCGGAATCGGCAACCGCCGCCACGGGTTCGCGAGCCTGATGAGTGCCGGCGTGCGGCGCCCCGATAGCCGGCTGGGTGTAGCTCCGTGACGTTTGCAGAGCTCCTCCCCGGGGAGCGGCCAGGGGACGCACCGCGAAGACGTGTTCGCCCGACTGGCCGAGTCGAATCCTACTGGTAACGAGTGCTCGGACATGCGACGCGCGTGTGAGCACTCCCGCAATGGCCGTGGCGGCGGGTAGGAGATGTTCGAAATTGTCCAGCACCAGCAGGAGCTGCTTTTCCGCGAGGTACTCCCGGAGCACGTCCGTGACCGAGATGTCGGTCCGGGGCTTCAGACCGAGCGCGCTCACGATGGCGCCCGGCACGGACCCAGGATGTGTGAGGGCATCCAGCGGCACAAAGATAACGCCATCGTCGAAGTCGTGGCGCAAGGAACGTGCAACTTCGACGGCAAGCCGTGTTTTGCCTACGCCACCCGGCCCCGTCACAGTGACCAGCCGAACGTCGGGCTCGCTCAGCATGTCGCGCAGCACGGCGATCTCTCGCCTTCTTCCGACGAAGGATGTGAGCGCCCGAGGGAGCTGGCCATCAAGCGCAGGCTGAGTACCGAAAGCGGCCGACCGCATCTGCTCGACCTGGGACGAACTGAGATCGAGGGCCCTGGCCAGGCTGACTACTGTTGTCTCGGGTGGGAGCCTTGAACCTCGCTCCAGCATGCCGATGTAAACGGTGCTGAAGCCGGCTTCGGTCGCGAGCTGCGCTTGCGACATACGCGCTCCACGACGAAAGGCACGGAGCAGCACGCCGAAAGGCGCCACGTCAGGATCCTCCGAGCCGGTCATCGATCCTCCGTTGCGGGTTCCGACTCCTTGATGCGGTCGCATGTCTTGCCGTCAGTATATGTCGTTTGTATAGATTGTTTGTATTCCGGCCGGTTGGAACCTCCCTACCATTAAACATTCAGCATGCCACTAAGGCCCCGGCCAGCCTGAGGAGGAAGAAGTGATTCGACACCCCCACGAAGCTTGGCGGCGAAGTCTCAGGTCGAGCCAAGGACATGGGACCGGATCCGCGCGGTCGACAACAAATCCAGGTTGGTCTTCATATGACGCTGCTTCCGCAACAAGGCGTCAGAGCACCACCTAACTTCCGGGAAGGCCGGCACGTCCGGGAACTTCATAGATCAAGAACGAAGAGTAAGGGAGCCAAGTATGAACTTCAGCCACAGGAATCGCTTCAAGCCGGTGCTGGCCGCCGTCGTCTTCGCTTTTTTGCCGGCATCAGTTGGTTTCGCCTACACCGGAGGGGTTTTCTCCTCGTCCGCCGCCCCAACCTCGCCCACCACCTTCGTGGTGAACATCGGAGGGGGCCACAACAACGACAACTTCACCAACGCTCTGTATACCCCTGACACGCTCAACATCTATGTGGGCGACCGGGTCACCTTTAGAACCCGGGACAAGATCGAGCCACACACCGTCACCTTCGGTCCCCAGAAGACGCTCGATCGTCTGGCAGCCAACTTCATCACCCCGATCCCGGGCAAGAACGGTCCGCCGACGCTGGCGTTTGAGAACCAGGTTATCCTACCGACCACGCGCAGGACCTATGACGGATCCGGCTACGCCAACTCGGGTCTGCTGTCTTCAGACTATCCGGGAGTCCTAGAACACACGGCGTGGACCATCACCTTCACCAAGGCTGGGATCTACCACTACTACTGCCTCATCCACTTCCCGGGGATGACCGGAACCATCATCGTTCACGCGCGGTCCGAGGAACCCCTCTCGCGACAAGCTCACATGTACTTGGTTCAGGCCGGTTATCCGAGCGTCTATCCCACCTCACCCCTCATTGCCGACACCTTCTTCCCCGAAGATCTCACCATCCATGCCGGCAGCACGGTTGTTTGGCCAGCCGCCTTCCACACCGTCACGTTCGCGCCGAGCGCTAGGATCAAGCAGCTCCGGCGCGCGTTTGCACTAAAGCGGACCGTGAACGGCAAGGTCCAATACTACATCAATCCCGAAGACGCCTTTCCGAGCACGCAGAACGGTTGCGGGGCCTCGGCGAAGACCGCCTGCTCCTACACCGGCGGCTTCCTGAACTCCGGGATTCTCGGCCAGGGCGGGCCGCAGAAGTACTTTGTGACCTTCCCCAAGGCCGGAGTCTATCGCTACGGCTGTCTGGTCCACAAAGGAATGGACGGCAAGATTACGGTTCTCGCCGCCGGCAAGTCGTAAGCGCCGCTGAGCGGCCGGCCCTGAACGCTCGCGTCCAGAGCCGGCCCGGCTCGGTCGGAGTCTCCAGGGACGGCATCCCAGGCCGGTCGTGGTCGGAAGGGTGTAGTGTCGGGCGTAGATCTGTGGAGGACCCAATGGCCGAGAAACCGGCGGAATGTCGAAGGTGACGTGTCAGATGGCGGTAGTGAAAGGTGCGCAGGCCTCCCTCGTACTCCTGGTCGTCATTGTGATCGGAGGATGCGGGTCACCCGCAGCCCGACCATCTTCATCGAAGTCCAGGCCTCTCATCACATTTAGCCCCCACGTCACCACGTTTTCCGGAACGCTGTCGGGCGGGATCAGGCTTCGAGGCAGCCTCTATCCGTCCATTCCCGGCTACACAAAAGGGCTCGGACGCAATCGGATAACTCTCGCTCTCTCACGTCGAGGATCGCGTATAGCAGCCGGTCTGCTGACTCTCACTTCCACGATGCCGGGGATGGCGATGAAGCCGGACCACGCCAGCGTCCGGCTGAGGAGAGGGCGCATCGCCGCCAATCTGCTGCTCCCGATGTTCGGCTCATACCGGATACAAGTTGATCTGCGGCTCGGGCGGGCCACCCGCACCGGCGTCTTCCTTCTCGACCTTCGCGTTCCCCTCGCCAGGTAGCCTGACCGTCGCATATGGACCGGTCGCCTCAGGCGGGCGATGCTTGCCTGATCTCCTCCAGCAGGGTATCCAGCGGCACGGTCTGACCCACCGTCCACGCAGAGGTGTAGGCGGAGGGTTCCATGGCTGCGCGCAGTAGGCTGAGGGCTCGATCGTGGTGAGCCTGGTCGGCGGGATGGCGGTTCACGCCCACGTCCTTGCGAAGAGCATCCGCTCCGGAGTAGAAGCGTGCCGATTGGTCCAGCCGCCCTCTCTCCTGAGCGATCCTTGCAGCCAACTCCAATACTTCGGTCAATGCGGAACGCTGACCCGCTTGTGCGAAGGATTCCAAGGCCTCGATCAGTAGGCTCTGTGCCCGGTCGAGATTGGAGCGCTCGACCTCGGTCCAGGCCAGGTCGCCGAGGGAGGTCGCGGTATTGAGACGGTCGCCCATGGCCCTCTGCATCTCGAGGGCCTCTTCGTGGATCGCGGCCGCCTCGTCGTAGCGACCCTGTCTTCGGGCGAGGCTGCCGCGATTGCCCAGGATGATGGCCAGACTCTGCTTGTTTCCGGCCCGCCGGTAGAGCGCAATGGCTTCGTCGAAGAGTCGCGAAGCCTCCTCGAAGTCCCCACGCTGCATGGCAATGGTGCCCAGGTTGCCCACAGGCATGGCCACCGCGTAAGCGTTGTCCGCTAGCCGACCCTGCTCCGCCGCCCTCTCATAGTAGGTGGCCGCGGTCTCGTAATCCGTGTGCTGGTGAGCGACGGTGCCCAGATTATTGAGCACGACGGAAGCGGTTCTGGCGTCACCTTCGCGCTCGTACCCTTCGAGTGAGAGCTGGTAAAGAGCAACCGCCCGCTCCTGGTCGTTCTGAATCGAAGCCATTCGCGCTGCGGAGAGGTGCGCGATCGGTGGCACGACAACGCTTCCGTCCTCCTCAGCCAAAGTGATGAGCCGCTCCAGCCACTGGCGTCCCTCCCTGACATACGCCCAGCTCACCCAGAACTCGAGCAGCTCGGCCGCCATTTCCAACGCCTCCGACAATCTCCGCCTGTCCGTGAGCCAGCGCAGCGCGTCGACGATGTTCGGATGGTCCGGTTCGAGTCTCGGAGCAGGCTCGGAGATGCCGTGTCCGAGCTGCTCTTCGTAGGCCGCTCGCACCACCCCACGGAAATGGGTGGCATGCTGCTGTCGCAGATCCTCGAGCTCGCCCGCCGTTTCCGCCTTCTCTCGGCCATACTCGCTGACCGTTTCGAGCATCGTAAACCGTGGGTCGCCGGAATGGGTCTGCCGATCGAGGACCAGGCTCTTGGAGGTGAGCGAGTCGAGCAGGCGCAGGACAGAAGTGGTCTGCATTCCGGAAACGGCCTCAATCGCGGCAATGTTGGCACCGGCGCGGAAAACCGACAAACTCCGAAACAGCCCCTGTTCTTCGGGTTCGAGTAGGGCATAGCTCCAACCGATGGCGGCAGCCATGGTGCGCTGACGTTCAGGTGCATCGACAGGCCCCGAGAATCCGGTATCCATGCCGCCCTCCAGCCTTCGGAGAAGGGCGGCCGGAGACAGGTGCCGCATTCGCACCGCTGCCAGCTCTATGGCCAGTGGCAGGCCGTCCAGCCGGCGGCAGATCTCCACCACCGCTCCCACATGTGCATCTGTCAGGCGAAACTCAGGACGCACCGCCTGCGACCGCTGGACGAAGAGTGCGACGGCGGGGTAACCCAATGCCGCTTCGGTGGACAGGTGATGGTCGCGCGGGAATTCCAGAGGTGGCACATCGAGGAGCTGTTCGCCACGCAGATTGAGTGGAGATCTGCTGGTGGTTAGGATCCTCAGCCGCGAACACCAGGTCAGCAGCTCCGATAGCTGCAGCGCGATAGGCTCTAGCTGCTCCAGATTGTCAAGCACTAGAAGCATCTCTCGATCCCCTATCCGTTCGGATACGGCCTCCATCGCGCTTTGGGAGGTGATGGTGATTCCAAGGCCTCTGGCAATCGCGCCTGCCGCATCGTCAACCTCGGAGATGGCGGCCAGCGGTACGAAGGCGCCTCCATCCTCAAATTCATTCGCCATCGTTCGGGTGACGCGAGTGGCGAGCCGGGTCTTGCCCACGCCGCCGGGACCGACCAGGTTCAGGAGGCGCACATTGGGCGAGCGGAGCAAGTGTATGGCGGCGGCCTCGTGGCTCTCGCGTCCAACCAACGGAGTGACGTCGGCGGGAAGACCTCGAATTGTTATCTGGGTCCTCGCTGGCTCCGCGCCTCGCCGCCGCTTTGGAACCGAGCTCAGCAGCATGCTGCGTTCCGCGTCCGAGAGGTCTAGGGCTCGCGTCAGCAGCTCGAGGGTCGCCGTCTGTGGCGTGGTCTTGATGCCGCGCTCCAGGTCGCTGACCGTGCGACGGCTGATATCGGCCCGCTCGGCCAGTTGCTCCTGGCTCCATCCCGCCTCGCGGCGGAAGCGGCGCAGCAGCTCCGCGAAGGTGGTTGCGGTTGAGTCGGACACTATCGCTCTTGAACGTCTGGCAACATCCGTACAGTCCCGTGATCGTTATGCCTACGAGAGCGTATCTCAAGCGAGGCTACGCGAGGCCACTCGTCAAGAGCATAAGACGGATTGCCGCCCGAGTGCAACAGGTTACCCGCGTTTCGTATCGTTCGTCGTCCAAGCGAAGCATGTGCGACAGTGACCGGATGTCGTCGCCCTGATGTAGGTTTGAGCATGGCAGGGCCGAACGTCGGGCTTGCCCAGGAGGGAGGGAGAGGCTGAGAGCGGCCCCCGTCTCGTGTGAGTCCGGGCCATATGGCCGCCGCATAAACTCTGCTCGCAGACCTCGGCGCATGGGCTCGTGAAGCGCCGGCGAACCAACCCGAAGTCATGCCGATGTCCTTCTCGGCACGCACTCGGGTATGTCGCGGTCAGCGCCATCCTCCTGGCGCCTGTTCTACCCATGTATGCGATCGTGCGGCGGCGCTATGGCGTTCCAGCCGCGCAGCGGTTCCGAATAGCAATGGGACTCACGCTCGGCGTCCAGCAGCTGCTCGTGGGGGTGCTACTCGTCGCGTCGCCCGCGGCTGAGAGACGACGTCTCACGATAGTGGATCTCGTCACGCTCAGCCGCGGCGTGCCGGCCGCCATCCTCACCGGCACGATCTTCTCGGGCGTACGCGACCGGCGGGGGACTGCCGGATGGCTGGGCTGGCTCGCTATCCTCTACGGGGCGATCGCATGCGATTGGCTGGATGGGCCGATAGCCAGGCGTCGTGAGAGCAGCAGGATGGGGGCGATGCTCGACATTGAGGCCGACTCCTGGCTGACGCTGTGCACAGCCTGCTCCGGCGTGGCCTGGGGCGAGCTCTCCCCAACGGTCGTGGCCGCTCCCCTGCTGCGATATGCCACGGTGTTCAGGGGGATGCGCCGCGTGCCCTATGCCAACCTCTTCGTCGACGATCCCCGGTGGGTTCGCACTCTCGGCATCGTCCAGATGCTGCTCTTCATCGCCGCCCTGGCGCCCTTTGGCGGCAGAGCCACAAGAACCATTGTCGGAATCGTTACCCCGGTCCAGACGCCTCTGCAAATTGGCGCATCGGTTGTGGTGCACTGGCATCGAGTTAAAGGCCGATGACGCCACCGGACGCAGTCGGGCCTTCCGGACGAGCGGAACTTCTGGGATGGCTCGCATTCGCCGCCTACGTAGGCGCAATGTACCTGCTCAGGCGGCTGCTCAACCAGCCCGAACATGATCGGTAAGTGGCTTCGAGACCTCGGCGGCCTAACGGTGCGGGTCGTGTGGCTCATGTTCCCCGTCGTCGCTGCCGGCGCGACTCATGTTGTGGTGCTGAAGCTGGATCTTCTCAATCGGCTGGCCATTCCGCTCGACGCTGGGGCGAGCTGGCGCGGGAAGCGGATTTTTGGAGACAACAAGACGGTGCGGGGGTCGGTGCTCATGCCCGTTATGGCTGCCTGCTTCACCTCTCTAGAGGCGGCGCTCGCCTCCCGTCGACAGGCGGGAGGGTTCGACCCTCGAGTTGAATTCGCCACCACGCCTTGGATTGCGGGGTTTCTGGTGGGCTTGGCATACTGTCTGGCCGAGCTCCCCAACAGCTTCCTGAAGCGCCGGCTCGATATTCCGGCCGGTGGCCACTCCGCACGGGGCTCCTCGGTTCAGTACGCGGTCGACCAGCTCGACTCGGTGGTCGGCTGCCTGCTCGCCCTGCGCGCTGTCTACCGTCCCCGGAGATGGGAGATGCCCCTCGCCTGCCTTCTGGGTTCCGCCATTCACGTTGGCATCGACCTCCTGCTCTATCAATTGGGAGTCAAGACGAAAAGAGGATAAGAGCAGCGGCGGCAGTTCGGGAAGCTGCCGTCCTGACTCGTCTTCAAGTCGTGGACTCACAGACCCAATAGCGTCGAACCCAGCACGGCGGCGGCGACAGGAACCACAAGATTATCCAGGCCCCACAGAAGCGGAGCCTCGATTGCGGCCAGGACGCCGGAGACCAGGACGGCAGCGAGGGGTCGAGGATCACTGGTGGCGAGACCAAAGTCGACCGCCAAGACGAACGATACCAGCATGAAGGCGCCGGTACCGGCCGGCGTCTTGCCGCCGGGCCAGCTCCAACGCCGCATCGCCCGCCGTCCGCCGATCATCGCGGCGGCGGGGTCCGACAGCGCCAGGACAAGGGCGGCAAATGCAAAGGCGAAGGGATGGGACCAAGAGATGAGCGCGGCGAGCGCGAGCCCAAGTGGAAAGGCTGTCGCTCCCACGGTTGGACGGGCCACGTCGTGGATGCTGCGCAACTTTCCCTCGCGCCAGGCCCAGGCCAACAACAGGCCGAATCCGACCGCCAGAAGCAGTGCGTCCCGAAGATGGAGATAGAGCGGGAAGGTCGCCGCTTCCGCGCCTGAGCCCATGTGAGCCAGCCGCCGGGTAATGTCGTGCGGAAGTCGACGGCGGCCAAGAATCTCCACCAGGGCAAGCAGGGCCAGAAGGCCCGCTCCCGTCGCAAGCGTTTCCGCTGTCTCCACCATCCCCACGCTCTCCATATTGTGTTCGACGAAGTCTTTACCCGCGCGAAGCCGGCTTCGCGGTGCTCGATGGGCAGCGCTCTGACAGCCTTCTTCCTGCGTTTGCGGTAGGCCTGTCTCGATCTGACCGATGCAACGGCACAGACCACACCGCGGAACGGGTGCTGGATTCGAAGCTCTGAATCGCCATGTGCCGGCGGCGTGAAGGTACCGATCCGGAAGTCGTCTTGCAACTCGGCGTGCATCTGCGCTTCGATCAGGGCGTGACCGGCGAGATGTCGTCTATAAGGGAGTTAGTTGCGCGTCAGGCAGACGAAACCCGGACTGGAGAGTGGAGATGCGAGGCTTCAAAGAATTCTTGCTGCGTGGCAACCTGGTGGATCTCGCCGTCGCGGTCGTCATCGGACTCGCCTTTGCCGCGGTGGTCTCGGCGCTCGTCAAGGATCTCATCACCCCGCTGATTGCCGCCATCGGCGGTCAGCCAAACTTCGCCGGCCTGTTCTTCACCGTGAACAAGAGCACCTTTCTCTATGGAGACTTCCTCAACGCGTTGATATCGTTCATCGTCATCGCCGCGGTCGTCTACTTCCTCGTCGTCCTGCCATACGGCAGGCTCATGGACCGCTTCAAGAGCGAGACGCCCGTAGCGCCGACGCGGGCCTGTCCACGCTGTCTGAGCAGCATTCCAGCGGCGGCGACTCGGTGCGCGTTCTGTACCGCCGACATTAGCCCGGAGGCGCCGGGACAGTAACTTCGGGTTTCGGGTTTCGAGTTTGGGACTCCGTCGTTAGCCTGGAAGTAACCGCAGACCCAAGAGTCACATCCGCGCTAGCCGACCTTGGCCGCCAGGGCTTCATAGGCAGGCTGGAGCTCCTCCCACCGTGCATCGGCGTCGCAACGCTCCCTGCCTGGGAGGCGAGCCGCCAGGTCTTCGACATGGACCTGCACCCCGGCCCCGTAGGCAGCAAGCAGGTTCAGGGGCATACCACGCTCCTCCAGGACTAGGACGGTCTGAGAGCCCTCGGAAGTCAGCATCACTTCAATAACATGCTCCTCCTGAGTCCCGGCGTGCTTGGTCACGACCTCGAGGTGCCGGGGCGGCTCGCACGCACTCACGCGCCCGGTGCCCTCCCATCCTGAGGCCAGGTAATGCGCGTGGAATCTACCGCCCAGGCGCAGGTCGCCCTCCACAGTGCCGAGCCACCCAGGGAGTCGGCGTGGATCCGTGAGCGCCGACCACACCTCGTCGGTGTCGGCGTCGAGGCAATCCTCCATGCGCACGATGCCCTTGCCCTGCGCTGACCCAAGGCTCCCGAGGATGGCGCTGTCTCCCGCGGATGTGCCGGTCATCGTGTGCTGCTTCGCTCCCCTCGTCCGGGCTATAGATGTGGCGAGGCCGACAGAAGGAGTGGCAGCACCGGGGCCACCCTTCCGCTTGCCCGCTTCATGGGCCTGTGCGGAATCTGAAATAGAAGGCCCCGAACACAAGGACGATTCCGATGTTCACCATCAATCGCTCCCAGAAATGGTTCCTGAAGAATAGGACGTCGACGCCGACGATAACCGCAACCATCGTGACTAGGTAGAGCGCATAGAGCCCGGCATGTCTGGTCATCGTTCCATGCTAGAGCCTGGGGTGTTGCGCCTTGAGTCTGCGTTGTCAGACTGTTGGAACGGTCGTATCGGCAGGCGCCAGACGAAGCCTTACCTGCAGGGCCGAGCGTTCAAGCCTCTAGGAGGAGGGACCGGCCCGGAGGTGCGGCTCAGTCGAGCCAGGTGAATTGCGTGGTGGTACCGGTGGCGCTGGTGCCGTAACGTGACGTCACGGTGACGTAGGCCGTGACACCCGAGTCAAGACCGGGAGGGGAAACTGCGACGATAGAGGTATCGCTCTTCACTTTGTACTTCGCCGCAAGGCCGCCAAAGCTGACCGCCGTGGCACCGGTGAAGTTAACGCCGGTGATGGTGACGGAGGTACCGCCGTCGACCGTGCCCTGGTTTGGGCGGAGGCCGGCGACCCGAGGTGTGAGCACGAATGTGAAGCGGTCACTTGAGTTGGTGAAGCTCTTCCCTCGGGGACTGGTCACGGTCACGTTTACGGTTCCGGAGCGCACGGCCGGGGCGACCGCCGTGATGGTGGTGTCGCCGTTTACGGTGAATCGGCGAGCGGCCTTGGAGCCGAAGTAGACGGCGGTGGCGCCGCTGAAAGCCGTGCCGGTGATGGTGATGGTCGAACCCTGCGGGGCCGAGCTCGGAGAAAGACCGGCCACCCGGGGCGCCGGAACGAAACCCTTGGCCAGAGCGAGGTAGGCTTGGTTCGCCTGGTTATAGAGGTGGTTGTGATGGACGTCATACACCGATAAGGTTGGGTTGTACTTCGCCGTGGTTGTGAGCGTCCGGTAGGTGACCAGAGTCGCCGTGAGATCCCACGTGGTGGAGATCCAGGCCGAGTACGTGTGACCAGGACCGCCCTTACCGGTTGAGCAGGTCGTCCACAGGTATACCTCTCCGACCGGGTAGCCTGTGCGTTGGGCGAAGCCCAGGGCGTAGACATGCTCCTGAATGCCGCCACACCAATGGCCCAGCACGGCGAAGCCCGTCGCCTGAGACACGGTGAGCGGGGTCGCCGAGGCGAATGCGCCACTCGGGGCCAGGCCCGTCCACAGCAGCCCAATCGCTGCCGCCAGGGACGTCCACGCGAGTCCACGATGAATCTTCATCTCTTGCATCAATTATGCCTGACAGTGCGCCAAGATGGACGCGGAATATTCGAATGTTCGAGCGACCCTTGAGCACCTCCTCTTGTGTTTGCTGTTCTTCCTCTACCGGCGGTCCGTTTCCAGCCGGCTATGGGAAGTGATACGGTGAGCCGGCGCCTCACTTGTTGTAGATGCTTTTGGCCTAGATCGTCTTCGTCAACCGGCCGTGATGTCGACCTGCCAGCCGATACCGAACTTATCGATGAGTGCGCCGAAGATGTCACCCCAGAACATCTTCTCCAGCGGAACCTTGACGGTCCCACCGTTACTCAGCTCGTCAAAGATCTTGCGCAAACCTGCCTCGTCGGATCCGACCACCGTCAGCTCGATCCGGGTCTGGGGCTCTTTGGTCGCGTCACTCCGGTCGCTCGCACGCAGTATGAATTCTCCCGTGTCGAGTGCCGCATTGATGAGGAGCTGCTTCTCGCTGTCGGGCGCCGATGGATCGACGTCTCCGCGACGAGTGGTCGACAGGTCGCCGCCGAAGATGCCCTGGTAGAAGGTCATGGCTTCTTCGGCATTGCCCGGGAAAAAGAGGTAGGCCTCGATCTTCATGCTTTGTCTCCTGTTGGTTTATTCGTCCGTATCGAGACGACACTGGATAGTACCATGAGCGGTACTGCTCCGTGTAGTACCAAATCCGAACCTGGGAGAGGAGCTTCGAGTTGGGACGCACCTGATCTGACGGAGGGCGCCGGGGCTGCCGTACGGTGGGGCCTGCGAGACGACGAGCGCGTGCGGGGAGAGTCATCAAATGTCCACGCCGGCCAAAGTGCAGCCGGCCACCTGCCGCATGCCGGTTGCGCACCTGACGGCGACTATCAGCCACATGTTGGTCGACGAATTGGGACCTCGCTGTGTGTCCCGGACGTGTACCACCAGCATCCGTTCGCGGACGCCTGCGAAGCAGCTGTCGCCCCGTGGGGCCAGCTTGGGAGACCGTAGGCGATGAACCGAAAATCTGCTCAACGCGGGGCAGTCAGCCCGCCTCCGATGGTGCGCACAGGCGGGCAACGCCGACGCATCCCTCGGCCGCAGATAGGCACGGCCGACCTGCTGCATGAGGGGCCGCCCAGGTGATCGAATTGCGGGTTCAGGTTTGGGAGAAGGCGCAGATGTCCCGGCCACCGTCGCGTGCCCAGCGGCGGTTGGTGGCTCACGCCCCTTCGATGGTCACCGCACCGTGCTCATCCAGCTTCCACCCAGGGTTGTGGGCCACCTCCCACACGTATCCATCCGGGTCGGCGAACGCGCCGATGACTCCGCCCCAGTCCGCGGGTCCGGCCGGGCGCTTGATCGTGCCCCCTGCGCGTAGGGCTTCCTCCAGCACCGTAGCGACCTCTTCAGGTGACCGAACGTTGTGCGCCAGCTCGATTCCCGGAGCTCCGTGACCGCCGAGCCTGGTCCAAAGCCCAAACACCATTCCCCCGGCCTGAAAGAAGCAGACCTCATCGTCCGGTTGGCGGGCACCGGTCCAGCCCAGAGCTTCGTAGAATGACCGGGCCCTTGGCAGGTCAGAGACGCCGAGCGTCACCACGCTTATTCGCTGTTCCATCGCTACAGCACCTCACCGGCGAGCGTCAGCGCCGATCACAGGTCGCTCATGAAGGAGGCAATGCCACGGCCGACGAAATAGTCAGCGCCACCACGATTATCCATGCATCACGGGAGGCTGTCTTCGCCGTTCTTGCCGACCCAACCAGGCACGCGGCCATCGATGGAACCGGCTGGGTCAGCGAACCCCTCGACACCGAGCCGCTGACGGGTGTCGGGCAGATCTTCCGCATGGCAATGTATCACCCGAACCATCCGCAGGGGCACTATCAGATGGCCAACCAGGTCCAGATTTTCGACCCGCCGAGCGTCATCTCCTGGAAGCCTGGTTACTACACTGATTCCGGCAGCCTGGACTTCGGCGGCTGGGTCTGGCGCTATGACCTGCGGGAGACAGAATCCTGTGCGACCGAGGTCGCCCTCTCCTATGACTGGTCCGCTGTTTCGGACGTTGTGCGGCAGCGCATCGGCTTCCCTCCGTTCGCGGCGGACTACCTGAGCAACTCCCTCGGCCACCTGTCCGAGCTCGTCAGATCTAACGGCTAGCCGTCAATCAATGCCCGTACCAGGCGTCGCCTTAGCCCGCCCGCTGCTTTGAGCGCGAACTCTCATCGCGTGTCCATACGATCAGCAGCCAGGCTCCTGTGATCATGAAGGCGATGTACACCACCAGGCCGACAGCCGCGATATAGATCCCAACTCCCTGACCGGCGAGCAACAGCCCCGAGCCGCTCATCTCGGCGAGACAGCAGACTGTTCCGAAAACGACGCGCCCGACTCTTATCGCCGCCCGGTCTCCGTCCGAACGTATCGCCTGCACATATCCCGAGATGTAGACCACGGCGGCGATTGTGGAGACCACGAGCCACTCGGCGCCGATAACCTGGTGACTCTGACCGCCCATCAAGGCGAGACCGCAGAGGACGAATGCGGCCGCGAACCCGGTGAGCGTGCCGATCGCCCGATAGCGATGCGCGGCGTCCTGCGCAATGGCGTCGGCATTCAGGGTCATGGCCACGAAAACCAAGCCCGTCAGCGCCGCAGACCCGCCTCCCACCATCACGAAGAAATCGCGCCATGCTGCCGGCTCAAACGTCATTGCCTCATCATAGGGACACATTGGGGGGGTTGACTTTTACCGTCAGGTTATATAACCTATAAGTAATGGACAACGACGACATCCTAAATCGAACCTTCGGCGCGCTCGCCGATCCCACCCGCCGAACAATCCTCGAGCGCTTGGCGTCCGGGGAGGCCGGCGTGGTGGAGCTGGCGAATGCCTCGGCTCTGACTCAGCCTGCGATCACGAAGCACCTGAAGGTGCTGGAGCAGGCGGGTCTGATCGTCCGCAGCCGTGATGGCCAGCGGCGGCCGGCACAGCTCCGGCTCGACGGCCTGTCGCCAGTGGATGATTGGCTTCGCCGGGCCCACGGCGAATGGTCCGATCGCCTCGACCGCCTTGAGAATCACCTTGCCGCACAGTCGGAAGAAACCACGAATCAACAGGAGAACGAGGATGAATGAAACCCCTACGCGTCTCGACGTCAGGTCGGCGGTTCCGACGAAGCAGCTCGTGATGGAGCGGACCTTGAAGGCTTCACCCGAGCGCGTGTTCGATGCCTTTACCGATCCCGATCAGCTCACACAGTGGTGGTGGCCCAACGGCTTTAGCTGTCCAGCGGCCGAGGTAGACCTTCGCGTCGGGGGGAACTACCGGATCGCGATGAAATGGCCCGGCTCAATCCCCGCTGAGCAGCAGTTCTCTCATTACCTGGGCGGCGAGTACTACGAGATCGACCGGCCGCACCGCCTCGTCATGAGCGGCCGCGCGATCAACGACGAGCAGGGCGAGATTTTCGCCACCCTGATTGAGGTGACTCTCGAAGCACGCGAAGGAGGCACGCATCTGACCATGCGCCAGTCCTTCTTCGAACCCATGCCGCCCCCGGACGCGCTTGCCGGTGCCGAGCAAGGGTGGTCCGAGCAGCTCGATAAGCTCGAGCGACTTCTTGCCCGCTGATGGAGGAGAGAAACGTGGAGACGCATACGCTTGAAACCGCTGACGCCGCTATAGTCTTCGACGTCCAGGGCCCGCTCCCGACCACGGATGGACGGCCACCGCTCTTCATGCTGGGCCAGCCGATGGACGCGCGGGGGTTCCGCACGCTGCAGTCGTACTTCCCCGACCGCACGGTCATCACCTATGATCCGCGCGGCCTGGGACGGAGCACGCGCAGCGATGGTCAGGTGGCCCACGTGCCCACCACCCAGGCGAACGACGTGCATGCCGTTATCCAGGCGCTGGGCGCCGGTCCCGTCGAGATGTTTGCCAGCAGTGGAGGAGCCGTGACCGCGCTCGCCCTCGTGGCCGCGTATCCCGACGACGTCACCGTGCTCGTGGCACACGAGCCTCCCCTGGCGACCATCCTCCCCGATGCCGAGGCGGCCGAGCGGGCCAATGCTCGATTTCGCGACGCCTACCAGTCGAAGGGAGAAGGCGCCGGGATGGCTTCATTCATCGCCATGACGTCGTGGAAGGGAGAGTTTACGGAGGAGTACTTCGCGCAACCTTTGCCGGATCCGGCCCAGTTCGGATTGCCGCCTGAGGACGACGGCAGACGCGACAATCCACTGCTCTCCGACCAGTCCGTACCCGTCGTCATGTTCCGCCCCGATTTCGCGGCCCTGAAGGCGGGGCCGACCCACATCGTGATAGCCGTGGGTGAAGAGTCGGCCGAGACCTTCACCGGGCGCACGTCCGCAGCCGCGGCCGAACGTTTGGGTCAGGAGGCGATCGTTTTCCCCAGCCATCATGGGGGCTTCATGGGCGGCGATTCTCCCTACGCCGGCAAGCCGGAAGCATTCGCCGGCAAGCTGCGCGAGGTTCTCGATGCCGCCCAATAACGATCCCCCGAACGACGGGCCGGCATCCGAGCAGATCGACGCCATTATCAAGTCCCATGCTGACTGGCGGAGCACCACGCTGTCACAGCTGCGTGAGTCGATCAAGCAGGCGGATCCGGCCGCAGTCGAAGAAGTGAAGTGGAGAAAACCCAGCAGACCAATGGGAGTGCCCGTATGGTCGCATGACGGAATCGTCTGCATTGGTGAGGCACTCAAACGCGCGGTGAGACTGACGTTTCCCAAAGGCGCCCTCGTCAAGGATCCGAAGGGGCTCTTCAATACGCGGCTGGATAGCAAAACCGTCCGGGCTATCGACGTCCACGAAGGCGAGAGCGTTGATGAGGCTGCCCTGAGCGAATTGATTCGCGAAGCCGTGGCACTGAATCGGAAACGCGACTGAATACGGACTGTCACCAGGAGGATACGCATGGGTCAGCGAGTTATCGCGGGAATGACGATGTCACTGGACGGCTACGTCACTGGGCCGGACGATCATCCCGGTCAAGGATTGGGACGAGGCGGCGAGCGGCTGCACTACTGGGTCTTTGGAGGTCCGTGGACCTATGCCGATAGCCGGCGAAGAAGGCCTGCCCCCGTCGACCAAGAGTATATCGACCGGGGATTCGGCTCCGTGGGCGCCATCGTGGTCGGAAGGCACATGTATGAAGTCGCGGGCGGTTGGGGGGATGAGCCGGGATTCGGCGTACCCGTATTCGTGGTGACTCATCGAGCCGCCGATCGCATCGTGAAGGGCAACACGACCTTCGAGTTCGAGACGGGCGGCGCCGACGCCGCACTCCAGCGCGGACGTGCCGCCGCGGCGGAGAAGAACGTCATGATCATGGGTGGGCGGCAGCTGCTGGGCGAGTACTTCAACGCGGGGGTGGTCGACGAGTTCGTTCTGACGATCGCTCCCATACTGCTCGGCTCGGGCAAGCGACTCTTTGAGGGCGTGACTCGAACGGATCTCGAGTTCGAGCGGGCTGGGGTTATCGAGTCCCCGTTCGCAACTCACATCCGCTACCTCGTGCGCGTCTGAGACCAGTACGAGAAGACGGGTTTCCCGTGTCTAACAGCATGATTACGCGAACTTGAAGGGCGCCGTAATGCTGCATGATGTCAAGGGCCTGGCGCAGCTGCGCCCCGTCGATGTGCGGCAGCTCATAGGCGCCCCAGGAGAGATCCGGGAGCACAAGCGACTGTGCATCCCGTCCGAGCCGGGTCGCGATGAGGTAGTCGATCTCGGCGAGCACGAAGGGTGAGACGATTCGCGGCTGTGAATTCGCCAGTAGGACGGACACCTCAGCGTGAATGGCGGTCGCCGCGACCGTAATTGGCCAAGAGGCCGCCGGTATCGAGCAGGATCACCCTTCGCCGAAGCCATGAAGAAGCTCGTCGGCGCGCTCGGCAAAGTATGAGTCGCCGCTGTCGAAGATGCCCGAACGGGGTTTGAGAGCGTCGGAGGCGACAATCGCCATCTCGATGCCCCAGCGCCCGATTTCGGCCTCGCTCCGTCCAGATTCAGAAGCCGCATGCTCGAGGCGGCGCTTTAGGCCTTCGGGAACGTACAACGTCGTTTTAACCAAGCCACATGCTACGCCCATACGTATCGGCGGCGGTCGTCTCGGCTTCGGCAGATGTGGCATCCGGCGTGGGCTGTGCAGCGCATGTGGCACCATGGCTTGGTTCATATCTGCAGGTCCCGGCACTTCGCCGGCCGCCGCCGATCTGACCGGCTGGACGCCGTCCGCCCGCGAGGAACCCCTCGGCATTGTGGCCAATCTGGTAGGCGCCACTGAGGAAACGAGCTATGACCAAGGCTGACGCCGACATTCGAACCCGCTTGATCCATACCGGCGGCGACCTGAATGAGACCGCGGCCGTGACTCCGCCAATCTTCCAGACCAGCACGTATCGGATGGAGTCACCCGAGAGCGGGGCAGACCTGGCCGCGAGCGTCGCGCCGGCCGAGTTCTACACACGCTACGGCTCACCCAACAACAAACAGGTCGAGGCCGTTATCGCCGACCTCGAAGGAGCCGAGGCGGCGTTGGCCCTCGCCTCGGGCGCTGCTGCCGTGGCGACGGCGATACTGTCCAACGTCAGGTCGGGTGACCATGTGGTCGCCCAAAAGACGCACTACACGGCGACGCTGTCTCTCCTTTCGGAGACCCTCCCTCGTTATGGCGTGGACGTGACCCAGGTCGACCAGGCCGACACGGAGGCGTTCGAGCGTGCCATCGGACCGAAGACCCGAATCGTGTACACCGAGACCCCGACGAATCCCACCCTGGAGCTTACGGACCTGGCGCGGACGGCGGCGCTCGCCCACGCCGCTGGAGCGCTGGCCATCACCGACAACACCTTCGCCACGCCGTATAACCAGAGGCCCGTCGAGCTGGGATACGATCTGGTCGTTCACAGCGCCACGAAATACCTCAACGGTCATGCCGACGTTACGGCAGGTCTCATTGCCGGATCTCCCGAATTGGTTGAGGGGGCATGGAAATATCTGCGCGTCAACGGCCCCGTGCTTCATCCCTTCGAGGCGTGGCTGCTGCGGCGTGGTTTGCAGAGCTTTGCCCTACGCATGGCTGTGCACAACGAGAACGGGTTGGAGATCGCACGCTTTCTTGAGCAGCATCCTGCCGTCGAACGCGTCCACTATCCCGGCTTGGCGACTCATTCGCAACACGAGCTGGCGAAGAAGCAGATGCTCGGTGGATTCGGGGGTATGCTTTCGTTTGAGGTGCGTGGGGGTTACGACGCCGCCCTTGAAGTACTCAGGCGTTTGCGGCTCTGCGTCTTGGCCGTCAGTCTCGGTGGTATGGAGACGCTGATCACCCACCCGGCATCCATGGTGCATGTCCACCAGTCCGATGCCGAGCGGGACTCGGCCGGCATCGCTCCGGGTTTGCTGCGGCTCTCGGTGGGTATCGAGGCCTCCGCCGATCTGATCGCCGACCTCGACCAGGCCTTGAGCTGACATCCGGAATAGCACCAACCAGCGCGGAGATACTTACCGGGGGTCAAACGCAGAGGCGCAGAGACGCTCAGGGACGCTGAGGAAATGTAGCCCGGCCCGTGCGGACCGTCGGTTGTGGTCGACGGGCGTCACGATCAGGAAGTGCAGCCCGGCCCGTGCGCACTCTCGGTTCTGGTCGATGGGCGTCACGATCACACGGTTGTTGCGTCGAGGACAGCGGGTGTTCCTGTGTGTGGCCCGCACCGCAGACGGACGTCGCGGGTTTGCGGATCCCCGACTGGTCGACGGCATGCCTCTAACCGGGGTTAGCCGCAGGGACGCAGA
>Ga0070739_10002304_pt1 | contig 26028 bp, 30 predicted proteins | sample Coa_R1_7_FD_66445 | JGI IMG/M metagenome (GOLD analysis project Ga0070739, IMG submission 66445) | Surface soil microbial communities from Centralia Pennsylvania, which are recovering from an underground coalmine fire - Coalmine... | ecosystem: Environmental > Terrestrial > Soil > Unclassified ...
CGATCCGGATCGAGCCGGCGATCGAGGTCGGCAACATCTTCAAGCTCGGGACCCGCTACTCCGAGCCGCTCGGCGCGACCTACCTGGACGAGAGCGGCGCCCAGCAGCTGATCTGGATGGGCTCGTACGGGTTCGGGCCGGCGCGTGCCGCCGCGGCCGCGGTCGAGCAGTACGCCGACGAGCAGGGCATCTCGTGGCCCCGGGCCGTCGCGCCCTTCGACGCCCACCTCGTGACGCTCGGAAAGCCGGGGACCGAGGAGCGGACGTTGAGCGACCGTTTGTACGACGAGCTCCAGGAGGCCGGGTTGCGGACCGTCTACGACGACCGCGATGCGGGGCCCGGGGAGAAGTTCGCCGACGCCGAGCTGCTCGGCTGTCCCGTCCGGGTCACGGTCGGTCGCAAGGCGCTGGCCGCCGGCGAGCTCGAGGTCCAGATCCGGCGTGGCCGGGAGGTCCGGGCGGTGGGGCTCGACGGGGCCGCGGAGGCGGTCGCCGCGTTGTGGCGCGAGACGGCCTGACCAAGCGGCGGCTGTTCGGCCTCGACCGCTCAGGTCCGCCCCCGGCGCCGACCCGTGCCGGCGAGCCGCTTCAGCCATGGACGATCCCGAACGCGATCGGCTACGTCCGACTCGCCCTCATCCCCGTCTTCCTCGCGGTGGCGCTGAGCAGCCGCGACGGCCGCAGCGCCGCAGCTGCCGTCCTGTTCGCGGTGATCGGCTGGGCGGACTATCTCGACGGCTTCGCCGCCCGCCTGACCGGCCAGTACAGCCGGCTCGGGGCGCTGCTCGACCCGGTGATCGACCGCCTGCTGGTGATCTCGGGGATGGCCGTCGCGTTCGACTTCTCGCTGCTGCCGCGGTGGGCGATCATCGTCGTGCTGGCACGCGAGGTGTGCATGCTCGGCCTCAGCCGCTACGCGTTGCGTCGCGGGATCGATCTGAAGATCAATTGGCCGGGTCGGCTCGGCGTGGCTCCGACGATGGGCGCGCCCTTCTTCGCGATGGCGGGCCTGCACGTCGTCGCGCTGGTGATGCTGTACGTGGGTATGGCGCTGACGCTGCTGGCGACGCTCCTCTACGTGCGCAGGGGCGCCGTCGAGCTAAAGCTTGCAAAGTCTCAAGCTCAGATTGACCCTGGCTCCGGCGCGCGTATATAGTGGGCGGCTCTCGGCCACCAACACTCTGCAGGATGGGGGTTACATGGACACGTTTCCGGATCTTGGCTCGCTGACGGACCAGGAGCTCAAGGATCTGATCAAGGAGCTGACCAACGAGGAGATGGAGATCTCCTACAAGCGGCGGATCCTGCACGGCAAGATCGACATTCTGCGTGCGGAGCTCGTCAACCGGCTTCGCAAGAAGGACGAGAGCGGCGAGCTGGTGATCTCGGGAGCCGACGTGCAGCAGCTCACGGACATCCTCGCTGGACGTGTGCCGCCCCCGGCCGAAGGCGGCGAGGGCGCGGACAGCGCCGAGTAGGAAGCCGGTGGCACAGCACTGTCCCGAGTGCGGCTTCGCCAACGACGACGGCGCCAACTACTGCCAGCGGTGCGGCGCGTTCCTGGCGCGCTCGGACTCCTCGACGGGCGCGACCACGGCCACCTTCCGGGTGGGCGAGACCGGGGAGTTCGAGGAGGTGTCGCTGCAGGAGGTCACGGCGCGCGGCGCCTCGCTCGTGATCCGCGCGGGCGGGGGACGGGCCGGTGAGGCATTTCCCCTCCAGGGAGACCGGATGAGCGTCGGGCGGCGCCCGGACAGCGACGTGTTCCTCGACGACGTGACCGTCTCGCGGGATCACGCCGTGATCGTCCGCCGCGGTAGCGATTACTACCTGGATGACTGCGGGTCGCTGAACGGCACCTACGTCAACCGCAAGCGGATCGAATCCCACCGCCTCGCCGACGGCGACGAGCTCCAGATCGGCAAGTACAAGCTCGCGTTCCTGACCGGATGACCAGCATGGCCGAAAACGGAGACCTGCCGGTGGAGATCACCGAGGCGACGGGCCGGGCCGGGACGCGCCCGCCTCAGCACAAGGCGGTGACGATCGGCGCCGTCTGCAAGGCGCTCGAGCAGGAGTTCCCGGACATCTCGATCTCCAAGATCCGCTACCTCGAGGATCAGAAGCTGCTCGCTCCACGCCGCACCCAGGGCGGCTATCGCCTCTACACGCAGGCGGACGTCCAGCGGCTACGGACGATCCTGCGCCTTCAGCGTGACGAGTTCCTGCCGCTGCGCGTGATCCGCCAGGAGCTGGCCGGCGGGCGCTCGGAGCGCGACGTGTCAGCCGGCGACAGCGCTTCCCGGCCACTGCGCCGGACCGCGGTGAGCGTGCGCGACCCGGGCGCCCTGTACTCACTGGAGGACGTGCTGGAGGAAACGAATGCTGACCCGAAGCTCGTCTCCGAGCTCGTCGAGTTCGGGGTCATCAAGGGCGAGGTGCGCGGCGGCAACCGGTACTTCGACGAGACAGAGCGCGAGATCATCCGCGCGGTCTCGGAGCTGGCGCGCTACGGCGTCGGCGGGCGCAACCTTCGTGTGTTCCGGACCTCGGCGGACCGGGAGGCGCAGCTGCTTCAGAGCATCCTCGCCCCGGCGCTGCGCTCGCGCAATCCCGAGCGTCGCAAGGAGGCGATCGAGGCGCTCGAGAATCTGGCCTCGGTCACCACCCACCTCAAGCACCTGCTGCTGATCCGCGACCTGCGCAAGATCGCCACCTGACCACGCGGCACGGTGTGGCACGGCGCGGCGCGCCCACGCGCCACGGTGCGGCACGCCACGGGGGCGCGCCCACGCGCCACGGTGCCGCACGCCACGGGGGGCGCGCCCACGCGCCACGGCGCGGCACGGGCGGTTTCGTAAGACAATCCCCGCGTGTCGCCATCGCGATCGACCGAGAGCGTCAACCTGCGCGGATTCGTCCGCGACATCCCGGACTTCCCGCGGCCCGGGATCGTCTTCAAGGACATCACGCCGCTGCTGCTCGACCCACGGGCGCTCGATGTGGCGGTCGGACGGCTAGAGCGTTACGCCCGCGAGCTGGAGGTCGACTTCGTGGTTGCCGCCGAGGCGCGCGGATTCATCCTCGGCGGTGCGCTGGCTCATGCCCTGGGGGCGGGCTTCGTGCCCGCCCGCAAGCGGGGCAAGCTTCCGCACGAGACGGTCAGCTCCGAGTACGCGCTCGAGTACGGGATCGATGCGCTCGAGGTCCATGCCGACGCGCTGGCCGGTGGCGCACGCGTGCTGATCCACGACGACCTGCTGGCGACCGGGGGAACGGCCGCGGCGCTGGCCGACCTGGTCGGCCGCCTTGGCGGCGAGATCGCGGCATGCGCGTTCCTGGTTGAGCTGAGCTTCCTCGGCGGCCGCGAGCGGCTCGCCCCGCATCCCGTGCACTCGCTGATCGACTACGCCGACTGAGGACGTGTTCTGCCGATGCCGACGGTGAGTCGCAGCCGGGTGCTTCCCGCCCCGCTGGAGCGCGTGTGGGAGCTGATCGAGGACCCCCACCATCTGCCGCGCTGGTGGCCCCAGGTGCGCCGCGTGGAGGGGGTGGAGGAGGATCGCTTCACCGAGGTCATGTACACGCGCAAGGGAAAGCCCGTGCGGGTCGACTTCCGAATCATCGCCGCCGAGCCTCCGAGTCGCATCGCCTGGGAGCAGGACATTCCCGGAACCCCGTTCGAGCGCGTCCTGGCCGAGTCCGTGATCGAACTCGTGCTCGAGCCCGAGGGCGCAGCGACGCGCGTGACGATCGCCCAGCGCCAGCGCCTGCGCGGCTATTCCCGTACCGGCGGCTGGATGCTTCGCAGGGCGACTCGCGGAAAGCTGTCCGAAGCGCTCGACGGACTCGAGCAGATCGTCTGAAAAGACGGGCGCCGGCCGAGGTGGAGATCGCTGGCTAGGAGAGCTTGAGCGAACCTTCGAGCACGATCGTGCCCGGGCTCTTCGGCTTCGCGTGGGTCTCGATCGTGACCAGCATCTGCTTGTAATGCGAGGCGTTGGCGGGCAGCGCCCCCTCGGTCTCGAGGCGGCCGTTCGAGCCGACGCGCTGGTTGACGAAGCCGACGAGCTTGCTGTCGCTGGGCGAGTTGTACAGCCACACCGCGTAGGCGTTGCTCTTGGTGTTGGGCGGCACTCCCTGGGCGACGATCACGACGCCGAGCGTCGAGCCCTCGCTGATCACCTGCCCGATCCCCGCCGTGCGCTTGGCGCCGGTCGGCGAGACGAGGTTGACCTGGGTGATCAGCCGGGCCTTCGTGGTCGAGGTAGTCGACGTCGAGGCGGTCCCGGTCTGGGTCGTGCGCGGGGTCGAGGCCGTGCGCCTGCCGTGCTTTGAGCCGCTCCCGCCGGTGACGATCAAGATGATCACGATCGCAGCGACGGCCGCCGCGAGCGCACCGAGGAGGATCGCGCCCCCGCGGCGCGAGCTCGGCGGCCGAGGAGGCCTGGCCGGGGCTGCGGACTCCGCGCTGCGGCTGGCGGGCCCTGCGCTGCGGCTGGTGGGCCCTGCGCTGCGGCGGTCGCGCGCGGTCGCCCGAGCCTCGCGACCCACGTCGGCTGCTGCGGGCTCAGGCTGAGCGGCGGCGGCTGGGGCCGGCTCGGCGACGGGCTCGCCGACGTCCTCGCGGGACGGCGGGCGATCGTCGCGGCGGCTCGGGCCGACCGGGATCTCGGGCAGGGGGGAGGCCGCCAGCGGACCGACCTCCGAGGCGATCACCCGGGCCCACGCGCGCTCGGGCGGTGAGCCGGCGAGACGCTCGCGCACCTGCTCGGCGACGCGGGGAGGAAGCTGGCCGAGCAGGTAGTCGGTCAGGAGCGCACGCTGAAGGTCGGGGATCGAGTTGCCCGGCCCCAGCGAGTCGAACCCGTCGAGCGCGCGCTGGCGCACCGCAGCGCGGTCGATCGCCAGCATCGCGGCGATGTCGTCGTAACTCCGGCCCCGCTGCAGGACCAGCTGAAGGACCGCCCGCTGGTCGGCGGGGAGGCTGTCGAGCGAGGCCATGAGTCGGCAAGCGTAATGGAATGCGCAGGGCCGGTAGGGTCCCGCGCGCGTGAGCGCCCAGCCTCCAGACCGCCCCCCGAGCGGGTTCGACAACCTGCTCGGTCTCAAGTTCACCGAACTGACGCCCGAGCGCGCCGCGGGCCAGATGCCGGTCCGAGACGAGCTGAAGCAGCCATTCGGCCTCGTCCACGGCGGGGTGTTCGCCGCGATCGCGGAGAGCCTGGCGTCGGTGGCGACCGGCCTCGCGGTCGCCACCGACGGACGCGTCGCTCAAGGGCTCTCGAACCAGACGAGCTTCCTGCGGCCGATCAAGGAGGGCACGATCCACGGGCTGGCCCGCCGCCGGCACGCCGGGCGCACGACATGGGTGTGGGAGGTTGAGATCACCGACGACGACGGGCGGCTGTGCGCGCTGACCCGGATGACGGTCGCCGTCCGAGATCCGCAGCCCGCCCCCTGAGCCGCGAGCTCTGCCTACGGAGCCGCCTGCCGCGGGGCGCTGTGCCCGAGCCACGCCTGCACGAACTGCGCAAGCAGCGGATCGGCCGGCGAGGCGGCGTGCAGCATCCGCGTCCAGGCAAGCGCCAGCACACCCGTGATCCCGGCCCTCCGCGCGAGCACGACCGCCTGTCCCGATGCCGCCAGCGCGGGCGTGAAGGGACCCGCCATCGACATCGCGAGACGCACCACGCCAGGCGGCGGATTCACCGACCCGTAGACGATCACGACGTTGCCCGCGGCGAGCGCGGTGAGGATCTGGTCGTCGCTGAGCGCCTGCCCGTCCGCTCGCACCGCCACCGGCACGTGGGGCCCGCTCGTCGGCGGGTTCGAGTCGTACTTGGGTCGCCTCGATCCCGGGGCGAGCAGCTCGTTGCCCTGGTCGACGAAATGCAGGCCGACCTCGGTCGTGCCCGACACGGCCGCCGGGTCGTGACCGGTGAAGTAGCCCGACAGCAGCGAGACGAGCACGACCGCCAGGCCGAGCGAGCACAGCGCGACGGCCAGCCACTCGAGCCAGACGAGCCCACGTCGGGAGCGGCCTGCGCCACGGGGGGCCTTTGCGAGCACGTCAGGTGACGGCGCGGATCCGGCGGCGCCTGGTGGCCGGATCGGGCGGGGGCGGCGTACCGGCACCGCCGGCCGCGGCGGCGAGCTCGTCGATCGTGGAGCGCAGCTCGTCGGCCAGCGTCTCCAGGTCGGCGAGGGCGTCGTAGTCGCCGCTGAGACCGAAGTTGATCGTTCCGTTGTAGCTCATGATCGCGATCCCGAGCGCGGTGTTCTCGGCCAGCGGCACCATCGGGTAGATCGCCTCGAGCTCGCGACCCTGCACGTAGAGCGGCATCTGCGGCCCCGGCACGTTGGTGACGACGAGGTTGAAGAGCCGCTGGCGCGCCTGGAGCCTCACCGCCTGGGCCATGATCGTCGGCGGCGCGAAGCCCGACAGCCCGGTCAGGACCTGCGCTCCGACGGCCTGGCCCGATTCCTTGATCTCGGCCATCGCGGATGAGATCAGGTTCAGCCGCCGTACCGGATCGCTCACCCCGACCGGGAGCGGCGCCCACATCGCCGCGACGCGATTGCCGAGCGCCCCCCGTTCGGCGTCCGCGCGGACCGAGACCGGCACCATCGCCTTGAGCTCGACGTCGTCGGTCGGCTCGTGGTGGAGGCGCATGTAGCGCCCGAGCGCGCCCGCGACGACGGTCAGGACGACGTCGTTGACCGTGCCGCCGAGGGCGTTCTTGATCCCTTTGAAGGTCGCCAGATCCGCGTGCACCCAGGTGAAACGCCGATGCGGGCCGATCCGGACGTTGAACGGGCTGCGCGGTGCGGGCTGCAATCCGGCCCAGGTCATCGCGCCGAGGCCGACCGCGGCTTGCCCGAGCTTCTCGGCCACCTGTCGCGGCCCGCGGAGGGCGCTGCGCACGCCCCTCACGATCTCGGCCGGCACCGTTGCGCGCTCGATCAGGGCGTCCGCGAGCAGCTGCGAGGAGCTCGGCAGCGGACGCGGAACCCACTCCGAGGCGGGAGGCGCGACCGGTGCGGGATCGGGCGCGGTGTCGAACATGATGCTCGCGATGTCGACGCCCGAGACTCCGTCGACGAGCGCATGGTGGGTCTTGGACAGCAGCGCAAATCGGTTCTCCGCGAGGCCCTCGACCAGCCACAGCTCCCACAGCGGCCGCGAGCGGTCGAGTGCCTGGGAGAAGACGCGGCCAGCCAAGCGCTTGAGCTGAGCCTCGCCGCCGGGGCGGGGCAGCGCCGTATGCCTGACGTGGTAGGTGATCTGGAAGTGCGGATCGTCCACCCACACCGGGCGGCCCTGGGCGAGGGGCACGAAGGCGAGCCGCTGCCGGTAGCGCGGAACCAGGTGAAGTCGCGCGCCGATCTCATCGACGAAGTCGAGGTAGGCGGGCGCCTCCCCCTCGAACACCGCGCAGGCACCCACGTGCATGTGGGCCGATTCGCCCTCCAGGTGCAGAAACGAGCTGTCGAGCCCGCTCAGGCGGTTCCGGTTCGCCACGCGCCAATTCTTGCAGGCCTGGATTCCTGCAGCCGGCGTTGTCTCGTAACGCTCCCGGGCCGTGTGTGACCCGGCTCACATCCAGGGTCGAGTTCGGGCCTCCAAACTACGCCCCTGTCGTAAACGACCTGCCGAGTCGCCCCTGCCCGGTGCGGGGGTGAGCGGGGGACCCACTGCCAGGGTGGGCCTGCCCAGCCCGGCCGGGGCGAATCGATTGCTCGGCACTGCGCCGGCCGCAACCGTAGTGACGCGCGACGTTCGGTCAGCGCGCTCGCGAGCCCGTCAGCTAACCCCGTAGGCGCCGGTCGCGAAAAGCAAAGGAGGCCCTCAGCGATGAGGACCAAACGAAACCGGCGTGCCCCGCGGGCGCTTCAGCTCGCCGCGGGCGCATTGACACTTGCCGTGCCCACCACCGCCGTCGTCCTACAGGCGACCGCGGCCGCCGCCCAGGGAGCGACCCCGGGCCCGTCCCTTCGCGCGCACGTCGTGCGCCGCTCGGTCGCCTTCGGCAGCCGCGTCGTCGTGCGGGGCAGCGCTCCCGCATCGGACGCAGGCCGCGCCGTCCAGCTTCAGTTCGAGCGGGCCGGCTCCACGCAGTGGCATCCGGTCGCCCGGGGGACGATCGGCAGCCGCGGGCACTTTACGCTGCGCGCGAGCTTGAGGCATTCGGGCCTCGTGCGGGCGATCAGCCCGCCGCCGGCCGGAGCCGCCGATACGGCGGCCGGGGTGTCCACCAGCGCGAGCGCACCGGCGCCGAGCACGCCGCAGGCGATTGGCATCCGCGCCGGCTTCCAGGTCGCGGCGCGGAGCTATGCCGTGGCCGCCGGGCACAGCATCTCGGTGCGCGGCAAGCTCGATCCCCGGCAGCACGGTCGCGTCGTGCGCCTGATGACCCACAGCGCTCACGGCTGGGTGACGCTGGCACGGACCCGGACGGGCCGCGACGGAGCCTTCGCCCTGCGCTACACGATGCGCACGACCGGCACCCGCTGGCTGCGCGTCAGCTTCGCGGGTGACCGTGCCAACCGCGGCACGTGGGCGCACGCCGGCCGCGTGACCGGCCTCGTGTACCGGGTCGCCTCCTGGTACAACGACGGCGGCAACACGGCATGCGGGTTTCACGCCTACTACGGCGTCGCCAACCGCACGCTGCCGTGCGGGACGAAGGTCACATTCGAGTACGGCGGCCACACGGTGACCGCGACCGTCGACGACCGCGGCCCATATGTCGGCGGCCGCGACTACGACCTCAACCAGAACGTCGCGGGCGCGCTCGGGATGCACGGCGTGGCCGGCGTGCTCGCCTCGATCTAGAAGCCGGTTGCCGGAGCGGGCGCATCGCAATTGCGCCCGCTCCGTCCGGCGCTCGCGCTTGGATGCGCCCATGGACGTGCCGCGCTGCGTGGCCCATCTCGACATGGACGCGTTCTACGTGTCGGTCGAGCTGCGCCGCCGGCCGGAGCTGCGCGGGCTGCCGGTGATCGTCGCCGGGAGCGGGCCGCGCGCGGTCGTCACGACCGCGTCCTACGAGGCCCGCCGCTACGGCGTCGGGTCGGCGATCCCGGCCTCGAGGGCGCGGCGGCTGTGTCCCGACGGCGTGTTCCTGACGCCGGACTTCAGCGTCTACCGGACGGCCTCCCGGGAGGTGATGTCGATCGTGCGCCGCCACGTCGAGCAGGTGGAGGTGGTCGGGCTCGACGAGGCGTACCTCGAGCTGACCGGGGTCGCAGATCCCGAGGCCGCGATGCGCATGATGGTGGCGCAGATCGGCTCTTGCACCGGCCTCACCGCCTCGGTGGGGATCGGCCCGAACAAGCTCGTCGCCAAGGTCGCCTCAGACGCGGAGAAGCCGCGCGGGTTCGTGGTGTTGACGCGCGAGGAAGCCTGCGGGCGGTTCGCCGCGAGCTCTCCGGGGTTGATCCCCGGCATCGGGCCGCGGACGGTCGAGCGCCTCGCCGCGCTGCGAATCACGACACTCGCGGCGCTGGCCCGGGCCGACGAGGCGGCGCTCGGCGGCGTGTTCGGCGCTCGGGGAGCGGCCAACCTGCGGCGCCTGGCGCGCTTCGAGCACGACGGGGCGGTCACCCAGGAGCGCAAGGTGATCTCGGAGTCGCGCGAGACGACGTTCGATCAGGACATCGCCTCGGCGGACGAGCTCGAGCGGGTGCTGCGCCGGCTGGTCGGTGAGCTGTGTGCGACGCTCGAGCGACAGGACCGGCGTGGGCGCACGATCGGTATCAAGGTGCGACTCGACGACTTCTCCACGCATACCCGCGCCCGCACACTGAGCGTCGCGGTCGGACGGGCCGATCAGGTGGGGCCAGTCGCCATCGAGCTGCTGAGGCGCTTCGGGGTGCCGCGTCCGGTCCGGCTGCTCGGGGTGCGGGTCGCTGGGCTCGAGGAGCCGGATCGCGAGGCGCAGGGCCAGCTCGCGCTGGCCGTCTGACGCCGCGTTCAGTAGAGCGCGGCGGCGAGACGGCGGCGCGACTCGCGGGCGAGCGGATCGTCAGGCCCCAGCTCGTCGAGGATGCCGACCACGACCCGGCGGAGGTCGTCCTTGGCGCCATCGGCATGGGGGAGGGCGCCGAGCAGCAGGTCGAGCGCCCGGGTGTGGTCCTCGGCGTCGAGGGCGGCGAAGGCGTCGCTCAGGTCAGGTGCGTTCGTCGACCCGGCGGCGGTCCGGCGCTCCAGTTCGATCCTCGCCCGTATGCCGTCCGCCGCGAAGCTTCCCGGGACGGGGGCGAGGATGTTCAGGGCGGCGTCATGCTCGCCGCGGGCGAGCATGAGTCGGGCGAGCGGGACGGCGGCGTCGGCCCGGGCCGGCTCGAGCTCTAGGGCCCGCCGCAGCGAGGCCTCGTCGCCGGCCCCGACCAGGGCGTCGGCCTCGGAGGGAAGAAGCGCGTCGAGGAAGCGCTCGACGGCCGCCGGCGGCTGGGCGCCGACGAACTCCGAGGCGATCTTGCCGTCCTTGAACGCCTTGACGGCCGGTATGCCCTGGATCCCGAAGGCGCGCGAGAGCCCTGGGTTGGCATCCACATCGACCTTGGCCAGCTCGACCTTTCCGTGGCGCTCGGCGACCGCCCGCTCGAGCACCGGGCCGAGCTGGCGGCAGGGACCGCACCACTGCGCCCAGAAGTCGACGACGACCGGGAGTTGATGGGAGCGGTCGACGACGCCGGTCTGGAAAGTGGCCTCGCTGACGTCCATGGTTTGATGGTAGTGCGAGGTGCCAGAACCGTTCACGATCGATTCCGACGGGGTGATCCTGTCCGGCGAGGTCGCCGGGCAGGGGCCGCCCGTCGTGCTGCTCCACGGGCTCACCGCGACCCGCCGCTACGTCGTGATGGGCTCACGCGCGCTGGAGCGCTCGGGGCACCGGGTGATCGCCTACGACGCGCGCGGTCACGGCCGCTCGTCGCCGGCTGGCGATCCGGGCGCGTACGGCTACTCGCACCTGGTCGGCGACCTCGGGGCGGTCCTCGACGCGCTGGAGGTGGAGAGGGCCGTGCTGGCCGGCGCATCGATGGGCGCCCACACGCTGCTCGCCTACGCGCTGCGCTCGCCCGAGCGGGTGGGGGGCCTGGTTGTCATAACCCCGGCCTACGAGCCTGTCGAGCTCGACGATCCCGCCCGCCTCGCGCGCTGGGATCGGCTCGCCGCCGGTCTGCGGAGCGGGGGGATCGAGGGTTTCGTGGCCGCCTACGGAGAGCCCGCGGGCGATCCGCGCTTCCGGGACACGGTGCTGAAGGTGATCCGCCAGCGTCTTGCACAGCACGACGATCTGGGCGCGCTGGCCGACGCGCTCGAGGTCGTGCCACGCTCGCGTCCGTTCGCCGACGTGGAGTCGCTGCGGGCGATCGCCGCGCCGACGGTGGTGGTCGCGAGCGGCGACGGCGCCGATCCCGGCCATCCGCAGGCGGTGGGGGAGGCTTACGCTGCGGCGATCCCGGGTGCGCGGCTCGTCACCGACCCGGCTGGCTCATCGCCGGTGGCCTGGCAGGGGAGCCGGCTCTCGCGGCTGATCGCGGAGATCGCGCGCGAGGCGGCGCTCAGCGCAGAGTGACGGTCTGGGGCCGCGCGTCGCCCGAGGCGATGTAGCGGTTGCCGTTGAAGTGGACGCGCACGCCGAGCCGGACGATGCGTCCGCGCGGACCGCGCCCCGGAAGGCGCCGGAAGGTGCTGAGCGACGCGAACGTGCAGTCGGGCTGCACCGGGACGACCACCGAGCGGACGCTGCGGCGCCCGAGGCGGAACGTGACCCGCGCGCTCCCGACGCACCCGAGCGCAGCCGGCGTCGAGGCGGGGCGGCGGATCTTCCCGCGCACGGTGAAAGTGGCGGGCACGCGCCGAGCGGACCGGGGCGTCACCGAGACCCGCAGACCTGGACGCGGCCGCCTGGTTGGGAGCGTCTCGAAGAAGTTGTCGAGGCCCGCCTGCGAGTCGGCGCTGCCGTGGGCGGCGAGCAGCCGGTAGTGAAAGACGGTGCCCGGCTCGAGCCCGCTGATCGTCGCCTGAACGGTGACCGGCGAGGAGCCGGCCGCGATCGTCTGGGGCGCGGTCTGCAAGCCATAGCTGGAGCTGAGGCCGTACTGGAACGTCCAGGTGGTGGCCTCGTTCTGGGGGTAGATGACGCCTGTGATCGTCACCGAGTTGCGGCCGACCGACGAGGGTGCGCCAGTCTGCGCCCCGGGCGGCGGGTTGCCTGCGGTGAGGAACGTGTGGACGGTGCCCGAGCCCGTTCCCGCGCTGTTGGTCGCGACCAGCTGGTAGTAGTAGTGCGTGCCGGGGGTAAGGCCCGTCAGCTTCGCCTTGACGTTGACGGTCTTCGTGCCCGAGCCGGCCGAGGCCGGCTTCGTGCGGTTGCCGAGCGCGGTCGTCGTGCCCCAGTCGAAGTAGTACGTGGTCTTGGCGCCGTTCGGGTTGACCGTGCCGGTGGGCGAGGCCGAGGTCGTGGTCACCGATGCCGCCGTGCCGGTCTTCACGGTTGGTGAGGTGGCGGCGTTCGCGACGCCGCTGCTGGTGCCGAGCACCGCGAACAGGACGATCGACAGCCTCCCCACCCGTCTCATCAACGCCGAATGTACACCGTCGCACGAACCGCCAGTCCGCTCGCTCCCGCCGGGCTCGAGGAGCCGATCCGTCGCAGCCCGCCGTCAGCCCGCAGCGCGGCCGTCCACTGGCGGGACGCCCGGCGGATCAGATGCATGTAGAGCGGCGCGTTCGGGAGGTTGAGCGGGGTGACGAGCACGACGCGCTGCCCGGGCCGCAGAGCGTCGAGCATCGGCTCGAGCACCCCGGCTGCGGTCGAGCGGCGAAGCCTCGCGAGCGCCCCGCGCCAGTCCATCACGCCGGGATCGGCGACCGCGCCGAGCGGGGTCGCGTAGCGGAGTCCCGCGGGCATGTAGTACGCGAGCGTCGGCACCTGTTCGGGCTGGGTCGAGAGGACGAGCGTCCCCGGCCGCAGTTGCGCTCGAACTTCGGCGACCGCCTCGGCGACGTCGCTCTTCGACCACGCCCGTGTCGGGACCGGGTCGAGGATCCAGAACAGCGCGACGAGCGCGAGCGCGGCCAGCCCGAGCCGCCCGGCGCGGGACAGGCCGAGCCCGAACAGCAGCAGCGCCGGGCCGACGACGACGGCCAGGTAGCGCGGCGCCCACGCCGAGTTGGTCTTCGAGTAGATGAACGCGATCACCATCGTGCCGAGTGAGAGCACGAGCATGCACTTGGCGATCGACTCGAGGCGCCGATCGCTCGCGCCCGGCGACCGGCGCAGCGCGAACAGCCCGCTCCCGCCTGCGAGCAGCAGTGCGACCGCGGCGCCGCGGCCGCCGACCAGGAAGTAGGCACCCTGGCTGAGCGCCCACACCACCGGTGGCATGTCCCAGGGCGCGCCCGTGTGGCCCGCCTGGTAGGCGACCGTCGGAAGCCACGGCAGGTAGAGCAGGAAGGCGAGCCCGAAGCCGATCGCGCCGTCGAGCAGCAGCGCACGGCGCTCGCCGCGCGGCGCCACGTTCGCGCAGACGGCCAGGGCCACAGCCGCGGCGAGGGCGAGAAACAGAGCCCAGTTGTGCGTGTAAAGCGTTCCCGCGAGCGAGATCGCGAACAGCGGCACGTACCGCCGCCGGCGGTTGACATAAGCCTCGGCGAACGATGCGGCGACGAGGAGCGACAGCAGCGCCATCAGCGAGTACATCCGCGTCTCGCGCGCGTAGGTGTTCAGGTACGGCGCGCCCGCGGCGAGGGCGGCGCAGAAGAGCCCGGCGCGACGGTCGTAGAGCTTCGCACCGGCCCAGAAGGCAGCGGGGATCGTGAGCGCCGCGAACAGCAGCGAGAGCGCATGGGTGGCGACCTCGGTCGTCCCGAACGCGCGCATCCACAAGTGCAGGAGCACGTAGTAGAGGGGCGGCGAGCCGTCCTCGCGGAGCAGGCCCGGGATCTGCCCGAGCGGGTGGCGCGCGATCCCGACCGAGATGCCCTCGTCGACCCAGTAGTGCATCGAGAAGCCCCTCAGGCGCAGATACAGCGAGACCGCGGTGAGGGCGGCGAGGGCGCCGCAGACGAGCAGCCCGCCGCGTGTTCGCGCCAGCTCTTCGTGCGCGGGCGTCGTGGCCGGAGGCGTGGCCTCGTGTGGGCGCGGCCGTCCAGCCGCGATCGTCTCGGTGATCATGCGCCTTGGATGCGAGGGGTCCGGGCAAGCCCTCCCGGCTCGTGCGGGAGCGCGAGGCGCCGACGATAGACCGCGAAATGCCCGCTAGACGCGGAATTGAAGGAGGGCTTAGGAATCCTCGCCGGCCGCTAACACAGGGGACCTCTGCGTTGCGCCCGTGATCCTCTCCCAACGCTCGATAATCGATCTGCGCACTCCACCCGACACAGAATGGCGACCCACTCGGACGGACCCGTAACGCTAGCCCGACACTGAACGGCGAGTCACCGCTCCGCTGCTGTCGATCAACACCTGCTGTTGAAGAGGGGGAGGGGCCTGGCCTGGCGATGCTCCTGCGAGCAGTTCCCGGGCGCGCCTCGGGGCCGCGGGCGGCCGCGGCCTCGTCGGCCGCTGGCCCGCCCCGCTGGCCCTCCTCGCCGCCCTGCGTCCTGTTCGCTTGGCGCGTCGAGCAGGCCGGGACCTCCGGAGGCCGACTACTTCCGGAGATCCCTGCCACGGTCACGAGGAGCCCGAGCGGTCCGTGCCAGCTCGACCCGTGACCCTCAGGTGTGCGTGATTGCGCTCCTGGGCGGGTTGAACGGGCCCGCTTTAAGTCGAGTGCTCAGGCCGGGAGCAACGACGCCGGCGCGCTCATCACCAGCGCCGGATTGCCTCGTTCGCCCTCGGCCAAACGCCGGCCGTATTCGGCGACCAGCTGGCGCGCAAGCTCCTCCGGCCGCGCATCGGGGCCGAACACCTCCCGGTAGCGCGCCCACTCGCGTTGAGCGGTTCGATCGGTGAGCCCCCAGAACCGGGCGTATTCGGCTTGCGTGGGCCAGCCTCCATCGGCTGCCGCACCCTTCACCTGAGCGATCGCCAGGCACACGGGCAGCTGCACCGCGTCCGACGCGAGCTTGTAGGCCTTCAGCGTTCCCGCGCCCGACTGCCGCGCCCGCGCGTAAGCCACCTGCACGAGTGTCAGTTCGGACGATTTGCGACGAGCCATCGACCGGGAGTCTAGGCCACCACCCCGACATCATTCGGCGGCACCATCCACGATCCGTAACGCCGCGCTGAGGGCTTCTTCCTCGCGCAGCCGTTGACGTTCGATCGCGCCCATCCCTCGGGCTGCCTCTAGCTCGGCCAACGCTTTGGCCTGTAGCTCCTCCTGGCGGCGAGCGCGCAGCAGCCACGCCGCCTCTTTGGCTCTCAGCCAGCTGATCGCCTCCCGCACCACTTCGCTGCGGGACCTGCCGCCGTGCCGGTAGCGCACCAGCCGCTCGAGATCCTCGAGGGCCTCGCGCTTGAGCACCAGGTGAACGCGCACCAGGTCCCCGCTCACCCGGCCGCCCGCCTAAGCTTGACCAGTTCGGCCGGTAGACGAGGGGGGAGAGGGATCGGCTCCTCGACCACCCCGAAAACATGGTCCTTCAGCCACGTCATCAGGGACGCCCTGCTCGACCAGATCGCGCACCGCCTCTTTGCGTTTGGTCACTTCGGCCGCGCGGTGCGCTCGCTCTGCGACCTCACGCCGAGCCTGCCGACGAAGAGCGCCTGGATCGGCTCCCCACCAGCCTGGGCGACCTCGCTCAGGACAGGGGACCGAAGCCCTCAGCCGACGACCCGTCCAGCCCTCTGGCGGCGCCTGCCCGCCCTTCAGGTGATGCAGCGCCAAATAGGCCACCCCGTTCTCCGCCGCTCGCAGCGGAGCCACCTCAACACGGTTCGCGCCGGTCCTCGACGCCCACACGTCGCGCACGAGCTCCTCAGCGACCGCCGCCGCCTCCCGAGGCACCCCGCGCACCAGCAGGTGCGAATGCGGCCTCCTGCGGCCCCCTGAGCGCGTTCCCTGGCCCGTCGTCCACTCCATAAACGCCAGATACTCGGTCAGCGGCCAACGCCTCCTCAGCGCCCTGAGAACCTGCTCGGTGTCCCGCGACCACATGCGCGACACATCACGGTCAGGATCGACCGAGGTAAGCGTCACCGCCACCTCCGGATTGCCCATCCGCTCCGACGTTGAGCGGACCATCTCCAGCGCCACCAGCCCGTGGAACCGGGAGCAGTGCTCGCAGCGGATCTGGCCGCACGGAACCGGGACCAACAGCCCGCTCGCCAGCCGAAACGCCACCCCACGACGCGGGTTCGGGCACCTCGCCGACAGCCACCACGACGGATCGAGCACCTCCCCGTCCGGGCTGATCCACGCCTCCTCGAAACCCTCAGGGTCGCACTTATGCGCAGTAGAGACGAGAGGCCCGGCCGCGCTGCCCGTCATGGCGTCGCCGCCAGGTCGAGCGCGTCGACGAGGCTCAGCTGCCCGGGCAGCTGCTCCGGAGCCGTTACACCGTTACGACTCCGCGCCCGATAGCCGGACTGCCTGCACCGATTCGAGCAGAACCGGGCGTCACTTCGGAGGCCGGGAGGGAGCGGCTCACCGCAGCCCTCGCACCTCCGACCAACGCTCGATAATCGATCTTATGTAGACCGCGGCGTGAGACTCACGACCGGGATCACGCGATCGGTCTTCCGCTCATACTCGGCGAACGCGGGACGCCGCTCGGCTTGCATGCGGTAGAGCCGGTCGCGCTCCTCTCCGGTCACCTCGCTAGCCGTCGCGTTGATCGTCTCCGTTCCCACCTCGATCGTCACCTCCGGGTGCGCCTTGAGGTTGTGGTACCAGGCCGGATGTTGTGGCGAGCCGCCCTTGGTCGCGAAGACGACATAACGCCCGTCCTCCATCAGATAGGCCAGCGGATTGATCCGCTCGGCTCCCGACTTGGCACCGCGGTGGTGCAGGAGCAGCATCGGCATGCCCTCGAACGGCCCGCCGACCTCGCCCGAGTTGGCCCGGAACTCCTCGATGACCTGCTCGTTGTAGTTCGGCATCGCTTAGGGACTACCCGCTCAGCTACCCGAGCCGCTGCCCCAGTAGAACGGGCCGTCGGCCTGGACCACCTTGATCCGCCAGCCGAGCCCGTGGAGGCGGCGCTCAAGCTCAGCGGGCGTGTGCGCCACCTTGACGACATGATGCGCACCTCCGTCCGCCAGGCGCCGCCGGACGATCTCTGAGTTCTCGCCGTAGACGAGCTCTTCGGGTTCACGGTGCGCGTCGTCGGCGAAGAAGACACGCCCGTCGGGTGCAAGGCAGTCGGCGACCAGTGCCCAGAAGGCGTCGAACCGGCTCCGCGGCACGTGCGAGAGCCAGAAGCCGAACACGACCGCATCGAAACGCCGGGGTGGCCGCCAAGTGAACAGATCGGCCTGGATGAAGTCGACGGAATGCCCGGCGACGCGACGCGACGCGATCGCGATCATCTCCGCCGAAGCGTCGACGGCGGTCAGGTACCGGGCAGTTTTCACCAGCTGTTCGGTCCAGACGCCCGTTCCGCAGGCGAGCTCGAGCACGTCTCCCTGGGCTTTGAAAGCCGTGAGCGCGGCCAGAAGAGCTGCACCCTGGAACTCCTGCAGCGCGTACTTCTCGTATTCGGGCGCGATCTCCCTGTAGTAGGCGCGCTGCTCCTCGAGCAGCCGTTCGAGACCAACCGGAGGCTCCACGAGGGCGATTGCATCACAGCATGACCACTGCGGGACGCGCACTACACTCAGCGCGTGCCCAAGCAGCAGCGCGCCGTTCGCATCGAGCAGAAGAGCCAGCTTGCGGCGATGCAGCAGCTCGAGAGCCGCTCCGACGAGGAGCTCGAGGCCGAGACCCGGTTCCGGGCCGCCGCCCAGGCGATCCTCGGCGCTCGCGCGGCCGAGCGTTATGACGCCAAGGCGGCTCGCGCGCACTTCCAGAAGGCGATCGCCGCCGCCCGCCCGCAGGAGCGCCTGCAGCTGCGGCGGATGGCCGATGCGTCGCTGGCGCTCGCCGAGCGCCGCGCCGGCGACCTCAAGGCGGCGGCCGAGAAGCTGGGCGTCGAGGCCCCGAGCGGGCGCCAGCTGTTCGGGCTGAAGATGGTCGGGCTGCTGGTGCCGCCGTCGAGCGCCGGCGTGCTCGCCCGGGTCCGTGGAATCGTGCTGCTTCTGCTGCTGATCGCGGCCGTGCTCGCGCTCGGCTTCGGGATCGTGACCGGGATCTCCGATGCCGCCGGCGGGATGTCGCTCGACCTGCGGATCTTCTGGGGCATCGTGCTCGTGCTGGTCGCGCTCCTCGGCCTGTTCCTGTTCGGCCGGCGCAAGCAGAAGGCGGCGCAGGCCGAGCGGGCACGACAGCTCGCCGAGCGCTCGCGCTGAGCCGCCGAAGCGGTGTGCGGACGCTATTCACTGGCGATAGCCGATCCTGCGCAGGTCAGAGCGCGCTTCCCGATCGGTGAGTCGGTCGAGGTGCGACCGCGCTACAACGTCGCCCCGGGAGACGACGTGCTCGCGGTGACGACCGACAAGGAGGGCAACCCGCGAGGCGAGCTGCTGCGCTGGGGCCTCGTCCCATCGTGGTCGAAATCGCCCGGTTCGGCCGCCAAGATGATCAACGCTCGCGCCGAGACGCTGTCCGATCGGCCGGCGTACCGGGGCGCCTTCGAGCGCTTCCGGTGCCTGATCCCCGCCGACGGCTTCTACGAGTGGCGCCGTCCCGAGACGGGTCCAAAGCAGCCCTTCCACATCACCAGGCGCGATCACGAGCTGTTCGCGTTCGCAGGCCTGTGGTCGGTGTGGCGCCGTGACAGCGAGGTGATCCGCTCGTGCACGATCATCACCACCGCCGCCAACGAGGCTGTCGCCGAGCTGCACGACCGGATGCCCGTGATCCTGCCGCGCGATCGCGAGGCGGCCTGGCTCGACGCGGGTACGCCACCCGAGGTGCTCCACGAGCTCCTGGCCGGACTCGGCGCCGAGAGCATGGCGGCTCGGGAGGTCAGCACGGCGGTCAACGACGCTCGCCACGACGAGCCCGATTGCCTCGCGGCACCCGCCGCGCCCGCCTCCCAAACACTTTTCTAGAGCTTTGCCCCTCTCCCCTCTGCTGGCCGCCTACGACCAGGTGATCCTCGACTTGGACGGGTGCGTGTGGCTCGGCGAGGAGCCGACCCCGCGCGTGAGCGAGGCGATCAGCGCGCTCAGGGAGGGCGCCGTCAGGGTCGCGTTCGTGACCAACGACAGCCACCACTCGCCGGAGGAGTACGTTCGCAAGCTGTGGGCGCTCGGCTGCACCGCCGCGCTTGAGGAGGTGGTCACGGTCGGCTCGGCGATCCAGCACCGGCTCGCCCATCGCGCCGAGGACAACGGCGCCTTCGTGATCGGCTCGCCGGCGCTGATCAGGCACGTGGTCGCATCAGGGCATCGTGTCCTCAACCAGGGCCCGCTCGCCGAGGTCGCCGACGTCGTCGTCGTGGCCGGCCACGACGCGTTCGACTACGCGGAGCTGCGAACGGCGACGCGGGCCGTCCTCGCAGGCGCCGAGATGATCGTCAGCGACCGCGACCGGACGTTCCCCGTGGCGGACGGGCTGAGCCCCGCGACGGGCTCGATCGTCGCCGCGCTCGAGTACGCAACCGGCCGACAGGCGACATCCGTCGGCAAGCCCGACCCGGAGATGTTCGAGACGGCGCTCGAGCGACTCGGGGCCGGGCGCACGCTGGTCGTCGGGGACCGGCTCGACGCGGACCTGGCAGGCGCCGCAGCCGCGGGCCTCGACGGGGCGATCGTGCTCAGCGGCGTGACGTCCCGTGGGGAGGCCGAGGCCGCCTCCGATCCGCAGCCGGTGGCGATCGCGCGGGACCTGGCGACGCTCGTACTCTCCTCCTGATGCTCTCGCTGATCGTCAACCCGTCCTCCGGAGGCGGGCGCGCCGGCCGCCTGCTGGCCGGCGTGCGATCCGCCCTCGACGCGCACGGGCTCGAGCACCACGTCGACCTGACCCGCAGCCTCGATCACGCCCGCGAGCTCGCCCGGGCGGCCGCCGCCGCGGGCGAGACCGCCGTGGCATTCGGAGGCGACGGGCTGATCGGCGCGGTGGCAGGGGCGCTCAGCGACGGCGACGGCACCCTCGGGGTGCTCCCCGGCGGCCGTGGCAACGACTTCGCGCGGGTGCTCGGGATCCCGGCGGACCCGGTCGCCGCCTGCGCAGTCCTCGCCACCGGGGTGACACGCCGCGTCGACCTCGGGCAGGCGGGAGAGGCGACCTTCATCGGGATCGCCAGCTGCGGCTTCGACTCCGAGGCCAACCGGATCGCCAACCAGACGAGGCTCGTCCGCGGCAACCTCGTCTACACCTACGGCGGCCTGAGGGCGCTGCTCAGCTGGAAGCCGGCCGACTTCTCGCTGCGCCTCGACGGCGAGCCGGTCAAGCTGCGCGGCTATACGGTCGCGCTCGCCAACTCGGCTGCGTACGGCGGCGGCATGTTCATGGCCCCGGGCGCCTCGCTGGACGACGGCCTGCTCGACATCGTCCTGATCGCCGAGCAATCACGCTGGCAGTTCCTGCGCCACCTTCCGAAGGTGTTCCGCGGTGAACACGTGCACCTGGACGCCGTCAGCGTGCTTCGCGCGCGCGAGGTCGAGGTGCGGGCCGACCGGCGGTTCACGATGTACGCCGACGGAGATCCGATCGCCGAGCTCCCCGTCACCGTCACCGTGCGCCCGGCGGCCGTGCGCGTGATCGTCCCGCACGGAGCGCTCGGATCGGCACCGGACGCAGCGCCGTGACCGCGCTCGGTGCGAAGATCGTCGCCGCGCGCGCGGTCGGATCGCTCGCTCGACGCTCGGGCCGCGGCGGCGGCACGAGCCTCCCGGGAAAGCTCCTGATCCGCTTCGAGCCGGCGGCCATCTCGGAGCTCGCCCGCCGCCTGCCGCGCGGGACGGCCGTCATCTCGGCGACCAACGGTAAGACGACGACCGCGGCGATGACCGCATCGATCATGGCGCATGCCGGCGTGCGCCTCGTCCACAACCAGGCCGGCGCGAACATGGCGGGCGGGATCGCCTCGACCCTGCTCGTGGCGGCGCAGCGCGGCGGGGGCATCGACGGCGAATTGGGCATCTTCGAGGTCGACGAGTTCTGGCTCGACCGCATGGCCGCCGAACTGCGGCCGCGGGCGCTCGTCCTCTCGAACCTGTTCCGCGACCAGCTCGACCGATACGGCGAGCTCGAGACGATCGCCGATCGATGGTCCGGCGTGGTCGCGGCCCTCCCGGCCGGTACCCGCCTCGTGCTGAACGCCGACGACCCGTTGGTCGCCGACCTCGGGCGCGACGCACCGGACGTGACGCTGTTCGGCGTCGAGGACAGCTCGGTTGCGCTGCCCGAGATGCAGCACGCCTCGGACTCCAAGCATTGCCGGCGCTGCGGCGCCGCCTACCGCTACGAGGCGATCTACCTCGGCCACCTCGGCCGCTACCACTGTCCCGTCTGTGGCCAGAGGCGACCCCAACCGGAGATCGCCGCCGAGGCGATCCGGCTGGCGGGAACCGCCTCGGCCGAGTTCACGCTGCGCACGCCGGAGGGACGCCGAGCGGTTCGGCTGCCGCTCCCCGGCCTCTACAACGTGTACAACGCGCTGGCCGCTGCCGGGCTCTGCCTCGCCCTCGGAGCGACGCTCGACGAAGTGGTGAGCGGCCTCGAGGCGGTGAAGGCCGCCTTCGGCCGCGCCGAGACGCTCGACGTCGCGGGCACCGAGCTGTCGATATTGCTGATCAAGAACCCGGCCGGCGCCAACGAGATCCTGCGCACGCTCGCCCTCGAGGAGGGCGAGCTGCACATCCTCGCCGTGCTCAACGACCACACCGCGGACGGTCGTGACGTGTCGTGGGTGTGGGACGCAGACTTCGAGCTTCTCTGCGGCCACATCGCCAGCGCCACCTGCGCCGGCACGCGCGCGGCCGAGCTTGCCCTGCGCCTCAAGTACGCCGGGGTCCCGACGGACCGCCTGCGCGTCGTCGGAGATCTCCCTGCCGCGCTCGACGAAGCCCTCGCCTCGGCATCTGGTCGGCTGTTCGCGCTGCCGACCTACACGGCACTGCTCGCGCTCCAGCAGGAGCTCGCGCGCCGGGGCCACGCGGGCCAGTACTGGTCCGGCCGCCGGGAGGCCGCGTGAGCGCCGCCCAGCTCTCACGCGCCGTCGTCTGGCACGACCTCGAATGCGGCTCCTATCGCGAGGATCTCGCGCTGTGGCTCGAGCTCGCCGCACATCACGGGGGCCCCGTGCTCGACGTCGGTGCCGGGACCGGACGGGTGGCGATCGCCCTGGCGCGGGCCGGACACGAGGTGATCGCGCTGGATCTGGACCGCGTCCTGTTGGCCGAGCTCGAGCGCCGGGCGGGCGATCTCCCCGTGCAGTGCCTGCCCGGGGACGGCCGCGCCTTCTCGCTCGGCCGCAAGGTCCCGCTGTGCGTCGTGCCGATGCAGACGATTCAGCTGCTCGGCGGCGCTGCCGGGCGTGCTGCGTTCCTGGAGGCGGCCCGGCGGCACCTGCGTCCCGGTGGCGTGCTGGCGATCGCGATCGCCGAGCATCTCGAGCCGTTCGTCGTGCGTGACGGCGGCCCGGCACCGCTGCCGGACCTGCTCGAGCTCGAGGGGACCCTGTTCTGCAGCCAGCCGACCGCGGTGAGGCTCGAGGCCCGCCATTTCGTCCTCGAGCGCCGCCGCGAAATCGTCGACGAGCACGGTCGGCGCGAGGTCAGCGACGATCGCATCGAGCTCGACCGCCTGTCGGCGGCCGAGCTCGAACGCGAGGCGCGGGAAGCGGGCCTGCGACCGCTCGGCGTGCGGGAGATCGAGGCGACCGTCGACCACGTCGCGAGCCGGGTGGTGATCCTCGGTGCCTGAGCTCCGCGTGTGCGCGCTGTACCCCGATCTGATGAACATCTACGCCGATCGCGGCAACCTCCTGATGCTCGAGCGCCGATGCCGCTGGCGGGGCCTCGGGTTCTCGCTCTCGGGTGTCGGGATCGGCGATTCGCTTGACGCGGATGGCGCCGACCTCTTCTACATGGGCGGCGGCCAGGATCGCGATCAGGCGCTGTGCGCCCGGGACCTCGCCGAGCACAAGCGCGAGGCGCTCCACGAGGCGGCCGGGCGAGGCGCTGTCGTCCTTGCGGTCTGCGGCGGCTACCAGCTCCTCGGCGATGGCTACGAGCTCGGCGAGGACTCGCTGCCGGGCGCCGGTCTCGTCGACGTGACCACGGTCCGAAGCGACGAGGCGCGTCTGATCGGCAACGTGGCGATCGAGGTGGAGCTGACACCCGGGGAGCGTCGGACGCTCGCGGGATTCGAGAACCACGGTGGTCGCACCCACCTGGGGCCGCGCGCCACCGCGCTCGGCCGGGTGCTGCGCGGGCGCGGCAACAACGGCGTCGACGGCTACGAGGGCGTCCGCGACGGGAACGTGATCGGCACATACCTGCACGGGCCGCTGCTGCCGAAGAACGCGTGGTTCGCCGACTGGCTGATCGCGACGGCGCTCGGCCTCGATGTCCCCCTGGCCGCGCTGGATGACCGGCTCGAGCAGCTCGCCCACGCCGACGCATGCCGGGCGGCGGGACTGTGAGAGGCTCGTTTCTCGCCACCGTCGCGGCGGCAGCGATGCTTGCCGGGCTGAACGGTTGCGGCGGTGGTGGTGGCCCGCAAGCCACCACCACCGGCCACGTCGTCACGACGGCCACCGTCACGAGCGTCACGACCGTGCTGCCCGGCACGGGGCGCCCGCAGATCACGCTCGGGGACAAGAACACGCCGGAGCAGTTCGTGCTCGGCGCGCTCTACGACCTCGCGCTCACCAATGAGGGCTTCGACGTCGCGCCGACGCGGAACATCGGCCCGACGTCGGTGTCCTACCAGGCGCTCGAGCAGGGCAGCCTCGACATGTACCCCGAATACCTGAACGTCTGGAACAGCCAGGTTGCCGGACACGTGAAGCCGAGCCGATCGCTCGTCTCCTCCTACCGCGCCGGCCAGAGGTGGGCCGAGCGGCACGGGCTCGAGCTGCTCAGGCCCACACCGTTCTCCGACACCGCCGGCCTCGCCGTGACCGCCGGATATGCGAGCGCGTACCAGCTGCACACCCTCGAGGACCTGCGCACGGTGGCGACGTCGATGACGCTCGGCGTGCCGCTCGAGTTCAAGCAGGACCCGTTCGGTCTTCCCGCGCTGGAGCAGGAGTACGGCTTCCAGCCGGCCTCGACGGTGTCGGTCGACATCGGCTCGCAGTACGACGAGCTACGGACCGGGACGATCCAGGCCGCCTACGTGGGGACGACCGATGCGCAGCTCGCCGGCGGCGAGTTCACGGTGCTCGCCGATCCGCACCACGTCAACGGGTTCGGCAACGTGGTCCCGGTCGTCAGCCGGGCGACGCTGGCCGCCGAGGGCCCGGCATTCGTCGCCACGATCAACCAGATCGACGCGCTGCTCACCACGCCGGTGATGCGCCGGCTGAACGCCGACGTCGAGCTGCTGCACGAGGACCCGACCAAGGTCGCCCGCCAGTTTCTCCAGGCACACGGGCTGCTGCCCGCGTCAACTTCCGCTTGAGCCGAACCCAGCGGCGCCGCGAGCGGTCGCATCGAGCTCGTCGACGGGAGCGGGGTCGGTAAGGTCGACACGGACCACAACGAGCTGCGCGATGCGGTCGCCCGTGGCGATCCGGCATGTCTCCCGTCGGTCGGTGTTCAGCAGCAGCACCCGGATCTCCCCGCGATATCCGGAGTCGATCAGACCGGGAGCGTTGACGAGGGCGATACCGCTGCGGGCGGCCAACCCCGAGCGGGGGAGCACGAGCCCGGCATGCCCGTCTGGAATCGCGACGGCGATGCCGGTGGGTACCGATGCGCGCTCACCAGGGTGCAGCACGCAGGCCTCGAGCGCATGGAGGTCGAGCCCGGCGTCGCCCGGGTGAGCCCGGGTCGGCAGGATCGCCCGGGGGTCGAGGCGCTGCACCGGCAGGGCGCTCACGCGGGCCGGCTCGAGGTCACGAACGAGTCGTAGCGGGCGGCGATCGGGGGCGACAGCCGCGCGACCACGCGGACCCCATCCGGCGTGTCCTCGCGAACCAGGTCGCCGGCGAGGGTGTGCAGCTCGGCGAGTCGCGCACCCTCCTCGTAGGGGATCAGCAGCTCGACGCTGCGAAGCGTGCGCGCGAACTCCACTTCGATGCGCTCCCTGAGGTCATCGAGGCCCTCGCCGGTAAGAGCCGAGACGAGGACGGCGTCGGGATGGCGGTGGAGCAGCTCCTCGCGGCGCTCGGCGCCGACCATGTCGCTCTTCGCGAGGACGAGCAGCCGGGGGACGGCGTCGGCCTCGATCTCGGTCAGGACGTCCTCGACGGCGCGCGCCATCATGGCCAGCGCCTCCTCGTCGGCGGAGGCGTCGGCGACGTGCAGGATCAGGTCGGCCAGTCGGGTCTCTTCGAGCGTCGCCCCGAACGCGTCGACGAGCTGGTGGGGCAGCTTGCGGATGAAGCCGACGGTGTCGGTGACCAGATAGTCGCGGCCGCCCGTGTGGAGAACGCGCGTGGTCGGGTCGAGGGTGTGGAAGAGCCGGTCGCGGACACCTACCTCGGCCCCGGTCAGCGCGTTGAGGAGCGTCGACTTGCCGGCGTTCGTGTAGCCGGCCAGGGCGAGCAGCGGGAGGTGGGCGCGCTCGCGCTCGGCTCGCATCACCGAGCGGGTCGAGCGCACGCGCGTGAGCCGGCGCTGGAGGGCCGAGATGCGATCGCGCGCAAGGCGCCGGTCGGTCTCGATCTGCGTCTCACCCGGGCCTCGCGTGCCGATTCCTCCGTCGATGCGTCCGGCGCCGAGGCGCTCGAGGTGCGACCAGAGGCCGCGCATGCGCGCGAGGTTGTACTGGAGCTGGGCAAGCTCGACCTGGAGCTTGCCCTCGGCGCTCGCCGCGTGGGCCGCGAAGATGTCGAGGATGATCGCC
>Ga0070739_10002307_pt1 | contig 25996 bp, 24 predicted proteins | sample Coa_R1_7_FD_66445 | JGI IMG/M metagenome (GOLD analysis project Ga0070739, IMG submission 66445) | Surface soil microbial communities from Centralia Pennsylvania, which are recovering from an underground coalmine fire - Coalmine... | ecosystem: Environmental > Terrestrial > Soil > Unclassified ...
GCAACGGGGAACGAGCCCGGCAGGAGGTTCGCCGATGTCGATCGAGGACCACGCTGTTGGGCTTGAGCTGCAGCTGATCGAGATGGTCGAGCAGCGTGAGCGGGCCAGGGTGCAGGGACGGAGCCAGGACGTCGAGTCCACCCAGGCTCAGATAGCCGCCCTGCAGAAGGAACTGGCCGACCTGGCCGAGGAGGTCAGCACCTCAACCCCCGCCGAGGTGCACCACGCCACCCGGGCCGGGGGTCGCGCCTCGGCCGCCTGACCCCTGTCGAGCGGGCCCGCTCGGGCCCTACCGGGTGCGGCCGCCGGGGCCCAATCGGGCGCCGATGGTCCCCGCCGCCCTCACCTGGTCGGCGGGGAAGAGCACCGGCAGGACGCGGCCGTCCGAGCGCCGGCGCAGCCGGAACCATTCGCCGCCACCTTGCGGCACCACCTCTTCGACCTGATAGCCGCTGGTCCAGTTGCCCTCGAAGCGGTTCCGGACCTCGACATCCCTGGGCATGTCAACCTCCCGGTGCGACCCCCGCCTGCCCGCCGGTTCGGGCCGAAAGAATAGGTCGCGGCGGGACCGTTGGAAAGAGACAATCTTGTTACGGCTCGCCCGGAATATCCGGATCCGCGGCCCGGTGGGCGGTCAACGCCCCCGGGCGGGTGGCGGATCAGCCGGGGGGACGGTCTCGCCGGGCGGATGGATGCCCGGTCGCCGGCCGGCGGCCAGCTCGGCCTGGACCGCCTCGACCACGATGGCCCGCAGCGCCCGGGCGGGGGCGGGCAGGAGGCCCCGGCGGCGGCTGGCCAGGCCCACCTGGCGCCGGGGAAGGCCCCGGACCGGCACGCTGGCCCACTGGGAGCGCAGGAACCCCGGCACCGCCGTGGCCGGCAGCACCGCCGGGCCGTGGCCGTCGAAGGTGAGCGAGGCGATGAGACGGACCCCGTCGAGCTCGGCCCGGGGGGTCAGGGAGAACCCGGCCGGCCTTACGGCGTCGTCGATCTCGTCGCGGAAGGCGGTGCCCCTCATGGGCAGGAGCAGAGGCACCCCCTCGAGCTCGGTCAGATCGATGCTGCCATGGGAGGCCAGCGGGCTCTCCGGGGGCAGCACCAGCACCAGGTCCTCGTCGAAGAGCCGCTCGCCGGCGAGGTCGTGGTCCACCACCGGCAGGTTGGTGACGGCGATGTCGAGGCGCCCGTCCACCAGCTCGGCCTCGAGCACCGACGAGCCGGCCTCGGCCAGGGTGATCCGGACCTCGGGATGGCGACGGGCCGACTCGGCCAGCAGCACCGGGGCCAGCCAGCGAGCGGTGGTGCCGATCATCCCCAGGCTCACCGCCCCGCTCACCACGTTGCGCACCGCCGCCACATCGGACACCAGCGCCTCCAGCTCGGCCATCACCCGCCGGGCCCGGGCCACCACCACCTGGCCCTCCTCGGTCAGCTGACCGCGGGAGCGGTCGACCAGCACCGCCCCGAGCTCCCGCTCCAGCCGGGCCACGTGGGCCGACACGTTGGACTGCACCGTGCCGAGGGCGTCGGCCGCGGCCGAGAAGGTGCCGTGGTCGGCCACCGCGGTCACGGCGGCCAGCTGCCTGATGTCCATCGCCATCGAAGATAGGGCCGGGCGGCGGTAGGTTGGTCGTCGTGGCCGGCGCTGCCTTCTTCGACCTGGACCGGACGGTGCTGCGGGGAGCCAGCGGCCCCCTCATCGGCGAGGCACTGGAGGCCGCCGGAATCGCGCCGGCCCGCGGCGGGGGAGTGGGATCGGCCCTGTACCGGCTCTACGACCTGATCGGGGAGACGCTGCCGGCCATGGCCCTGGCCCGGGGGGCGGCCCTGGCCGCCCGGGGGTGGTCGGCCGAGGCCGTGCGCCAGGCGGGCAAGGAGGCGGCGGCCAAGCTCGACGCCCTGGTCGCCCCCTACGCCCGCGGCCTGATCGCCTGGCACCGCAGCCTGGGCCGCCCGGTCGTCCTGGCCACCACCACCCCGGTCGACCTGGTCTCGTCCCTGGCCGAGCGCCTGGGCTTCGACGACGTGGTCGCCACCCGCTACGCCGAGCGGGACGGGGCCTACACCGGGTCCCTGGCGGGGGAGTTCGTGTGGGGCCGGGGCAAGCTGGCGGCGGTGCGGGCGTGGGCCGCCTCGGCCGGAGTGAGCCTGAAGGACTCCTACGCCTACTCCGACAGCTTCTACGACCTGCCCCTGCTGTCTGCGGTCGGCCACCCGGTGGCGGTCAACCCCGACCCCCGCCTGCTCGCTGCCGCCACCATCCGCCGCTGGCCGGTGCGCAACCTCGACGTGCCGGCCGGAGTACCGAAGCTGTTCGGCGTCGAGCCCATGGATCTGGTGCGGCTGACGGCGCAGCCGGCCCTGATCCCTTTCGCCCGCTTCGACATCGACGGGGCGGAGCGCATCCCGCGACACGGCCCGGCCATCGTCGTGTCCAACCACCGCAGCTACTTCGACCCCGTGGCCCTGGGGGTGCTGGTCCTCGGCCAGGCCGGTCGCAAGCTGCGGTTCCTGGGCAAGAAGGAGGTCTTCGACGCCCCCGTGGTCGGCGCCCTGGCCCGGGCGGCGGGCGGTATCCGGGTCGACCGGGGCACCGGATCGAGCCAACCGCTGCAGGAGGCGGCTTCGGCGATCGAAGCCGGTGAGCTGGTCGCCATCCTGCCCCAGGGCACCATCCCGCGGGGGAAGGCCTTCTTCGAGCCCGTGCTCACGGGAAAGACCGGGGCGGCCCGGCTGGCCGCCCTGACCGGGGCATCGGTGGTGCCGGTGGGGCTTTGGGGTACCGAGGCGGTGTGGCCCCGCCGCCTCCGGCTCCCCCGGGTCCAGCAGGTGGTCAACCCGCCCACGGTGCGTATCCGCGTCGGGGCACCGGTGACCCTGGCCCTGGAGGACCCGCACCGCGACACCGCCACGATCATGGCCGCCATCACCGAGCTCCTGCCCCCGGCCGCCCGGCGCCGGCGCCGGCCTACTCCGCAGGAAATCGAGCTGGCCACCCCGCCCGGGCATCCCGTCGAGGGTTGAGCGGCCTGCGCACCCGGCTGGCCAGCCGAGCCGGGGCCGGGGTGGCGGCGCTGTCGCGGTCCGTCGGTGCCGGCGACGGCTCGGTGATCGGGGGCCGGGTCAGCCTCGCCCTCGACCCCGGCGCCCTCGCCTCGCTGGGCAGGGGCCATCCCGCCGGCCTGGTCAGCGGCACCAACGGTAAGACGACCACGACCAGGCTGCTGGCCGCCGCCCTGGAGACCGCCGGCCCGGTGGTCACCAACCTGGGCGGGGCCAACCTGCCTCCGGGCCTGGTGACGGCCCTCGCCCGGGCCGGGCCGGGGGCCATGGCGGCCCTCGAGGTCGACGAGGCCTACGTGCCCCGGGTCGCCCAGGCCCTCTCGCCCCGGGCCCTCTGCCTGCTCAATCTGAGCCGCGATCAGCTGGACCGGATCAACGAGGTGCGCATGCTGGCCGGCCGGTGGCGCTCCGCCGTGGCCGCCATGGCCTCCACCACGGTGGTGGCCAACGCCGACGACCCCATGGTCGCCTGGGCCGCAGGCACCGCCCCTCAGGTGGTGTGGGTGGCCGGCGGGCTGGCCTGGCACCTCGACGCCACCGGCTGTCCCGCCTGCGAGGGGGTGATCGCCTTCGCCGGCGCCGGCGCCGGCGCCGGGTCGGCCGGCGGGGAGTGGTCGTGCACCGCCGGCTGCGGCCTGCGCCGACCCCGGCCCGAGGTGCTCCTGGACGGTGCCGACCTGGTGCGGCGCTCCGAGGATGGCGAGGAGCGGTTCGCCCTGTCGGTCTGCCTGCCGGGGGCCCACAACCGGGCCAACGCCATGATGGCGGCGGTCACCGCCGCCCAGATGGGCGTCTCCCTGGCCGAGGCGGCCAGGGCCGTGGGCGCCGTCGGTGAGGTCGCCGGCCGCTACGGGGTCGTGCGGGTGGAGGGGGCTGCGGCCCGCCTGATCCTGGCCAAGAACCCGGCCGGGTGGATGACCGTGTTCGACCTGCTGGCCCCCGGCCCGCTGGCGGTGGCGATCAACGCCCGGGTGGCCGACGGGCGCGACCCGTCGTGGCTGTGGGACGTGCCCTTCGAGCGCCTGGCCGGCCGCACCGTGGTGGCGACGGGGGAGCGCTGTCGCGACCTGGCCGTGCGCCTGCGTTACGCCGGGGTGGACCATGTCACCGAGGCGGACCTGGGCCGGGCCGTGACCCTCGCCCACCGGCTGCGCCTGTCCCAGGACGGAGCGGGCGGCCCGACCGCTGCGGAACTGCCCGACCGGCCGGTCGACGTGGTGGCCAACTACACCAGCTTCCAGGCCCTGCGCCGCCTCGGCCGTCGGGGAGGGGGGGAGCGGGGGTGACGGCCGAGTCGGCGGTGAGGGTGGTGGTCGTGCACCCCGATCTGCTGGGCACCTACGGGGACGGCGGCAACGGGATGATCCTCGCCCGGCGCCTGGCATGGCGGGGCATCGACGTCGAGCTGGTCCAGTCCCCGTCGGGATCCCCGGTGCCGGAAGCCGCCGACTTCTACTGCCTCGGTGGGGGAGAGGACGGCCCCGAGGCGCGCTCGGCGGTGGAGCTGGCGGGCGGGGCGCTCAACCGGGCCGTCGAGGCCGGGGCGGCGGTGCTGGCCGTGTGCGCCGGCTTCCAGCTGGTCGGGCACTCCTTCGCCGGCGCCGACGGATCGCCCCGGCCGGGGCTTGGTCTCATCGACGTCACCACCGCCAAGGGTGACGGCCCCCGGGCGGTGGGGGAGCTGGTGGCCGAGCCGGTCGCCTCGGCCCTCGCCGGCCTGCCCACCCTCACCGGCTACGAGAACCACGGGGCGGTGACCGCCCTGGGGCCGGGCGTCGAGCCGATGGCGCGGGTGCGCTCGGGAGTCGGAAACGGGGCCGGCGACGGCACCGAAGGGGCGGTGTCCGGCCGGGTGTTCGCCACCTACCTGCACGGCCCGGTGCTGGCCCGCAACCCGGCCCTGGCCGACGCCCTGCTCGGCTCGGTGCTCGGCCCGCTGGCACCGCTCGACGACAGCGAGGCCGACGAGCTGCGCCGCGAGCGCCTGGCGGCGACCGCCCGGCTGCGGCGCTGGCACCGCCGCCGCCGACCCTGACCGAGTAGGGGCGCCCGAGCCGCGGCAGCACGGCCCGGCGCATGGGGCCCAAACGCTTCAGGGGAGACCGGGAGGTGTCGCCCGGTCCGGCGCGGTAGAGCCGGGGGCTACTTCCCCATGCCGTGGCGGATCAGGTTGAGGGCCGAGCCGGCCCGGTACCAGGCGATGTGCTCCTCGGACATGGTGTGGGTGGCGGTGAACTCCACGGAGCTGCCGTCGGGCTTCTCGATGCGGCACTGCACCGGCTGGTCGGGGGCCAGCCGGTCGAGCCCGAGGATGGTGATGGTGTCCTCCTCGCCGATGGCGTCGTAGGTCGACGGGTCGGAGAAGGTGAGGGCCAGCACGCCCTGCTTCTTGAGGTTGGTCTCGTGGATGCGGGCGAAGGAGCGGGCAAAGATGGCCCGCGCCCCCATGAAGCGGGGCTCCATGGCGGCGTGCTCGCGCGACGACCCCTCCCCGTAGTTCTCGTCGCCGATCGCCACCCAGGCCACGCCGGCCTCGCGGCAGTGGCGGGCGCAGTCGGGGTAGGGCTCGCTGCGGTGGTGGACCGGGCAGCGTCCGGAGCCGGCCTCGCCGGTGAAGGCGTTCACCGCTCCGAGGAACAGGTTGGAGGAGATGTTGTCCAGGTGGCCCCGGTAGCGCAGCCAGGGACCGGCCGCCGATATGTGGTCGGTGGTGCACTTGCCCGCCGCCTTGAGGAGAATCGGCAGCCGGTCGAGCTCGGCCTCGGGATTGGGCGAGAACGGCTCGAGCAGCTGCAGACGGGTGCTGGACGGGTGCACGACCACCTCGACGTCGCTGCGATCCTCCGGTGGGGCGACGAATCCCGCCTCGCCCGACTCGAAGCCCAGCGACGGCAGCTCCTCGCCGGTGGGCGGCTCGAGCACGGCGCCGTCCACCGGGTCGGTGAGCGGGTTGAAGTCGAGCGTGCCGACCAGGGCGTAGGCGACAACGGTCTCCGGGGAGGCGATGAAGGCGAGGGTGTTGGCGTTGCCGTCGTTGCGCTTGGGGAAGTTGCGGTTGTACGAGGTGAGGATGGAGTTGGTCTCGCCCTCGGTTATGTCGTCGCGCTGCCACTGGCCGATGCAGGGCCCGCAGGCGTTGGCCAGCACGGTGGCGCCGATGGCCTCGAGGTCGGCCAGCAGGCCGTCGCGCTCGATGGTGGCCCGCACCCGCTCCGAACCGGGGGTGATCAGGAGCGGCACCTTGGCCGAAAGCCCACGGGCGGCGGCCTGACGGGCGACGCTGGCCGCCCGGGTGATGTCCTCGTAGGACGAGTTGGTGCACGAGCCGACCAGGGCGTTGGTCAGCTTGGTCGGCCACCCCTTCGCCTTGGCCTCGGCCCCCATGGCCGACACCGGTCGAGCCAGGTCCGGGGTGTGGGGCCCGACGATGTGGGGCTCGAGGGTGTCGAGGTCGATCTCGATCACCTGGTCGAAGTACCGGCCAGGATCGGCGTCGACCTCGTCGTCGGCCCGGAGGTGGTGGGCGACGCCGTCGGCAGCGTCGGCCAGCGCCTCCCGACCGGTTGCCTTCAGGTACAGGGCCGAGTGGCCGTCATAGGGGAACAGGGAGCAGGTGGCGCCGATCTCCGCCCCCATGTTGCAGATGGTCGCCTTGCCTGTGGCGCTGATGGTGCCGGCACCCGGCCCGAAGTACTCGACGATGGCGCCGGTGCCGCCCTTGACGGTGAGCAGCTCCGCCACCTTCAAGATGATGTCCTTGGGGGCCGTCCAGCCGTTGAGCGACCCGGTCAGGCGCACCCCGATCAGCTTGGGCCAGCGCACCCCGAACGTCCCGCCGACCATGACGTCGACGGCGTCGGCCCCGCCCACGCCTACCGCCACCATGGCGAGGCCACCGGCGTTGGGGGTGTGGCTGTCGGTCCCGATGATCATGCCGCCGGGGAAGGCGTACTGCTCCAGCACCACCTGGTGGATGATCCCCGAGCCCGGCTTCCAGAACCCGATGCCGTAGCGGGCCGACACCGAGCGGAGGAACTCGTACACCTCGGCGTTGGTGTCCTCGGCCACGGCCAGGTCGGCCCGGGCCCCGGTGTGGGCCTGGATGAGGTGGTCGCAGTGCACCGTGGTCGGCACCGCCACCTCGGCAAGCCCGGCGGTCATGAACTGCAGCAGGGCCATCTGGGCGGTGGCGTCCTGCATGGCCACCCGGTCCGGGTACAGCTCGGCGTAGGAGCGGCCCCGGTCCAGCTCCTGGGCGCCGGGGTCGGCCAGGTGGTTGAAGAGGATCTTCTCGGCCAGGGTCAGGGGCCGGCCCAGCCGGCGCCGGCCCAGGGCGACCCTCTCCTCGAGGCGCCCGTAGACCTCGGCGGCCAGCTCTGTCGGGGTGGTGGCGGTGACGGTGGCCATGGTCCCTCCTGCTCGTGCGGAAATCTGATACAAGTATATGACAAGTGAGGGAGATCCGCTACCGCGCCATCGCCGCCGACCTGAGGCGGGACCTGGGGGCGGCGACGCCCGGAAGCCTGCTGCCCAGCGAGGCCGAGCTGTCCCAACGCTACGGCGTCAGCCGGGTGACGGTCCGCAAGGCCCTCGAGGTGCTGCGGGAGGAGGGCCTGATCGACTCCCGCCAGGGTTTCGGATGGTTCGCCGCCGTGGCCCCCGTGCGCCAGGACCTGGGACACCTGGGCACCATCGAGGCCCAGATGGCCGCCCAGGGCCGCCAGCCCGGGCGCAAGGTGCTCGAGTTCGCCTGGCAGGAGGCGCCGGCGCCGGTGGCCGAGCTGCTGGGGCCGGGGAGCGTGCTGCGGGTCCGCCGGCTCAACCTGGCCGACGGCGCCCCCTTCGCCCTGGTGACGGTGTGGGCCCCCGAACGCCTGGCCGGATCGCTGTCGCGTGACGACGTGGAGCGCTCCCCGTTCTACGAGCTGATCGGGGTCGGCCTGGCCAGCGCCACCCAGACCATCGGGGCCGCCGCCGCCTCGGCCGCCGACGCCCGGGCACTGGGGGTGCCCGTGGGCTCGCCGGTGCTGGTGTGCCAGCGGGTGACCCGCTCCCAGGACGGGGAGGTGGTGCTGGTCAGCGAGCACGTCTTTCCCGCCCACCGCACCGAGTTCGTGGTCGAGCTGGTCTCGCCCGAGCCCTCCATCGCCCCCAGCGGGCTGCGCCTCCTCGAGTAGACCGGTTCGCCTCAGGGCCCCTTGTGGGGCCAGCTGCGGGACGCCGCGCTCGGCGGAGTTCGGGCCCACGAGCGCCGCCAGCCCGGGGCGTCCGGTCCCGACAGGGCCGGGGTGGCCCCGGCGGCGGCCCGGCGGCGGGCCTGCCACCAGTCGGTGGCGTGCTCGTCGGCCAGGGCGGCCACCTCGGCCTCGAGGCGGGCCGACAGGCGGCGGGGATCCTCGTCGGGGTCGGGCGGCATCGGGCGCCCGAAGGTGACCGCCGTGCGCCCCGGCCGTAGCCGGCGGGCCCCCTTGGGCAGGGCCTCGGACGTGCCGGCGATGTGGAGCGGGACCAGGGGGACCCGGGCCCGGTAGGCGAGGTAGGCGACCCCGGCGATGAAGGGCTGGGCCCAGCCGTCGGGCGAGCGCCCCCCTTCGGGATAGATCACCACCGACCAACCGTCGGCCAGCAGGCCCATGCCGAGCTCGAGGAAGCGCCGGCTCACCCGGATGCGCTCGATGGGCACGGCGGCCACGGTCAGGGACCACACCGCCGCCTTCCATTTGGTGTCGAAGAAGTAGTCGGCCGCCCCCGCCACCACGGTGCGGTGGCGGAAGCGCCGGGGCAGGGTGGACAGGATCAGGGGGGTGTCGAGGTGGCTGTTGTGGTTGGCGGCGAACACCGCCGGTGCCTCCAAGCCCTCGATGCGGTCCAGCCCCTCCACCCGAGGGGGGATGACGGTGTGGACCAGCGGGCGGGTGACGCCCTCGAGAAGGAGGGCCCGGGCCAGGCGGGCCTCGTAGCGGCGGGACCAGGAGGTGTCGTAGTACACCCCGGTCTCCCGCTCGACCGGGGGCAGGGGTACGCCTCCGGGCCGGGTGGGCGCCCCCCAGGGGAAGGCGGGCAGCCTCATCTCACGTCGGCCATCAGCAAAGGGGGACAGCGCAGGTAGGTGATGCTGGGATGCCGGCCGACGACGTCCTCGGCCATCTCGAGGGCGTCGGGGAGGGTGGAGGCCGACTTGAAGCCGAGCCGGCGCACGGCGGCCGGGTCCCCGCCCACGATGATCACCCGGCCCAGGTGGTCGAGGGCGTGTGCCCCCCAGTACCACATGTAGAACGGATGGACGCCGTGGTAGGCGTGCCCGGTGCGGTACAGGTGGATGTACCACGGGTCGGTGGCGAAGGACTGCTCGTACTTCTCCTCGATCTCGGCCGGGTCGGTCGTCTCCGCCAGCACCTGCTCGAAGAAGTCGATGTAGCTGGGATGGAACACCGGGTCGAAGGCCCACGGGGTGGGGTGGGACATGATCAGGGCGCCGCCCGGGCGCACCAGCGGCTTGCCCCGGTAGAGGTTGAAGAAGTACCCGAGGCCCAGGCACATCACCAGGATCGGGTTCATGATCGAGTTGACGTTGTAGGGGCAGATGTAGGGCAGGCCCATCAGCAGCACGTCGGACTGCCCCTCCACCTCGACCAGCTGCTGGCGGTAGACGTTGGCGGTGGTCAGCCTGTGCACCGCCTCCACCTCGCCCGCCTGCACGCTGGTGAGCCCGACCGGCGCCCGCATGGACTGGAAGATCGTCCGCTTGACCCGATCGGGTGCCCGGGCCAGCCCGGCGGTGGTGGCCAGATAGGTGGCCCGGTCCCGCGCCGTCCACTCCCACTCGCGGCGGGAGAGGAAGCGGAACGGGTCGGGGAACGTGTCGTTGTTGAGGGTGGTCTCGATCTGGAAGACCTTCACCCCGCTGGCGGCGAGGTGGCGTCCCATGCGCCAGTTGGACGAGTGCAGCTCGGAGCGCTCCTGGTCCATGAACGAGCGCGAGTGCACCATGGTGTGGACGTTGTGGTGGTGGCGCAGGCTGCGGTAGCTGGCCAGACCGGTCGCCACGCTCTTGTGGCCCCCGTCCATGGCCACCAGGTTGATGTTGACGTAGACGATCAGGTCGCTGGTGGCGGCCCGCTTGTTTATCTCCACGTCCTCGCCCATTTCGGTCTGGCCGAGGTGCTCGAGGTTCGACGGGTCCTCGGCGTCGTGCTGCACCAGCAGGCCGTGGGGTGCGAAGGCGTCGTAGATGCGGTCGCCCAGGGCGTGGCGCAGCTCGGGCTCGGTCATGCGGCGGTGCAGGGCCAGGGCGGCCATCAGCACCACGTCGTCGACCCCAGCGGCGGCGGCGGTGTCGAGCACCGCCTCGATGACCCGCTGGCGCACGTCGGGGGCGCGCATGGGGGGCAGCGGCAGCGACACGTCGTCGAAGGCGATGGTCAGCCGCATGCCCGGCCGCAGCAGGGCCGACAGCGGGGCACTGTCGCCCTGGGGGTGCTCGAGGGCGTGGCGGATGGCCTCGTCGGGCTCCTCGATGGCGGCCAGCGGCTCGGGCGGGTGGACCACTCTTGTCCCCACCGGCAGTCGCTCCAGCCGGAAGCCCTCTCCGTGCCAGAGGAGGCTGGGCGGCGACGAGCGGTCCACCTCGAGTACGAATCCGGGCCTGGGGCTCATTCGGTTCTCCATGTCGGACGGCGGGACTCGTGCCGCAGGTCGAACACGACCTTCACCGCTCCCCGGCGGCCGGCGTTGCCGGCATGAGCCAGGGCCTCGGTGTAGCGGTCGAGGGGGTAGCGGGCGCTCACCAGGCGTCCCAGCCCCGCCTCCCTCACCAGATCGAAGGCCAGCTGGAAGGTGCGCACCGCAGCGCCGTCGGTGACCTCGGTGCCGTAGGCGTAGGCACCCACCAGCTCGATCTCGCGGTGCCACAGCGGGGTCAGGTCGACCCGGACCGAGCCGGGCATCCCCACCATGACCACCCGGCCCCGGGGCCGGACGATGCCCAGGGCCTCGGTCAGCGAGGCCGCGCTGCCGACACAGTCGAAGACCACATCGGCGCCCCCGGACAGCCGGGGCCCCACGTCGAGGGAGCGGGTGCGCCGGCGGACCGCCCGGGCCAGACCATCGGGATTGACCACCTCGTCGGCGCCCAGCTCGGCCGCCAGCCGGCGCTGCTCGGGGTGCTTGGCCCCGGCGATGACGGCGCCGGGCAGGCAGAACCGGCGCAGGGCGGCCAGCACGGTGAGGCCCAGGGTGCCGGCCCCGAGCACGGCGACGGTCCTGCCCTCCAGCGGGCCGGCCGAAAGGGCGGCATGGACAGCGCAGGCGGTGGGCTCGACCATGACCGCCTCCTCGTCGGCCATCCCGTCGGGCACCCGGTGGAGCTGGGACGGATGGGCGACCAGGGCGGCCGACCACCCGCCGCCGACGTCGGAGCAGAACCCGGTCTGCAGCCCTGGCTTCAGGTGCCCGAAGGCCACGCGCTCGCAGCTACCGGTGTGGCCGGAGGCGCAGCCCGGACACGGCGGCTCGATGGCGCGGGCGGCGCAGCCCAGCACCGGCTCGATCACCACCCGGGCGCCGTCGTCGGGCCCACCGTCGGCCAGCTCGCCGACCACCTCGTGGCCGGGCACGAACGGGAAGCTCACGATGGGCTCGAAGTAGCGGGAGCTGCGCCCGTCGACGGTGGCCAGGTCCGAGCCGCAGATGCCGGCCAGCAGCGGGGCCACCCGGCGCCACTCCGGCCCGGGCAGCGCCGGTGGCTCGGTCTCGACCAGTCTCAGGGGGCCGACCCTGGCCCCCCCGCCCGCCACCACCTCGCCGGCCGCCCGGGCCAGGGCGTAGCGGGCCGCCGAGCGGTCGAACTGCAGGGCCTTCATCGGGCCGCTTCCCCTCGGGGGCCCGCCGTCAGCGCCACCGGGCCGCCAGCCGGGGAGCGATGGGAAGGAGGGGGGCGGAGTAGCCGGCAGCCTTGTCCCACTGCTCGGTGTGCCAGCCCCGCTTGCGGGCGATGGTGGCCAGCTTTACCTCCGGGTTCACCGCCACCGGATGGCCGACGGCCTCGAGCATCGGCAGGTCGCTGGCCGAGTCGGCGTAGGCGACCGACTGGGCCAGGTCGAGACCCTCGGCCTCGGCGTAGTCGGCCATCACCATGGCCCTGGCCTCCCCGGTGGGCGGGGACTGGTCCAGCTCACCGGTGAGCCGGCCGTCCCGCACCGACAGGCGGGCACAGACGATGTCGTCGAAGAGGGCCCGGAACGGCTCCACCACGATGTCGAGGGCCCCGGTGATGAGCAAGGTGCGGTGCCCGAGGGCGCGGTGCTCCCGCACCCGGCGGATGCCGGCGGGGAAGGACTTGGCCAGCAGCAGCCGGGCGAACAGCTCGGGGGCGTCCTCCCGCAGCCGGTCGGGGTCGGCCCCCTCGTAACGGCGGTAGAAGTGGCGCAGGAAGTCGCCCCGGTCCCGCCGGTCGAGGGCCAGCAGCGACGGGGCCTCCCGCAGGGTCCGCAGGGTGAAGCGGACGCGGTCGGAGTCGGCCAGGTGCCTGGTCGCCAGCCAGGCGTAGGACTCGACCACGTTGGAGGCCACCAGGGTGTTCTCGAGGTCGAAGGCGGCCAGGTGGCGCTCGGGGCTGAGGATCGCCCGCCGGCCCCGCTCGTGGCGGTCGGGCCCGGTGCGCCGGCCGGGGGTGGCCCGCACCCGGGCGTGGGTCACGACCGAGGGCAGGTGGATCTCCTGGACGTAGCGGCGCCAGTCGATGACCCGGGGGTCGAAGCAGAAGGCCCGGTCGGACTCGGGCAGGGCCTGCCACAGCTCGAGGAGCCGGTCGACCCGGAAGCGGGCCTCGGTTTCGGTGTAGGCCCCGTACAGGCGGACGTAGTCGAGGGCCCGGCCGACCTGGACCCGGCGCTCCTCGACCTCGGCGCTCCAGCGGGCCTGGCGGCCTCGGACGGGCAGCGAGCGCACGGTCTTCTCGGCGGTGGACAGGGCCCGGTCGGCCCGCTCCAGCTGGCGCTGGACCCGGCCCCGGCCGGGGAAGGACCACTGCGGCACCACGATGGGCTGGCCCTCGGCGTCGTAGAGGGGGCTGTCGGTGAAGTACGACTGCACCAGGTCGACCAGGTTGCGGTAGCGCAGGGGGTTGGCCGAGCCCGAGGCCACCTGGTACACCGACGAGCCCGACGGGTCGGGGCCGGTGGCGGCCACGGCGATGATGGCGGCCACCACCAGGTCGACGGGAACCACGTCGACGACCCCCTCGGGCACGCCGGGGAAGGACTGCAGCAGGCCGCGGGCGTAGGAGATGATCACCGGCTCGGCCATCCGGAACCCGCGTATCCAGCCCGGGCGGGGCTCGGCCAGGGCGGACTCGATGATCGAGGGCCGCACGATGGTCACCGGCACCGCGCCCCTGGTCTCCAGCAGGGCCCGCTCGCCCAGGGCCTTGGTGTAGGCGTAGGCGTCGGGCCAACCGAGCGACTGGGCCCGGGCCCGTCCCGCCTCGGCCAGCTGGTCGTTGACCCACTCCTGGCGGAAGCGCTCGGCCCGCTCGGACAACAGCGGGGTGCCGGCGGCGCCCAGCTCGGCCCGGGCCTGCTTGTGGAACCGGGCCAGGGCGGAGGCGGCCCGGCTGGCTGCCTCCACATCCGCCCGCACGCGGCGGGCGGCGGTGACCTCGTCCCGCCAGGGCACGTCGACGGCGAAGGGGGTCTGGCTGAGCGGCAGCTCGCGGGCGTCGCCCCGCCTTCCGCCGGCGACGTAGGCGGTGGACACCGCCACCAGGTGGGCGGGATCAACGCGGGCCTCGGCCATGGCGACGGCCACCCGCGACGGCCCCAGCAGGTTGGTCTCCACCGCCGAGTCGAGGGGGGAGTCGAAGCTGACCGTGGCGGCCGAGTGCACCACCGTGTGGCAGCCGGCGAGGATCTCCCGTCCCGCGTCGTCGAGGCCCAGCCCGTCCTCGCCCACGTCGCCGGCCATCACCAGCAGGCGACGGGAGACCTCGGCGTCGAAGCGGTCGCCCAGCTCGGAGCGGAGGCGGTCGAAGCAGTCGTTGCGCAGGATCTCCCGCCGGGCCCGTTCGGCCGCCCCCCGCCGGCCGGGCCGGACGAGCACGGCCACCTCGGCACCGGGGACGCAGCGCAGCAGCCGCTCCACCAGGGCGGTGCCGAGGAAGCCGGTGGCGCCGGTGACGGCGATGCGCCGGCCCTCGAGGGCCTCACTAATCACGGCTAATCACTAGCAAACGCCCGCCCTGCCGGTCAGCCACGGCGACGGCCGCCCCGGCCTCCCTTGTCGGGGGCCTTGGGGGGCGTGTAGCGCTTGGAGGCCGGCGGACGGCGCTTGCCGTCGTCGGCCTCGGCCGTGGGGCGCCGCCGCCGGAAGCCCGCCGGCCGCTCCCCCCGGGCCGGGGCGGGGGCCAGCCCCCGCTCCTCCCGCATGCGGCGGCTGTTGCGGAAAAGCAGCCAGAACGACAGCCCGAGCACCGGCACGCTCAGGATCCCCCCCCAGGGGGCGACCCCGGCCAGGCCGGCGGCCAGCGCCGCTCCCAACCGGTGGCGCAGGCGGGCCCCGACCAGCACGACCGCGGCGGACCCCAGCCCGATGCCGAGGGCCAAGGCGGGGGACCCCTTGAGCTTGGGGTGGCTGCCGCTCAGGTAGGGGACCGTCACCACCAGGGTGGCCAGGGCGGTGTACACGGCGGCGGCGTAGGTGAGCCTCTGCTCCAGCGGCTCCAGCCACTTGGTCAGCGGGGGCGGCGTCGGCCGGTCAGCCACGGGGTTCCACCAGGACGCCGGGGTTCATCACCCCGGCCGGGTCGAGAGCCGCCTTGGCCGCCCGCAGGGCCTCGGCGAAGAGCTCGGGGCGCTGGTGGTCGTACCAGGGGCGGTGGTCGCGGCCCACGGCGTGGTGATGGGTGATGGTCCCACCGTTGCTCATGACCGCCTCGGAGGCGGCCGCCTTGATCTCGTCCCACTGGGAGATCTCCGAGCCCCGACGGCCCGGGGCGAGGACGCTGAAGTAGGGGGCGGGCCCGTCGGGATAGACGTGGGTGAACCGGCAGGTCACCAGCCCGCCCCCGCAGATGTCGACCAGGGCCTTCTCCACCGCCTGGGTCACCCCGGCGTGCAGGTCGGCGAAGCGGTCCCAGGTGCAGGCGGTCTCGAACGTCTCCACGATGACCGCCATGGCCACTAGGGCGTCGCGGGTGTAGGGGGCCCGGATGAAGGCATTGCGCCAGGCGCCCACCGAGCCTTCCCGCTGGGCGCCACCCCCATCCTCGGGGCCGCTGCTGCGCACCCCGTCGGGTGCCGAGCCGGAATGCCCGGCGCAGATCTCGAGGGCCCGGTCCATGGGGCCGCCGACGGGATGGTCGGCCGACTCGAATCCCAGCACCAGCAGGTTCACCCCACCGCCGGAGCCGGCCGAGGAGGCCGCCTCCGCCTCGTCCAGCAGCCGGCAGTTGGCCGGCTGGAGGCCGGCCTGGACCACGGCCCGGGTGGCGGCCACGGCGTCGCTGTAGCGCTCGAAGCGGACCGCCGCCGAGGAGCGGAACCGGGGGCGGTCCTGCAGTCGGATCCACGCCTCGGTGATCACCCCCAGGATGCCCTCCGACCCGAGGAAGAGCCGGTCGGGTGAGGGCCCGGCCCCTGAGCCAGGCAGCCGGCGGGACTCGACCGCTCCGGCCGGGGTGAGCACCCGCATGGACTCCACGAAGTCGTCGATGTGGGTCCGGGCGGTGGCGTAGTGACCGCCGGAGCGGGTGGCCAGCCAGCCGCCCAGGCTGGAGAACTCGAAGGACTGGGGGAAGTGGCGCAGGGTGAGGCCGTGGGGGCGCAGCCGGTCCTCGAGGGCGGGACCGAGGATGCCGGCCTGGATCCGGGCCGCCCTCGAGGTGCGGTCCAGCTCGACCAGCCCGTCCATGCGGCCCAGATCGACGGTGAGCACCCCGGCGTGGCCGTCGGCCGGGCATTCGACCCCGCCCACCACCGACGAACCGCCCCCGTAGGGGACGACGGCCACGTCAGCATCGCTGGCCCACTCCAGAAGGGACGCCAGCTCGGCCTCGTCGGCGGGGAAGGCCACCACGTCGGGGGGGTGGTCGAACTGGCCCCGGAAACCCCGCACCACGTCGCGGTAGGACCGGCCGTAGCTGTGGCCGGCCCGTTCGTAGGTGCCGGTCGAGCACAGCGGCGCCAGGCTCTCCGGTGCTTGGATCCGGGGCGGGGGAAGCTCCAGATCCTCCAGGCGGGCCGGATCGGCGACGGTCACCTCCCGCCCGAAGCGGGCCGCCAGCCCGGTGGCGATGGCCTCCTGCTGCGGGCGGGACGGACCCTGGCCCTCCAGCCCCCAGCCCCACCACGAGCGGCGCTCGGCCATGGCGGCGGAATCCCCTCTAGTAGCCGAGGCGGCCCTGTTGGAACAGGTCCGGGTCGGAGGTGAGCAGCAGTCGCACCCCCAGGTTCTCCTCCGGCTCCACCGTCCACAGGCCGTCATCCGCGGTGGGCTTGGCCCCGGCGATGGTCCCTGGCTCCTCGCACAGGAACCCCAGGTGGTGAAGGCGGCCGGGCCGGCTGCCGACCCAGTCGGCCAGGGGCCCGGAGCCGGAGGCGTCGAGCAGCCTCACCCGGTTGCCCCCCGGCCAGTCGAGATCGAGCCAGCCGGCCCCGGCGGCCACCTGCTCGCCTCCCAGCAGCCCGGCGAAGAGCCGGGTCCCGTCAGCCGGACGGCACAGGGCATGGGCGACATGGATCAGAGCGGCGCTCGGGCCGGTAGGGAGGGTGGCGACCTCGGCCGGCGGCGGCGAGCTCCACTGGCCCTCGTGGCTGGACCGGGCCAGCTGGACCACTATGCCCGGGGCGTCCTTGGGGTGGAGGAAGGCCTCCTGCCAGCCGGGGTCGCTCATGTCCACGCCGACGGGTGAGTAACCGGCGCCGTCGGCCTCCTCGAGGGCGGCGCCGAGGTCGGGGACCTTGAAGGTCAGGTGGTGCGGACCGGGGCCGTTGCGGTCGAGGAAGCGCCGGAGGAAGTCGTTGCGCTCCACCTGGTAGGGCTCCAGCACCTCGAGACGCATCGCGTTGGCATAGGAGACCTGGGCGGAGAAGAACCCGACGGTTCCGCCGCCCCCGATCCAGCGCCCGCCCAGGTCGCCGACGTAGCGGGGCCAGAGCTGGTGCTGGTCCTCGGCCGCCACGGCGACGTGGTCGAAGAGGACCCCCCGGATCGTCATGCGTGCCGGCTACTTCTTGGACGGCTCGTAGTACGGGTTGGTGCCCGAGGCGTGGTCGGTCACGTCGACGACCGAGGTGATCGCCGGCACCGCATCGCGGATGGCCACCTCGATGCCCTGGGACAGGGTGACGGTGGCCAGCCCGCAGCCGACGCAGCCGCCTCCCAGGCGCAGGTACGCCACCCCTTCCTCCACCGCCACCAGCTGGGCCATGCCGCCGTGGGCGGCGATGCTCGGGTTGACCTGCTCGTCGAGGACCCGGATGACCGCCTGGGCCACCTCGCTGGAGAGATCGGCCTCGTGCATGACCGAGGGCCCGGTGCGGGGCCGGTTGGGGTTCACCAGCACCATGCCCCCATCGCGCACGTCGAGGATCGCCCCGCGGAGGGCGTCCACGCTGGCGGCCGGCACCACCAGCTCCAGCCCGTCGTAGTCGGCCACCACGTCGCCGGGACGGGCGTCGCCCGCCGCCTCGAAGTAAAGGTCGTAGGTGTACTCGCCGCCGGAGGACCCGTTCACCTCCAGCCACAGGGCGAGGGCCTCGGCGTCGGACTCCTCCGCCCTCAGCTCGAGCACGGTCAGGCGGGCCTGGTCGGTGACGGCGACGACCCGGTCGGGGGCGTCGGGGAAGCCGGGGGGTTCGGGAGCGGACATTGGCGGGTCCATGATAGGTCCGTGCCCCGGGTGGCCCTCATCCTGCCCACCGGTACCTACCGGGCGGAGGACTTCGTGGCCGCCGCCGGGGCCGTTGGCGCCGAGGTGGTCGTGGTGTCCGACGGGGCCCAGGCCATGGCGGAGGCGATGGGGGACCGGGCGCTGGAGGCCGACCTGTGCGACCCCGAGGCCGCCGCCGCTGCCATCGTCGATCTGGCCCGGCGCCTGCCTCTGGACGCCGTGGTCGGGGTGGACGACCAGGGCGTCGAAGCCGCCGCCCGGGCGGCGGCCCGGCTGGGCCTGCGCCACGGGGAGCCGGCGGCGGTCGCCATCACCCGCGACAAGGCGGCCATGCGGCGGGCCCTGGCCGGGGCCGGGGTGCCCCAGCCCGACTTCGAGGTGGTGGAGGCCGGCGAGGACCCGGAGGCGGCGGTGGCCCGCCTGGGGCCGCCTGTGGTGGTCAAACCCAGCGGGCTGTCGGCCAGCCGGGGGGTGATCCGGGTGGACTCGGTCAGCGGGGCCGCCGCCGTCGCCGAGCGGGTCCGGGCCATCGCCGCCGCCGCCGGCCAGGTCGGGGCGGCCCTGGTGGTGGAGCGGTTCCTCGACGGCCCCGAGGTGGCGGTGGAGGGCTTGCTCGACCGGGGGAGCCTGCGCACCCTGGCCGTGTTCGACAAGCCCGACCCGCTGGACGGGCCGTACTTCGAGGAGACCATCTACGTCACGCCGTCCCGCCATCCGCCGGGCCTGGTGGAGGCGGCGGTCGGGGTCGTGGCAGCGGCAGCGGCGGCCATCGGGCTGGCCGAGGGGCCGGTCCACGCCGAGGTGCGCCTCACCGCGGCCGGGCCCCGGATGGTGGAGGTGGCGGCCCGCTCCATCGGGGGGCACTGCTCGAGGATCCTCCGCTTCGGCGCCGGAACCAGCCTGGAGGAGCTGATCCTGGCCCACGCCCTGGGCCGGCCCATCGACGGAGCGGCCGGTTCGTCCGCATCGAGGGCGACGGGGGTCATGATGCTGCCCATACCGGCGAGCGGGACCCTGCGGGCGGTGGGCGGCGTCGAGGAGGCCCGGGCGGTGCCCGGGATGGACGGGCTGGAGATCTCGATCCCGTTGGGCCGACCGGTCGTCGCCCTGCCTGAAGGGGACCGCTACCTGGGCTTCCTCTTCGCCTCTGGGCAGGACCCGGCCTTCGTGGAGGAGGCCCTGCGCCGGGCCCACCAGGCCCTGGCGGTGGTCATCGAGGCGGCTCCGGGCCGGTAGGGTCGAGCCGGTGAGGGTGCTGCTGGTCTCCACCTACGAGCTCGGCCACCAGCCCCTCCAGGTGGCCTCGCCGGCCGCCGCCCTGGCCGCCGCCGGCCACCAGGTGAGGGCCTGCGACCTGGCGGTGGAGACCCTCGACGACGCCCTGGTCGACTGGGCGCAGGCGGCGGCCTTCTCGGTGCCGATGCACACGGCCACCCGGTTGGCCGTCGAGGCTGTCAGGCGGGTGCGGGAGCGCCGCCCCGACCTGCCCAGCTGCGCCTACGGCCTGTACGCCGGGGCGGGCGGCGGCTCCTGGGGGGAGTGGTTCGACCGGACCATCGCCGGGGAGTACGAGCCCGCCCTGGTCCAGTGGGTGGAGTCGCTCGTCTCTTCGGGTGGAGGAGGCCTCCGGCCCCGGCACGCGGTGGCGCTGGGCCGGACCAGGTTCGCCCGCCCCGAGCGCCGGCTGCTGCCCGGGCTCGACCGTTACGCCCGGCTGCTGCGGGGCGACGAGGAGATCGTCGCCGGCTACGTCGAGGCCAGCCACGGGTGCGTGCACCGCTGCCGCCACTGCCCGGTGCCGGTGGTCTACGACGGGCGCATCAGGACCGTCGCCAAGGAGTCGGTGCTGGCCGACGTGGACCAGCTGGTGGAGATGGGTGCCCGGCACATCACCTTCGGCGATCCGGACTTCCTCAATGGCCCCCACCACTCACTGAGAGTGATAGGCGAGGTGCACCGCCGTCATCCGGGGCTCACCTTCGACTGCACCACCAAGGTCGAGCACATCCTGCGCCACCGCCACATCTGGCCTGAGCTGGCGGGTGCCGGGTTGCTGTTCGTGGTGTCGGCCTTCGAGTCGACCAGTGACGAGGTGCTGGCCAGGCTGGACAAGGGCCACACCGTGGCCGACGAGGTCGAGGCCGTCTCCGTGCTGCGCTCGGCCGGCGTGGAGGTGAGACCCTCCCTGCTGCCGTTCACGCCCTGGACGCGGGTCACCGACATGGTCGAGCTGTTCGACTTCGTGGTGGCCAACGACCTGATCGGGGCGGTAGATCCGGTCCAGTACAGCATCCGGCTGCTGGTGCCCGAGGGGTCGCTGCTCCTGGGCGACCCGGATCTGGCCCCCCGCCTCGGCCCCTACGACGGCGCTGCCCTCGCCTACCCGTGGAGCGCGGCCGAACCGTTGCTCGACCGCCTGCAGCAGGACATGGCGGCCGTCGCCGAGCGGGAAGCGGAGCCGGGCGCCGCCTTTGCCGAGCTGCATGCCCTGGTGTCGACGGCGGCGGCCGAAGCCGGCGTCGGGAGACCTCGCCCGTTGCCTTCGCCCCTGCCGGTGCGACCGGTGCCCCGCCTCAGCGAGGCCTGGTTCTGCTGCGCCGAGCCGACCGCCGCCCAGCTCACCCCGGTCGGAGGCAGCGCCTGATCGGGGCCGGCCCGGCGCCGGGACGGGCCCCGCGTCCCTACACTGCGGTGGTGGCGATAGACGAGGGCGCCGTGTTGACGGTGCCCAATGCCCTGTCGGCACTCCGCCTGGCCGCCGTACCGGTCTTCGTGTGGCTGGTGCTGGCCCGACACCAGCGCTTCGCCGCCGCCGCGCTGCTCGCCGTGCTGGGGGCGACCGACTGGGTCGACGGGTGGATCGCCCGTCATTTCGGTCAGGTCTCCACCCTCGGCAAGGTCCTCGACCCGGTCGCCGACAGAGTGCTGGTCGCCACGGCGGTGGTCACCATGGCCGTCGACGGCTCCATCCCCATCTGGCTGTGCCTGGTGGTCGGCGCCCGCGAGGCGCTGGTGTCGGGAGCGGTGGTGGCCCTGGCCGCGCTCGGCGCCCCCCGGATCGACGTGATCTGGGCGGGCAAGGCCGGCACGCTGGCCCTGATGGTCGCCTTCCCGTTGTTCCTGGTGGCCCATTCGACGGCCGGATGGCACTCGGCGGCCCACGTGCTGGCGTGGGGGTTCTGCCTGCCCGGGTTGGTCCTGGGCTGGTGGGCGGCCCTGTCCTACGCCCCGGTGGCGAGGCGTGCCCTCTCCCAGGCCAGGGTACGGTCGGTGGTGTGAAAGCGGTAATCATGGCGGGGGGCGAAGGCACCCGCCTACGACCGCTGACGTCGAATCAGCCCAAGCCGATGATCCCGTTGGTCAACCGGCCGATGATGGAGCACATCGTCGGTCTCCTGCGCCAGCACGGGTTCACCGACATCGTGGTCACCCTGGCGTTCCTACCCAACGCCATCCGCAACTACTTCGGCGACGGGTCGGAGTTCGGCGTGCGCATCATCTACGCCACCGAGGAGACGCCCCTCGGGACGGCCGGGTCGGTGCGCAACGCCATGGCCGAGCTGGACGAGCGGTTCCTCGTGATATCGGGCGACGTGCTCACCGACATCGACCTGTCGGCGGTGGTCAGCTTCCACGAGCGGACCAAGGCGTCGGCGACCATCGCCCTCAAGGCGATGGAGAACCCGCTCGAGTTCGGGATCGTCATCACCCGGCCCGACGGTTCCATCGAGCGGTTCCTCGAGAAGCCGACCTGGGGTCAGGTCTTCAGCGACACCATCAACACCGGCATCTACGTGCTTGAGCCCACCGTCTTCGACTACATCGCCGAAGGCATACCGGTGGACTTCTCCAGCGATGTCTTTCCGGCCATGCTGGCCGACGGTTCGGCCCTGTACGGCTACGTCGCCGAGGGCTACTGGGAGGACGTGGGCAACCTCGACGCCTACCTGAAGGCCCACCGCGACGCCCTCGACGGTCGGGTCGAGGTCGACATCGCCGGCTTCCGTGTCGGGGAGGGTGTCTGGCTCGGCGAGGGCGCCGAAGTGGACCTGGCCGCCGTGGTCGAAGGTCCGGTGGTGATCGGCGACAACTGCCGGGTCGGCCCAGGCACCCATCTGTCGTCCTACACGGTGCTGGGCTCCAACGTCCGGATCGGCTCGGAGGCGCACCTCGAGCGCTCCGTGCTCCACGACAACGTGTACCTCGGCGACTCCGTGCACCTGCGGGGCTCCATCGTCGGTCGCTCCAGCGACCTGCGTCGCGGCGCCCGCTGCGAGGAGGGCGTGGTCCTCGGCGACGAGTGCTTCGTCGGCGAGCACGCCGTGATCAACCCCGGGGTCAAGGTCTACCCCTTCAAGACCGTCGAGACCGGCGCGGTGATCAACAGCTCGATCGTCTGGGAGTCCCGCGGCGCCCGACAGCTCTTCGGCCGCCTGGGCGTTGCCGGCCTGGCCAACGTCGACATCACCCCCGAGCTCGCCGCCCGGGTGGCCATGGCCTACGGCTCCACCCTGCGCAAGGGAACGACCGTCACCACCTCGCGGGACGCCAGCCGGGCGGCCAGGGCGGTCAAGCGGGCGGTGATGGTGGGGCTCAACACCGCCGGGGTCAACGTGGACGACCTCGAGGCGGCCACCGTGCCAGTGACCCGGTTCCAGGTTCGCTCGGGCCAGAGCCGGGGCGGGATAACCGTGAGGCTGGTGCCCGGCGACCCCCAGTCGGTGGCCATCCGGTTCTTCGACGCCGACGGGCTGGACATCGACGAGTCCGCCCAGCGCAAGATCGAGAGGCTGTACTACCGCGAGGACTACCGGCGGGTGCTGGCGGCGGAGATCGGCGACATCGGCTTCCCGCCCCGGGCCCTCGAGTTCTACACCGCCGCTCTCGTCGACAGCGTGGACCTTGACGCCATCCGGGGGGCGCGCTTCAAGGTGGTGCTCGACTACGCCTTCGGGTCGACGAGCTTCGTCATGCCCAACGTGCTGGCCAAGCTGGGCGCCGACGTGCTGGCGGTGAACCCCTACGCCTCCACCGCCGGGGCGGTCAGCTACGAGGGCGGAGGGGCCGCCGACCACGTGGCCCAGCTGGTGCGGGCCTCGGGGTCACACCTCGGCGCCGTGCTCGACCCCGACGGGGAGCACATCCGCCTGGTGGACGACATGGGCCGGGTGCTCACTGACGACGAGGCCCTGTTCTCCATGCTGTCGCTGGTGCTGTCCACCCAGGCCGCACCGGTCGTCGCCCTGCCGGCGGCAACTCCCATGGCCGCCGAGCAGATGTGCAGCGACGCCGACGCCCGGCTGGTGTGGACCAAGCTCTCGCCTGCGCATCTCATGGAGGTGGCCTCGGGTGGGGAGGTGAGCTTCGCCGCCAGTCAGGACGGCGGATTCATCTTCCCCGGGTTCCTGCCTGCCTTCGACTCGGTCGCGACCCTGGTCCACCTGCTCGCCATGCTGGCCCACCGGGGCCTGCCGCTGTCCAAGGTGGTCGACGGCACCCCCCGGTTCCACGTGGCCCACGAGACCGTGGTGACCCCGTGGGAGCAGAAGGGCCACGTCATGCGGAGCCTGGTCGAGGCCAACCAGTCCCGCGAGCTGGTGCTGGTCGACGGGGTGAAGATCGTCCACGAGGACGGTTGGGCCCTGGTCCTGCCCGACCCCGAGGACCCGGTGACCCATGTGTGGGCCGAGGCTCCCAGCGGGGCCCTGGCGGCCGAACGGGCCCAGGAGTACGCCCGGCGTATCCGCCAGATGCTCAGGTAGGGTCCGCCCCCATGAACGTCCCCGACGACCTGCGCTACACCTCCGACCACGAGTGGGCCCGGGTGGAGGGCGGCCGGGTCCGCATCGGCATAACCGACTACGCCCAGGACGCCCTGGGGGACGTGGTGTTCGTGCAGGTGCCGGCGGTCGGCACCGAGGTGGAGGCCGGAGCCACCTTCAGCGAGGTCGAGTCGACCAAGTCGGTGTCGGACATCTATGCCCCGGTGAGCGGGGTGGTGGTCGAGGTCAACACCGAGCTGGCCGACGCGCCCGAGCGGCTCAATTCCGACCCCTATGGCGAGGGTTGGATCTGCGTCATCGAGCCGAGGGCGGACAGCGACCTGGGCGGCCTCCTCGATGCCGCCGCCTACCGGCAGCTGATCTCATCCTGAGATCGGGCGGGCGGCGGTAGCGTTATGGCGATGTACTGCAACCAGTGTGGGCACCGCAACCCGGCGGGGGCGAACTTCTGCTCGTCCTGCGGCGCTCCGCTGGAGCCGGCGCCCGAGGACACGACGATGACCTTCGTTCCGGTCACGGCGGCGGGCGAGGTCATCGACGAGGAGATCAGCGTGTCGGTGCCCGCCATCTCCGAGGGGACCGGCATGCTGGTGGTCAAGCGGGGCCCCAACGCCGGATCCAAATATCTCCTCGAGCAGAAGGTGACCAAGGTCGGGCGTCACCCCGACAGCGACATCCTCCTCGACGACATCACCGTCTCCCGCCGCCACGCCGAGTTCGTGCCCGGCCCCGAGGGCTACCTGGTGCGCGACGTCGGATCCCTCAACGGCACCTACCTGAACCGCGAGCGGATCGACGAGGCCGAGCTGACCAGCGGTGACGAGGTCCAGATCGGCAAGTTCAAGCTGGTCTACCTCGCCGGCCACAACGACGCCGAACGGTGATGTCGGCTCGGGCCTACCTGTCCATCGGCGAGGTCTTGAACCTGCTCAAGGACGAGTTCCCTGACATCACCATCTCGAAGATCCGCTTTCTCGAGAGCCAGGGCCTGCTCGACCCGGAGCGGACCCCGTCGGGCTACCGCAAGTTCTACGAGCCCGACGTGGAGCGGCTGCGGTGGATCCTGCGCCAGCAGAAGGAGCACTTCCTGCCCCTCAAGGTGATCCGGGGCCGGCTCGAGCCGGTCGAGGAGGCGATGGAGGAGACCCCGGAGGAGGTCCTCGGCGCCTCCGAGCCCGGTCCGGCGGAGGCCACCGTCAGCCCGCTGTCGGCCATGCCGTGGGCGCCGGCCCGCCGGCGGGGGAGGAGCGCCGCCCCGCCGCCCGGGGTGAGCGACGCCAGCCTGACCTTCGACGAGCTGGTGGAGAAGAGCGGCCTGGCCGACGGGGCGGCCCGCGAGCTGGAGCGCTACGGCCTGATCGTGGGGCGCACCGTGGCCGGCACCGTCTACTACGACGACGACGCCCTGGCGGTGGCCCGGCTGGCCGCCGGCTTCGGACGCTTCGGCGTCGAGGCCCGCCACCTGCGGATGTACAAGACCGCCGCCGAGCGGGAGGCCGGCTTCTTCGAGCAGATCGTCACCCCGCTGCTCAAGCAGCGCAACCCCCACTCCCGCCACCAGGCGGTCTCGACGGTGGAGGAGCTGTCGAACCTGGGCGAGCAGCTGCGGGATCTGATGCTCCGCCTCACCCTGCGGGACATAACCGGCGGCTGAGCGCTCCGGTGGTCGCCGCCAAGGTGTTGGCCGACGCCGAGGCCCTCGGCGGGGCGGTGTCGCGCCTGGGGGCGGAGGTGTCGGCCGCCTACCCGGGCGGGGTGCTAATGGTCGCCGTGCTCAAGGGCAGCGTGTGGTTCGTGGCCGACCTGATGAGGGCGGTGACCGTGCCGGCCGAGGTCGACTTCCTGGCCATTTCGGCCTACTCGGAGGGCACCGGCCGGGTCCGGATAGTGAAGGACCTCGACACCGACATCTGCGGGCGCGACGTCCTGCTGGTCGAGGACATCGTGGACACCGGCCTCACCGTCACCTACGTGCTCGGAGAGCTCAGACAGCGCCAGCCCGCTTCCCTGGAGGCCTGCACGCTGATCGACAAGAGCGCCCGGCGGCTGGTCCCAATCCCGTTGCGCTTCGTCGGCTTCGCCGTCGGGGACGCCTTCGTGCTGGGGGCAGGCACCGACTACGCCGGGCGCTACCGGAACCTCAGGCAGGTCGTGGCCGGGGATCTCGACGCTCTGCGGGAGGATCCCGATGCCCACGTCGCCGAGCTTTACCCGTTGTAGGATTTCGTCATGGTGGAGGTTCATCTGGCCGCTGTCCGGGTTG
>Ga0070739_10002308_pt1 | contig 25979 bp, 27 predicted proteins | sample Coa_R1_7_FD_66445 | JGI IMG/M metagenome (GOLD analysis project Ga0070739, IMG submission 66445) | Surface soil microbial communities from Centralia Pennsylvania, which are recovering from an underground coalmine fire - Coalmine... | ecosystem: Environmental > Terrestrial > Soil > Unclassified ...
ATGGACCAATACCTGAACTTTAAAGAGCTTAGTTGTGATGAACCGAAAAAGATTAAAACTGATATTCTACCTCTTGATAATCTACCTACAGGTGACATTTTCACTTTGCATCAAGGGTGACTCTCTTTTTATTGACAGAGATCTTTTTGCTTTCTATCCACCGCTCTTTGTTTGACTTTTTTATGTGAGAAGGTATATTTTGAGCTTTTGCAAAAAAATCATTGGGTGAAAAAGGAGGGGAGATTGAAGGTCCTAGGGAGGCATCTCTTAGTAGAATACTATGGGTGCGATCCTGAGATTCTAAACGGTTTGGAGAAAGTCAAAGAGCATATGCTCGAGGCTGCCTCTCAATGCGGAGCTACTGTAATGGAAAGCTCGTTCCATTATTTTTCACCCCACGGAGTGAGCGGAGTGGTGGTGATTGCTGAGTCCCACCTTGCAATTCACACCTGGCCTGAATATGGATATGCAGCCGTAGACATATTTACCTGTGGTACAAGGGTTGATCCTTGGGCGGCATTTCACCATCTTAAGCTGAGTCTCAGCTCCAAGGAGTCCAGCGTCCGTGAGATTATGAGGGGTGAAATTCCTTATCTTGAGGGCCGATTGAGTCGCAGGTCCATTTAACTATGGATGACTGGTTGTATTGGAAAACCATAATTGGTTTTGTCTCTGGCGGGGTTAACGGCGGTTTATCCATCGGCCGCACGAGAGTCTCCAACATGGGTCAAACTCTTTTAATGCACATTCCAATGTGTGCGCAGGGAGGTGTTTTCACGTGGTCATCCCGATTGGGCCTGTTTTAGTTTGAATTCAGGGCTGCTAATCTAGAAGCTGCCTAATAGATGTGACGATAGGAGCTTGGGGATGGACAAAATGTCTGTTCTAATAGAAATGGGTTAGACATTCTTATCTGTAGGGGATACAAAGGGTCAGACACTTGTAGGGGCAGGTTTCAAACCTGCCCCTATATCTTTTGGATAAATCACAATTAGTTGAATGTTGTGAATATATATTGGAAAGGAATATAGCTCTGTTGCTTGCACAGCCATAATTTAAGAAATTAAAGAGCCTTTTTGATCATCCTTTCTATTTCGCTCTTGGGGACGGCCCCTATAATCTGATCCAGGGCTTTTCCACCCTTAAATATAATGAGGGTGGGGATACTTCTTATTCCATAAGCCATCGTAGTATCTTGATTGTCATCAACATTGAGTTTTCCTACCTTCAGGTGCCCTGAGTAGGAGTTCGCAATCTCTTCGACTACGGGGGCTAAGATTCTGCACGGACCGCACCAGGGTGCCCAGAAATCAACTAAAACCGGCGTCTCACTCTTTAGAACCTCTTTTTCAAAGGTTGAATCGTTTAACTCTAACATTCCTGCGCTTGCCATTCTATGTCTCCTTAATGTGTATTTGTCAATTCAAAAGTATAGCTGAAATCGGGGTTATACTTCAAGTGGTCGGATTTGGTGTTGGGTTTGAGTATTAGGGGAACACCTAATACTCAATACCTGATTGGTGGCACTTGTAATTTCCGAGTTTTCCAGTTATCTTGCATTTCCTGAAAATCGGATTGTGGTTGTCTAAGAGGGGTTGGGCTTGAGTTTGTTTCCATTTAAATTGATGGAGGATGATGATTCTGGGGCTACGTCTATCGCTTTGTTGCCAAAACATGAGGGATAGTATATTTCTTCTACTTCCAAATAAAACTAAGTCCAGACTGTAAAATTATATAAAAAGGAGAACGAGATATGCAGCTTGCTCACGTGCTTCTTGTAATTGTTTTAGGGATAAGCGTAATTTCGCTTGGCTTTGCCGGGTATCTGGCTAAATTCGTGCTTAGCAATGATACCGGAACGTCAGCGATGCAGGAAATAAGCAATGCTATCAAAGAGGGTGCCGAGGCGTTTCTGAAAAGGCAGTACTCAACCATAATAATGCTGAGCATTGTCCTTGCCGCTCTTATATTCGTGCTTTATTGGTTTGCGAAGGGTGATGAAGAGATGGCTTGGCGCACCACCGTGGCTTTTCTCTTTGGTGCCGGGTGTTCTGCCCTTGCGGGCTACATTGGAATGTGGATTTCAATCAGGTCGAACATACGCACTGCGAGTGCCGTCAGATCGAGTTTGGACAAGGCGCTCAAGATATCACTTCGTGGCGGGGCGGTTTCGGGGGTCACAATTGTTGCCATGAGTCTTCTCGGAGTAGGAATCCTTTTCACCCTTTATGGTGGGGCAACGGATAACACAGAGCTTATAAAAAGGGTGCCATTTCTTATAGTCGGATACGGATTTGGGGCGAGTTTCGTTGCTCTTTTCGCTCAGCTTGGCGGCGGAATATACACCAAAGCCGCAGACGTGGGGGCCGACCTTGTGGGGAAAGTGGAGGCCGGAATCCCTGAGGACGACCCTAGGAACCCCGCCGTTATTGCAGACCTCGTAGGCGATAATGTCGGCGACTGTGCGGGTCGTGGCGCAGACCTCTTTGAGTCTACGGCGGCTGAGAACATAGGTGCCATGATCCTTGGAGTTGCCCTCTTTCCCCACTTTGGTATAAAGGGAATCCTCTTTCCTCTGGTTGCCCGTGCGCTTGGGCTTATTGCCTCTATGGTGGGAATCGGGATGGTGGGATTAAAGGACGATAAGGAAGACCCGATGTCTGCACTGAATCGTGGGTATTATGTTGCCTGTATCCTGGCGATCATAGGGTTCTATATAGCTACGTTTTTCCTGCTTAACCATAACTTCTGGCTCTTTATCGCCGGTGTTATAGGGATTGTAACGAGTATCGTTTTTGTCTTTATCACTCAGTACTATACTGAGTATAGGTATCGCCCTGTGAAGTTTATTGCTGAAGCGTCTCAAACGGGGCCTGCCACAAACATCATAGCCGGGCTTTCAGTTGGGCTTGAGTGCACCGCGCTCCCTGTGATTGCAATCTCGGCGGCACTCGTCGGGGCATATTACTGCGGGGTTTACGGGTTAAGGGAGTATACCGATATTTCTACAATCGGTGCCGGACTCTACGGCACTGCAATCGCCACGATGGGGATGCTCGGAACTGCTGCATACATCCTTGCTATGGATACATTCGGGCCAATCACCGATAATGCGGGGGGTATTGTTGAGATGAGCAAACAGCCCGAGGAGATCAGGAATAAAACGGACAGGCTCGATGCGGTGGGAAACACGACCAAGGCTCTTACAAAGGGATACGCAATCGGCTCTGCGGCTCTTGCGGCATTCCTTCTCTTTTCGGCTTATCTCGATGAAATAAGCCATATCACGGGTCAGGCTTTCCATTCAGTTGACATTGCCAAGGTTCAGGTATTTGTAGGCGGTCTCCTTGGAGCGATGCTTGTGTTTCTCTTTAGTGCCCTTGCAATCAGGGCCGTTGCTCGCGCGGCTTATTATATAATCAATGATGTTCGTGCTCAGTTTAAAGAGGATCCGGGTATTCTTGAGGGGAAGACAAAACCGAATTATGCAAGGTCTGTTGACATTGTCACGAAGGGTGCGCTCAAGGAGATGGTTCCCCCTGGGCTTCTCGCTGTTGGTATGCCTGTATTGGTGGGACTTGTGTTCAGGCAATTTGGTCTCGGTGCTGAAACGGTGGCTGCGTTTCTTATGGTCGGAACAATCAGTGGAATCCTCGTTGCAACCCTTATGAATAACGGCGGGGGCGCATGGGATAACGCGAAGAAGTTCATAGAAACCGGAATGTACGGTGGAAAGAGGTCTGATGCCCATAAGGCCGCGGTAGTGGGAGACACGGTAGGCGATCCATTTAAAGACACAGCAGGCCCCTCTATACACGTCCTTATAAAACTCCTCTCTACAATCACCCTTGTTCTTGCGCCATTGTTTATTTAATCAATCTATAACCAGAGTTGTAGGGACAGGTTTGAAACCTGCCCCTACAAACGATAAAATTCCTGTGTAATGGCAGCCGAATTAAGAATCCAACGTTGGGAAAAACCAGAGCCGCCGGATGAGCGTGTGTTGTGCGATTACTTTCGTATTGAGGGCTTATCCCCATACGCCTGGTCTAATATGCCCGGCGATACATATGCCGCGCATACCCATCCTTACGATAAGGTAATCTACGTTGTGCGTGGCTCGATTACCTGGGTTTTTCCTCAGACAAATCAGGAGATTGAGACCCGTGCCGGCGACCGTCTGGATTTGCCACGCGGCACCGTCCACGCCGCACGCGTCGGCTCAGAAGGTGTCACCTGCCTCGAAGCGCACAAGGAGTAGGGTAGGCTGAATAGATACTTTTGGGTTTCTAAACTCTCTTTGATGCGAAAAGGGTAGTGCTCCTTAATTGAGTAATTCCTTGGAGTGTTGTTTAATTGACTTAGAGGGACGTTTTTAAGTATATTCTAGGAGTTTCTTGAGCACTCTTGATAAAGAACACAAGTATTGAATGCCGAGAATCAAGGACATTCCTGGGCCGTACTGGTTCTTTTTTTCTTCGACTGCAACGAGCCGATTCACGTTCATGTCCGTCGGGAAAAGCAGACATGTAAGTTCTGGCTTGAGCCTATCCAGCTTGCAGCAAACCACGGCTTTACCGCTAGGGAGTTGAATGTGATTCGACGGCTAATCAAAGTTCATTACGATACTATTATGGAGGCATGGCATGAGCATTGTGGCTAGCACGGAGCCGCGGATTCGAGACCTCAAGGTTACGTCCGACACAATCATTGCTTATCTGGTGGACGGTCGTGTTATCAGTGTACCGCTTGCGTGGTCCTGGCGGTTGTCGGAAGCGACACCTGCACAGCGGGCACACTTCGAGCTTATCGGGGACGGACAAGGGGTGCACTGGCCGGATGTTGATGAAGATATCAGCGTGGAAGGTATGCTTCACGGCATGCCGGCGCATCGTCCGCAAAGCCTTGTTCATTTCTGGAGTGTTCAGAGCCATGGACATCGTGAACCAACTAACAAGAAATCGAAGCGGCCACACAAGACGCGCCGCTCAACCGCTAAGCGCTAGTCGGTACGTAAGAGATAGTGCTTGCGTCATATGGTTTCACGAACCCGACTGAGTTCTTGGAACGTTATTTCATGATTTTTTCTCACCCCTATTGACCTAGGGAGACACTTTAAATTACACTCTTAAGAAAGCAAAAAGATGCAAGGATTTCCATATGGCGCCCGGTATTGGGATTTATATGGAAAGATGCTGAAGAGAAATGAGCGAAAATGGAGACCAGCAGAGGTTGTGGATGCCACAGATTGCACCTTCGTTTAGCCCCGATGCCAAAATCGTCATTGCTCAGGGAGACTCTGAGGAGATCCTGAGTCGCCTTCCCGATGGGCTGGCTAAGCTCATCATTACCTCACCACCTTATAACCTCGGTAAGGTTTATGAAAAGGCAACACAGTTGGACAAGTATCTTGATGCCCTCACCCCCATAGTCAACCAACTGGTGAGAGTTCTGTCGCCAAGGGGATCGCTGTGTTGGCAAGTTGGCAATTACGTAGACGGCTCTGAGGTTTTTCCCCTCGACATCCTTTATTATCCGTTCTTTAAGAGTCACGGCCTTAAACTGAGGAACCGCATCGTTTGGCACTTTGAGCATGGACTACATGCCTCAAAGCGATTCTCTGGCCGCTACGAAGTCCTCTTGTGGTTTACTAAGAGTGACAATTACGTTTTCAATCTTGATTCTGTACGAATCCCTTCTAAGTACCCCGGTAAGACCCATTTTAAAGGCGAGAAACGCGGTCAACCTTCTGGAAATCCTCTGGGCAAAAACCCGTCGGATGTTTGGAAGATTGTTGTGCAGGATTGGGAGACATCTCTGTGGGAGATTCCCAACGTCAAAGCCAATCATCCGGAAAAAACAATCCATCCATGCCAGTTTCCTATTGAACTGGTTGAACGGTGTGTATTAGCTCTGACGAATGAGGGAGATTGGGTGTTGGATCCATTTTCTGGAGTCGGCTCTGCGCTCCTTGCCGCATTGAAAAACAATCGTAAGGCTATAGGGTGTGAGAAAGAGCCGGAGTATGTTGAAATAGCCAAGCAAAGAATTGCAGACCTGTTCTCAGGTACACTTCGCTATAGGTCTCTAGGCAGGCCAGTCTATCAACCGACAGGACGCGAGAAGGTCAGCCGAGTGCCAAAGGAGTGGCTGTTCAAGGAGAACGATGAATGAGAATTGTAGCGCGCTATTCCTTCAACCGAGGAATGGAAGAAGTGACCTATCGTTACCCCACGTTACTGGCGGAAATCGAAGATGTCATTCGGGCAATAGATGCACGCGAGCACCGAACGAAAAAGAGCAAAGAGAAGACAAAAAAGCTTCGGATGCTCTACAATCCCAAGAGCCTAAACAAAGTCTTCGAGGAAGAGTTTGGGAAGCGAGGTTGGGAGCCAAGAAAAGAGTATTGCAACTACTCAACTCGTTATTATATTCCTGACTACACTCCCATCACATTCAAAGGTCAACGTCCTTACCGGGAAATGGACTTCGTGAAAGAAAAACTAGGTGTGGAAGTTCAGTTCGGCAAGTATGCTTTCATGGTATACAACGTCTGCGCGAAGATGACTATTTTTCGGAACCTGGGACATATCGATTGTGGAATTGAAATTGTACCAGTCAGAGGATTCACTAGGGAGATGTCTACAGGTGTTGCTTACTTCGAGCAGTTCACTTGGGATTTAGAGACGCGGGGAATTGGAAACATAGATATTCCTGTTCTGGTCTTGGGCATCGACGCCGACATTCTTATTGATACCGAAGCCGAAAAGAGTGGAGCGAGAGAAAGTAAGGAATTTCTCCAACAGGCGGCTCGCAAGATCGGAAAGTAGCTCTCGGTGGGGTTAGGTGCGGTGTATAGATTATTGGATGTACTATCTTACTTCCGATATGGCGAGAAAGGCTGAATTGCCAAAACCGCCTTACAATAACCTGAAATCATATTTTTCCTTTAAGAAGATTCCGGCCGAAGGTAAGCCTTCTAAATTAAAATCTACGACTGAGGATGAGTTATGAATCGGCTTCCATTAAAGATCAAGTATGTTAAAGCCCCTCCTATCAAGTGTCAGGGCATAAAAACTAAACTCGTGCCGTTCATCTTTGACAGTATAATGTGGACTCCGACTGATAAAGCCCGATGGATTGAACCGTTTTTAGGTTCGGGTGTGATAGCACTCAACTTAGCTCCACAGCGTGCTTTATTATCTGATACAAACCAACACATCATTACTTTCTATAAAGCTATCCGGAATGGGGAGCTTACCCGTGAATCTGTGTGCGATTTCTTAAACTCGGAAGGAAAGAAGCTCGCAAAGCATGGTGCGAACTACTACTATGAGGTGCGAGAGCGTTTCAACATTTATGGATCATCATTCGATTTTTTATTTCTGAACCGATCCTGCTTCAATGGTGTAATGCGGTTCAACAGTCAAGGGAAATTTAATGTGCCTTTTGGTCATAAACCACACCGCTTCACTCAATCATATATTACTAAGATCACGAATCAGATTGATTGGACTGCAAAGCAAATGCGAGATAAAGACTGGGAATTCCGAATTGCAAAGTGGGATGAGATCCTTCCCCAAGCGCAATCGGATGATTTTGTTTATTTGGACCCACCTTACATTGGCAGACATACTGATTACTATAATGCCTGGAGTGAAGGCGAGGCGACAAGACTGGCAGCAGCCGTGAGGAATATACCGTGTGGATTTGCTCTTTCGATGTGGCTGGAAAACCGCTACAGGAAAAATACTCATATCGAAGAGAGCTGGTCTGGGTTAGAGTTAAGGATTTGCACACATTTCTATCATGTTGGTTCAACAGAGAATTTACGAAATGAAATGGATGAAGCCCTCATTATCAAACCAGGTTTTGCAACGCCGAATTTAGGCAAGCAGAAAACCAGGAAAGCAATAACAGTAAATCAACTGTCATTTGAATATTGAACATCTGGCTAACAAGTTGTTGGACCAGAGTGTAGGCAGCAGTCTCCTTATGAATTGGTTCTGTACTATTGGTATTCTGGTGTGCCTGAGTTCCTTTGTAGTTACTATTCTATCCAACACCTTCTAAAATTCCACTGTAAAACTCCGAGTGTTTTAACGCCGTATTCCGCCAGCTATAAGATTGCGCTGTTCTCATTCCGTTCCTAATGAGTCTCTCCCTAAGCTCATCGTTTTCTATAACACTGATAATATGTTGAGCCAGAGTTTCATAGTCCATAGGGGAAATGAGTAGGGCGTTTTCCTCCACTCTCAGATACTCCGTTAAGGGTTCTATATTAGAAGCAATTACGGGAAGCTCCGATGCCATAGCTTCAAGCACAACAAGCCCCCATCCTTCTTTAACAGAGGGAAAGACAAGCACATCTGCCGCCCTATAGAGATTGGGCATGGAATCATCAGGGACTGCGCCAAGCGGGATTATATCTTCATTTAGTTTTAATCCCATATTCTTGATTTCAGAAAAGAATTCCTCACGGTATGCCCTGTAATCAAATAGCGTCTCACCGCCTCCGATTAGCCATACAAGGCGCTCGCCTTTTGTTTCAAAATACTGTCTTGCGATTTTAAATGCCCTGAGTGAGGTCAATGTATTCTTTCGAGGTTCAATCCCACCTATGCTCAGCATTACCCTATATCCGCTTACGGAAAAGCCATCTTTGGCCTTTTCTTTTGGAAATCCTTGAATATTGAACCTCTCTACATCCACACCATTATGAATGACAGCAGGGTTTAGAGAATACCGAGAGCGGAGTTCCTTTTCCCAGAACCCGCTGACGGTGATTAGGTAATCGGGCTTCGTGATGCTTCTGAGTTGACAGTCAATTAGAGACTGGGATGTGAAATCGTCTATGTGATGAACGGTTCTAACGAATGATTTTATTAAGCCCTGATTACGCAGATTGAGGAGTGCGTTTGCGGAGACGCAATCCTCAGCGTGATATATGTCATAATCTTTCGCCGCGGAGACCAGGGAATCAGAATACGTGTTGATATACCGCTCCACCTTTTCATCTATGGTTTCTTGGTGAGGAGCAGGGCAGGGGATAAGGGTATGGGGAACGCTTACAGTTTTAAAGAAGCCACCTCCTGAACTCAGGGCATACACATGAACCCGGTGTTTAAGACGGGATAGTTCTTCAGCCAGATTTAGCGTGTGAACCACGCCGCCCCTTGGCTTTGTCGAATATGTAAGGAGAGCAATTTTAAGTGATTTCATCTATTAAATCTTCTATACTTTCAATCTGAGAAACTAGAAATCGAATCCCATAATAGACACCGATTGCAATGTCTGCTCCCGAAGTCTCTCCCATTTCTATCACGGTCTTTGAGACTGCGGCAACCCGGCTTGGGTCTTTTGTAAGGAGGCTGTGAATCAATTCAATCACAGCCTTAGGCCCCTCGCCACGGCGGGCCTGGTCTAAAAGGGTTTGGCTGTATATTGTGGTTTTTCCCTTGGCTGCCCGACGGATTTCATCTGAAACCCTTTGGTAGAAGCTCAATTGCTTTCTTCTATCTTTAATTAGCGCCTTTCCACCCAGATTCAAGCTGAGGATTAAACCCGTTAAGAAATCGTCGCAAGAGGGTGTAAGCCCCGGACCAAGCCCAAGAATGGATAAGGCTCCATTTATGACCGTATGGAAGTCCCCTCCAAACAGCCCCCGCATGAGCATATCTATATAGGGTCTCGCCGTCTCTGAAAATGTGGGCTTTTGCGGTTGAAGAAAAAATTGAAGTGGGCCGTGCAATTCAACGTTCTCTAAAAGCGGAACAAGCCCTTCTCTAGTTGGGGATGTATAAATCATGTCTCTGAGAACCCTGAGGTTTAGGCTTATGCCCGATGGGCTTATAGATGAGCGTTTGGGAAATGAGAGCGGAGACTGGTTGGAAGATTTTCCGAATTTAATCGCGATCGCATCATCTCCAAATATCAAAGCGTGTTTATCAAATTTCGCTCTCATCCCTTCCACAACGCCAATTGTCTTAAAACTTTTACTCCCGAAATCTTTTATCAGGATGGATGTGGGACTGATATAGTTCTCATTTTTAATTACACTAATTATTAGGGAATTGCTTCTGGATTGTATATAGAATGCGTGGTCAAAGACGCTATGCACTTTAGCCCTCTTAGAACCCATGAGTGCCTTTAGTGCCTTATAGCCGACGGATTCAGCTATCAACGAGATGGAATGGGCCTTCTTCTCTGTGGACATGTAGGGGGAATCACCCTTGTCCCCGCTTTCCCCAGTGCGGGCGCTCTCCCCCGGGGTATGAGCTAAGGAGAATGATCTTTCTGCGAATGCTCCAGGGAATTCTTGAGTAAATCGGGACAAAGATATTACGCCAGAAAAAGGGGATAAATCCTTTTTCACGATAGGGCTTCACGCAGAAATCGGGATAATTAGCCGCCATTTCATCCGCGGCGGCTTCGAGCAGATATTTTTGAGCGTTTTCTCTTAGCCACTCGCCAAATGATTTTTTTTCTGACATTTGAACTTCCCTTATATCTTAAGCACCGGCAGATTTGGGGGGCTGATACCCTTCCTTTGCCAATTTTGCCAATCCTGCCTGAGCGGCTAGGGCAATAGGCTCCATTAAGGCTCCAATCGGTGGAGAATAAACGTTCTCCATCCATGCAAAGTCCCTGAGCGTAGCCCCGCGCTTTATTGCAAATGCAAGAAAATCAGCCCGCTCTTTAATCCCTTCGCCGCCTGCCATCTGGGCACCCATAACTCGAAGCGTTTTCGGGTCGGCAATGAGCTTTACAAGAATCCTGCTCACCCCGGGATAATACCTTGCCCTTGAAATCCCCTGTGCGGCAGCAACTATATGTGGAATCCCCAGAGCCTTGTGGAGGGTCTCCCCGAATGAGACCCCACCAATCTGAACCTTTCCACCTACCATTCCCCAGGGGACATAGACCGGATCGTATGCACGGTCGTCGCCTGCGGCATTGGCTCCTGCAACCCTTCCTTGAGAATAGGCATGGCTTCCTGAAAGCCCTTGAATGGGAACATCCGTTACGCCGTGAATAACCTCTATGCAGTCCCCGGCTGCATAAACATCCTTTGCGGATGTTCTCATGTGGTCATCCACTATAATTCCGCCGGTCGCCCCAATCTTTAGCCCTGCTTCGCGTGAGAGGCGGTTATTGGGCTTTTTATGCGTGGCAATCACAGCCACGTCACAGGGAATTTCCTCTTCTGTTGTGACGACGGATCTTATCTTCCCATCTGAACCATTAAACCCCAGGACCTTTTTCCCCAGATGGATCTTGGCTCCAGCCTCTTCAAGGGATTTCTGGACGGGCTGCATGATGTCGGGGTCGGCAACATCGGACATAAGCCAGGCTCCTTCATCTACCAGGTGGGTCTCAAGCCCCCTGTGCGCGAGGTTTCCTGTCATCTCAATCCCAAGAGGCGTTGCCGATACGACAACGACCCTTTTTATCTGGTCAAGAATCTTGTCGAACTCCATTGCGCGGCGTATGTTTTTAACATAATGGATTCCCTCTAAGTCAATTCCCGGGATGTTGGGTTTTTCATATTCAAACCCTGTGGCAATAACCAGCCTGTCCCACTCAAACACCTGAGAGCCAACGTTTACGGTACGCTTATTCAGGTCAATTCCTGTAACAGTTGTCTGGAGTCTCAAATCTATTCCAATTTCGGCGTAGTGCTCGGATGTCTGAAGGAATAGATTCTTGAAATCGGGAATCTCTCTTCCATGAACGAAAGGAATACCACAAGGACTATAGGCCACATCTTCATACTCTGTAAAAAGGGTTACAGAGGCCTCCGGGGCAACAGCCCTTGCGGTTGATGCTGCTGAAATCCCTCCAGCACCCCCGCCTATTACGATAATACGCAGGTTATTTTGAGCCATATTGATCTCACCTCACTCAAACTGAAAATCCAATCTTCTATTATTCATCTTCGATGGCGGCCTTGACCTTTTCCATCAACTCAGGGGTGGGTTCTAAACCGTGTTCCTTCGCATGAACCCCTGCCTTTTGGAGTACCTCCTCTACACTCTTTCCTCGGATTACATGGTTGCAATCGGAACTCGGATTTACCTTCTTGCAATAGATTACCTTACTCATGATTATCTCCTCCTGTACTTATCTAAAACGCATTTCGCACTCCAAATCAGTTCATATCACGCGATTTTGAGCTGAATTTTTTAAACCTCACATTGCTCGGATTCAATACCCTTTCGAAATCGGGAAGCGCCGAGCATTCGCCACAGCTCACGCATCCCGCCCTGCTGCTCTTTGAGCCTCCATCATATTTCGAGAGTATCTTTGCGGCTTCGGTGTATATATATTCCATTGCATGAGGCTCCGGGGGTTTCACATTCTCCATTGGTGTTCCGGCAATTGGGCGGAATGGAACGATAAATGGATAAACTCCAATGTCGGCACAAAGGGCGGCTCCGCTTATTACGGTTTCCGGTTTCTCTCCAAGTCCTACCAGAACATAGGTGCTCACCTGCCATCTTCCAAAAACGCTTACACCCTCTTTCCACGTTTGGATATATCTATCGAACCCGATTTTTGCCTTTCCGGGGGTTATCTTATCAAATACATCCGGGTCAAATGTTTCAATATGGACCCCTAGGGCATCAACACCGGAGTCTTTTAGTCTTTGGAGCCAGCCCAAGTCCTCAGGGGGAACTATTTGAAGCTGTATTGGAAGACCCGTTGCCCCTTTTACCTCCGAGCATATCTCGGCGTATTTTCTCAGTGCCTTTTCCTCGTCTTTTGCAACTCCGGATGTAAAAACGACATTGGTGATACTGTCGAGTTCCTTCGCCCGTGATATGGTTTCAACGAGGCTTTTGGGGTCTTTAAATCCCACGGTGCTTCTGTCCTTGAGCGTGAGTTCTATCCCGCAAAACTTGCAACGCCTCCAATCCTCCCAGAAAACGCATGTCTGAAGGAGTGTTGTGGCAAACGTCGTCGGACAGTGGAGGAGTCCGATTCTTCCCATCGGTACTCCCATTGACGTTGTGTGTTCGTAGAACTTCGCCGCCCCCATAAGCTCTACCTGATTAAGAGCAACGCCCTCTCGAAACACCCAGTATTCGCCGTTTATTTGATCGAGATAATATGGAGAGGAATGGACAAAATCTCCGACAACTGGAATATTTCCTTCGCTATCGGGAAGGATCTTTAGATGAATCCCCCCGGTAGGCCCCGCTCCGCCCCTTCTTATGTTTCTTGTATCGGGAATCCTCAGTCCGTAACTCTGCAGTTCTACTTTCAGGGCCTTTGAATCCATAATTCCCTCCTTTTGAGCGTTCAACTATCTTCTCAGCACCAGAAAAAAATGGTTGAACGCATAGACTCATATATCACAACGGTAGGGGCAGACCTAGTATTCGCTCACAATAGGGCGATCACAAGGTTTGCCCCCTCTAAACTACATCGAGCGGATGCGGATTAATCCACTACACAGTCCAGGTGCTAAACATCATTGCACCTGCCCTATGGTGTTCAATTACTATATCTAGGATATCAGTTGGGTGTATAGGCTTCACACCCTCTAGCATGTCCTCTTCTCTTACACCTATGAGGCAGGCGGCTGAGAAGCGGCATGCGTAGACCTTTATTCCTTCATTGAGCATCCTTTGAACGAGATTGGGGTAGAGCTGTATCCCAGCGCCGTAACCGTCATCTCCTATATTCGGCCACCCTCTATAGACAGGTATAGCAGAAGCCGGACCGTAGAAAATGACGCTCGTATCATAGCCCTTTTTTTTACACCTTATAGCCGTCAGCATGTTGATGCCGGCCACCGAACCTTCGTACGGAACCGTATGAACAAGGAACAATGCTTTTTCTCCAGGATTTGCCTTGTGATCGGGAAACACCTTCTCCTCGTAATTAACAATCGCCTGTCCCTTTTTCGGCTTTTCTCCTTTTACTCTTTCTACCGCCATCTTGTATTACCTCCTTTTTGGGTTTTTTAATCAACCACGAAGACACAAAGGCACAAAGTTAGAATTTTTAATTTTTTCTTCTGATCCCTGGTTCCTGATTTCCGACTTCTTATTCTTATCTGGAATAGAGCTTCTGGGCGTTTTCCCAGAAAATCTTGTTTTTCAACTCTTCTGAAATCTTTGCTCCTTCAACCTTCCAGTATTCCGAAGGGAAATCTCCCCAGGGCGTATCAGAGGCAAAGAGCACATTATCGGTGCCTATGCCTGTGCGCTCAATCTCGTGAAGCAACCAACGTGAGCCAAAACCAATAGCCCATGTGGTATCTGTATAAACCTGGTAGCCCTCTTTTACCAGATCAATGAATTTTGGAACGAGCCTTATGTGGCCGCTCACACCGCCTCCCATATGGACTATATGGATTTTGATCCGCTTTCCGTATTCCTTTACAAACTCAAAAGCGTTTCCCACATCGGAGCCTCCTCCAGGGCTTGTGTGAATGTGGAGGACGAGATCATTCGCCGCAGCCGCATCCACAATGCTATTCCATATCCCTCTTGCCGTATCATCCCAATCAGCGGGCTTGTATGTTCCCCCAAGAAGGCATGTGGCTTTTAGTGCAACGATACCTTTTTCTTTTACGTGCTTTAGGGCTTCTTCCGTTCGCTCCTTGTCTTTTGCCATACCTGAGACCCAGATGGCACCAACAAGCCGGTCTGCCTTGTGTACGCTGTCAATCACAAGGGGATTTAGCGTAAAGGGCTGCCCTGAGTCGGGTACCCCATAATTGGATATGACCATTGCCCGACCTATGCCATACTCATCCATGTGCTTTGTGTATTCCTTTGAGGATGGGTATTCAATCACGGTCGGCTTTACGGGTTCTTTAAGGTCATAAAACTTGTACGCGGGTAACTCGCCTATGTGAGTATGAGCGTCAAATACCTTTCTATTTACCTTCATCTGTCTCACCTCCTTCTTTTTACATTATCTTAGTATAAAAGCGAAAAAAGAGCAATCACGCCTTTTCAGATTGCTCCTTTCAATTCTTTGAGCAAGTAACATGCCAACTTTTTTAAAGTTTCTTCCAATCGTTAAGAAGCCGGTTTTTTGAAACCATCCATTTAGTTTGTGCTTAATGTCTGGGCACGAAGTATTAAAAACAGCCATCACTTTTATTTCCATGTCTCAAGTACCCTAATCATGAGTTATTTCCGTTCCTCCCTCTCCTTTTAATGCGGCATCTATGCCCTCCAGCGATGTTATGATTGTCCTCTTCCCTCCCGAATCGAGAAATTTAATTGCGGCCTCAATCTTGGGACCCATACTCCCCGGTGGAAAATGCCCTTCTGCCAGGTAGTGCTTGGCCTCTTTAAGTGTCATCCTACTTAGATTCTTTTGTTTTGGGGTTCCGTAGAAAATGGATACCTGATTTACGGATGTGACTAGGAGAAGCATCTCCGCACCTATGAGACTTGCAAGCCTCTCTGCCGCAAAATCCTTGTCAATTACCGCAGCCACTCCTTTGAGTTTTCCCTTTTTATCTCTAAGTACCGGAATTCCGCCACCTCCGCATGATATTACGACAAAATTCTTCCTTATCATCTCTCCAATCTCTTCTCTTTCAACTATGTCAATCGGCTTTGGAGACGGCACAACACGTCTCCATCCCCTTCCTGAATCCTCTCTTATCTCCCATCCCCTTTCCTTCTGAAGCTCTTCGATTTCACCTTTCTTAAAAAACGGGCCTACAAACTTCGTGGGGTTTTTAAAAGCGGGGTCATTTTCAGAAACCACTACTTGAGTTACAAGGGAAACAATTGGTTTTTTTATTCCATTTTTGGTAAACATATTTCTTAAGGTCTGCTCTATCATATACCCTATCTGCCCCTGTGTCATTGCATCACAAACATGAAGGGGCATTGGTGGGATAATATCGGCCAAGGATTCCTGCTGCATGAGAAGATTTCCAACCTGAGGACCGTTGCCATGTGTGATCACAACCTGATAGCCCATATCAAAAAGGCTGGAGATCTCTCCGCACATCTTTTCAGCCTTCGCCAACTGATCGGCATAACTGCTTTTGCCGCTAAAATCCATAAGAGCATTTCCACCAAATGCTACCACAGCCACATTCATTTACTTCCTCTCCCTATTGAATCTCCAGACCCTTTTTCCCTCTTTTCGCAATCCACCCCGCGGCCCTAGAGGCAAGGGCGTTTGTATGAAAAACTAAAACCCCGCTTTCCATTAGTTTTTTCTCCTGTGATTTTAAATTCTGCGGGTCTTTATCTGTGCCGCAGACATGAGCCACAAAAGCAAGAGAGCGTTTCTTACTCCTTGCTATTCTCTTTGCCTCTTTGATTGCCGGAATGAGGTCTCCGGCGGGGTCGGGGCTTGCCACGTATCCAAGGACTACATCAAAGAGTATTACAGCCGTGCCTGGGTCGGATGCCTCTTTTATTAATCTCTCCTTTCTCAGGGTCGCGTCTATCATTGGATGGGGGCGCCCCACTGTGAATTCCTCCTCGCCTAAATCAATGCACGTATGACGTTTACTCCGATTCGGGTCTTCTAGTTTGTTCTCTTTATATAATGGAGCATTTGAGTAAATCTTTCCTAAAATCGGGGTGAGGACGTACTGGGCCTCATAACAGAGGGTTCCGCCTGAAAATAGACCCCGAATGTATTTCTGTTTGGAATCGAGTGATTGGATAAATTTATTGGCCTGTTTTCTCCAGTTCTTATTGAGAAGAACACCGTGATGTTCTACGTGCCCTTTCACGAGTCTCAAGGCTTCTAAAGCCGCCTCTTCTAGAGTTGAGGAAAATCGGATGCTTGAATCCGATTTTTTATCAAATCTATTTCCAAGAAAGCATACAACGGTGGGTTTTTCGGACTCGCGAACCGTATTAATCACCCCTTGTGCCACCTCCTCAGACGGCGGTTTGGAAACGAGAAGGAGAATCTCTGTGCTCCTATCGTTCTGAAGCATCTTTATCGCTTCCATTGCCATAATGCCGCCGACCTTTTCAGATAAGTCCCTTCCTCCCAGTCCGATTGCATGAGAAATCCCTGAGCCAAAGTTGTGTATGAGTGTTGTGACCTCTTGGATTCCCGTCCCTGCCGCACCGACTACTCCAATTGGGCCTCGCGTCACCACGTTTGCAAACCCAAGCCCGATCCCGTTTATTATCGCCGTACCACATCCGGGACCCATAACCAGAAGTCCCCTCTCTTTTGCCCTGTCTTTTAGCTCTATTTCTTCCTCTATATTCAGATTATCGCTGAAAAGAAACGTATGAAGCCCCATTTCAATAGCCTTTGCCACTTCAATCTTTGCATACTGACCGGGAACGGAAACAATTGCGAGGTTTGATTGAGGCAAGGCGCTGTATGCGGAATCGAGGGTTTTGTGCTCTGCTTTTACAGTAGCGCTGGGCTGTGCGGGAGAGAGGAGGGAGTCCAATTTTTCTATTGCCTCTTTTGCTGCCTTTTCAGATTCTGCTTCAATTGCTACAATCAAATCATTTGCGCTTGCCGATTCGGGAATCTGCCTGATCATCCCGGCGTCTCTTAGCATCTTTAGATTAGCCTCAGTCGCCATAATAGCGGAGGCCTTTCCAACGCCGGGAAGTGCGCTGAGCTTCTGGCTTATCTGCATAAGCTTCATTGAGTCCTGGTAATAATTTCTCTTAACGGTGCTGACTACCGCCATTTTTCTTCTCTTTCAATTAGCCACAAATGAACTTCGTGTCCATTTGTGTCAATTCGTGGCTAAACTGTAATTTATGCTGCCAAATCATACTTCTTTCCAAAGGCCATAAGAGCCTGTGCGAAGCACTCATAAGGGGCTTTCACAATTCCGGCTCCGATCTGTCCTGCTCCTGTGGCTTTATGAATTACCGCGCTATCTATACTTGGAAGAATTTCCGTTTCTACAACCTTGCGAATATCAATCCCCATTGGAGTTCCCTCAAAATCCAGAGCGGGGACTCCAAACTTTGAATTTTTAGTGATCGTAATTAAACCCATCTGTTTTGTTATGCCCACAGCTTCCTGAAAACCGCCACCGGCAAATGAGGCCATGGCGGGCGCGGCGGCAATTGCAAATCCGCCAAGCCCCATAGTCTCTATAATCGCGCTGTCCCCAATATCGGGGGCACCATCGTCAGGGCCATATCCGGGATTGTAGAGGGCATCGAGAAGGAGAGGAGAGGGTGATACAAACCAATTATCCCCTAGTCCGCTTACGCGAATTCCGAAATCCGTTCCATTTCGAGACATGGCAGTGACTATTGTGGAATCCTCTATGTCCCGTGCCGCGTCCATTGCGAGTTTACAACCAGTCATGGTCATATTGAGAAAGAAGTGGCTGTTTCCAGCAATAAATCTATAGACCTGGAGGGCAGTATCACGCGATAAATCTATTGAAAAAAGGGGTTCGATAATGCTTTTTAAAAAAATATTCGTAGAAGCCGCGTGACGGTTATGGCACTCATCCCCCATCTGAATTCCCTGAGCCAAAATATTCCAGACAGAAATACCTCCGGCCTTCTCAACTACCCTTTTCATCACGGGACCCAATACGTCCCGCATCCATCTGAGTCGCTCAAGTGTTTCACTTCCGAAAGCCCCAAACCAGAGAACCTTGCCTCCGCCTTCATTGAAGGTGGAGTAAACCATTTTGCCAGACATTAAATCCTTTGTGACAATCACGGGCATGGAAGGGGAAATGATTCCCGTCATCGGCCTACGGCATCGTGGTGATGGTTTGGAGAGAGTTTAACTCCATTTGTCTTCATCAGCCCCTCTGCTTCACGGTCGTCACTGGCCAGGCCCTCAAAAATCAAAGCCCCCCTAACGGCCCTCTTCATCGGGTCACACACCCTTTCCCATTCGATTGGAGGTCCTGCATGAAGTATGGTGTTTGGGGTCATATCAGGGATGACATTGAGCGCGGTACTTACATCAACGAGAACTGGCTCGACGGAAAGTATTCTTTCTATACCAGTCCTATTGGCTTCATTAATCCGCTTGCCCAGATAATTAACTAACCCGCTTTCTGTTTTTCCTTGCATTCTTATTTCAGTCACCATGTAATTTAACAATGATGCGAGATGCGTGATTCATGGTTCTCTTGTCCTGTATCGTGCATCTTGTATACTGCATCAATTCCTCACGATGGCGGGACGGCAAGCACCCATATTAGCTTTGCTCGAACGTTGCCTATGTTCTTCCATTTATGCTCTGCATGAGTCCTGAAATGGAGGCTATCGCCGGGGTTGAGTATGTATGTCTTACCATTTACTTGGAATTCCATTTTTCCCTGAATGCAATAGACCAGTTCCTCTCCGCGATGGCTCATGTGTTTTTTCCCGCTTGAGGCTCCGACCTCAGCTATCGCATAAGCCGCGGTCATGATGAAATCCCCGTATTTCTTTGCGGATACGCATTGTAAATCGAGTCCTTTCTTAAACGTAAAAATTGACTCGCGTTTGCCTGCCGAGACGAAAACGGCATCCTCGTCTTTTTCTTCGATGAAGAAGCTGACCCTTTTCCCCAAGGCGTCTGATATCTTCATCATCGTGGTTATTGTCGGGATTATCCCATTTGACTCAATCCTGTGAATCCCGGCTGCGGAGATGCCAGACCTTTTAGCCAAGTCCTGAAGAGACCAGCCCTTTTCGGTTCGGAGGGTCTTTATTTTCTCTCCCAGCTTTGAAACTATTCTGTCTACCTGATTTTTTTCTTCAGTCATCTACTCACCATAATTGTTTTCTCATCCCTGATTACTTGCGTCACGTGACTGAACATACGAATCTGCCCCTCCAAACCCGATTAGGGGTTCTTCACTAAAATCCCAGAAGAGTTTTTTTTCACCTGAATCATTGATAAAAAAGACCCGACAATCCGAAGTCACTTTTCCAATCGCCTCGCATACCAAGTCAAACTTTCTGAAAATCTCTTTTACCTTTGGGGTGTTGTGCGGCCTGAGAGACAGGACAAATCCAAAACTCGGAAACGTAGCGAGCCAATCTTTGAGAGGGACCCCAGAAGGCTTGGGGATTTTATCTATATAAATCTCGGCTCCCTTTCGGGAACACTCAAGAAGCATCAATGTTGAGCCGATAAGCCCAGCCATGCTTACATCTTTTCCCGTATCCGCCAGTCCATCTTCGGCTATTTGGGGCAGAAGCTCCAAATGAATTAGAACCTCTTCGCTGTTCAAATTGCTTGAAGAATCCCAGAAATTAAAACCAGAATAAAACCTTCCGTTGAGATTGGAAACAAAAACCAGATCATCGTCCGCCCTAGCATCAAAACTCGAGAGCAGCCTCTTGGCTTTACCGAGTATGGAAACGGAAAGCGAGGAGCAATCTCGCTCGACAGTCAAATGCCCGCCAATTACAGGGACCTTATAGCGTAATGCATTATCCCTGATTCCACGAAGCACTTCCTTGGCCTCTTTGGAATCGGATGCGAAAAGCACATCTACAATCACCATAGGTCTGCCGCCCATAGCATATATGTCATTTACGTTTGTAAGAACGGATGTGCGTCCGGCAAGGTACGGATTTGATTTTAAGAGAGGGGGGTAAGTACCCTCTGCGGCAAGAAGCAGGTAGCCGTCCTGAGTTTTAATGGATGCCGCATCATCACCAATTGTTATGTCACTGCCATCAACTTGAGAGACCTGGGGTAATACTTGCCAGAGGCTTTTTAACCTGGCCTTTTGGTCTAACCGAGGAGAAGAGCGCAAAACCCGAATTAGCTCATCCATTTGTTTTCCTTATCAGCCGCGAATCAGCACGAATGACCTCGAATGAAAAGGAGAAGAAATTGATTCAAAATTTTTATTCGTGTTCATTCGTGGCCAAATCCGCTTCCATTAACTGATGGGGGAGACCTTGATAAGTTACTGGCTCTCCCACTGTTTTCCAGCCCAATCTCTCAAAGAATTTCACATTCTGTGGTTGAATGTATGCGAGGAATTTCTTACAACCCCTGGATTTTACCGATTTTACGGCTAGTCTCACGAGGCCTGGTCCCACTTGCCCGTTGCGATAGGTGGGGGCAGCGCCAAGCCGTCCGCCGAACCATGTGTCTCCTTCCTTTTTGTAGCACCTGACCACACCTACAACCTTTCCAGTTGATTCTTCAATTGCGACTATGTGAATTGCGTCACAATCATAGTTATCAACATCGGTTTCAGGAAATATCTTCTGCTCCTGGACAAAGACCTCGTGGCGGAGACGGAAATACTCTTCTAATTCCTTTGCAGTTTCAGCGATTTTGAATGTGAATTGTCCCATATCGGCTTCCAGAAGATTATGGAAGAGAATGTTCTTCCTGTAATTAGAACAGGCTTCTTCAACCCTCGTATACTATATTCACCATTCTATCAACTTTAATAAACGGAGTCAAGGGCTTTTTTTTCGGGAGGTTGTATTTGTTGCGATCTACCAGGTTGTGTAGAATATCTCTATGTCATTTGGGGTTTACATCCACATTCCGTACTGCGTAAAGAAGTGTCCCTACTGCGATTTTAATTCCTATGGCGTAGGGAAACGCATTCCAGAAAAGGAATATACTGAGGCAATCCTTAAAGAGATCAATCTCTACAGGGAATTGATCGAAGAGTTTCCTCTTGGTTCAATATTCTTCGGTGGAGGAACGCCGTCCTTATTTTCTCCGAATAGCATAGGAAAAATAATGGATGAGATACTAACAATAGCCTCTCCTCTAGATTCAATTGAAGTCTCATTGGAAGTAAATCCAAAAACGGCTGACCTTGAGAACTTAAGGGGTTTGCGTGATGCAGGAGTAAATAGAATCAGCGTCGGGGTGCAATCCTTTTCGGAGAGAAAGCTTAAACTGCTCGGAAGAATAAACACGCCTGATGATAGCAGGAAAATACTGTACGATATAATCAAAGCGGGGTATAAGAACTTTAATCTCGACCTCATGTTTGGGGTTTCTTTTGAAACCATTGATGAGTGGAGGGCGGATTTAGAAGAGGCGCTTGGATTTAATACGACTCATATCTCTGCCTACTGCCTTACAATCGAAGATGATACGGAATTTGGGACGCTCTATTCGGGGGGTAAATTGCCGCTCCCTGATGAGGGCACCCTTACGGACATGCTCTCTTTCGCATCTGGTTTTCTTGAGGATGCTGGCTACAGACAATATGAAATTTCAAATTTTGCAAAGCCGGGATTCGAGTGCAAGCATAACCTCCTCTACTGGAGAGGAGAGAATTATCTTGGACTCGGTGCCGGGGCGCATTCCCATATTTTTTCGGATAGATTTAATCACTGGGGTACCAGGTGGGCTAACCTAAAGAATCCTGATCTCTATATTAAGACGGTTTTGGAAGGGAAGAAACCTCTAGCGTTTACAGAATATCTCAAAAAAGAAGAAGCCTTTGAGGATAAGATTCTTATGGGGCTTAGGCTTCGGGAGGGAATCAGCCTTGCAAGTATCAAGGAGAGATTTGGGGCAAAACTACGCCCTGACAAATTGGACTCCCTCATAGATGGTGGCTTTTTGGAATTCTCCGGTGATTTGATTCGCCTGAGCAAAAAGGGGATTCTCGTTTCAAACGAACTCATTATGAGACTTCTTGACTCCCTGGCTTTTGAGTGAGGGATAAAATTATTTCTTGGGATTTAAGGAATACGCGATTCCTTCTACTTCTATATAAAATCTGTCCCCTTCCTGCTTGAGATACTTGGTAATCTCGTAGTAAGCAGGCCTTGAGAATCTCGCTTCAAATTCTCCGTTTTTTACTTTGGTATAAGGGATGTTCTCTTCATCCATCCAAAGTGTATCGAAATCGAGCTTCTCCTCGGTTTCGTCATTGAGGATTAAATAAAGCCCATCGGTACGTTTATCTATCATCTTCACAACATAGGGAGTGTCTTCTACGTGGGCATAAACCCTTCCTCTCCCCTCGTCTATATAGTATCTGCCCTCTTCGTCGCGCCTCAGCAATTTGTTGTTGTAGAGGTATGTCCATCTATGGAGAATAGGAATCCCGTCCTGATACCAGTTACCTTCTTTGTCAATATAGATTCTCGGCTGAAATTTATCCCCTTTTTCCGGCTCTTTCATATTACTCTCCTATCACCTTCATAACCATCCTTTTCCTTCTCTGCCCGTCAAATTCAGCATAAAAAACCCTCTGCCACGGACCAAGGTCTAAATCTCCCTTGGTAATCGGCACGATTACCTGATGGTGCATTATGAGATTTTTGAGATGGGCATCGCCGTTGTCTTCTCCGGTTCTGTGGTGTTTGTAGTCTTTCCTGTATGGAGCGAGTTTTTCAAGCCACTCCCAGATGTCCTCGAATAGTCCTTCTTCCAGATCATTCACATAGACCGCTGCTGTTATGTGCATTGCAGATACCAGAACAAATCCTTCCTGCACGCCGCTCTTTTTTACAATCTCTCTTACTGTGTCTGTTATGTGTACTATTTCTCTTTTATTTTTTGTGTTAAACCATACATATTCAGTGTAGCTTTTCATGGTTTTTCTCTTTTCCGATTTATATAATGCCTGCAAAAATCTGGCTTTTATACGGAGTTCGTTCACAGCTTTTGGGGTACCTATAGAGCGATTCGCTTTGCTCTCTCAGTTATGAATTCCTTATGATCGCCCTTTCGATTTGAACTCCTTTTACTGCCCTCAATTAAAAATAATTATAAACTTCTATTCCATATTTTTAAAGCTTATTTTTGATTAAGATTTGGTTAAATACTACGGGTTCTTAAGGTGAATTTAAATCAGAAACTCAGAAAACTCTGGGAGGCTAAATTGAAAGATACATCTATTTTGTCATATAATTAGTCGGGGGGATGTGTCTATGAATAACGATAGCCGAAACTACTGTTCTAAAGAGAGTTCGGAAGGAGAAATGGAATGAGCATAAAGATTTCATTTTTGGCAGATGCAAGACAATTGACTTTTTATCTTTTTCTTACGGTTTGCTTTCTTACCCTTTGCGCGGTGGCTCCGTTGCCATCGGCGGCTCAGTCAGCCGTTTCACCGGAGGCTCTCTATCAGTCACTACTCAAATCAATGCCTACAAATCTTCCTCCCGGATTTTCTTCTGCATCGACATTGGAAATCGGCAATGCCGATAAGGGTGCGGGGCTGGTCGGTGAGGTAGACCTCATATTCAAGGGAGACGACCCGAAAGCAAGGCTCGGCTATTTCGTCTTTACAGACTTCAACGCTGCGAGTGAGTTCAACCGCAAGCATCTACCAGGTGTGATTCCGGGACAGAAACTCCTTGCCTATCCTCCTTTTGCCAGATGTGCTGACATACCTAACGTTGGAGGGTATTGTGACATGTGGATCGAGGGCTATAGTGTTATTATGGTAGCATCCGCTTCAAACAAAGATGGCGCTGCCTCTTTGATGGGTATCGGTTTCAAGCACCTTGGTACTGTTCATGATAATCTGGCTAGACAGGTTCCTCCAGTGACGCCCAGCGGAATTGATCCGTGTTCCTTGGTAACAAAGGCAGAGTTAGAAAATGCTCTGAATCAAACAGTCGGACAGCCGCAACGCGATCGAGTCGGCGGCTGTTTCTGGCAATCAATGGGTGGTAACAGCCTTACAGTCCAAGCATTTAACACCGGACGCATAGGGTTTGACGCCGCAAAGAGCCACACGTTTAACACGGTCGCTCTTCCGGGTATTGGGGATGAGGCTTTCGGATTTGTCTCCCTGGCGGGTTTTGTTCAAATAAGCCTGATTAAAAACAACCACTATGTAGCGATCACTCTCCAGAATCAGCGCAATCCGGTACAGCTCGAGACGGCAAAGGCACTTGCCACGAAGATTGCGAACCGGCTCTGAAATGGAGAACAGTGTTCAACCTCAATCGGTATGAATTCTGTAGGCGACTAATGAGGATTCGTCTGGCTGGGCCTTTGTTATCTCCCCTGTGTCTATTTGTGCTAATCTATGGCTGATTATGGATAGGAGTTACAACGGGATTCCCTCTCTGGTTAAAATGCAGTAAAATTTAGGACAAATTAAGGAGGAGGTAAAGTAAGATGCGGAATATTATTACATTGGTGATATTTGCCCTTTTAATTTCTATTTTGTGGGGGTTTAGCAAAATGGCAAAAGCTGAGGGATATACAGAGGCAAATACACGGGCGAAAATGGGTGAACAGAACGAGCCGGAGGTCAACCCAGACCCTATGAGGAGTATATGCGCATATATGTGGAATAAATACTACGAAAAAGAAAAGGCTGAAATAAGGGTCTCAACGAGAGGCAAATATTATGAAACTGTTGTATTTACTTGCCCAAATTGCAGTCTTGAGGAGTATTTTGTAAACCCATTTCTGAATACTGAATATCAGGGCAAAACCGGTATGGACAGGATAAAGGAATGCGGTTTTACGCAGGTTGTTTTTAGGGGCGGAAGAGGGATACAAGAGATTGTAAGACAGGTTCCGTGACTGAGGTAAGGGTCATTTATAATAAGGTACAAACGACAATTTGTTATTAGCTAGGACATGAGGTTCGCGGAGAAGGTGCTTAAAAGGTTTTCTCTGCGCACCGTGTGACTAAATAAGGGAGAGGATTTCAAAATGGGAACATTTCCATTTGGCTGGATTCGCGAGATGGATAAAGAAAACTGGCAGCTTCTTTGGAACTCTGAGACAATGGTTCTACACGCAAAGGGCGCAACATCAAAAAGGGTCATCAATATCGGACAGTGCCCCTCCTGGCGTGAGGCAAAAGCCCTTGCTGAGAGGGTACAGAATGAACCTGAGTTTTATATAAGTATTAGCAAAAACGAATAGGTAATTAGTTGGAAACGTAACCAAAATAGATATGTAGAAACAACTTAAATAGATTCTCTTTTCTGTGATTAAATCTATATTCCACTTCTTTAAGATACATTGGGAAATGATATTTGGAAACCCCACGATAATTGTACAGGATATGTTTAGCGTAACTCCAAAACCCTTCAATACCGTTAATGTGGTTTTTGTCTGGCCAA
>Ga0070739_10002309_pt1 | contig 25972 bp, 21 predicted proteins | sample Coa_R1_7_FD_66445 | JGI IMG/M metagenome (GOLD analysis project Ga0070739, IMG submission 66445) | Surface soil microbial communities from Centralia Pennsylvania, which are recovering from an underground coalmine fire - Coalmine... | ecosystem: Environmental > Terrestrial > Soil > Unclassified ...
GCCCGGGCGCCGAGCCCGGAAAGCGTGGGCGCTACCGCCGCGAGTTCCTCCGCAGCGGCCTCGCCCTTCAAGGCGAGCATTCGCCCGTGAGGACGAAGCAGCGGCAGGCACCAGCCGACCAGACGTTCCATGGGCGCCACCGCTCTCGCGGTCACCACGTCGGCGCCCATCCGCCGTGCCCAGTCCTCGGCGCGGCCGCGAAGCACCTCCGCGTTGTCGAGCTCAAGCGCGTCGAGGCACTCCTCGAGAAAGACGGTGCGACGCAGCAGCGGCTCCAGCAGCGTCACCCGCAAATCGGGCCGGATGGCCGCGAGCACCAAGCCTGGCAGTCCCGCCCCGGAGCCGACGTCGACGACATGCGCGTCCTGCGGCACCAGCTCCGCGACGGCGGCGCAGTTCATCAAATGCCGCTCCCAGAGCCGGTCCACCTCTCGTGGACCGATCAGTCCACGCTCGACGCCCGGCCCGGCCAGCAGCTCGCCGTACCGCTGGACGACCGGCAGTGCCGGGCCGAACAGATCGACGGCCGCCTGCGGCGGGGCGGGCAGCTTCGCATCGAGCATCGGGCATTCCCTCAGTTTCACGTGGAACGGCAGCCATCATCATGTCAAGGATCGGTCCTGCTCCGTACCGCCCACCTCGGGCCGGGTAACGCAAACCGGCCCCGCCTCCTGAGAGGCGGGGCCGGCCACTACCGGTTCCGGACCGGACGTCCGGTCACAGGGTGTTCAGACCGGGAGGACCACGACCCGGCGGTTGGGCTCCTCGCCCTCCGACTCGCTGCGCAAACCCGCGGCGGCGACGGCGTCGTGCACCATCTTGCGCTCGAACGGACTCATCGGCGCCAGCTTCACCGGTTCCCCGGTCTCTTTGACCTTGCGGGCGGTCTCGGCGCCGAGCCGCTCCAGCGCCGCGCGGCGCGCCGCCCGGTGCCCGCCGACATCCAGCATCAGCCGGGTACGCTCACCGGTCTCCCTGGTCACCGCGAGCCGGGTCAGCTCCTGCAGCGCCTCGAGCACCTCACCGCTCGACCCGATCAGCTGGTCGAGGCCGGTGCCGACGATGGAGACCGAGGCGCGGTCGCCCTCGACGTCCATGTCGATGTCCCCGTCGAGGTCCGCGATGTCGAGCAGCCCCTCGAGGTAGTCGGCCGCGATCTCGCCTTCCTCCTCAAGCCGGGTCAGCTCATCCTCGTCGGGCTCTTCCGAGGTCGTCTGCGCCGACACCGACTGCGCCGCCTCGACGGCCGAATCCGTCACCGTGTACTCCCTACGTCTGTCCTGGCCCGCATCGCCGGGCACCACCCTCGGGGATCCCCCGAAAAGCTATTTCTTCCGCGCGCTGCGCGTGGTGCGAACCGGCTGATTGCGTTGCGGCTTCGGCCGGGCATCCTCGATCTGCTTGGTGCCTGCGGCGTTGCCCGCGGTGCCGGTCTTCGCCTTCGCCGCGCCCTTGGCCGTGGCGCCGTTGACCGACTTGGCGCCGTTCGTGCCCACTGTCTTCTCGCCGGCCTGCGGAGGAACGGCGTCGACCGGCTCGCCCTCCTTGGCAGCCTTCTTGGCCTCTTTGGCCGCCAGGCGGGCGAGCTTGGCCTCGTGCGCCTTGGAGCCGGGCTGCGGTGCGTTGTGCAGCATGTAGAACTGCTGGCCCATGGTCCAGAAGTTAGTGGTCAACAGGTAGATAAGCACGCCGACCGGGGCGATGAAGCAGAACAGCGCCATCAGCGGAGGCATGACGTACATCATCATCTTCTGCTGCTGCACCATCGGATTGTCAGGTGCGCTGTTCTTCAAGATCATTTGACGCTGCGTGATGAATTGGGTCACCACGTAGACCACCGTCATCGCGATGATCACGACCTGCACGTTCAGCGTCGTGGAGCCGACCGCGGCCAGCTGCTTCGCGGGCGTGTTGAAATGCGCCGAGATCGGCGCTCCGAAGATGTGGGCCTTGTTCGCGCTGGTCACCAGCACGGCGGTCATGGCGCCGATCGACCTGCCGTTCGCCACCAGGTAGAGCATGCGGTAGAGCGACATGAAGAAGGGCGACTGCACGAGCAGGGGCAGGCAGCTGGCGAACGGGTTGGTCCCGTGCTCCTTGTAGAGCGCCATCATCTCGCGCTGCTGGCGCTGGCGGATCTCGTTCTTCCTGGCCGGATCGAACTTGGCCCGGTCGAGTTCCTTCTTGTACTTGTCCTGGAGCTTCTTGACCTCGGGCTGGACGCGCTGCATCGCCAGCATGGACTTCATCTGCTTGAAGAACAGCGGGATCAGCGCGGCCCGGATCAGCACGGTCAGGAAGACGATCGACAGACCCCAGGCCCAGCCGCTGTCGGGCAGGAACACCTGACTGAACAGCTTGTGGAATCCGGCGATGATCCAGCTGACACCCCAGATCAACGGATCCAGAAGCGAATACAGCGACGACACGGTCAGGCTCCTCGGCTCGACTCAAGACCCACGAACTACCTCACACGGAACGGCGCGCCGAAGCAGCGTCCCCGTCCATATCCACTATCCGCCACGCGCCGCGTGGAGGCACCGGGTCGACCCCGCCGGCGCTCCACGGATTGCATCGCAGGATCCGCCATGCCGTCAGGATCGAGCCCTTCACCGATCCATGTACCGCAATGGCCTCGTACCCATAGTGCGAGCAACTCGGGTAGTAGCGGCACACCGGTCCCAGCATCCGCGAGATCGTCAGCTGGTACAGCCGGATCAAACCCATCAGCAGGTACTTCATCAGCGCCTCCCGAGCCGCCCGAGCGCCGAGTCGAGGTCGCGCGCCAGCTCGCGGCCGTGCGCCTCGGCGGCCGGCGGCAGCGCCCTGATCACCAGCACCGCGCCGTCCGGCAGCTCGTCGAGCCGCTGCGCCACCAAGTGCCGCAGCCTGCGCTTGACCCGATTGCGGGTGACCGCCGGGCCCACCGCCTTGCTCACGACGAAGCCCGCACGGGCTGGACCCGTACGGGCTTCGGCAACGCTCGAGTTCGTCACGTCCAGGTCGGCCCGCCACAGGTGCGCGACGAGCGTCGGCCGCCCCGCCCGGCGCCCGCCGCGGATCGCGCGGGCGAACTCGTCGCCCCGCTTCACACGGCGGTCTGCGGGCAGCACCTGAAAGCTAGGCGGAAAGGTTGCGCCGGCCCTTGGCCCGGCGCGACGAGAGGATGGCCCGGCCGGCGCGCGTGCGCATGCGCAGCCGGAAGCCGTGGGTCTTGGCGCGACGCCGGTTGTTCGGCTGGAAGGTGCGCTTGGTCACTGGGGCTCCAGACAGGTGCTGATTCGGTCCTCGACGTCTCGATACCTGGAAGGTGTCGTGTGGAGCGCTTGCTGCTCCGGCGGCCCGCATCGTCGCGCTGGAGGCGTCCATTCCGCAGGCATGACACAACGCCGGTCGGCATCTCGACCTGCTTACGGTACGCGGACGATCGGCGACGGGTCAAACCGCCCGTTCCGATCACACACGGGCACCATTACTAAGCCGTTGGCGACTACCGAAGCGCCAGGCGATCGACCACACGCATCGGTACGACGCGTTAAGCACAGACCTGTGGACAACAAGTTGAACAGGGCGCGCTGGATGGCTACCGTCATCCGAGTCGCTATTGCCGGTCGAGTCGCCCGAATCCAGGTCCGCACCATGTCTGAGCTGCACGCTTTACGGTCGCGGCGGACGCGGGCCCAGCCGTGCGGCTGCCCCGGGGGAAACACCGGCGACCGCGCGCAGTCAGACGCCGGGTTTTCCACAGGGCTTGTGGAAAACTTGTGGACGGGCGCGACCCCTGCCCAGACCCGACCCGTGAGTGGTAGCCGTGCCTGACGATCCCTCCCGTTCCGTTCCCACGGACGGCGGCCCCCTGGACTTCGCGTCAGTGTGGGCTGCGTTCCTTTCCAGCGTCGACGCGGCGGACTCGGTCAGCCCGGGGGATCGGGCCTTCCTGCGCGTGATCGTGCCGATGGCGCTGGTCGGCGACACCGCCTTGCTGAGCGTGGGCGACGAGTTCTCCAAGGGCGTGCTGGAGACCAAGCTGCGGGATCTGATCACCTCGGGGCTCGGCCGCATCCTCGGCCAGGAGATGCGGATCGCCGTCACGGTCGCGGCCGCTAAGCCGGCGCCGGCCCAAACCGCGCCGCGTCTGCCGTTCGCTCCCGCGCCCGATGAGCGCGTCCCCGCCGATCCGGAGGGTTCGGCGCAGCCGCTTCCCGCGCAGCCGCCCATTCCGCCGCCGACCCGCAGTCCCGAGTTCGCCGACGGCGGGCGAAGCGATGACGGACCGGCGAACGCCGGCGCGCCGAGGCCCGAGCTCGCGCCGCACGGAAAGCAGCAGGGGACCAAGGAGGGGGAGAACGCCCGCCTCAACCCGAAGTACCTGTTCGAGACCTTCGTCATCGGTTCGAGCAACCGGTTCGCGCACGCCGCCGCCGTGGCCGTGGCCGAGGCGCCGGCCAAGGCGTACAACCCGCTGTTCATCTACGGCGACTCCGGCCTGGGCAAGACGCACCTGCTGCACGCGATCGGCCACTACACCCGCTCGCTGTACCCGGGCACGAAGGTGCGGTACGTCAGCACCGAGGAGTTCACCAACGACTTCATCAACGCGATCCGTGACGGCAAGCAGGACCTGCTGCGCCGCCGCTACCGCGACATCGACATCCTCATGATCGATGACATCCAGTTCCTGGAGAACAAGGAAGGAACGCAGGAGGAGTTCTTCCACACCTTCAACGCGCTGCACAACTCCAACAAGCAGATCGTCATCTCAAGTGACCGGCCGCCCAAGCAGCTGACCACCCTGGAGGACCGGCTGCGCTCCCGCTTCGAGTGGGGCCTGATCACCGACGTGCAGCCGCCGGAACTGGAGACGCGTATCGCGATCCTGCGCAAGAAGGCCGCGCAGGAGGGACTCAACGCACCGCCCGAGGTGCTTGAGTTCATCGCCAGCAAGATCTCCACCAACATCCGCGAGCTCGAAGGCGCCCTGATCCGGGTGACGGCCTTCGCTTCGCTCAACCGCGCCCCGGTGGACTTCCCGCTCGCCGAGGCGGTGCTGCGCGACCTGATCCCGGACAGCGGCGGTTCCGAGATCACCACCGCCACGATCATGGCGCAGACCGCCGCCTACTTCGGGCTGTCGATGGAGGACCTCTGCGGTACCTCGCGCAGCCGCGTGCTGGTGACGGCGCGTCAGATCGCAATGTATCTGTGCCGGGAGCTGACGGATCTGTCTCTGCCGAAGATCGGGCAGCAGTTCGGCGGCCGCGACCACACCACCGTCATGCACGCGGATCGCAAGATCCGGCTGCTGATGGCCGAGCGCCGCTCGATCTACAACCAGGTCACCGAGCTGACCAACCGCATCAAGTCGATGCGCGGCTGACCGCTTCTCCTACCGCACCCTCTCTGCACCTAACGCATCGCTGTATCCACAGGCATGTGGAAAAGTTATCGCGCTGTCCACAGCGACGTGTGGATAACTGAACACACAACGTCGCTGCCTTATCGGATCCCGTTTTCGGATTACGCGGGTTATCCACAGACTGTCCACAATGCCGATCCACGGCGCGTTAACACACACGCGCAGTCGAGTTCTTTTCGTCCGGAACCGGGCGTGTCATCTCACACCGGCTCGAATTAGTCGACTAATGTCCCCATCGACGCACCGAAGCGAAGAGAGCTCAGGAAAACGACATAACGGACATCGCTAGGCCGTTGCACACCGGTTTCCCACACCCTGTGGATGCTTGGGGATAACTTCTGTGCATAACTCCGCAGGTCGCAGCCGCTTCGCCCATCCGGGTGAACGCGTTGTCCCCAACCCTGGTGATCAACTTGGGGACAGGCTGTGCAAAACCGGGCTCCGACTGTGGAAACCGTGGGGAAAACTTTTCGCCATCCACAGGTCGCCCTCGATTATCCCCAGGTTGTACACATACCCCTGTGCACAGAATTTCTCAGCTGAGCTGCGAAAAAGGCCGTTTTCCACATATCCACAGCGCCTACTACTACGACTACAGAGATATAGACCGGGATCCCGAACTGCAGCCGTCTCGGCTCGAATCTGTGGAAAACCGTCGTCGGTCCTCTGAGGTCCAACCTCTCCGAACCTAGGTAAGCTGGCGCCCACAGCAGCGCCAGGTCCTCATTCGCCTTTCTTCCATCCACCGCCTGTGGAAAAACCTCCGGATCGCGCGAGCCGCTCCAGCGGACGCACAGCCGGCTCCGCAACCGGCTCGCACCGGTTCCACAGGCGGCACACCGGCTGTCGGAAGAAGGCGGCATGATGGGTCCCGGCGCGGCCGCCCCGACCCGTCGAGCCCCGCGCGGCGAAGCCAACGCCACGCGGCAGAACCCATACCCAGCCGTATCCGGCCGCCGAGGCCGGCGGCGCCCCCACTGCCAGGAGGCGGATACCGGTGAAGTTCCGAGTGGAACGCGACGTACTTGCCGACGCGGTCGCCTGGACCGCCCGCTCGCTGCCGGCCAGGCCGCCCGCTCCGGTGCTCGCCGGCCTGCTGCTGCGCGCCGAGGGCGGCCTGCTGACCGTCTCCGGCTTCGACTACGAGGTGTCGGCCCGCTCCGAGGTGCCCACCGAGATCGAGGAGGAGGGCACCGCGCTGGTCTCCGGCAAGCTGCTGGCCGAGATCACCCGGTCGCTGCCGAACCGCCCGGTGGAGATCGCCACCGAGGGCTCGAAGGTCACCCTGGTCTGCGGCACCTCCCGGTTCACCCTGCAGACCATGCCGGTGGACGACTACCCCGCGCTGCCGAGCATGCCCGGGGCCAGCGGCGCCATCGCGGGCTCCACCTTCGCCGCCGCCGTGGCGCAGGTCGCCGTCGCGGCCGGCAAGGACGACACGCTGCCCTTCCTCACCGGCGTGCGCGTGGAGATCAACGGCGACACCCTCCGCCTCGCCGCCACCGACCGCTACCGCCTCGCCGTGCGCGAAATCCTGTGGAAGCCGGAGCGGGCCGACGCCGAGGCGGTGGCCCTCGTTCCGGCCAAGACGCTGTACGACATCGCCAAGTCGCTCACCTCCGGCGAATGGGTCACCATCGCGCTGTCGAGCGAGGACGGCGGGGCCGGCGAGGGCCTGATCGGCTTCGAGGCCGGCGGCCGGCGCACCACCACCCGGCTGCTGGAGGGCGAGTTCATCAAGTACAACGCGCTGTTCCCGGCCGAGTACACCGGCGCCGCGGTCATCGAGACCGCCCCGCTGATCGAGGCCGTCAAGCGCGTCGCCCTGGTCGCCGAGCGCAACACGCCGATCCGGCTCAACTTCTCCGCCGGCCAGGTCACGCTGGAGGCCGGCTCCGGCGACGAGGCGCAGGCCTCGGAGACGATGGACGCGGTCTTCGAAGAGGAAGACATCTCCGTCGCCTTCAACCCCGGCTATCTGCTCGAAGGCCTCGGCGCGATCGACGCCCCCTACGCCCAGCTGTCCTACACGACCTCCACCAAGCCGGCCGTCCTCACCGGCCGTCCCGCCGTGGACGCCGACCACGACCCGGCTTACCGCTACCTGATCATGCCGATCCGCCTGTCCGGCTGAGCCCCCGGTCCGACCGACCCCGCGGGGCGCGGGCAACCCCCGCGGGCGAAGTGTGCGGCAACCGGGCACGGGCGATACGGTCGATCCCGGAAGCAACAGCGTCGTTGGGCGACAGGGTCGGTCGGACCCACGGAGCGGTCACAGCCTCGGCTCCGGGACAGCAGAGAGAAGGCGTCATGGAACTCGGACTCATCGGTCTGGGCAAGATGGGCGGAAACATGCGCGAGCGCATCCGCCGGGCCGGGCACACGGTCGTCGGATACGACCGCAGCCCGGACCTGTCGGACGTGGGCTCGCTCAAGGATCTGGTCGGCTCCCTCTCCGCGCCGCGCGTGGTGTGGGTCATGGTCCCGGCCGGCGGCCCGACCCACTCCACCATCGAGGAACTCGGCGAACTGCTGTCCGAGGGCGACGTCGTGGTGGACGGCGGCAACTCGCGGTGGACCGATGACAAGAAGCACGCCGAGCACCTCGCGACCAAGGGCATCGGCTTCGTCGACGCCGGGGTGTCCGGGGGAGTGTGGGGCCTGCAGAACGGCTACGCGCTGATGGTCGGCGGCGACGCCGCGGACGTCGCGAAGGTGCAGCCGATCTTCGACGCGCTCAAGCCGGCGGGAGAGTTCGGGTTCGTGCACGCCGGTGCGGTCGGCGCCGGCCACTTCTCCAAGATGGTGCACAACGGCATCGAGTACGCGATCATGCAGGCCTATGCCGAGGGCTGGGAGCTGCTCGAGGCCGTGGCCGAGGTCACCGACGTGCGCGAGGTGTTCCGGTCCTGGAAGGAGGGCACCGTCATCCGGTCCTGGCTGCTGGACCTGGCGGTCGCCGCGCTCGAACAGGACGAGCACCTGGAGAAGCTGCGCGGATACGCCGAGGACTCCGGCGAGGGCCGCTGGACGGTCGAGGCAGCCATCGACCACGCCGTGCCGCTGCCCGCGATCACCGCCTCGCTGTTCGCCCGGTTCTCCTCCCGCCAGGAGGACTCCCCCTCGATGAAGATGGTCGCCGCGCTGCGCAACCAGTTCGGCGGACACGCGGTCACCGGCGCCGACGGCAAGCACGCCGCCGAGCACCGCACCCCCGGAGCCTGACGGGTCGTCAGGCGCGCGGTTTCCGCGCCGCCGCGCCCGACGGCCCAAGGCGGGAATCCCGACCCCACGCGGTATCACAACAGGAACGTAGGCAGTGCGTCTCAGCCATCTGTCGCTGGCCGATTTCCGGTCCTATGCCGGTCTCGAGCTTCCGCTCGAGGCCGGCGTCGGCGTGTTCGTCGGCCGCAACGGCCAGGGCAAGACGAACGTGATCGAGGCGATCGGGTACCTGGCCAACCAGGGCAGCCACCGGGTGGCCCAGGACGCGCCGCTGGTGCGGGCCGGGGCCGAGCGCGCGGTGGTGCGCGGCGCGGTGCGGCACGAGGACCGGACCGCGCTGGTCGAACTGGAGATCAACCCGGGCCGCTCGAACCGGGCGCGGCTCAACCGCTCGCCGGTGAACCGGCCCCGTGACGTACTCGGCTACCTGCGTACCGTGCTGTTCGCGCCGGAGGATCTGGCGCTGGTGAAGGGCGATCCCTCGGAACGGCGCCGGTTCATCGACGAGCTCCTCGTCGCGCGCGCCCCGCGGTACGCGGCCGTGCGCGCGGATTACGAACGCGCGCTGAAGCAACGCAACGCTCTGCTGCGTTCCGCCTCGATGGTGCGTCGTGCGGCCCGCGGCGGTCAGACGCCTGATCTGAGCACCCTCGACGTCTGGGACGCGCATCTCGCCAGGGCCGGGGCGCAGTTGCTGGCCGCGCGGCTTGGACTGCTACGTGCGCTGACACCGTTGGTCGACAAGGCATACGGGACGATCGCCGGTCACCCGGGCGCGACGCTGGAGTACCGGCCGTCCTGTCCGCTCGACCCCGAGGCGCGTGACGAAGACGCCGCCGGTTCGCAGCCGGCGGCGGGATCCGCGAGCGCTGTCCAGCCGACTGCCGCTGGCTCGACCGCCACGAGTCGTCCGCCGGATGTGACTGAACTCGAGGCCGCGCTCGCCGCGGCCCTCGTCCGTTCCCGCCCGGACGAGGTGGAACGCGGGATCACACTCGTAGGACCGCACCGCGACGACTTGCTGCTCGCGATCGACTACGGCAGCGGGCCCCTTCCCGCCAAGGGCTATGCCAGCCACGGCGAATCCTGGTCGTTCGCGCTCGCCGTGAAGCTGGCCTCGTACGAGCTGCTGCGCTCCGACGGCATCGAGCCGGTGCTGCTGCTCGACGACGTGTTCGCCGAGCTGGATTCCTCGCGCCGCGCGCACCTGGTGTCGGTCGCCGCATCCGCCGAACAGGTCCTGATCACCGCCGCTGTCGATGCGGACGTGCCGGCTGAACTGCGCGGCGTTCGCTACGACGTCACCAAGGGTGCGGTAACGCGCCGGGATGAGAACGAACCGGCAGCACCTGTCCACAGCCCTGTGGACGAACTGGACGCCGACGACTCGAACGATGAGAGAGCTGACAGCGGCGCTGTCGCTGACGCTTCGGAGCGCTCCGCGTGACCGACGCCGAGAATTCCTCAGGCCTTCGCGGCGCCGATCTCGCCCGCGCCGCGCTCACCGCGGCACGCAAGCGGGCCCGAGAGCTCGAGGAGGGCAGAGCGCTGCGCCGCGGTTCGGCGGAGGCCAACGCCCGGCGCTCCAGCGCTCGTCCCGACGAGCGCGACCCCCAGCCACTGGAGGCCACGCTCTCCCGGCTTCTCGCCGAGGCAGGCTGGGAGGCCCCTGCCGCCGTCGGCGGCATCATCCACGGCTGGGCGGACATCGTCGGCCCGCGAATCGCCGCGCACTGCGCCCCGATCTCCTACGAGGACGGCGTGCTTACCGTGCAGACCGACTCCTCGGCATGGGCTACCGAGCTACGCCATCTATCGGCGACGCTGCTTTCCCGGCTTAACGCTGCGGTACCACGCCGTGCAGTACCCGGCGGCCCTCCGCGTGACGCTATAGAGCGCATTTCCGTCATCGGGCCGAATCCACCGAGCTGGCGCCGCGGTCGTCTGTCCGCGAACGGCGGTGCGCGAACCAGGCGAGTGCCCTGACCGTGTAGTCCTCTGGGCGCTCGGTGCTGCGTGCCCAGTGATCCGAAAGCGGCAACCGCGCACTACAGGGACCGACCACCCGCCAAGCGCCCGTAACGAGCACGCGTGGTGCAGCTGGTTATTCTGCGACAATCGGGTGGTATGACTCGGCGCCGCGAACGACGCCGTCATCGCGCCGAGCGTTTACCGACCCCCCAGCGCGTAGGGGGACACTTAACTAAGGGTGGATCAGCTCAGAAGCGCTGTCAGGGCGCGTGTGCCGCATCTTGTCCCCGTGAACCGGTAGAATGGAACAGGTTCTAGGCAGTCGGGGACTTCAGGCTGACGGCGACCCCTCGCCACCTCCTGTCCCGCGACGGCCTGCTGCTGGTGCCGCGATGGCGCGCTCCAGCTCCTCGCCTTGTGGCCCCGGCTCCTTCCCCAGCCGGCCGGTGCCGCTGACGTTGAGAAAGGGTTTCGCGTCCGTGGTCGCTTCAGAGCAGTCCGACCAGTCCGCCCCGGCGGTCGATGAGAACACCGCCGTCCCAGCGGCCGCCAGAAGCGGAAACGGCGACTACGACGCCAGCGCGATCAGCGTCCTCGAAGGCCTCGAGGCGGTGCGCAAGCGACCCGGCATGTACATCGGGTCCACCGGCGAGCGCGGCCTGCACCACCTGGTCTACGAAGTGGTCGACAACGCCGTGGACGAGGCGCTGGCCGGCTACTGCGACAACATCGAGGTCACGCTGCTGGCCGACGGCGGCGTCAGCGTCGTCGACAACGGCCGCGGCATCCCGGTCGGCATCGTGCCGGGCCAGGACAAGCCGGCTGTCGAGGTCGTGCTCACTGTGCTGCACGCCGGCGGCAAGTTCGGCGGCGGCGGCTACGCCGTCTCCGGCGGCCTGCACGGCGTCGGCGTCTCGGTGGTCAACGCGCTGTCCACCCGGCTGACCGTTGCGGTCAAGACCGACGGCGCCCTGTGGACCCAGGAATACCTGCGCGGAACACCCACCGCCGACCTGCACAAGGGCGAGGCCACCACCGAGACCGGCACCACGGTCTCCTTCTGGGCCGACGACGAGGTCTTCGAGACCACCACCTACAGCTTCGAGACGCTCTCCCGCCGGTTCCAGGAGACCGCCTTCCTCAACCGCGGCCTGACCATCTCGCTGACCGACGAGCGCCCGGAGTTCAAGGACGAAGAGGGCAACCCGCGCGCGGTGCGCTACCACTACGAGGGCGGCATCGCCGACTTCGTCCGGCACATCAACGCCGCCAAGGGCGATCTGGTGCACCCGCAGGTCATCGAGTTCGAGGCCGAGGACACCGACCACAAGATCTCCGCCGAGATCGCGATGCAGTGGAACACCCAGTACTCCGAGGGTGTGTACAGCTTCGCCAACATGATCAACACCCCGGACGGCGGGACGCACGAGGAGGGCTTCCGTTCGGCGTTGACGAACATCGTCAACAGGTACGCCAAAGACCAGAAGCTGCTCAAGGACAAGGACGACAACCTCGCCGGCGAGGACATCCGCGAGGGCCTGACCGCGATCATCTCGGTCAAGCTCGGGGAGCCGCAGTTCGAGGGCCAGACCAAGGCCAAGCTCGGCAACACCGCGGCGCGCACCTTCGTCCAGAAGATCACCTACGAGCAGCTGGCCGACTGGTTCGACCGCAACCCGAACGAAGCCCGGGACATCGTGCGCAAGTCGATCCAGGCGGCCACCGCCCGCATCGCCGCGCGCAAGGCCCGCGAGCTGACCCGGCGCAAGGGCCTGCTTGAGACCATGGCGCTGCCCGGCAAGCTGGCCGACTGCCAGTCCACCAACCCCGCGGAGTGCGAGATCTTCGTGGTCGAGGGCGACAGCGCCGGCGGCTCGGCCAAGTCCGGCCGCGACCCGCGCGTGCAGGCCATCCTGCCGATCCGCGGCAAGATCCTGAACGTGGAGAAGGCCCGGATCGACCGGGTGCTGCAGAACAACGAGGTGCAGGCGCTGATCTCCGCGCTCGGCACCGGCGTGCACGACGACTTCGACATCGCCAGGCTGCGCTACCACAAGATCATCCTGATGGCGGACGCCGACGTCGACGGCCAGCACATCACCACCCTGCTGCTCACCCTGCTGTTCCGGTTCATGAAGCCGCTGATCGAGGCCGGGCACGTGTACCTGGCCGCGCCGCCGCTGTTCAAGGTCAAGTGGACCGCCAACGACTTCGCCTACGCCTACTCCGACCGGGAGCGCGACGCGCTGCTCGCCGCCGGCGCACAGGCGGGCCGGCGGCTCAAGGACGACACCGTGCAGCGGTTCAAGGGTCTCGGCGAGATGAACGCCGAGGAGCTGCGGATCACCACCATGGACCGGGACACCCGCATCCTGCGCCAGGTCACCCTGGACGACGCGGCCCAGGCCGACGAGCTGTTCTCGATCTTGATGGGGGAGGACGTCGAGGCGCGCCGCCAGTTCATCCAGCGCAACGCCAAGGACGTGCGCTTCCTGGACATCTGACCCCCGTGCGGCGCGGCCCGCCGCGCACCGCGACCGCGAAGACCGCCAGCACCGCGTCTTCGAGACAACGTCCTAGAAAAGCTGGCCTTCGTTCAACAGAAGGAAAGACCCTCCGTGGCAGACGAGAACAACCCGACCGGCCCGGCCGATCCCGGCACCGCCCCCGCGACCGAAGGCGCCGTCGCCGCGCCCGTGATCGAGCAGACCGGCGACCGCATCGAGATGGTCGACCTGCTGACCGAGATGCAGCGGTCCTACCTCGACTACTCGATGGCCGTGATCGTCGGCCGGGCGCTGCCCGAGGTGCGCGACGGCCTCAAGCCGGTGCACCGCCGCGTGCTCTACGCCATGTACGACGGCGGTTACCGGCCCGACCGCGGATACTTCAAGTGCGCGCGCGTCGTCGGTGAGGTCATGGGTGTCTACCACCCGCACGGCGACTCCGCGATCTACGACACCCTGGTCCGGCTCGCCCAGCCCTGGGCGATGCGGATGCCGCTGGTCGACGGCAACGGCAACTTCGGCTCGCCGGGCAACGACCCAGCCGCCGCGATGCGGTACACCGAGTGCAAGCTCGCCCCGCTCGCCATGGAGATGCTGCGGGAGATCGACGAGGAGACCGTCGACTTCAACCCGAACTACGACGGGCGTTCGAGCGAGCCGGTCGTGCTGCCGAGCCGCTTCCCGAACCTGCTGGTCAACGGCTCCTCCGGGATCGCGGTCGGCATGGCCACGAACATCCCGATGCACAACCTGCGCGAGGTCAACGACGGTGTCCAGTGGTACCTCGCGCACCCTGAGGCCACCCCGGCCGAGCTGCTCGAGGCACTGATCGAGCGGATCAAGGGCCCGGACTTCCCGACCGGCGCGAAGATCGTCGGCCGACGCGGCATCGAGGACGCGTACCGCACCGGCCGCGGATCGATCATCATGCGCGCCGTGGTCGAGGTCGAGGAGATCAACGGGCGCACCTGCCTGGTGGTCACCGAGCTGCCGTACCAGGTGAACCCGGACAATCTCGCCTCCAAGATCGCCGAGCTGGTCAAGGACGGCAAGATCCAGGGCATCGCGGACGTGCGCGACGAGTCCTCGTCCCGCACCGGCCAGCGCCTGGTGATCGTGCTGCGCCGGGACGCGGTCGCCAAGGTGGTGCTCAACAACCTCTACAAGCACACCCAGCTGCAGGACACCTTCGGCGCCAACATGCTCGCCATGGTGGACGGGGTGCCGCGCACGCTCTCCCTCGACGCGTTCATCCGCTACTGGGTCGAGCACCAGGTCGAGGTCATCGTCCGGCGCACCCGCTACCGGCTGCGCAAGGCCCAGGAGCGCGACCACATCCTGCAGGGCCTGCTCAAGGCGCTGGACGCGATCGACGAGGTCATCGCGCTGATCCGGTCCAGCCAGACGGTCGAGGTCGCCCGGGTCGGCCTGATGAACCTGCTGGAGATCGACGAGGTCCAGGCCAACGCGATCCTGGAGATGCAGCTGCGCCGGCTGGCCGCCCTGGAGCGCCAGCGGATCCTGGACGAGCACGAGGAGCTGCAGCTGAAGATCGCCGAGTACCGGGCCATCCTGGAGTCCCCGGAGCGGCAGCGGCAGATCGTCTCCGACGAGCTGCAGGCGATCGTCGACAAGTACGGCGACGAGCGGCGCTCGCAGCTGGTGCCCTACGAGGGCGACATGTCCATCGAGGACCTGATCCCCGAAGAGGACATCGTCGTCACCATCACCCGCGGCGGCTACGCCAAGCGCACCAAGACCGACCTGTACCGCTCGCAGAAGCGCGGCGGCAAGGGAGTGCGCGGCGCCCAGCTCAAGCAGGACGACATCGTCGACCACTTCTTCACCACCACCACGCACCACTGGATCCTGTTCTTCACGAACAAGGGCCGGGTCTACCGGGCCAAGGCCTACGAGCTGCCGGATTCGGGCCGTGACGCGCGCGGCCAGCACGTGGCCAACGTCCTGGCCTTCCAGCCGGACGAGACCATCGCCCAGGTGCTGGACCTGCGCGACTACGAGGTCGCGCCGTACCTGGTGCTGGCGACCAAGCGCGGCCTGGTGAAGAAGACCGCCCTGAAGGACTACGACTCCCCGCGCTCCGGCGGCGTGATCGCGATCAACCTGCGCGAGGACGACGAGCTGATCGCGGCCGAGCTGGTCTCCCCGGACAACGACCTGCTGCTGGTCAGCAAGAAGGCGCAGGCGATCCGCTTCCCGGCCTCCGACGAGTCGCTGCGGCCGATGGGCCGGGCCACCTCCGGCGTGATCGGCATGCGCTTCCGCGAGGACGACGAGCTGCTGTCGATGAACGTCGTGAAAGAAGGCACCTTCGTCTTCACCGCGACCGACCGCGGCTTCGGCAAGCGCACTGCGGTTGAGCGGTACCCGGTACGCGGCCGCGGCGGCCTCGGCGTGATCGCGGCGAAGACCGTGGACGAGCGCGGCGACCTGGTCGGCGCCCTCATCGTCGAGGAGAACGACGAGGTGCTGGCGATCACCGCGAGCGGCGGAGTCATCCGCACCGGCGTCTCCGGCCTGCGCGAAACCGGCCGCGACACGATGGGCGTGCAGCTGATCCACGTCGCCAAGAAGGACGCGGTCATCGCCATCGCCCGCAACGCCGAGGCAGCCAACGGTGACGCGGACGGCGGCGAGGGCGAACCCGACGAGGCCGCGGACGCGGACAACACCGGGCTTGAGCCCGAGGCCGCGGCCGTGGACAGCGCGGGGCAGGCAACGGAAGACGGGGGTACCGTATCCGGAGCGGAACCGACGACCCCCGACGAAGCGTAGTAACCAGGAGCGAGTAGCCGGGCGGCGAGTCGGACTCGCCGCCCCGGGTATAGAGCCTGGGGCCTGCGGCCTCGTCCGGAGGTACGCACCAGACGATGAGCAACTTCGATGCAGGGGCCCTGGAGACGACCGTGAGTGAGAGCTCAAACCCGATAGACGGGCGGCCTTCGGGCAGCCGCAGCTACGGCGAAGCCCCGGCCGCCGTGCACTCGGCCGCGACACAGACCCAAACCGCGCCCACGGCCGCTCCCCCGTTCCCCACGGCGGCTCCCGCGCCGACCCCGGTCACCGCGGGCGTGGGCGCGAGTTCCAGCGGCGCGACCAGCCAGTTCCAGCCGGCGCCTGAAGGCCCTGACAGCCGCCGCTCCGGCTCCGGCCTGACCGGTCCCGCGGAAGGCGTGCGCGGCGCGCTCACCGGCGCCGGCCGCTCTTTCGCCCGCGTCGGCGCCGCGATCGGCAGCGCCACCCAGGAATCGCGCCAGAACCGCCCCGCCGGCGGCCCGAGCGGCCAGGTCTCCCCGCAGGCGCGCGTCCGCAAGGCCCGCCTGCGCGTGGCCCGAGTGGACCCGTGGTCGGTCATGAAGGTCTCGTTCGTGCTCTCCATCGCGATGGGCATCGTCACGATCGTCGGCACGGCGATCGTGTGGAACGTGCTCAACGCCCTCGGGGTCTTCAGCTCGCTCAACAAGACCGTGGGCGACCTCACCAGCAGCGGCACCACCACCGGCACCAGCTCGTTCAACCTCTCCAGCTTCCTGTCCTTCGGCCATGTCGAGGGCTACATGATGATCATCGCGCTGGTGGACGTGGTGCTGGCCACCGCACTGGCCACCCTCGGCGCGTACCTCTACAACCTCGCGGCCGGCTTCGTCGGCGGCTTCGAGGTCACCCTCGCCGAGGACCAGTAAGCCCGCCCGGCGGGCCGAATCCGGTTTTGGGGCGGCCCGCTCGATGCGGTAACCTGCTCTAGCGCTCGCACCGCGGCAGCGGTATCGGGCGCGATGGACCTATAGCTCAGTCGGTTAGAGCGCTTCCCTGATAAGGAAGAGGTCGGAGGTTCAAGTCCTCCTAGGTCCACCTCTCAGTTACTCTCCGCCGCAACGTGAGCGAGAATATGCGAACCAAGCGGCACGGCCTCACAGTTTTGGCTTAGAACGCCCTCGTCACGACGAGTTGTGGGCCCAAACGCATTGACGGCTTGTCTCAGCGTGAGGATAAAGTTGTCGCGCGTCTGTTCAGACGCTGTGCTGCTCGTTCGAGGGGGATCGCGTTGATTCGGCGCGTTGCGGGACCAGTTGCCCTGTTCTTGTCCGCCGGTTTCCTGAGCGCGCCCACCGCGGCGCACGCGGACGCGGTGATGGACCTGTATGTGAACAACGCGTCGTCCGCGCACTGCTCCAACACAGACGCGAACGCCGGCTCCTCGGCCGTGCCGTTCTGCACCATTCAAGCCGCCGCCGACGTGGCTGCGGCGGGTCAGACCGTGCACATCGCCGCGGGATCGTATCCGGAGCAGGTGACGCTGAGCCGGTCGGGCACGGCGACCGCGCCGATCAAGTTCGTCGGGGTGACCGGCGGTCCGGCCCTGTTCAACTCGAGCGTCAAGGTAGGCGACGTCTCGGGGAACAGCGTCTCGTACGGGCTCGAAATCACCGGTGCGCGGTACGTCTCGGTGTCCGGTGTCAGTGTGTGGAGCGGGACCATGGGCACGGCTCTCGTGACAGGGTCCTCCAACGTCGAACTCCAGCGCGCCAGCTTCCTGGGCGCAGTCGCTTCTGCGCCGGTCGTCGAGATTGACGGGACCTCGTCCGCCGTCGAAATGGACAACAGCTACGTCCGCACGTCGTCGCGGACCGTCCCGGCAATCCGGGTCGACGCAGGCGCCATTGGGACGGTACTGGCACAGAACATCGTCGAGCCCGGTGCCGACACCGGCCTTGAGGTCAACGGCGCTGCGGAGACGGCCGTGACCGCGAACACCGTCGTGGGCTTCTGCTCCACTTCCTGCGTTGCTGTAGACGGCGGCGCGACGGGCACGCGGCTCGAGAACAACATCGTGCGGCGCGCGAGCCAAACGGCGCCGGCCGTGCTCGTCGACGCGGCCTCGGCTCCGGCGACCACGCTCGACTACAACATCGTCTTCGCACCCGGCGTGGGCATCGACTACCAGTGGGCGGGCAGTGCGTATACGTCTGCCGCCGCGCTTGCCGCGGCGACCGGTCAGGGTTCGCATGACCTGACCACCGATCCGAAGCTCGGCAGCAATTACCTGCCCGCGGAAGGCTCGGCGGCGATCGATTCCGCCGACGCGAACGCCGTTGGAGAGCTCGCGACGGACTACTACGGCACTGTCCGAGCCGACGACCCGTCGACCGCGAACACGGGAACCGGCGGCGGATACTACGACCGTGGCGCGGTGGAGTTGGCCGACCCGATCGCGGTGGGGCTGTCCGCCTCCTCGAGCTGGGCCAGCGGCTCGGTGACCGAAACGCTGACCACGGCATTCACTACTGCACCGTGGTCGACCCAGGCTACATACGTTTACGACTTCGGAGACGGCGTAACGCAGACGTCGAACTCCCCGAGCATCACGCACACCTACTCCGCGATAGGTGCTTACCGTCCGTCTGTGACGGTAACCGATGCGGCCCACGGCACCGCGAGCGCAACGAGTTCGGTGACTGTCGCCGACGGCAACGCCTACTACCCGCTCACCTCCACGCGCGTCCTCGACACGCGTACAGGCGTGGGGACCGGCGGAGTTAAGGCGAAGCTTGCTGCGATGGGCACCCTCAAGCTCACACTCGCCGGGGTTGGATCGTTCCCGTCCAACGCCGCGGCTGCGGTACTCAACGTGACCGTGACCAACCCTGGCGACGGCGGCTATCTGACCGTCTATCCGAGCGGGACGAGTCTGCCCAAGGTCTCGAACCTGGACTTCCGAGCCGGACAAACCCTGGCCAACCTCGTGACGGTCAAGGTCGGCACCGACGGCGCGGTCCTGCTGCGCAACACCAGCTCGGCGCCGACAGACGTGATCGCCGACCTCGACGGCTACTACGGACCGGGCGCGGGCAGTTCCTTCGAAGGCATCTTCCCGGAGCGGGCGGCCAGCGCCATCGTTCAAGCGGGCACGTCGGTGCCGATGAACGTCAACGTCCAAGCGATGGGCTCGGGGTTCGCGTCGCAGGTGACTGCTGTGGCGTTGAACGTTACGGTCACGCAGACCGCCGGTAGCGGGTATCTCACCGTCTATCCGGCCGGCGCCGCACGCCCGCTTGCGTCGAGCATCGATTACGCCGCAGGCGTTTCGGTGCCGAACATGGCCATCGTCCCGGTCGGTCCCGACGGGACGATCAACGTCTACGCCTACGGCGCTGCGAACACGAGCGTCAAGGTGCTGCTCGACGTCGCCGGCTTCTACTCGACCAGCACCCAGGGCAGCGGATTCATCCCGGTCACGCCGACGCGGCTGATCGATACCCGGAACGGCACCGGAACCGGCACCCCGGGCAAGGTGGAAAATATCCTGCAGATCGCCGACGCCCAGCTGACCGCGATGCCGCCGGCCGCCACCGAACTGGTCAGCAACGTCACGGTCACCAATCCCACCGCGACCAGCTACATGACGGTCTTCCCCGGCTACTCGGTCATAACGCAGACCTCGAACCTGGACTTCAACGCCGGCCAGACCGTGCAGAACATGGTGATGGTGCCGACCTGGGCGAACAGCAGCGAGCCCTACCTGGACTTCGCCATGAACGGCTACGTGCAGGCCGATGTGATAGTCGACATGTTCGGCTACTTCGACTGACGGGTGGCGTAGCCAGGCGGATCGGCAGGCCGGCTGCCGACACGAGTCCGCGGTGCCGCCAGTGTTGTCGGTGCTGTCAGTGCTGTCAGGCCGGAGCTACCACCTTGCTCACGATCCACGCGTGCTTGCCGACCTGACGCACGCGGCTGAATCCGAACTCTTCGAACAGCTCGACGGTCGCGCTGAACAGAAAGCGGCCCGGCGCCTCGCGGCCGGCGGTCACCTCGGAGATGGCCTCGACGCGGCCGCCGCCCGCCAGCGCGATCTGGTCGAGGGCGCCTTCTAGTGCCGCCCGCGCGATGCCCTGACCGCGGTGCTTCTTGTCGACGTAGAAGCACGTGATCCGCCAGTCTGGCCGAAGCGGCGGCTCCTTCTCGTAGGCGATCCGGTGCTTGATGGCGGGCAGTTCCTCAGGGCTGCCGAACTGGCACCACCCCTGCGCCGCGCCATCCTGGTCGAAAACGAGCGCGGCGTGCGCGCGATCGGTGCGGACCCGCTCCTCCTTGATCGCGCGGTGGCTGACATCCGGGCCCCGCAAGGTGCGCTCCGGGTGGAAGCCGACGCACCAGCACCCGCCGAAGATCCCGTTGTTGCGCTCGACGAGTTCCGCGAACGCCGGCCAGGTCGAGGAATCGAGCGGGCGGACCGTGTACGAGGTCTGCCCTGTTTGCTGTGTCTGCTGCGTCTTCGGTGTCATCGCGCCCTCCTGCTCACGCCTCGTCGGCCGCCGCCGCGAGGAGCCGGGCCAACTCGGCGGGCCTGGTGAAAATCGGCCAATGGCCCGAGTCGATGTCGACGAACTCGACGTGCTTCGCGTTGGCCAGTTCCGGCACCTCGCCGGCCGCGATCCACTCGCGCGCCTGGGCCGGGGTGAATTCGGGGCACACGACGACGACCGGGACGTCGAACCGTCGCTCGTCGGTCAGGTGCACGACGCCTGTCGCGACCCCCTCCGGCACCGGGATCGCGGCGGACGCGATGGCCTGCCTGGCCTGCTCGTCGAGGTCGGCGCTGTCCGGGCCCTCGAACGGGCCCCAGCCGGGAAACGGCATCGCGCCGTCCTTGATCTCGAAGAAATCGGCGTAGGGCCGCCCGTCCGCGCCCGGGAAGCCACCGATCAGTGCCAGCTTGCCCACCCGCTCCGGTCGCGCATCGGCGGCGAGCCAGGCCAGCGTGCAGGCGGCAGAGTGCCCGACCACCATGGGTTTCCCGGCCGCCGAATCAACCGCGGCGAGTACCGTCGCCACCTGGTCGTCGAGCGTGGCGGACGTCGAGCCGTCGCCTTGGCCCGGGAGGCTGACTGGTACCGGGCGATGGCCCAGCGACTCGAGTTCGGATGCGACGTCGGCCCAAACAGATGCGTCGAGCCACAAGCCGGCGATCAGCACGATGTCCATGTCAGTTCTCCTTCTCCGGGTTCTCCAACGCGGTCAGATCCCGCTCGGCGTAGAGCCGGTGCTCCCACTCCTCCTTAAGCACGATGAGAAGGCACTGCTTCAACGGGAAGGCCTCGATCTGAGGCCAGCCGGGCTCCAGGCGCGTGACCGTGGAGGCGAGTTGCTCGTCGGTGAGTGACTTCATCACGTCCCGAACCGTGGATTGCCGTTCACGGCGCACCGCGAGCACTTCGTCGAGTGAAGGCCGCGCCTCGCGATCCCACGGAATGCCGTCCCAACCCGGCGCCTCATCCCACGGCAGATCGAGCGCATGCCAGGGCGAGGCGTCGCCGAGCATCATCCGGTTCACCCACGCAGCGCTGGCGAAGTTAAGGTGTCGCAGGGTTTGAATGAAGGACCATTCGTCGTCGACGCTCTCATGCAGCATTGCTTCTGGCAGCGTCCGTGCCCGTGCGAGCGTGCCCTCCCACAGACGCTCCAGGATCGCCCACGCTTCGCGGAATCCGTCGCCATCGCTCGGCTGCATCTTCGCCCGCTCGGGCATGCGCCGATTGAGCTCCGCGTCCACGAGCGGCGCGACATCGACGCCGTTGATGACGACGTTTCGCAGCTCGGCACTGATCTCTACGTCGATCAGCTCGGCGCCGCGCATGCGGGCCCCACGGGCGAAGGCGCCGCGGAAATCCATCCCCGACATGTCGACCGAACGCACGCGGGCGTCGTTAAGCGCCACGCGGGTGAAGTTGGCGCCTCGAAGATCCACGCGCTCGAAGCGCGCCCCCGAGAGATCCTGGTCGCGGAACTCAGTCATGGACGTCACGCTAAGACCTATTCCGGACGATCCGCTTCCGGTTACCGTCTCTTCCGCATAATCTGCTCATGTGTCGAGCGAGCTGAGCCCCACCGCCCGGGCCCTGCGCACCCTCGAGATCTTGCAAAACCGCCCCGGCACGACGGCTGACCAGCTCGCCGAGCGGCTGGGTGTCACGGAACGCGCGGCGCGGCGGTACGTCGGCATCCTGCGTGAGGCGGGAATCCCGGTCGAGTCGGAGCGTGGCCCACATGGCGGTTATCGGCTCGGGCGCGGTACGAGGCTGCCGCCGGTGGCTTTCACGCAGGCCGAGGCGCTCGGCCTTGTCATGGCGGTGCTGGACGGCCGGCCGGCGGCCACGGACGTCGACGACCTCGTCGGCGCCGCGCTCGCCAAGGTCATCCAGGCGCTGCCGGAGAGCATCGGACGCCAGGCCGCCGCGCTGCGAGAACACGCCTGGGCCGCGCCAGACCGATACTCGACCCGCCCGGACCCGGCGACGACCAGCGCACTCGTCGCGGCGGTCGCGGCCAGGCGCCGCGTGCTGATCACGTACCGCAGCGAAGCCGGCAACGAGTGGGAGACCGAAGTCGACCCGTGGGCAGTGGTCGTCCGCTCCGGACGCTGGTACCTGCTGTGCCACTCCCATCGCGCGAACGCCATCCGCACATACCGAGTCGACCGGGTCCATGCGATCCAGCAGACCACGCACCCGTTCGAGCCGCCTGCCGACCTCGACCCGGTCGCCGTGCTGGAGGAGAACCTCGGGATCGGATGGGAGTTCTCGGCCCGCGTGGTTTTCCACGCTCCGCTCGCCGAGGTCGCACCGTGGATTCGGCGTCCCATGGGACGGCTCGAAGAGTCGAGAGACGGGTGCGTTCTCGTCGGGAGCACCACGAACCCGGCGATGTACGCGCAGGAGTGGCTGGCGAGCGTGCCGTTCCCATTCCGGGTTGAGGGCGGACCGGAGCTGCGCGCCGCGGCTGCGGAGGTAGCGGCACGTTTCACGGCAGCGGTCAGCTGAGTCGGGCGCGGGCGTTCACGGCGCTGCCCGCGGTGCTTTCCCGCGTTCAACAGGCGAACCGCTAACGCACCGCGAGGTTTCGCCCCGCCCAAATCGGATAAACACCTGAATCCATCTCGGCCGGAGGAGATGAGCACGATGCTCCTTCTGGGTTTGGTCTTGTTCGGTGCCGCCGGAGCATTCGCCGGCTTGCTGGTCACGCAGAACGCGGCGAACGGTCCCGACTACACGGTCTCGCTGTTCGGCTTGGACCTGGGCAGGTTGAGCACGCCGCACGCCTTCCTCGCCGGAATCGCGCTCGCGCTGGTGTTCAGTCTGGGCCTGGCACTCGCGGTCGGCAGCATGCTGAGGACCCGCCACCGCCGCGCCGCCCGGCTCGCGGAACGGCGCGAGGCGAGCCGGCTGCGGGCCGAACGCGACGAACTCGCGGCCCGCCTCGGCATCCCGGTCAGCCAGACGGCCGATGAGGACTTCGAGGAGACCGCGCCGCTCGCCCCGACGATCTTCCCGTGGGCGAACCCGTGGTAGTCGACCGAGATCCAGCAGACTCCGGCAGATCCCCGCCTGACGGCCCGCGCACCGCCCACGATGCTCAATCCCGATAAGGCACTAGCCGGTTCTTACCGCATCAAGCGATCAAGCGGTGCGCCGAGACGCCTTGCCTGTCTTCTTCAGGAACGTTCGCAGCTCTCGTAGCGGCCACGTGTTGATGACGTCTGCCGCCGAGAGCCAGCCGCGCTGCGCGGTACCGACGCCGAAGCGGATGAGGTCCAGGTTCGCGGTGGCGTGCGCGTCACTGTCGATGGCGAACTTCACCCCGAAACGGCGGGCCGCGAGGATGTCCTCGTCGCGCAGGTCAAGCCGGTCCGGCAGGCTATTCACCTCCAACGCCGTGCCCGTGCGGGCGGCCGCCCGGAACACCTCGTCCCAGTCCGCGTCGATGCCGGCCCGACGCCCCAGCATCCGCGTGGTCGGGTGGCCGATCACGTTGACGTGCGGGTTCTCGCAGGCGCGCACCAAGCGCCGGGTCATCTGCGCGCGCGACAGGTTGAAGTGCGAGTGCACGGAAGCCACGCAGACATCGAAGCCGGCCAGGAAGTCCTCCGGCCAGTCCACCTCGCCGTCCGGATCGATGTTCAGCTCGGCGCCGTGCAGCAAGGTCATCCGCCGGTATTTGCCGTTCAGCTGCCGCACCTGTTCACGCTGAGCGAGGATCTTCTCGTCCGTCATGCGCTGCATCACCAGGTTCGGTGCGTGATCGGTGATCGCGTAATACGCGTAACCGCGCGCGGCCGCCGCCTTGACCATGTCCTCCAACGACGCGACGCCGTCGGTGAGGTTCGTGTGCGTATGCAGGTCGCCGCGTATGTCGGCCTCGGTCACCAACTCGGGCAGTGTGCCGTTGCGCGCCGCCTCGATCTCCCCGCGATCTTCGCGCAGCGGCGGGGGCACCCAGGCCATGCCCAGCCGCGCGTAAAGCTCCTCCTCGGTCTTGGAGACGACCAGCTCTCCGCTCTCGACCTCGAACAGGCCATACTCGGAAAGCTTGAGCCCGGCGCGTACGGCGATCTCGCGAACCCGCACGTTGTGAGCCTTCGAGCCGGTGAAGTACTGCAACGCCGCGCCCCACGACTCGATCGGCACGACGCGCAGGTCGACCTGCAAGCCGGAGGTGGTGCGAATCGAGGTCTTCTTGTCGCCCTGCGCGATCACCTCGGCGGTGTCGGGCAGCTTGGTCAGGGCGCGCATGATCGGCCTCGGGTCCGACGAAGCGGCCAGGACGTCGATGTCGCCAACGCTCTCCCGGAAGCGGCGCAGCGAGCCGGCGTATGTACAGCGCTCGCAGCCGACCACGGCCGACAACTCGCCCACGATCCGCTCGGCCACCGACGTGGCGACGTCCAGCTGTACCCGGCCCTCGGACTGCTGCAGCAAAGCGACGCCGTGCAGGATGTTCTCGCCGGTCTTCGGCCCGAAGCCACGCAGCCGATCGAGCCGGCCAGCCTGGATCGCGTCGACCAGCTCCTCGATCGAGGCGACGCCAAGCTCGCGATGCAGCGTCAGCGCCTTCTTCGGCCCGAGCGTCGGGATCTCGACCATCTGCCGCACCCCGGCCGGAATCGCCGCGCGCTGCTCCTCCAGCGCCTGAATGGTGCCGGTCCGGCAATACTCGACGATCTTCTCCGCGATCGACCGGCCGACACCCGGCAGCCTCTGCAGCGTCTTGGCATCCAGCGCGCCGACGTCACCGCGGTACCCGCCCACGGCATGGGCCGCCCGCTCGTAGGCGCGAACCTTGAACGCGTCACCGCCCGTAATCGTCAGCAGGTCGGCGAGCTCCATGAGCGCGGCCTCGACCTCGTCATTCGACGGGGCCATCGCGATCACCGCCCCTCGTTCCGGCTCCTCACCTCATACCCGAACGCGCTTTCCGCACGCGGCCGCGGCGCCGCGATACGCCACGGGCCCTGATAGCACCGGTGGGCGACCATCCGGTGCGCGGCTGTTATCCTCAATCCGCACGGGAACTGTCGGGAACGGACAGGCCGTCTCAATCTCTAGTGAAGGGCCGGTGGCCATGAAGAAGCTGCTCCTGCTCGCCCTGTTCGCCGCGGGCGGTTTCCTCGTCTACCGGCAGGTTCAAGCCGACAAGGCGGAGCAGGACCTGTGGACCGAGGCCACGGACCCGGTCCCCGCCAACACCAAGGGCTGACCCGGCACCCTGGCTCGACCGGCCTGACGGCGCACTGACGTTCTGCGGCGGCGTCCCGCGCACCGGCTGAAATCCAACGGCGCGCAGCACGCCGCCCCGGTAAGATCCAGGCACAGTAGGATCGCAGCGCACGAAAGGGCCCGGCACCTCCGGGCTCGTCCGTTCAGTCGGCAGGCAGCGCCGCACCGCGGGGCCATAGCTCAACTGGCAGAGCACCGCCTTTGCAAGGCGGGGGTTAGGGGTTCAAGTCCCCTTGGCTCCACAAGCACAAAGACCCCTCACCGATCAAGGTGAGGAG
>Ga0070739_10002311_pt1 | contig 25946 bp, 22 predicted proteins | sample Coa_R1_7_FD_66445 | JGI IMG/M metagenome (GOLD analysis project Ga0070739, IMG submission 66445) | Surface soil microbial communities from Centralia Pennsylvania, which are recovering from an underground coalmine fire - Coalmine... | ecosystem: Environmental > Terrestrial > Soil > Unclassified ...
ATGGACATCGTCGTCTGCATCAAGCAAGTGCCGGATCCCGAGATTCCCACCAGCCAGTTCAAGGTCGACGAGGCGGCGCGGACCGTCGTGCCGCCGCCGGGCGTGGCGCCGGTGATCAGCACCTTCGACCTGCACGCGATCGAGGCAGCGGTCCAGCTCAAGGAGCAGCACGGCGGCAAGGTCACCGTGATCAGCCTCGGCGCCGCAGCCGTGCGCGACGCGCTGAAGCGCGCCATCGCCATGGGCTGCGACGCGGCGGTGCAGCTCGAGGACCCGGCCTTCGAGGGTGGCGACAGCTTCGCGACAGCGACGGCGCTGGCGGCCGCGATCCGCAAGCTGGGCAGCTACGACCTCGTGCTCACCGGTCGCCAGGCGAGCGACTGGGACAGCGGGCAGGTGCCGTCCGCGCTGGCGGAGCTGCTCGGCGTGGCCGGTGCGGTGCCGGTCCAGAAGGTCGAGGTCCGCGACGGCGGGCTGTACGTCGAGCGCGTCACCGAGGACGGCTACCAGCCGATCACGATGCCGATTCCGAGTGTGCTCGGCATCAGCAACGAGATCAACCAGCCCCGCTACCCGACGCTGAAGGGCATCATGGCCTCGGGCAAGGTGCCGATCCCGGTCTGGTCGGCCGCCGACCTCGGCCTGTCGCCGGACCAGGTCGGCGAGCGCGGGCGCCGCATCCTCCTGGAGCGGCTGTACGTCCCGGTCCAGGAGAGTACCTGCGAGTTCATCGAGGCTGACACGCCCCAGGAGGCCGGCGAGAAGCTGGCGCAGCGGCTCCGCGAGGCGCGACTGATCTGAGGCATCAGCGATCAGCCATCAGCCGTCAGCTACCGGCCATCGGCCCGCGCCGATCAGCCGTCAGCTCGCCGCTGACGAGAGCAGCGCCGGGATCCGGCACGGGAACGGCTGGGGGGCAGATGAGCTCGGGCTGGCGGCTGATCGCTGACAGCTTACGGCTGGGGAGGCAACATGGCAGAAGGTGGCGTGCTGATCATCGCCGAGCCGGCGGAGGAGCGGGTCGCGCCGGTCACGCTGGAGGTGCTGGGCGCGGGGCGCCGGCTGGCGGACACGCTCGGCGTGCCGCTCGGCGTGGCGCTGCTCGGGCAGGACGTCGAGGGCCAGGCGAGCGACCTGGTGGCGCGGGGCGCCGATCGCGTGGACCTGCTGGCCGACGCCCGGCTCGTCCCCTACCAGGCCGATACCTGGGTGCCCGTGCTGGCCGATCTCGTCCGCGAGAGCGGCGCGACGATCGTCCTGCTCTCCCACACCCAGACGGGTCGCGAGTACGGGACGCGGCTCGCCTTTCGCCTGGGCAGCGGGATCGTGACCGACTGCTCCGACTTTCGCGTGGGCGACGGCGGGCGCCTGGTGGCGATCAAGCCCGTGTTCGGCGGCAACGCCGTGGCCGAGTACGTCGTGGCCGGCGATGGACCCCAGGTCGCCAGCATCCGCCCCAAGCTACTCGATCCCGCGCCGGTCCTGGAGGGCCACCAGGGCGAGATCCTCCGCCGTCCCGTCCAGCTCGACGAGAGCGCGGTGCGTACCCAGGCCGGCGCGCGCGTCCGCTCGGCGGAGAGCGGGGGGCCCGACCTGGAGAACGCGCAGCGCGTCGTCGCCGGCGGTCGCGGCGTGGGCGGGCCGGAGAACTGGGGGCTGATCGAGGACCTCGCCCAGGCCATCGGCGCCGCCGTGGGCGCCAGCCGCGCCGCGGTCGACGCCGGCTGGGTGCCGGGCCCGCTCCAGGTCGGGCTGACCGGCGCCAAGATCTCCCCGCAGCTCTACATCGCGGTCGGCATCTCCGGCGCCGTCCAGCACATGGCCGGCTGCACCGGCGCGCGGACGATCGTCGCCATCAACCGCGATCCCGAGGCGAACATCTTCCGCCACGCCAACCTCGGCGTGGTCGGCAACATCAAGGAAGTGCTGCCGGCGCTGACGCGTAAGGCGCGTGAGCTGACCGGCCAGTCGTAGCACGTCACACACGACCATGGCTGCCTTTGCCCTTGCGAACCCTGCCACGGTCGGTCGGATGCTGACCATGGTCAGCGGCCCTGGTAGCGGGGCGGGCGCTTCTCGGCGAACGCTCGCAGCGCCTCCGTGCGGTCCTCGGTCGGGATCGTCGCCTGGTAGGCCTCCTGCTCGAAGGCGAAGCCAGCCCAGAAGCCGGTCTCGCGGGCCATGTTCAGGGCACGCTTCGCCTGCCGCACGGCGATCGGGCCGTTGTTCGCGATCCGCGCCGCGGTGGCGCGCGCCGCGGGCAGCAGCGCGTCCGGCGGCAGCACGCGGGAGACCAGGTTCAGGCGCGCCGCCTCGGCCGCGTCGATCACCTCGCCGCTGAAGATCAGCTCGCGGGCCTTCGCCTGCCCCACCAGGCGCGGCAGGAGCTGCGTGCCGCCGTCGCCGGGAATGATCGCCAGCGTGGTCTCCGGCAGGCCAAAGCGAGCGCCTTCCGCGGCGTAGGCGAAGTCGCAGGCCATGGCCAGCTCGAGGCCGCCGCCCAGCGCGAAGCCGTTGATGGCGGCGATGAGCGGCTTCTCGAAGCGCAGGACGGCCGCAGTCGCGTCGATCAGGCGCTGGCGCTGGGCCAGCACCTCGTCCGGGCTCATCGTCGCGCGCTCCTTCAGGTCGGCGCCGGCGCAGAACGCTCGCTCCCCGGCGCCGGTCAGGATCGCGACGCGCACGGCCGGATCGCGGTCCAGCCGCGGCAGCGTGGCGGTGAGCGCCTCCGCGAGGGTGCGGTCGAGCGCGTTCATCACGCCCGGTCGGTTGAGCGTGAGCAGGGCGACGTAGTCCGCGATCTCCACGAGCAGCACGTCGGCATCAGCCACCGGTCGGCCTCCAGCGCGATTCGTCCCTGGCAGACGATCCTGCCTATCATACTCTCAAGGACGCGGGCGACGAGGACAGGGCTGATGGACGCGGCAGACGGCGAACTCGACGAGCGCGAGCGAGCGCGGCTCCAGACCGGCCGCAACGTCTTGGCGATCGAGCACGAGTTGCGGGGCGAGTGGGATGCCGCGATCGAGCTGTACGAGGCGAACGTCACCGAGGGCTTCCCTGGCGACCTACCGTACGGCCACCTGGCGCTCATCTACGCCAAGCGCAACCGGCCGGCGGACGTGGTGCGCGTGCTGGAGCGCGCCGTCGCGGTGTTCTCGGCCCTGCCTCGGTCGAATCCCGACCGCACGCCGCGCCTGCGTGTGTTCCGCCAGCGCCTGCAGGAGGCCCGCCGGGCGCTGCCGCGACCGCCGCGGGCCCGCCCGCGGCCCAGCGACGCGGCCTCCCCACCTGGCGCGGACCGTGGTGACTGATCGCGTCCGGGCGTCCTCAGCCGGCCTCGGGCTGGAGCGGCGGCCGCAGCAGGTACCAGCCATCCGCGTTGCGCACCAGCGGCACGTGGGTCGTCGTGCGCCAGGCCTCGCCAGTGGTCAGCACGATGTCGAGTTGCACCGTGATCAGCGCACGGTCGGGAGGCGGTCCCTGGCCCAGCAGGCGATCGAGCGCCGACGGCTGCTGCACGCCGAGGCCCAGAATGTGATACTCGTTGCCGAGCTGCTCGGCGACGAACGGCGCGGCGGCCGCCCGCGCCTCCGGCAGCACCTCGTCCAGCGCGGCTCCCAGGTCCTCGGCGGTGACGGCCGCCAGGTAGGTCCGCAAGGGAGCTTCCGGACCGCTCGCCCGCCCGCGCAGGTCCGCCAGGGCGCCGGCGGCGACGGCCAGCGCGCCAGCCGACCAGAGCGTCAGCACGAGCAGGAAGGCCAGCGGCGGGCGGCGCGGCAGCTTCAAGTCTCGCCTCCTCCGCCGGGCTCCCCGGGCGGCTCCTGGGCCTGCGCGCGGCGGCTGGCCGGCCGATGAGAGTGACGATCGACCTGTCGGCCGCCGCCCACGCGCGGGGCGGCATCGGCCGCTACAGCGCGCGGCTGGCGGCCGTCCTCGCCCGCGCGCCCGGCCTCCAGATCACCGCACTATACAACGCGCCGCGCACCGCTCACCTCCCGCCAGAGCTGGCGGCGCTGCCGGCGGTGCGCGTGCCCCTCGGCGACAAGCCCTGGCGGGCCGGCGTGGCGCTCGCCCGCTTGCTGGGCGCCCCGCTCGATCGCTGGCTCGGCCACTGCGACGTCTACCACGCCACCGACCATCTGCTGCCGCCGCTGCGCCGGGTGCCGACCGTGTTTACCGTGCACGACCTCGCCTTCCTGGCCGAGCCCCGCACGCACCTACCGAGCAACCGCCTGTACCTGGCCACGATGCTGCCGCGCTACGCCCGCGCCGCGACGGCCGTCATCGCCGACTCGGAGGCGACGCGCCGCGACCTGCTGCGCTACTATGCCCTGCCACCGGAGCGGGTCCGGGTCGTCCACCTCGGCGTCGAGCCGGAGTTTCGCCCGCTGGAGCCAGCCGCCGCCCGCGCCCGGGTGGCGGAGCGCTACGGCCTCACCGCTCCCTACGTCCTGTTCGTCGGCACCCTCGAGCCCCGGAAGAACGTCCGGGCACTGCTCGTCGCCCACCGCGCCCTCGTGCGCGCTCGCGCCCGGCGGTCTGGCGAGCCCCTGCCGCTCCTGGCAATCGCCGGCGCGCCGGGCTGGTGGTACGAGGACCTCGCTCGCTGGGTGCGCGTCCGCGGCCTGGAGGCGCTGGTCCGCTTCCTGGGCCGCGTGCCCGACGCCGACCTGCCCGCGCTGTACAGCGCTTGCGCGGCCTTCGCCTACCCCTCGCTGTACGAGGGCTTTGGACTGCCGCCGCTGGAAGCGCTGGCTTGCGGCGCGCCGACCGTCTGCTCGAACCGCTCGTCCCTGCCGGAGGTCGTCGGCGACGCGGCGCTGCAGGTCGACCCGACCCGCCCGGCCGATCTGGCCGCCGCCCTGGCCCGCGTTCTGGACGACGAGGCGCTGCGGCGGGAGCTGCGCGCCCGCGGGCTGGCCCGCGCCGCGCAGTTCACCTGGGAGCGCACGGCCGCCGCGACCGCGGCCATCTATCGCCAGGCCCTCGAAGCCCGGCCTCGACCTGGCCGCGGACCTGCTTAGCGCGTCGGCGACTCGGCGGTCGGATCGATCGCCAGAACCTGTACCGGAGCGTCGGGGGCGCCGGCATCGCGCAGCTTGCGTGCCTGGAGGTAGTAGATCGCCAGCACGACCAGGCCGAGGCCGAGGAAGACCCAGGTCGTGCCGATCACGTCGGCAATGCCGCCGATGAACAGAAGCGGCAGGATCGACGCCACGCTACCCAGCATGAGCTGCACGGCGAAGATGCGCGCGCGGCTGGCGACCGGGGCGCGCTCCTGAAGGATCGTCTGCGCCGGGACGATGATGCAGGCGAAGCCCATGCCGGCGACGAGCGTCACGGCCATGACCGCGCTGACCAGGCTGTGGATCGCCGGCGCATGGAGGCCGACCACCAGGTTGATGCTGGCGTCGACGACCGGCAGGGGCAAGGACGCCAGCCGAGTCGGCACGTCCGGCGCGCCCGCGGCGCGGGTCCATGGCAGGACCTGCCACAGCGACGGCAGCAGGCCCACGAACAGCAGGCAGACGCCCACAGCGCCCAGGCCGAGCTTGATCAGCGCATCCTTGCGCAGGTGGGTGGCGATGTGCTGCAGGCCCAGGGCGGCGAGCAGCATCCCCACGCCCGCCGGCGCCATCACGTAGACGACATCCTCTGGCTGGAAGCCGAGCACAGACACCACGAAGTTGGGAGCGAGCATCGCCACGACCAGCATCAGGGTGCTGCCCGCCGTCAGGTGGATCATCGCCCAGCACACCTCGCGGTCGCCGCGTAGAAAGACAACCAGCTCGTGCAAGTCGTCGCGCAGGCGGCGCCAGACCAGGCGGCCCTCCTCCGCGGCCGAGAGCGCGCTCTCCTCGTGGGTCGCCGGCAGCGGCCAGACCAGCGCGGCCGAGAGCACGAACGCGGCGCCAACGACGAGGAAGAACACTGTCGTCCCGAACAGCTTCACCAGTAGCGGGCCGATGAGCACCAGGCCCGCGAGCTGCGAGGAGATGAAGGTGACGTGGAACAGTGAGTTGGCCTGGATCAGCCGCCGGTGGTGGACCAGGGCCGGGATCAACGCGGTCTCGGCCGGCGCGAAGAACTGCGTCACCGTGGAGAAGACGAAGCTCAAGGTGAACAGCACGAGCGCCCACTGGTCGCCGAAAACGAAGGCGACCATCAGCCCGGCCCGCAGCAGGTTGCAGACGATCAGGACGCGGCGCTTTTCCCAGTGGTCGACCAGGGCGCCGGCCACCACGCCGAACAGTACCGACGGCAGGATTACGGTCAGAATCGTCACGCCCATGTGGGTCGACGAGTGGCTGCGCTGCTCGACGATCACCATCAGGGCGTACCAGAGGGCGTTGTGCGCCGTCTGGGTGATGGCCTGCGCCGCCCACAAGCGGAGGAAGGCCCCGTTCCGCCAGACGCTCACATCGGCCGGCTTGTGGGCGGCGCCAGGGGTAGCGCCCGCGCTGGTCGGCTGGCCGCCAACCGCGCCATCATCGGACGGCTCGCTGCCGATCGCTCCCCGGTCCGACGCGGACGCCGCGGTCGACATCAGTCCAAGCGGACCTGGCCCCCCGTTCAGCGGCGGTCCGTCCGAGTGTCCCCGGGTGGACGTGGCCTCCGGCTCCGCCCGGTCGCGCGCCTCAGGTGCGGACATCATTGCTCGGGACGTCGAGGTCGAGGCCGCGTGGCGCATCGGCCAGGCGGCCTCGGCTGACGAAGCGCTGCAGGCGCCGCTCCAGGACCGAGCGCGGCAGCAGCACGCGGTGGTGGCACTGCTGGCAGCGCAGGCCGATATCGGCGCCCAGCCGGACTACGGTCCATTCGGAGCCGCCGCAAGCATGGGGCTTCCGCAAACGCACGACGTCGTCAAGAAAGAGCTCGAGGACCATCGCCGTTCGCTCCGCGGAGGGCGTTGATCGCCTCCCGCAGCTCGGCGGCCGCCGCCCGCGCCGCGGCCTGCCAATTCGTGTCGGACGAAGCATACACCACCGCGCGGCTGGATGCGACCAGGATTCCAGCCCCGGCGGCATCCAGCCCCTCGCGCACGGCGACGGCGAGGTCACCGCCCTGCGCGCCCACGCCGGGCACCAGGAGCGGCAGGGTCGGGGCGATGGCGCGCACAGCGCGGAACGCCGCCGGCTGCGTCGCCCCGACCACCAGCCCGACGTTGCCGTGGTCGTTCCAGCGGACCGCCGCCCGCGCCACGTGCTCGAACAGCGGCCGCCGCTCGCCGTCCACGTCGCACGGCAGGTCCTGGAAGTCGGCCGCGCCGGGATTCGAAGTCTTGCAGAGCACGAACACGCCGCGGTCGCGGTAGGCCAGGAAGGGCTCCACGGCGTCGAAGCCCATGTAGGGGCTGACCGTGGCCGCGTCGGCCCCCAGGTCGTCGAACAGGGCCCGCGCATACGCCTGGGCCGTCGAGCCGATGTCGCCGCGCTTGGCGTCGAGTAGCAGCGGCACGTCGCGGGGCGCTGCGGCGAGCGTTTCTCGCAGGCCCCGCCAGCCCTCGGCGCCCAACGCCTCGTAGAAGCCGAGGTTCGGCTTGTAGCAGCAGACCAGGTCGGCCGTCGCCTCCATGATCCCAGCGTTGAAGTAGCCGATCCAGTCCGCGCGCTCGCGAACGCCGGCGGGCACGCGCGCCGGATCGATGTCCAGCCCCACGCAGACCAGGGAGTCGTTTCGACGCACGGCTGCTGACAGCTTCTCCGCGAATCCCACGCCTGCTCACCCTCCGCTTCGCCACCGCGCACGGTACGCCCCTTGCACGAGGTCGAGCGGACGGTCGTTGTCACGACCGTGTCCGATCGTCACCCACACCATCGCGATCCTGCTCGGACCGTCCAACGGTCGCCGATCGCCGGGCACACGACCACCGCTCTGGTTGAAGTGTACACCCCCGCCGGCGCGCGCCTCGGCGATTCGCGTAGCCAATGACGATGGGGATAGCGATGCAGCAGGGAGCCCGAGGGGGACAGACCAGCCCGACATCCAGCGCCCCGGCGCGGATCGCGGCTCGCCCCTCTGCCCCGAGCGAGCCCGGGGCACCCGGCCTGCAAACGCTCGCGAGCGGCGGGCGGCGCGATGGCTTGCTCTACGTGCCTCGCGGCTACCGCGCCGACCGGCCGGCGCCCCTGGCCGTGATGCTGCACGGCGCCGGCGGCGACGCGCGCGGCGGGCTCGTTCCGTTTCTCGATCTGGCCGACCAGGCTGAGCTGATCCTGCTGGCCCCGACGTCGCGCCGGCAGACCTGGGACCTGCTGATGGGCGGATACGGTCCGGACGTGACCGTCATCAACCGCGCCCTGCGGCAGACGTTTGCCCGGTACGCAGTAGATGCGGCGCGGGTCGCCGTAGAGGGCTTTTCGGACGGCGCCTCCTACGCGCTGTCGGTCGGGATCACGAACGGCGACCTGTTCCGCGACGTCATCGCCTTCTCGCCTGGGTTCATGGCGCCGGACGGCGAGGTCGGCCGCCCACGCATCTACGTCTCGCACGGAATCCACGACGCGGTGCTGCCGATCGACCTCTGCAGCCGACGCATCGTGCCGGAGCTCCGGCACGCGGGCTACGACGTCACCTACCAAGAGTTCGACGGCCCCCACCTGGTGCCGCCGGAAATCGCCCGCGAGGCGCTGGCCTGGTTCCTCAGGCCCCGGTAGGCGCTCGCGCCGCTCGCTTCGCCGGCCACTCTCCCCGCTCCGGCACCCCAACCGGGCGAGGGGCTAACCCCTTCGGAGTCGGGTAGCTATCCCCCGGGCCGCCTGGCAATAACCCCCTCCCGGCCCTGGCCCTTGGTCCAGCGAGCAACTGACCCTTTTGGCTCCGGCCGGACTGGCCGGTTGCCTGGGGCCGGGAAGGCGGCCAGCCCGCATACTCTTCCTGGACATGAACGCGGGTCCGAGCGGGTCCCGCGACTGTCAGGAGGCTAGAATGCGACTGCGCGCCGACGTTCACTGCTACCACTGCGGCCAGGTGTCGGGCACCTGGGAGTGGCCGTCGACCAGCACGCCGGAGCACGGGATCTTCCAGGAGCTCGGCGGCCAGGGCCGACGCATGGTCGGCACGCTGGTAGGGATGCGTTGCCTGCGCTGCGGCGGCCCAATCTTCCTCGACGAGGTCGAGAACGTCCCCGAGCGCCCGAAGGTGACGTTCGAGCGGCCGCGCCGGGGCCGCCCGCCGAAGCAAGCCCAGCGCCTGGCAAGCTAAGAACGCCCTCCACGGACCGCGGCGCCGGCGGTTTCCCCCAGCCGCCGGCACCGCGGTCCCCTGTCCCGTCCGAGCCGACCCGGGCCGCTCCGGCAAACAGTCCGCTGCTCGGCCCGAGCCGGTCCGGATCGCTCATACAACTAGGAGAGGAGCCGCCCGCGCGGGTGCGCGGGCGGCTCCTCGTTGGCTTCGCGGCGCCTCGGCGGCGCGTTTCAGCGCGCGCCGCTGGGGACCGGCGCCGGGCCGAGGATCAGGTCGCCCCACTTGGCCCGCGTCTTCTCCATCAGCGCCTCGCTCGCCTCGGCCACGGCCGGGAACTCGTTGCGCCACTCGAACGGCCGGCAGGCGTCGATGATCATCCGCGAGTTGAAGCCCTTGCGCTCGGTCTTGATGATCGGGTCGAGCGGCCCGGACCAGGCCCGCTTGATGATGTCCATCGACTGCTCAGGGTCGGCGCGCGTGCACATCGCCCAGACGACATCGTTCAGGTCGGTGACGTCGACGTCCTCGTCCACGACCACGACGTAGCGCCCGAGGTAGGCGCCGGCATGGCACATCGCGGCGACGTGGCCGGCCTGGCGGGCGTGGCCCGGGTAGCGCTGCTTGATCGCCACGGCGATGAACAGGCGCGTACCGCCCGCCTCGGGCGTCCACACCGCCTGCACGTCGGGCACGCCGGCCCGCTCGAGCTGGTCGTGGATCAGCGCCGAGCGCATCAGCGCCCGGTACGACGTCAGCTCCGACGGCGGCTTGCAGGGCGGCGAGCCGAGCATGATCGGGTCGTTGCGGTAGTAGACGGCCTCGACGGTGAGGACGGGCTCCTCGCGCTCCCCGCTGGCGTAGTAGCCGGTCCACTCGCCGAACGGCCCCTCGGGCGCGACGTCGCCCGGATGGAGAAAGCCCTCGACGACGATCTCGGCGTGGGCGGGGATCGGCAGCCCGGTCACCTCGCCCTTGATTACGGGTACGGGCTCGCCGCGCACGCCGCCGGCCCAATCGTACTCCGACATGTTCGGCGGCACTTCCAGCGAGCTAGCCATGAACAGGAGCGGATCGTGGCCGAAGCTCATCGCGACGGGCATCGGCTTGCCGGCCGCGAAGTACTTCTCGCGGATCACGCGGCCGTGCTTGCCCGGCGAGATGTACAGGCAGACGCGGTTGCGGTCGACGAGCATCACGCGGTAGGTGCCCAGGTTGATCCAGTCGCTGTCCGGGTCGGGCAGGATGTCCAGCACGCCGGTGCCGATGTAGCGCCCGCCGTCGAACTCGTGCCACATCGGGGTGGGGAACTGGAGCAGGTCCACGTCCTTGCCGCGCTGCACGTTCTGGAGGATCGGTCCATCGGTGACGTAGGCGGGCGGAATGGGATGGATCTCCTTCATCCGCTTGCGCCAGAGCGGCACCAGATCCTTCCAGGCCTTGCCCGTGGGCAGGCCGAGGGCGAGGGCCGTGCGGGACGGCGAGCCGAGCGAGTTCACGAATACCCGGTAGCCGGGCGGATAGCCCTGGATCTCGTCGAACAGCACCGCCGGGCCATTGATCCGGTGCTGTGCCAGCTCGGTAACCGCACCAACTTCCTCGTTGATGTCGCAGCCGCGCGCCACGCGCAGCTCGCCCAGCCGCTCGGTCTCCTCGATGAAGCCGCGCAGCCCGTGATACTGCATGAGCCGATTCCTTCCCTTCCGCCAGTGGTTCCACTAGCCGTAGTTGACGCCTCGTATCTTAGCGGAATCCACGCCACCATGCCCGTGGCGCATCCCGGGCTGTCTGCGCTTCCGCTTAACCAGGAGAGAGGGTGCTGGGGCTCTCTACCGGAGGAGGGCAGATCGTGGCTACCACTGTTGCGGGCCAGCACCTCGCCCCGCGGGGCCATCCCGTCCGATAGCGCCGGTTGTCGGCCTTGGAGCACCGGTGCGTCATGCGCTGGGCAGCGGCAATAATAGGCGTACGTCCGACGGTAAGTCACCGGGCGGGAGAGGAGGCGCGGCAGGTGCGTGCGCCACTGCTGGTGACGTGGACGTATTCGAAGACCGGTAGAACGCCTGCGAAACCCGTGGACTCGGCCGTTGCGTCAGAGCTCACCGCCGGAACGGCGACACCGGCACAGATGTCCTCAAGACCGACGAAGCTGCCATCCACGTTTGCGGCGATACCGGGAGCGAATGCAGATACAGACTGGTCTTGGAATGAGGAAAGGCGGAAGCTGACGCCGCCTTGCCGACGCTGATACCGCGGGTCGCCGATCCACGTATTGAGGAGGACGATATCCTGTCCCGCATAACGCTGGGGATCCTTCTGGAACTGGCCCATGGTCACTCGACGCGCTTGATTGAATCGGACTGAGCAGCGAGAAAGGTCCGGGCACTGTACGGTAGCCAGGGTGGGGGAGCCGTTGCCGAGAGCGACTATCTGGGACTCTCCCCTACCCCAGCCGTAATATGGCGCCGGTTCACCCTCTGGGACCTCCTCAATCGTCGCCACATAGCCGGCTAGCTCTACCGGCAGCGGCGGTTGTAATATTTGCGTGTAGTAGTTCGCACAGCTTGTCCGAGGTGGGAGGTTCGGGAAGAACATGCTGCAGTCCCGGCCACCGTCAGGACGTCGCAGAAGGACAGCGTAAACGTCTGACGGCCTAATTTCACCGGCTTGGAGGCCTGCCGCGATCGCGTTGAGGGGGAAATATAGAATTACGCGGTGACGAAGACCCGAGTCTAGCAAATACAAAGTCTGAGGATCTGCCTGATCTACGGCCAATACCCGGTCCGCGTACCCTTCCAGAACACTAGGTGGGGGGACGACCGAGGCGGACGGTTGCGACGCAGGCGGCGACTCCGGGACAAGCCAGGCTGGTATTCCGGCATACGGTGGATAGTTCAGCGGCATAGGAGATGGGGGCAGCTCCGACCGCACGGACGTCACGAAGCTGATCGGCTCCCCCTCTGCGATAGACTGGAACGCGGCCGAATCCATCACGAATGGCTCGACACGATGGCGGCACCCGGACTGAATCTGCCAGTAGCCGCCATTCGCATCGCGGACCAGTCGCATCTCCGAGCTTGGTTCGGGCCGCTCGCCTTCAGTTCTGGGCGCAACGTCACAAAGACGTGCAGGGGCCTGCGGCAGTTGGAGCGACTGACCTCGCGCCGGCACCGGACCACTAGCCGGCCCAAGCGCTGCCGTGACAGCAAGCACGGCGGCCACTGCCATGACCCAGTAAAGACGACTCGAAAATCCTCCCGTCATGGATAAAGCCCCCACCTGCAGTCCCTCGCTAGCTGATGCACCCGACCGGTCATTGGGCGAGCCCGCGTCCGGGCGCCGCGACACAGATCCGGTCGCTATCCACGAGGTTAGTGTAGAAGACGCCACTTCCGCTCCCGACGTGCCGAGCACCCAACTGACCGCGCAGCTTGAAGCATCCACCGCCAGTGGCTCGATAGCGCCAAGTAAAGCTCAACACTTGGTTCGGGCCGAAATCGATCGGCCCGCCCGAGATCGGATTCACCGGTCCGTCAATTAGCTGGAGATCGACATTCGCGTCCCCCTCCAATATGGCACGTAGCGGCGGCGGGTAGACATCCGTATAGAACAGCCCAGGACGATAGAACTGTGTCCCCGGGAAGAAAGCGCTACTGTTCTGAGCCCGCATCGTCACAGTGAACTCGTCGCCGGAAGTAAGGGTGGTAGGCCCAGCCTCGAGATTCACGAAGATGCAGCCGAGAGCGCGCTCGATAGGATCCGACTCGGCAGGTGCCCCGGTGATCGGCCCGTCCGCTGAATCGGCCGTCGCCCGGTTCTGGAACGTTACCCGCGGTTGCGCCCCCCTGTATTCCTGGATGTAGTAGTCCCAACGGAAAGTTGCCGTCGCCCCGGGGGCAAGGCGATCCAGGCTTGTAGGAATGGGTCCATCAAGCTGTCTCAGTTGCGTCTCGATACCGCCCTGGGCTGGACTAGAGATGAGACACTGGTCTGCTGCCAATCCTGCCGCCGCCGCCTGCTGGGCGGCCTGCGCAGCAGTTGCCGCGGCGGTCTGCGCTGTACTTAGATTGGCGCCTCGCCCGGCCGCAGCCCCAGCCGCCTGGGCTGCCGCCGATGCGATGATACTAGCTTGCGCGCTCGCGCCGCCTGCTGGACCAGCGAGCGGGTTGGCGTATATGTCAGTCGGCACAACACCGTTCGCACTCAGCTCGCCTGGACGCACGTTGAGGAGTGGCAGGTCCGAAAGGTTCGTGACCTCCATCTCCACACGGATAGCGTCCGGCACGTTGAACAAGCGTGTGTCGGGTCGGCCGGCTGGGTAGGCCCGCATGCGTGTAAACAGCACCCCGGTGCCCGCGACACCGGTCGACCCGGGTTGAGGAGGGCCAACCAGTTGGTAGCCGGCCTGGGCCGCCGCTTGCTGGAGCACACTCAATCCCGTGACGGTAGGTGTCGCAACCGGCGGGGCCTGGGTCCCAGAGCCGGACGGAGCAGTCGACGGAGACGTGCCCGGGACCGGAGTGAGGGGGCCCACCCGCTGGGCCTCGCCGGTCGGGCCGGTCTGCCCGCTGGCAGCAGCCGCACCCAGGCGTTCAATGAGGTTCAAGTCCGCCTGCGGGACTGACCCGGGATTTGCAGCCAACTGGCGAGCGATTTGCTCCAAGCCCGCTGGCGCCTGCCCTTCCGCCGGCGTTGCTCCGCCCGGAGCCGATCCGGTACTGCCCTGCTGGCCCACGGTGCCTTGCCCCGCTCGGTAGGCGGCGGCCACCCCGCTCGGCGCAGCCGCGCCAGACGGCACACCTGGGGCCGGAGATAGGCCCGCGCTGGAGCGCACACTGGGTAACGATAGGACGTCTTGCAATCGTTCTAGCGTCAATAGCGGGCAGGCCAGGTTAAGCTGGGGGTAGTTGCCAGACTGTGTACCATCCTCAGCATTCTGAGTGCCCGCGTGCTGGGTTGTCGCGACGACGCGCACGTCGCAGCTAAACGCTTGACTCGGTGGCGTGTCTGAGGCCAGCTCGAAAGATTCCAGCAACGCGACACAGCTCCCCGGTTGTAGCACCCCTAGCTCCGCGCCCGCCCGAAGGTCGCCTCGCTGCTCCCGGGTTAGGCGACCTGCCACACGGGGCCGGTTTGGACAGCCGGCTTCGCCGGGTAGCAGGGCTACATCGGCCGGCCCGTCTTGTGTCTGCTCTGGTACGAGGCGCGCCTGCACTCCGTGTAGCGCGATTGTGCTCCGCACATTGTAGACACTAACCGTAGGACTTCCGTTTGTCACCCGAGCCCAGACCTGCAGTAGATAAGGGTTGCCGAAGCTGGGCAGGACTGTAACGTCACCCTGCAAAGTTACCGCTCGGATCTCCGCGTCCGAGGCCGTTACCACAGGAGCGGAGACGGTCTCCCCCGAGGAGTCGATACCTGGAGGCGCCTCCTGCGCCAACAGCTCGCCTTCCGAGCGGCTCAGGAGACGAGGCCCCATGTTCGTCCGCCCGGCCTCCTGTAGACGTCCTTCAGCAGTGCCGCTGAACGACAGTGACCCGCTCCGCACGGCTGTGTACTGCCACTCGAATAGAGCGCAGTTGCCCGGCCCCACGGGACGATAAGGAGCTAGCTCCACTTGCGATGGGCCCGTAGGTGCAGCCGGCTGCTCGGCCGCCTGCGCTGCTGCAGTTCCTCCCGCCGTCGTCGGGGTCGCACGCTGAGCCGCCCCGCTGGGCGCTTCGAGGTTGCAGCCGCCCGTCCTCACCAGCGGGCCGCTGCGGAGGAGGACCGTCCCGGAGCCCTCCGGCTGGTAGAGGATCGGCCGCACGGCGACGACGCGACTCCGGGTGTTGTTGACGACGCGCATGGTGACCGTGATCTGCTGCCCGATGTCTGCGAACGGCGGATTCACATCGATCGCGGCGGACAGCGGCGGGGCGATGTTGATCCGCCGAGACACCCAGCTCCAGCGTCCGTCCGTTAGCTGTGCGCCGAGGTACACGTCGCGCTGACCATTCAGATCGGGCGGAATCCGCCACTCGAGGTAGTAGCCATCATTCGACAGGTCGAGGCCGCCCCGTAGCGGTGGGGATGGCGGGAGGGGCAGCCCGTAGACTGAGACACTTTGTACGCCTACGTCGTCCTCGTCTGTCGGCGGCGACAGGAACAATCCCATGCGCTGCACCGCAGCGTCACACGATTCCGTCGCGGCGTCGGGCTGCTCGGGATTGAGCGGCGCGGCTGCCCCGCGCACTTGGAGAGTCTGCGTCACGGCCGAACGCTCCAGCAGCGGCCGGTCGCGCATATCCTGCACCAGGATCAGTGCTTGACATGCGTCAAGCCCAGCGCTGACTCCGACGGGTCCGGGATTCGGGCTAAGCCCCTGGCGGACAGACAGCGATCGCACCATTTTATCGAAGACGCCAGCATATGAGGCTTCGAACTCCGGCGTAGTCGCTTCACCAATGATCTCTAGCATCGCGCGCGGACTCGCGGCAACTACGTAGCGCACGATGCTACCGGAACGCTCTCGCAGGTTAAGATCTTGCACCGAGCCGGTGCCCACCTCGCGATAGTAGGGGAGCCCTGAGGGCAACGTCAACTGCTCTGCACCCCAGAGGCTCCGGTTGCTGCTCACCGGTGTCCAGAATGTTGGCACCTTTGTAAGTGGCAAGGGCTGTGCACTGGCCGGCGTGTTGCTCGGCGAGGCGCCAGCACGAGCCTGCACCGAGCGGGCCAACAGCCTCCCTATGTCGAGAGTCGAATCACGCATGTCCTCAAGCGAGACGTCATCTAGGTAATAATGCATGGCCAGGCGGACACGCACTATGCAAGCCGGCGCTGAACTACCTGGCGCGGAATTCGGGCCAAGCCAGATTACTGCGCTACGGTTACCCGGCAACGGGTCGGACCGCGACTGCCAGAGCCAGTCTTGCGGGTATGGGACCCGAAACCCGTTCATGTCGTCGGTGTAGTCAAGGGCCAACGGCGAAGCCGTTCGACACGGGTCGCCCTGCTGCATTCCGGCGCTCGACGCAGCGGCCAGGTGGGGCAACGGCAATGCCATGAATAGGAGGCCCAACAGAACGCAAACCCCAACTGGTCGGCTAGACCGGAAGGCTTTGCTGCCCAGTCTATCTCGCACTATCATGAGGCCCCCCTGATTGCCATGAGAGTCACTTGCTGTCCGGCGTCGCGTAGCCGCCGAGCAGCGGATTACGGTTCGAGAATATGCCACAACCGTAGACTTTGCTTGGTTCGACTTAGTGAGCGGCCGACACTCATGGGAACGGACTGATGGAGTACAAGAAGATCCGACCGCCATCGGCGCCAAGTAGCACAACGGGGGAGCCGTCGCTCGATTGACCCACTTGGACGGTACCAATGCGCGCTTCGCCCGAAGTAGCGAACTCGCCCCCGATGCGCTGCCACACGCCGGTCCCCGCTGTCCATACCGCGGTTTGGCAATCGCTCCACTCAATTCCGCCTTGCTCTCTGGATAGTGAGGCCTTGTCGCCAGGGCACAGCACGCCAATAAGACCCGAGGGCTCCGGCGCGATCAAATCCACGACGTAACTGCCGGATGCAAGCCCGGCCTGCCCAGCGCCAGTCGGGCGATCAGGTGCGATAGTCCAAGCATCGCCGGCGTTGCCTGACATCATCATCCCCGAGTCCACCCCAGCGAACAAAGTGTAGTCCGGGTTGCCGCCAGCGGGAAGAGCAGCAAGCGCCCAGACCGATTGAAGAGCGTGGCGTTCTGGGACCGAGACTGCCACTTGGTCTCTGACCAGCCACGTCGTGCCTCGGTCGCTCGACCGAAACACCGTGCCGTACGTACGAGGCTGGCTCGATTGTCCGGGCTGGCCGGGCCTCGGCGTCGGTACCGGTCCAGGAACCCCACCCGCACTCGCGTACAGCGTAGCATCGCTGCCGTAGTCAGGAGAAAACAACACGGAGGTAAAGATCACAGACTGGTCGCCTAGATTGAGCACCGGCGCCCAACTGCGTCCCGCATCAGTGGAACGATAGAGAGTCCCCGGCTGACGGCCACTCTGCGGTCGCGCCCCGGCGATCACGGTCGAGCCGTCGGGCGAGAGAGCCAGCAAATCGACGGGCTGGCCCAGCAGGCCGTATTCATCGAACGATTGGGCGTCATCGCGAGATATATACAGCCCTGATCTGCCGCCTTCCCTATAACCGGCCGCCATCCACTCCGACTGCTGTGGGATATAGAGTACCGAGTAGAAGCCTGGCGCGTTCGAGGGTAGCCTCGCGGGTTGCCAACTCTGCCCACCATCTACCGAACGGTAGAGACCGTTCTCGGCCGCAGCCACAACCGTGCCCCCCAGCCCACGTCCTTGGATGAACCCGATGCCACGCACCAGCCCTGCATTGCTAATGGCAGGCAGCGCCCGCCAGATCCCGCTGCCCAGCGCGGCCGGGGCCGGCGGCCGTGCGGTCGGGGTGGCCGTCGGCGTGAACACAGTCGTCGGCGACGGCACTGGCGTGGGCGGGGGCGGCGATGGCGGCGGCGCGGGAGGCGCGGGTGGCGCCGGGGCCGGGGAGGGCGGCGGCGCCGGGGTCGCGGTGGCCGGCGCCTGCCGGACGGTGAACTCGAAGGCGTTGGTCAGCGTCGGGCCGGCGTAGAGCTCGGCCCGGTAGAGGCCGACCTGCTCGGGGCCATCGTGGTACCAGATCAGCGTGTTGTACCATTCCACGGGCGGCGCGGCGGGCGGCTGCGGGCCGACCTCGCCCAGGAAGTCGCCGGCCGGCATGCGGAACACTCGCAGCCGGAAGTCGGTGGCGGAGGCCAGCCGCTCGACGTACACTGCCGGTTGCTCCTGGTCGGAGAAGGTGGTCACCGGCGTGGGTACCTCGGAGGCCACGGCCGGCACCACGGCCAGGTAGACGCGGCCGAAGGTCCGCTCGCCGAGGGAGGTGTTGGGCGCCGCGCGGGATGGGACCGGCGGCCCGGTCGGAGTGGGCGTCGCCGTCGGGGCGACGGTCGGAGTGAGCGCGAGGCGAGCCCGCTGCAGCGCCTCGTCGACCTGCTGCAGGCGCGGATCGCCGGCGGGCAAGTAGACCCGCGCTTCTTCCAGGTCCTGGATCGCGCCCCGATAGTCGCCGCGGTTCAGCTTGTCCATGCCCGAGCGCAGCAGCGGCTCGGCGCGCTGCGCCAGGCTAGCCTGGGTGTCCGGGGTCGGCGGGGGCGGCGGCGAGGGCGCGAAGGGGTTGCAGCCAGCCAGCGCGACCAGGAGAAGAATGCTCGCGACCAGCGGGCCCGGGACCCGCGCTCGCCGCAGCTTCATCGCTCGCTCATCTCCATCGCGCGAGATCGTCTGCGCCGGGGCGACTTCGAGGGACGCCCAGGCAGCCCCGGGCCGCGAATCCACCCCACTGGCGGGCCTGGAATTGACAGCTACCTGAACGGAGATAACGGTATACCGCGCTCGATTTTGCAGTCAACCAGACCCGGCTGAGGCGGGCACAGCGGCCGGCCAGGACGATCTGCTAAGGTGAATAGCATACGACCAAATCAAGATGCTAGGCAGGCTCGTGAGCCGCGACCACAAGATCTTGTGATCCGAGCGAGGAACTCGGCTCCGGCGGCCGAATTTACGGGGCTCGGCGTCGGCCGCGCGTGGGCCCGCGTCGGTTAACCTTTCCCGGATCTTCACCATTGACCCGGCAGGAAGCGGGTTAGCCACGCTCCGAGCGAAGGCGGGTAGCATGCAGGACATCCCCCAGCGGAAGCTGGAGCACGTCGAGATCACCACGCAGCAGCCGGTGAACGCGTCGACGGCGCCGGGCTGGGCCGACGTGCAGCTCCTGCACGCCTGCCTGCCGGAGATCGACAAGGAGGAGATCGACCTGAGCGTGGAGTTGCTCGGCCGGCGGCTGCGCGCGCCGATCGTCATCGCCGGCATGACCGGCGGCCATCCGCGGGCCACGCCGATCAACGCGACGCTCGCCCGCGCCGCCGAGGCGTTCGGCCTGGCGATGGGGGTGGGCAGCCAGCGGGCGGCCCTCCGCGCGCCGGCCCTCGCCGCGAGCTACGCTGTCGCCCGCGAGTGCGCGCCCACGGCGCCGCTATTCGCCAACGTCGGCCTGCCCCAGCTCGTCGACCAGCCCGACCAGGCGGCACTCACCGTCGAGCAGGTCGCGACCGCCGTGGCCACTATCCACGCCGATGCCCTGGTCGTCCACCTCAACTACCTCCAGGAGGTCGTCCAGCCCGAGGGGGAAACGCGTGCGCGCGGCACGTTGGCCGCGCTGACGCGGCTGTGCGCGGCCCTCTCGCTGCCGGTGATCGCCAAGGAGACCGGCGCCGGGATGACGCGTCGCTACGGCGCCCTCCTGCGCGATGCCGGCGCGCGGGCGCTCGACGTGGGCGGCACGGGCGGCACGAGCTTCGCCCTGGTGGAAGCGCGGCGGGCCGGCGCGCGGGGCCACGCGCTGGCAGAGCGCCTGGGGCAGCTCTATGAGAGCTGGGGCATCCCGACCGCGGTGTCGGTGGCGGAGACGGCGGACCTCGGTCTGCCGATCATCGCCACCGGTGGCGTGCGCAGCGGCCTGGACGCCGCCAAGGCGCTGGCGCTCGGCGCGACCGCCGTCGGCGTGGCGCGGCCGGCCCTCAGCGCGGCGCTGGAGGGCGACGAGGCGCTGGCACGCTGGATCGAGGGCTTCGTCGAGGAGCTGCGGGTGGCGCTGTTCCTCACCGGCTCCCCGAACGTGGCCGCCCTGCGCGCGCAGCCGCGCATCATCCTCGGCACCACGCGCCACTGGCTGCGCCAGCTCGGCCATCCCCTTCCGTGAGGGCGCTAGCCGCACCGAGCAGCAGGTGACCCTGGCTCACACGGCAAGTCATCACCTGCACAGGACTAGTCGCTCTCTGCGACGAACGAGGAGCGCTGGAAGGGGAAGACGTGGACCTGAACACCGGCGGCGAGGTAGAGTTCGACCGTCCGGGCCTCGACTACCTCCAGGACCGCGAAGTCGTCGGCGCAGTCCGTCGCAACGTCGAGGTACCAGCGCAGCCCGTCGGGCGACTCGCGGTAGCGGCACTGCGCCTCGGGGAACCGCTTCCGCAACGCGTCGCTCAGGGCGGCGAGGGCCGCTTGGGCGTCGAGCGCGGGGTGCTCCCCGGCCACGTGTCCTCCTCGCCGAGTCGCTCGCGGACCGCGGCCAGGAACTGCCGCGCGAGAAGCAGCGCTCGCTCGGCGCTCGGCCGGCCGAGCAGCTCGATCTCGTAGTCGGCCTTCAATCGCTCGTCCTGAAGCGCCTTCAGGGCGGCGCCGCTGCCCGGGGAGAGGTCCGCTCCAGGCGAAGCGACCCGGCCGGCATACTCCCGCAGGACGAAGTCGTGGCTCCAGTAGCGCGGCGTGGGCGGCGCCACCCCAGCCGCCACCAGCATGGCGATGGCCGCCTGGAACGCGCAGTAGTAGGCGCGGTTGGCGGCGTTGTTATACTGGCCGTGGTCCACCGCCAGTTGTGCCCCGGCGAGGCACTGATCTGCCTTGGCTAAGTACACATCCACGTCCATCTCGGTCGCGATTATACCACGGCCCTGCCGCGGCCTCGGGACCGACCGAGGCGGGCCACCGCGAGGGACAGATGGGTCGACCGCTCGTCGTCGCGCACCGGGGTGGGTGCGGCCTGGCCCCCGAGAACACCCTGGCCGCCTGTGGGCGCGCGATCGCGCTCGGGGCGGACGCCGTCGAGATCGACGTGCGCCTGACGGCCGACGGCCAGCCGGTCCTGCTCCACGACGCGACCGTCGACCGCACCACCAACGGCCACGGGCCACTGGCCGCGCTGGACGCCGCGGCCGTTCGCGCCCTCGACGCCACCGCTCGCTGGCACGGGCCGCGCCAGCCCCCGGAGCCGCCGCCGCTGCTGGCCGACGTCGTGGCGCTCGCCGCCGGTCGCGTCGCGCTGCACGTGGAGCTGAAGGGCGACCCCGCGGTGCCGGCCCTGCTCGTCAACCGGGTCGTCGAACGCCTGCGCGCGGTCGACCCGCCGCCACTCCTGCTGAGCTTCGACTGGGAGGCGCTGGCGCTGGCCCGCCGCCTGGCGCCGGCGCTGCCGGCGGAGCCCCTCCTCGCCACCTGGCCGCCCGCCGCGCCGAGCGTTCGGGCCGCCCTGGCCGGCACGAACGCCGCCTGGCTGGGGCTGCGCTACGCGCTGCTCACGCCGGCGCGCGCCGCCGCCATCCGGCGGCTCGGCCTGCGGCTGAACGTCTGGACGGTAAACCGGACGCCCGCGCTGGCACGTGCCCTGCGGCACGGTGTCGACGCCGTGACCACGGACCGACCGGACCGCTTGCTGAGGCTGCTTGCATCGCCCGACCCGAGTGCGTAGAGTAACGGAAGTCCTGGCTGGCCACCTGCTCGGAGGGGAGACCGGTGGAAGACGATCCGTTGCCCGAGACGGAGCACGACGATTTCGAGACCGATCTCGGACCGGCGCCGCCGGGCGTCAAGCACTGCCGCGAGTGCACGATCCTGATTGGGCCGGGCTACGTCGAGAGCGAGCCCTTCCCCCACCCGGAAGGGCGGGGCTACGTTTGCTGGCGTTGCTTCGAGTCGTTGCAGCGGCGCGCCGAGCGCAGGGCTCAGGCCGAGCGCAAGGGCCAGCTCCCGCCGACGGAGAGTCCCCTGCGCCGCATGCCCCGTCGCTGAGCGCGCGGCCCTTCAGTTGCGCGAGAAGCTGCCGGCGTTGCCGCTGTCGCGGCGGCTCAGCAGCATCCGTAGCATCCGCGTCTCGCGGCGCAGGTAGCTCAGCTCCTGCCGCAGCCGCGCGTCGGTCAGCGTCAGCTCGAGCAAGCCCTGCCGCTCGCGGGAGCCGATCTGCAGGACGGCGCCGACCTGGTAGGACAGCGCCAGTGGGTCGTCGGGGAACGCGATGCTCCGCCGCGGCTGGTCGGCCAGGGCATATACGGCGCGCAGGTATTCCTCGACTGCCGCGCGCACCTCCGCGGCCAGGCTCGCGCAGTCCGCGCTGGGCGGCTGCTGGTCGTCCAGCCACTGCACGCGGGCGATGCGATAAGGAGTCACCTGGAGATGCTCGACGCAGCGAAAGCGCTGCGTGCCCACGGTGACCAGATTCATGCGCCCCTCGGGCAGCCGCTCCACGCTGGCGATCTGGGCCACGGTCCCCACGTCGAACGGCGTCGCGGGATCGCCCACTTCCCGCCCCTCCTGAATAAGAACGACGCCGAAGCCCTCGCTGGTCTCGAGGCAGCGGCCGATCATCTGACGGTACCGTGGCTCGAAGATATGCAGCGGTAGGGCCATGCCCGGGAAGAGCACGACGTTTAGCGGGAAGAGCGGCAGATCACGCAGCTCCGCTGCCACGGTCCCTCCAAGACCTTCATACCGCCTCCATGGTGCGCCGTTCCGGCGCCCGCCGTCAAGAGGGACGTCGCGGATCGCGGGCTGGCACGCAGCCTGCGTTGAGTGGAAGTAGCAGGGCACTTACCGTTTGGCGCCTCGTCCGGCCGCCGCCGCGGCCGGGGGCAGCAAGCGCCGCAGGGGCGCAACAGACGAAGGAGCGGCAGCATGGCTAGTATCTTCTACATCATCGGCGTGATCGTGGTGATCGTGTTCATCCTGAGCTTCCTGGGCTTGCGCTAGCCCTCTCGGCCAGAGACCGCCAGGAGATTCCGTCTCCAAGAACCGAGTGGGCGGGGCGCCTCGGCGTCCCGCCCTCCTTCATGTCTCGAGCCAGCCGACCGCGGCGAGGAGCGCCGCAACCGGCCGGCCAGGGCTCTCGCGGAGCTGCGCCAGGTCAACGCGTGGCCAGCCGCTCTAGCCCGGCGGCATCCAGGACCTGCGCGGACTCGCCATTCAGCCGCACCAGGCCTGCGGCCTCGAACAGGAGCAGCGCCCGACGCAGACCATCGGGGTCCACGCCGACTGCCCCCGCTAACGCGGGCAGCCCGACGCGCTCGGTGCCATCGGCGCTGCTCACCACGTAGAGCTGGCGAGCGATGCGCGTCGTGACGTCCACCGGCGCGACGTTCCCCATCAGGCGGTTGGTCGCCCGCAGGCGGGCGGCCAGCAGCCGCAACAGGCGTAGGCTGGCCTGCGGGGACTGCGACAGCGCCTCGACGAAGACGTCGCGCGCGATGTGGTCGGCGACCGTCGGCTCGACCGCGGTGACCGTCGCCGTGTGGGGGCCCGCGTCGAGCGCAGCGAGCTCGCCGACAGTGTTGCCCGGGCCGAGCACGGCCAGGACGATCTCCTGCCCGTCGGGCGTATGCGTGGAGACCCGCAGCACACCGGAGCGGATGTGGTAGACGCCGCCGCCCGGGTCGTCCTGGCGGTAGAGGACGTCGCCGGGCGCGAAGCGGCAGGTGGCGGCGGAGCCGAGGAGCGCGGCCAGCTCACGGGCCGGCAGCCCGCGGAAGATGTCGGGCACAGGCGTGCCCTCGGCCGGAGCGACGTGCCGGCGGCGGAACGACGTCGGCCGTGGCCGACGGACGCGGCCGCCCGCGGCGCGGGCAACCCAGGAGCGCACGCGCGAGCGCAGCATCGGCGGGCTCCAGGGACTCGTCACGAAGTCGGTGTCCTGGGCCAGCAGCTCCGCGGCCTGGGCGGGCAGGTCGGCGCCGACGACTGCCAGGACGGGAACGCTCACCCCCGCTGCCGCGCGCCGCAGCTCCGCCGCTGCCTGCAGCGGATTCGACAGCTCGGTGCCGGCGACGAGCAGCACGAGGGCCGGGTGGAGCCGCTCGACGGCGGCGAGCAGGCTCTCGCCGGGCGCCGGCGCCAGCAGGGGGTGGCCGTCGGGCGCAAGCGCGTCGCGCAGCGCCGCCCAGTCGTTGCCCTCGGCGCCGGCCACGAGCAGCCGCGCGCCCCAGGCCGTCCCATCGCTACCCACCGCGGGCGCAGCACTGGGTGGGGTCTCGACGTCGGCGCGCTCGGGCAGGAGCAGCTCCATTCCCTCGGCGGCAGCCAACACCCCGAGCTGGCTCCCGTGCGCGGCCGCGCGCCGCACGGCGCCGCGCGCCATCGCCGCGACGAGCCGGTCGTCGTGCGTCGGATCGTGGTGGAATAGCACGACCTGCTTTACGCCCGCCTGCGCCGCCAGGTCGACGACGTAGTTGACCGTACTGTGCCCCCAGCCGCGCTTGGCCGGGTACTCGCGGTCGAGGTACTGCGCGTCGTGGATGAGGACATCGGCGCCTTCGAGGAAGGCCAGGTGGCGCGCATCGCCCGGGTGGACTGGCGTCCACAGCTTGCGCGGCGCCTGGCCCGGCCACCAGTACGGTTCGTGGTCGCTGGCGTAGACGATGGTCGTGCCGCCCACGCTCAGGCGGTAGCCGAGGGAGGGCGCGGTGTGGTTGAGGTACTGCGTCTCCACGCTCACGCCGCCGACCTGAAAGCGCCCTTCGCCCAGCTCGCGGAAGAGGATGCGGGCCCGCAGGTCGTTCAGGCGAACGGGAAAATAGGTGTACTGCATCTGACCAGACAGCGAGGCCTCGAGCGTGTCCTCTAGCCCCGGCGGCGAATAGACGTTGATCAGGCAGCCGGGCACGTAGGCGGGCCCGAAGAACGGAAAGCCCTGGATGTGGTCCCAGTGCGTGTGGCCGATGAGCAGGTGGATGTCGGGGGGCTGGGCCTGTTCGGCCAGCAGGTGCGCACCCATCTCGCGGGCGCCAGTGCCGCAGTCGATCACGAGACAGGTGCCGTCGTCGGCACGCACTTCGACGCAGGATGTGTTCCCGCCGAAGCGCACGGTGCGCGGACCCGGGGTCGGCACCGAGCCGCGTGTGCCCCAGAACCGGATCTTCATCAGGTGCGCTCCGAGCGCGGCCCTTCCCGTCTATCTTTCACCAATGGCTGCCGGCGTTATACGCACCGGACGGCCATAGGTCAATTTTCCGGGGACGGCTGCGGCCCCTGGCCGGGACCCCGGCCGCGCTACCCGGCCATCAGTGGTCGCTGGTTAAGTGCTATATTCTGTTTGGAAGCCAGCCACTCTCAGGGGCAGCACGTGCGGCGCGCCAGGGCTGGCGCCACGCCACGGCTGCAAGATGCGAGGAGGACACATGGCGACCTTTGAGGACATGGCCGCGGACAACCCGAACATCCGCCAGCAGTATGACGAGTGGCGCGAGGCCCGGGCGGCGAACGGCGAAGATCCGGTGGACTGGGGCGCGTTCCGCGACCACCTGATGGCCATCGGCGCTCCTGATCCGGGGATGCGCCCCCCGGACGACTTCGTCGGCGAGGACTTCAAGGCCGCGAACCCCGAGTGGACCCAGCGCTGGTACGGCTAACCGGTCCCGCCACTCGCAGCCAGGGCCCCGCTCCTCCGCGGAGGAGCGGGGCCCGTTTGCGCTCTGGAGCTGGCTCGGAGAGGCGGGCCTACTGCGCCCCGAGCCCGCGCGGCGGCCAGTCGAGAACCCCGAGCGCGTTCTGTCCACTCAGCACGACGTAGGCGCGTCCCAGTGCTCGGACCGGCACGATCGTGTGCGGCGCCGGGCCGATCACCCCCTGCCACTTCACGACCTGCCCGGCGCCGTCCAGGACGGTCAGCGTGTTCAGGCGCGCGTCGGTTACCAGCACCTCGTCGGAGTCAGGGTCCACCGCCACTCCCAGCGGCACCGCCCCGAGCGGCCGCGACTGCACGGCACCGCTCCAGCCGTCGACGGTGTACAGGCTTCCCATGTCGGCGCCGGGGTTGCTGCCGTCCGCGATGTAGACGCGCTCGGTGCGCGGGTTGACGGCGACGCGCCAGGGCATCGGGCCCACAGGGACCTGGCCGAGGAT
>Ga0070739_10002313_pt1 | contig 25921 bp, 33 predicted proteins | sample Coa_R1_7_FD_66445 | JGI IMG/M metagenome (GOLD analysis project Ga0070739, IMG submission 66445) | Surface soil microbial communities from Centralia Pennsylvania, which are recovering from an underground coalmine fire - Coalmine... | ecosystem: Environmental > Terrestrial > Soil > Unclassified ...
AAACCCTCTGATGAAACCGAGTTGAGAGAGAAAGCTATTCCAATGCCAACCTCTACTGTAGACGAAAAGTTAGGAAGTGAAAGTGATTTAATAAACGAAGGTCGTGACGCCAGACCTTCTGCATCAATTGCAGATGCCTCAGGAACAAGTCATTCCGAAAGGATTATTCGAGAAACTCTTCAAGGACTTGAATCAGAGCAAAGACAGGACACATCTGGAGATACCTCTACAGGATCTAATGAAGCAATTGAAATTGTTGATGAAAAACAGGCAGATGGCACCTTAATTAGAACCAGAAAGATAAGAAGACCTGTTGTCAAAAAGACATTTGCCTTAAAGAAGATAGGTTACAAGGTGATTCCATATGAAGATGAATCCGATTCAAGATATAGTTTCACAAATGAAAACGTGGTCTTTGTTAACAAAGCTAATTCAACTTATAGAGCAGAGTCAGCAAGGGGAGACGAATTTCTTATGCGGCATATCATCAGCATTGTGGCAGAGGCTATTGCGGAAGCTAAGCATCCAGAGGGTAAGGAAGCACTTGAACTTCAAAACAGACTTGTTGCAGAAGCAATCCGCATTCATGACTATTCTGTAATGAAAAAGTAATAACCTGTTCCTCTGAAATGTCGCAGCCTAAAAACAGGATGATATAAACAAGCAGAACGGGATAGACCTGTGCTTACAAGAGGATCTCTGGCCTATGACTTGTCTGGGAACATTGTGTAGAGATTGGTATAATTTCCACCTTGACTTCAATAGAAACGACTAAATCTAACTGATATCTGGATATAGCTCAAGTATATGGCCTTTGAATTTATGCCGGGCGCTACTGCTGTTGGAATATCCTATGATGCAGGAGTTGTATTGGCAGCTGAAAAGCGAATATCGTTTGGAAATTTCGTAGTAAACAAGAATATCAAAAAGACATTTCCTGTGACAGACCATGTCGGTGCAGCCTGTGCAGGTATGGTTGCTGATATGCAGGTACTTGTGAGGCAGACAGGAGCACTGGCAAAAATTAGGCGTCTTGAAACAAGGCGAAATGTCCCCCCTAACTCTATTGCAAAACTGATGTCTGTCATAATGTTTGAGAGACGATACTTTCCGTTGCTAACACAAGTCATCGTAGGCGGTGTCGAGACTAAACCAGAGATTTATACTCTCGATCCATTAGGCTCTGTTCTCCCAGATGACTATGCAGCAGTAGGCACTGGAGCGGAAATGGCACTTGGTATACTCGATGCAGAATACAAAACAGACATGTCAGAGCAAGATGCTAAAGAACTGGCACTAAGGTCCATAAGGTCTGCTATTCAGAGAGACGCTGCAAGTGGAGATGGAATTGATGTCCTTTACGTTACAAAAAGTGGGCCGCGCGAGGAGACGTTTACGTTCAATCAGTTCCAAAAGTAGCCCCCCTCAATCGTGACACATCAAATTCCAGCACTGCGGTAATTTACTGCTCAATGGTTCAATACTTGCCTTGATCTATTTTTACGATTCTAGTAACAATCAACGCTCGAATTATCAGCTGGCCGTCACTTTAGTGAATTTGCTTGTACATCTCCCAAAAAATATCGCCAATATAATGAAGTGTGTTGATAACATACCCTTTTTGCATATTCATAATGGTATCACTATTTTCAATTGCTGTTCCCACAGCTAATGCCTTCGCATGGACTTGATCCCTTACCAATACAATATCACCCTTTTTAAAAGCCGAAAAGTTTGTGATTCCGGGTCTGGTGACCTTTGCTCCATTGCAAATGAATTTTACGGCGCCCATATCTATGCTAACAGAAGGGAAGTGCTGGAGAACTTCGCTACTTCCAAGAAAAGGAATGATTACCTGCTGTCCTTTATCAAAAGTTTCAACAGCGATAATGTTGTCTGAAACAAGAAGCCGCTTGCTGTCTTCAAGGTCGTATGCCTTTAGGCTTTTTATGTTAGTGGGCAAGCCCTGCGGCCAATTTGCTTTAATTTTCTGTACTGTTTCAGAAATTTCCCTTTTAGATAAGAAGGTTACCTTCAGATTCAAATTGCACCTGAAGCTGAACTAGCATTGGTCCAAATGGTGTGGGAGTGCCGTTCGATATGCAACAATATGTTTTTTCACGATTCACTTATTTACTTTACCTTACATTAAACTGGTGAAGAAATCACGAGTCAATCTTTGGTGCAATACGATTCTGAATTCGAATAACCAAGACTGAGGGTTAGTTACTATGTTCGAAAACATGGTCTCTTATTTCTATGAGGTCTCTGAGGATTGCGCTTGCTGTCTCGATTCCTCCAGCTCCTCTGCCGATAATTGTCTGTTGTCCTGAGTGTTCTGAAGAAAAAGATACTGCGTTTAATGTACCATTTACGCAAATGGGGTCTATCTTGGGCACTTCTGTCGGCTTTACATCAAGCCGCTTGTTATTGCATGCTGCAATTAGCTTTATGGCGCTATTATTCTGTTTGGCCTTTTTGACATCGGATAGCTTTACATCGCTTATACCTCTTCTATCTACGTCCTTCATGGTCACTTTCATGCCCATTATCCAGTTTGCCATGATTACCAGCTTGGCAGCTGCATCATATCCATCGGTATCGAGAGATGGAATGGCCTCGGCATAGCCTTTCTGCTTCGCATCGTCTAGAGCACTATCGTAAGTCAATCCCTCTTCCATCTTACTTAGAATATAATTGGTTGTCCCATTCAGAATTCCTCTAAAGGATGTTATCCTATCACCTTTCAGACATCGCTTCGCAAATTCAAGTATCGGTGTTCCTCCTCCGACCGTCCCGCTGAACCTAAACATCACACCATTATAGTTTGCAAGCTCCATCAGAGAAGGGAAGGCAAGAGCAAGAGGTCCCTTATTCACGCTTATAATATTCTTGCCCGTCCTCATAGCAGATATGATGTGAGTCATACCCGGTTCTCCTCCTTCAAGATTAGTAGGAGTAGCCTCAAGAACCACTTCAGCATCAACATTTTCTATTATTTGCATTGGATCAAATTTTGAACCTGCTTTGTCATAAAAAGCCACGGTACCTTTGGATTTCTTGGCTTCCAAAAGGCGCTGCAAGTTCAGACCAGCAGGAGAAATGGCACATCCGCCCTTGTCCACACATGCAACTATTCTAGGCTTGATGCCATGTTCACTATACAGCTCTGCCGATCGTGACAAGAGCAATTTTGCGAAGCTTTGCGCAACAACACCAAAACCAATTACTATTAATCGCAACTTAGGCTCCGCTATTGCATAATAATTCGGGGTTTATATATTTGAACGACCAATAGCAACGAAATTCTGTTAGTCGTTTTCATGCATAGACCCTGCAATGGTGCTTGGTAGATAAGTTGGTTAATTGATTGCGCCATTTGTAGCAAATGATTTATTCTTATGATTTCTTAAGTCAGCTCAGTTTGCTTCAAATGCAAAGGATCATGTGCGGCAGGATTGTTTGATAGTATTGCAATAATTAGTATTCTAATAGCTCTCGGTGTTGGAGCAGGCACCCTTGGCTCATTAGTTGGCGTGGGAGGAGGAATAATAATGGTTCCAGTCCTGACGTACATGGGATTTTCGCCTTCTCAGATTGCCAGCACAAGTCTTCTTGCTGTTACTTCCACAAGTGCTTCTTCGACGTTGGAATACGCAAAGCAAAAGAGGATTGACTATAGCACAGGCCTGAAGATGGCAATTTTTGCAATTCCTGGATCTGTCCTAGGAGCCTTTCTTGCCGGATTGATATCGTTAGAGTCGTTCAAACTCTATTTCGCCATACTGCTAATTCTTACCGGTATATACTTATTGTATAGAAATTCTGCAAGGGCAAAAACAGCATATGATGGTCAAGCCGATGTCACAGTTCCGGCAAAACCCTCTTCTTTATCGTATCTACTCATGTTCGCTGGTACTTTTTTCTCCGGAATCATCTCAAGCCTTTTTGGTGTTGGTGGTGGCATAATATTTGTACCTATGATGTTATTGATATTTGGGATGAAAATGTTTAGAGCTGCGCCTACTTCCCAATTCATAATTCTCATTTCTTCACTATCTGGATTTTTTACACATGCCTTTCTAGGACATCCAGACTATGTTCAAGCCCTGTCACTTGCTGCTGGTTCGTTTGTAGGTGGACAGCTTGGTGCTAGGATTTCAAAATCTGCAAAGGAGAGTCTGCTGCACAAGATTCTGGCATTTGCGCTCGTAGGGGTTGGAATAAGGTTCGTGGTAGAGTGGCTCTATACTGTCCTCAAGTAGAAGCGACTGTTGCTTCCAGTACTACCTGCAGGGCCAAGAAGATGATCAAGCTTGATTTAACATTACAATGTCAAGATATGGACCTTGATTCATCGATATAAAATATTGTTTCATTTCTATCTGATGCTGAGCCAGAGAGCAAGCTAACCACCGAGCTTGATAGTTTTCGAGCATCAGGTTCTGCCCCTTCAATATTGCCTGAAAGTACAAGGAATAGGCGTATATTAGAGCCAAGCACGTCGCCAAGCTCTTGATTTACCGTAGCTGTATAGGGGCGCAAGGCACCTCTGAATACATCTGCCCTTGCCCGGATCATGCCTGAAATCTTTTTGCCTACTGGAGCATCAGGTCCGACTATGACGACAATACCCTGTGAGCCCTTGTATTTTGCAGGGTCCTCTATTGCGCCTTCAGGCGCCATGGCATTTACTGCTTCCTTAGTAATAAGAGCTGGAATGTAAATAAAATTCTCGACGAGCATATCCCATCGTCTTCTGTCGAGAGAAGAAAGCGGTACATTATAGTCGTATTCTCCTGTAAAGTGGACTACTCCGTCAATGCTGCCAAATTTGGCCTTCGCTGACAACATGATCTCCCTCATACTCTTTTCGTCCAAAAGATCAGCTGATTGGACTGTTGGCCAGCCGAAGGCTTGGCCAGATGATTGTTTTCCGCTGACAACCAAGATATGTTTTGCCCCAGCTTCCTTGATAGAAGTGAGAGTCTGGTTAATGCGTTGATAGTATCTCTCAGACACGTTAGATATAGTCACGATGATCACTTTATTTCCAAGATCAATGTGGGTATTACCAACAGAGGTCGCGACTGCTGGTCTAACTGGATAAAAGACCCTGTCATTTGGTATAACCTTGCCATTAACCAGATTTCCAATTTTATCTTCTGATAGATTCAACACCATTTCGGCGACATTTTCCTGCGTCAGAAACTGACCATCCACGATCATCTTGCTGGTATTATTCTGGATCTTCTCTGCAATATCCTGTATCTTTGATAGCATACCTTCTATGGTCTTGTCCAGTCTATCAATTTCCGCCTGCGACTCTTGCCCATGTGATTTTGCAATTCCTGTCGCAATTTCCCTTATTCCCTTGGAGGTGGTCTCTTCGGATTCGCCCAAGAGTGGAAGGGCAAGGCTAGCCGCCTTCTCAATTTCTACTGAATTTAGTCCGGGATAGCCGCCAATTCTGAGAAATTCTGCTGCTGCCTTTGGATATACTGTTTTGTATATCCTATCAGAGTGAACTGGTCCTGGATTTGTGGCGACGGACACGATCCCTCGCTGCGCAAGCTCCCATGCAAGAGCCTCAGTTAACCTATTCTTGGCACCCTGAGCAGCAGTATACGGGGTCCTGAACCTGTAGGGTCTCTGCTCATAACGATTCTCCTCGGAAAAGAATGTTGAAATGGTTATTATTCTACCACCTGTTTGCATAGCATCCAATCCACTTATAGAAGTCCAAAATGTTCCCGTAAGATGAATTGCCACACAATCTCTAAAGTCATTAACTGTGGCGTTTGTAAAAGTCTTAACCGGGCCAGAAACACCCGCATTGTTTACGATGATATCGACGCTACCGAATTCTTTTTTGATCTCTTCAAACATTGTGCTTATGCCATGCTCATCCGCCACATCAACACCTGGAAACACTCGCACTCTACCAGTAGAGCCTGATTTTCGCATAATCTCGCTTAGTATATCTGCTGTCTGAACTAGGGGCTCCTTTCTTCTGCCAAGGATTACGACATTAGCTCCATTCTCTGCAAATTTCTTTGCAATGGCCTGTCCAATTCCCGTTCCACTGCCGGTTACCACAACTGTCTTGCCACTAAACCTCAAAGAACCAGAGGTAGCTTTACTACTCAACGAACTTGGCACATTTGCACCGTTATTAAAGTTAACTTTGAATTATCTGTATCTATATGACCAACGACGATACACCTGAATCATTTTCTATGCATGCCCTTGGCGGCTCTTTCAAGGTATTTTTTTGCCCCAATCTTCTCAAGCGACAGTGACTTTCTTAGTACTTCAGATTCAAGATTCTGCCTGTATTTCTGAACGCTGTTTGATATAATAGGACTGCTAATTCCGAGAATCTCGGCCGCAAGAATTCCTGCATTCTTTGCCCCGTTGATTGCCACAGTGGCCACAGGGATTCCTGATGGCATCTGGACAATAGATAAAAGAGAATCCAGCCCGTCGAGGCTTGTAGTCTTGATAGGAACTCCTATTACAGGTAGAGGTGTAAGGGAGGCCACAATTCCGGGAAGGTGAGCAGCTCCACCAGCGCCAGCAATTATCACCTTCAAGCCTCTGCCCTTAGCCTGACTTGCGTATGTTACCATTCTCTTGGTAGTCCTATGTGCTGAAACAATAGTGATTTCATACGGAATCTTGAAAAGGTCAAGCATTTCAGCAGCTCCATTCATGATTTGCAGGTCCGAGTCACTTCCCATTATTATACCGACAAGCGTGCCTTTGTTCAGATTATTTCACCTGCCGCCAATAGCCCTGTCTACCTTTATCATCTCTCTTGCGGCCTTTGCTCTTTCAATAGCCTTGCCTAAGCTACTTGCTGTCGCAGTAATGTGCCCAAGCTTGCGTCGGTACTTTGAGATCTTTTTGCCGTATATGTACAACTTTACTCCTGGAACTGCACAGATCTTTGAAACGCCTTGTATATTGTAAGGACCGTCAATGCCATCAGGGCCGAGAATGTTGACCATTACAGCTGGTGATAAAAGCTCCGGTTTTACGAGTGGCAGCCCCATCACTGCACGCAGGTGCTGTTCAAATTGGGAGATCGAACATGCTTCATTTGCATAATGGCCAGAGTTATGGGGTCTTGGAGCTATTTCATTTACCATGACCTTGTTGTCCCTTGTAACAAACATCTCGACTCCAAATATTCCAGGACTGCCAAATGCACTTGCCGTCTTGGTTGCGATTCTTTTGGCTTGACCTTGAACGCTTGAGGAAATTCTTGCAGGCACAATTGTAGTATCTAAAATGCTGTTCCTGTGTATATTTTCAGCCACTGGAAAAGATTCTATCTGACCTTGGATATTTCTTGCTACCATTATGGATATTTCCTTACTGAAGGCCACAAACTTCTCAAGCATGCACTCTTTTCCTGCAAAGTATTGAAGTGATCTGCTGATATCGTCTTTTGAGGCTATGATAAAGTTGCCTCTCCCGTCATACGAGTCCTCACAGGCCTTGAGCATTGCAGGGTATCCATACTCTTCACAGAGACCTTCAAGTTGTGACTCAGACGTTACAAGTGCAAATTCTGGAACTGGTATGCCGTTTTCTCTCAGAAACAATTTCTGTCGGTACTTGTTTTGGACTATTTTGAGGACATGAGGAAGAGGAAATATGGGATATTTTTGTGATTCCAGCTCCTTCAGGGCTGCAGAGTTTGCTAGCTCAATCTCATATGTGACAATATCGGACATAGATGAAAGCTTCCTTATCGCATTTTCATCTTTGAAATCAGCCACGATCTGATCATCGGCAAACGAAGACGCGGGGCAGTCCTTTGTGGGATCCAGAATAACAACCTTCAAAGACATGCGCTTTGCTTCATGGGCGATCATCTTGCCTAGCTGACCTCCACCGATTATTCCTACGCAAAGAGGGTCAGAAGGAGATAACGTATCAAGTGCCAATACTCTTTATCATGTTTGGATTCCATGTAATATAATTAAAAAGGTTTTGAAAAGAACTGAACATGCACCAATGTGACTCAACAATGAACAAGAATAATTTTATTTGAGCCAAGGGATGAACTTTTCATGAGGTTACTTCGTAGAGGTAAAGTAAAGGATATCTATGAGCTGGACGATGGCAAAAATATACTCTTCCATTTTTCAGATAGGATTTCAGCTTTTGATATCAAAATGTCAACGCCAATTCCAAGGAAAGGAGAGGTACTCTGCAAATTTGGAGAATTCTGGTTTAATTCTCTTGGTACAAGACATCATATGATAAAGGTCGTAGATAAGGACAAAATGCTAGTTGAAAAACTGAATATGATTCCCGTTGAATGTGTAGTAAGAGGATACTTCTACGGAAGCCTTGTCGAAAGGTACCGGAGTGGTATTGATCTCGATCTACCCAAAGAATTCAGTCCTGTGCTGGCAACAAAGCTACCGAAGCCAGTTTTTGATCCTACCACAAAGTCCGAAGAGCATGATAGGCCAACAAAAGCACAGGAATTAACATCATCCAAAGTTCTGTCAAAGGAAGAATATGAATACTTGGAGGAGACCAGTATTTCGCTTTACAACAGAATGGCCAAAGTTGCCAATGGAGCCGGGTTCATAATGGCAGATGTCAAATTTGAATTTGGCCGCAATAGTGCTGGCGAAATAGTGCTTGGAGATTCGCTAGGACCTGATGAGTATCGTCTCTGGCTTGCATCTGATTATGTGCCAGGTCGTGTTCAGGAAAGCTATGATAAGCAACTTTTGCGAGATTGGTTAATAAAAACAGGTTTCAAAGATCGAATTGATACCTTTGCACTGGAGGGAAGAAAACCTGATGCTCCCGTGATTCCAATTGAGCTTGTAAACAAGCTGAGTCAGAGGTATATTGCTGCATATGAGAGAATAACAGGTTCTCGCCTATAATACATCATACCAAACCGAGCATACTACTCTGCAGTAATTCTAAATATTCCAGCACTATTGCTATTCTGAAGCGCACTTATGATAGTTCTTGGTATGTCAGAAGAGGCACTGTCGCAGCCTACAGATGCCGTCCTAGGACATGCAAAATGTGTCCTGCGAATAACTATGTCATGTTGATTTGTAAGCAAAAGTCGTTCGTCGCCGGTTCCTCTGACCGTAAATGTCTCGTCACCTGCCATAATTTCTATAATTATGGTAGAATGGCATTGCCTGAGTCTGGCCTTGAGACTTTCGCTGAGATCCGAGCAGGCTTTATTTGCTCTGACGCCAATAATGCAGTCTCCTCTAAGGCTGAGGTGTTTGTCCTTGGTTATCTCGATTGTCTTGGTGTGTAAGGATCGAACATTTGAATGTCCGTAAAACAACACTTCATCCTGAACCATGCTGGAATTTGATTACATAGTATTGCAAGTGTCAAATTAACCTACCGGGGATAAATGCTGTTACTTATTGAACAACTAGACAGTTTTGTAGTACGGTATTTGAACTACCAAGAATAAGAAGGTAGACTTAAATTAAACGTTACAAAAAATTAAAGTGAATTGTTACCAGCAGCGGCAGGATATGATCGAGCTATTACTGTATTCTCTCCTGATGGAAGGCTGTACCAGGTCGAATATGCAATCGAGACAGTTAGAAGAGGAACACTGGCGATCGGAATAAAGAGTAAAGGCGGTGTTGTATTGGCAGTAGAGGAGAAAGCAAGGAAACTGCAGATTTCGAATGTGACGCAAAAGATATTTCAGGTTGATGATCACATTGGAGTCGCGGCAGCAGGATATATCCCTGATGCAAGAACGCAGGTTGACCATGCGCGATTCTTTGCTCAGAGTAATAGACTGATCTACGACGAGCCTGTTGACGTCGAAGGGGTAGCAAAAAACTTGGCCGATATGGCCCAGCAGTTCACCCAATATGCAGGTGTTAGACCATTTGGGGTAGCCTTAATTCTAGCCGGAGTAGACAAGAATGGTGCCGAGCTCTTTCTGACTGATCCAAGTGGAACCTATATCGGGTACGATGCAGTGGCTATTGGCGCAGGGAGTGATCAGGTTACCGAGTTTCTAGAGAAATCCTACAAACCGGATATCTCGCTTGAAGAAGCAGCGGCGCTTGCAATAGAGTCAATTTATCTTGTGAGCGAAGATAAGACAGGTACACGACACGTCAAGATGGCAATAATCGATAATATTGTCAAAAATATGCGCAAAGTTGAGGATCAAGAGATAGAAAAATATGCGGCAGTGGCAAGGGAAAGGGCCGCCAGGAAGAGCGGTTAGGTCACATTACGCCACTTTCCTTTCCTTCATCAGTTCTTTTGTATTTTTAAGCACAGCTCTTCCTTGCTCATGTTTTCATTTGGTAAAATTAATTTAAGGAGTATGTGTTGCATTCTGATATGGTAGTCAGACTTGGGTCGAGGGCTCCAGAGCTCAAGATCTCTGAATGGGTTCAGGGCCGGCCGACCTCACTGGAGAATGAGCGCGGAAACGTTGTACTTGTAGAAGTTTTCCAAGTCAACTGTCCTGGCTGCTTTCTGTATGGTATTCCCGAGGCGATAAGCTTGTATAAAGAATACCGAGAAAAAGGACTCACTGTGCTGGGGATGGCAACTGCATTTGAGGATTTTGACAAGAATACTGTCGAGAATCTTCGCAAATTGGTGACCACCGGCGAAGTAATCGGTGAAACACTCAACGCCCTTGCGTATGCTGGACAATTGCGCGAAGGGAACAAGCTGCCATACAAGATACCTTTCCCTGTAGGCATGGACTATCTCAAAAAAGAGGACGGTGCCCTGACCGAAAGCCGTGTGGCAGACTTTATAGAAGCTAATGTTCCCGATTTTCGTTCGTACAGCGAAAAGGACCGACAAGTGCTCATTGGAAGGGTAAAGGAATATCTTAAATCAAAACAATATTCTGCACAAACTTTTGAAACCTATGCACTAAGGGGTACGCCATCTGTCATACTTGTGGATAGAAAGGGAATGTTACGAGCCACGTACTTTGGCTCCAGTGGCTCGCTTCACACTGCCATAGAGCAGCTGTTAGCAGAATAGGCGTATGTGGGCAGTTAGGTAAATGACACAGACTACAGTTGCAAATAATTCAAGACCAGCATTGCCCCATATCTGGGTTGCAATTCCTGATTCCTGCCTTTCTGATGAGCAGACAAAGCGTGATAAAAGCGTCAAGGTTTCGCAGATTGCACGTGCGTGCTCAATATTTAGAACGGAAAAGATCTTTGTTTACAAAGATCCCCTTTCAAGTATTGAAAGACGTGACCCTTTGCTTCTTAAGACAATCCTTCGCTATCTTGATACCCCACAGTACCTGAGGAGAATTCTGTACCCAAAGATGGACGAGCTCGAATACGCAGGCATGCTTCACCCAATAAAGGCACCCCACCATAGGCCACTACAGGACATAAGGAAATTCAAAATAGGTGATACGCGTCCAGCTGTACTGGTAAATGCCAAAGGCAAGTTATTTGCAGAAGCCGGACTTGGTTCACCTATTCCTTTTGAGGGATCTGGTTTTGAAGGCAAGAAAATTAATGTCAAATTCATCTCAACATTTCCTGACCTGCAGGTATCAGAAGCTAAAGAAGAGGAAATTAGAGAATATTGGGGATACCAAGTAAGAGAGGCGCAATCTCTTAGCAAGTTACTAAAAAATATGGAAGGTACAGAAGTTATTATTACATCTAGAAAAGGCATCCCATTTGCAAAAAAAGAAAATCAGTTTTTAGAAAGTGCAAAATCAGCAAAGAATCTTTTGGTTGTCTTCGGAGCTCCAAAGTACGGGATACAAGAAATTCTGGCAAAAGAGGGAAGCAATACAAGGTCCTATCAGTTTGTTGTAAATATGTTTCCAAATCAAGGCACAGAGACTGTCCGAATGGAAGAAGCACTGCTTGGCAGCCTGGCGATTTTAAATAATACAATATCGAAATTAGATCATTGATTTTGTGGATTGTTTACAGGAAAAGAATCGATGCTTCCAAGTTCAAATAACTTATTAAAGGGAGTGTAAGAGTCAACATCCAGTATCTGATCTATGGGTCATCGTAAATATAGCGCCCCAAGAAGGGGCAGTATTGCTTTTCGGCCAAGAGCTAGGGCCAAGAGTCTGGAAGCCAGAGTGCGAACTTGGCCTGAAATGGCTTCCTCTGACAAGCCTTCTCTTATGGGGTTTGCCGGCTTCAAAGTCGGCGGAATTCATGTCTTGACCATAGACGATCGTGAGAAAACCCCTAATTTTGGCAAACAGTTGCTGAACCCGTGTACTATTATTGCAACTCCTCCTCTGAAAATCATTGGAATACGTGGTTACAAAAGTGACGTTTACGGAGACCATGCCATATTTGATGTCTACGCGAGAGACACACCAAAAGAACTGGCTAGAAGGTTCATAGTCAAATATACAGAGGATTCAATCGCAAAGGCTGATTCTCTGATTGGGAAAGCAAGTTCGGTCATGGCTATAGTTGCAATATCTCCACATGATATCAATATCTCACAGAAAAAACCATTTGTATTCGAAATCGGAGTCGCAGGAAAGGACTTGAAGTCAAAATACGAATACCTGAAATCCATACTCGGTAAGGAGCTAAAGGTCTCTGATGTCTTTCAAGTTGGGCAGAATGTAGATGTTTCTGGTATCACAAGAGGGAAAGGGGTAGAGGGTCCGATTACGCGATTTGGAGTCAAGAGAAAACAGCACAAATCGAGAAAGAGTGTGCGTGCTGTAGGAACATTAGGTCCAATCTCTCCTGCTGTAGTCATGTACACTGTTGCAAGACAAGGACAGAGAGGATTTCACCAAAGAACAGAATACAACAAGAGAATACTTATCATGTCAAATACAGAAAGAGATTCCCAAGACCAAGGTCAAAGGGCAGGATCGATTAACCCATCAGGCGGATTCAAACATTTTGGCCTTGTAAGGGGAGATTATATGGTTCTGAGAGGATCGGTTCCGGGCGTTCCAAAACGGCTTGTCAAGTTGAGGCAGCCAATTAGAAATGTTCCAAAGAAGATTCTTGAACCCAAAGTAATAGAGGTAGTGGTTCAGTAAGATGGCAGTAAGCAAGGTTGTAGGTGTGGATGGATCAAGTCAAGGCGATATTGAGCTTCCTCCTGTGTTTGATACACCATATCGCCCCGAAGTGATACACAAAGTCTATGTTAATTTGCTTTCTCATTCTTTTCAAAGACAAGGCAGATACCCAGCTGCAGGAGAGATGGTCAGTGCAGAATCTAGAAACACAGGGCTTGGAATAGCCAGACTTGCTAGAGCAAGGGGCGAGGGCTTCCCCAGAGCGGGACAGGCTGCCGGTGTAGCTGGAGTTCGACATGGAAGAGTGGCTCATCCGCCAGAATCTTGGAAAAATATTTACAAAAAAATAAATGAAAAAGAAAAGAGGCTTGGTCTCTGCTCTGCAATAGCTGCAACCTGTAGAAGAGATCTGATTGAAAATAGAGGCCACAAGCTCGGAAAAATCTCTTCGCTGCCGATAGTTGTTTCAAATGAGATTGAATCAATTACAAAAACAAAACAGTTGATAACTATTCTCAATGTAATTGGTATAGGAGATGACCTGACTAGGGCTCGTGTAACGCGGAAAGCGCGTTCGGGAACTGGCAGACGAAGAGGTAGGCCAGCTCGTTCAGGAACAAGCGCTCTTTTGGTAGTGGGAAGCGGGTCAAAAGTAGTTGCGCTTTCCAGATCGATCTCTGGCATAGATATAAAGACAACCAAGGAACTGAGCGTTCTTGATTTGACTCCTGGTTCGAAACCTATTCGCTTAACTATTTTTTCCGAAAATGCAATAGGTGAGCTAAAGAACTTGCAAGCCCCGTTGCACAGAATAATGGAGATGATAAGAAGCAAATGAGCGACAAGACCGGCAGCAAAAAAGATACAAAGGGCATGTCGACTGAGGACGCAAGTGCCATAATTCTCGCACCGTATGTTACTGAAAAGACGTTTAACCTTATAGAAAGAGAGAATAAGTTGACCTTTATTGTCAATGAAAGAGCTTCTAAGAGAAGGATCATTGAAGCATTAAGAATACTCTATGAATCTGAAGCAATAGAAGTCAATACTGCGCGAACAATTCAGGGTAAGAAGGCATTTGTAAAGTTTAAGGCAGTAGAAGGTGCAAGAGACCTTGCAACCAAGCTTGGCCTAGTGTAACGGCAAAAGAATTGGAGCAAAAGAGCATGAATAGCCAGAGCCACCGATCACATTTCTCGTTAGATTTAAAAGTAGTATTATGCGCGAAAGGTGAATGATATAGTTGGTCCGTGAATTCAAATTTAAGGGCTACTCTCAGGAACAGCTACAGACCATGTCTGTTGAGAATCTGCTTCCGCTTTTGAACTCGCGACAGCGCAGGTCGCTTGACAAGAGAGTAGGAAAATATATGAACGATGAAAAAAGAAAGCTGCGCGAAAAAGTAAAACTGGCTCGTGAGGGTAAGCTAAAGGGCCAATTGAAAACGCATGTTAGGGATATGATTATACTTCCAGACATGACTGGCCTTACAATTTATGTTCATAATGGAAAAGAGTTTTCACAGGTAAATATCAAGCCAGAAATGGTTGGTCATTACTTGGGAGAATATGCGATAACAAACAAACGTGTCCAACACGGAGCACCGGGTGTAGGCGCATCAAGGTCGAGCTTATATGTTCCGCTAAAGTAGTAGTGATCTTGAATGCCTAATTTTTCTTATTCCTTTCAGAATTTTGACAAATCAAGACAGGTCCGATCAGCTATTAGAGAAAAGGATATTTCACATAAACACGCCAGAGAAGTTGCTATTGCAATAAAAGGTATGTCAATAGAAAATGCACGTGAGTTTTTAGAATCTGTCATAGCTCGAAAACTTGCAGTGCCCTACAGGCGATATAACAATGAAGTCGCGCATAGGTCAAATATTCGCGACGGATTTTTTGCAGGAAGATATCCGCAAAAGGCAGCGCATGAATTCCTAAAGCTCCTTGATAACCTTGAATCAAATGCAGAGTACAAAGGTATGGATCTCGATAGGCTAAGAATTGTCAGCGTGGTTGTTCATAAGGGAACAAAGGTAGAGCGCTTCACTCCTCGTGCCATGGGCAGGTCCAGCCCAAAATTTGACTTTTTGATACATATAGAGATTGTTGCACAGGAGGCAAGGGCTGAATGAGTGCTGTAAAGAACGTCATGAAGAACAACTACCGGAATATGGAGCTTGACGAATTCCTTGCAGGTGTTCTCAAAGACGCAGGTTATGGTGGTGTGGATATCCAAAAGACACCTGTCGGTACCAAAATAACACTTTATGTAACAAGACCAGGTCTTGTCATTGGCAGAAAAGGCGTAGGAATAAAAGACTTGACCCTAAAGTTGGAGCAAAAGTTTGGACTTGCGAATCCTCAGATTTCTGTGCTTGAAGTTTCTACACCTGAACTTAACCCAAAGATAATGTGCAATAGGATAGTGCAGCTAATAGAGCGCGGTACAGCGTTCAGGAGAGCTGCCATGTGGTCGCTTAACACGATAATGAATGCAGGTGCAATGGGAGTTGAAGTGACAATTTCCGGAAAGCTTCGAAGTGAGCGGGCACATTTTGAAAAGCATACACTTGGGATTGTACCGAAAAGCGGCAACGTATCTGATAGAATAGTCAAGACTGGGGTTGCACATGTTCTGACCAAAATGGGTCTTATGGGTATACAGCTAAGAATCGCAGTAAAAGACGCAGTACCACCAGAATTTGAACTAGCGGATGGTTCTGCTGTCCAACCAAAACCAGTTACCGGTGACCAGCCAGAACCGGAAACTTCAGAAGCTGATACCAAGGAACCTAAAATAAGCGCCACTGAAGAAACGACTGGTTCAGAGAGCTTACAAAAGGAGAGCTGAATAGAAATTGGCTAGGCTTAAGATAAAAACACTTCGTGAAATGAACAGAACTGACCTCTCTGAAAAGCTGGCAGAGCTCAAGGCAGATCTAGCAAAGCTAAGGTCAGAAAAAGCAAAAGGCACATTGAAAAAAGAAGCAGGAGATATTCGATGGTTGCGGAGAGACATAGCTCGTATAATGACGCTTTTGAATGAAGATAAAGAAGAACAGGAAAAGGAAGTATCTGCCAAACAATGATATCAGAAGAAAATATTTTGGTCCATGAAATCATTGGACTGAATACTAAAGTTGTGGAGTCTGCTGATAAGGCTTTGATCGGTCTCCATGGAACAGTTGTATTTGAATCAAAGAACATGATTACAATAAGGACAGATGAAGGCAAGCTAAGAAAGATTGCAAAAATATGTATCACGAAGCTTGCTGTATATATCCGAGGTTCCGCTTGCTTTATAAGTGGTTCAGGTCTGATTGCAAGGCCTGAGGATCGTATTTGACTTGAACAGAGATGAATAAAAATTGGCAAGAAATATTGGTATATCGGTTATTCCTCCAAGAAGGTCGTGCGCAGATAAACTCTGCCCGTTCCATGGAACACTTCCTATAAGGGGCAAGCTATTCACAGGTATAGTGGAAAGCTCTAAGGCAAAGAATATGGTTGTAGTATCCCGTGAGTATCCAAGGCCTGTGCAGAAGTACAAGCGGTACGAGAGGAGCAGATCAAAAGTCCATGCATATCTTCCAGAATGCGTTGATGTAAAAGAAGGGGAAGAAGTGAGAATCGCAGAATGCAGGCCACTTTCAAAGACTATTTCGTTTGTGGTAATAGAGGTGGGTAGGAAGGGTGGCAGCGACTAAGTCCAGAGCGGTTTCAGCAAAGGGTGTTGAAGAATTCAGACCCTACATTACAAGGGCCCTTCCCGTAACTGCTACTCTTGTATGTGCAGATAATACTGGAGCTAAAATTCTCAGGATTGCTCAAGTGACTCGGTACAAAGGCAGACATTCCAGGCAGCCAGCTGCAGCAGTAGGTGACCTTGTTACTGTAACTGTTAAAAAGGGTCCGTCTGAGCTGCGTAAGCAGATCTTTGGAGCTGTGATAATTCGACAAAAATATCCAATACGGAGGTTGAATGGTGTGCGTATAGCGTTTGAAGATAATGCAGCCGTCTTGGTTACACCTGAAGGGGAGATCAAAGGGACAGATATCAAAGGACCAGTTGCTGCTGAAGCAGCAGAGAAATGGCCAAGAATAGCAAACTTGGCTCCAATAATTGTCTAGGTGGTATGAGGTAATGTACATATGACCAACCTGAATCCAAAACTTTTGCATGTTCCAAAACATATCCGTGATAAAATGGCAAGCGCTGCCCTTGATGACACACTGAAGAAACAATATGGCAGAAAGAGCATGCGCGTCATAAAAGGAGATTCAATCAAAGTCTTGAGAGGAGAATATGCTGGAATAGAAGGAAAAGTCAGTAAGGTAAATATCGAAATGGGAACGCTTGAAATAGAGGGGATACAGAGGGAAAAGGTGCGCGGCGGAAACGTGAAGGTTCCAATTCATTCTTCAAACGTAAAGATTGTAGGATTAGAATTGAGCGACAAGTTGAGGTTAAAGCGACTTCAGCCGCTCAAAGCTGCTGAATCTGAACCAACTCAAGAGCAGGCCGAAAGTAAGGAGGAAAAGGAAAGGGCAATGGACAAGAAAGTTAAATCTAAACCAAAGACAGAGAGGCAGGAAATGCATAAAGCAAAAGAAAAGGAAACACAAAAGCAAAGAGATAAAGTGGCTAACGAAAAACGAGAGCAAATGGAGTCTGATAACAAGTAATGGGCAAAAAAGGCGGAGATAGCAGAGTAAAAAGGCAGATGGCTCCAAGCTTTTGGAACATCAAAAGAAAACAGAGCCAATTTGTACTCAGAGTAAGACCAGGACCCCATCCAAAGAATAGATCTTACCCACTTGGGATGGTTCTGCGTGATGTACTTGGGTTGGCAAGCACAATGCACGAGGCCCAGAAAATTGTCTTGGCCGGCAAGGTTATGGTGGATGGGATAACAAGATATGATGTAAATTTTGCTGTAGGGCTTATGGATGTAATCGAACTTGCGGTCACAGGTCAATCATACAGGTTGGTTCCTAAAGGCTCAAAACCACTTGTTCCAATAGCAATAGAAAGTTCAGAAAAATCTGTAAAACTTGTCAAGATCACGCACAAAACTATGACAAAGGGCAAAAGGCTGCAATATGGTTTTCACGATGGCAAGACTGTAATAAGCGGTAAAAATTTTGCTGTGGGTGATACCTGCATAATACAGCTTCCTGACGCCCAGATTACTGACAGCATAAAGTTTGAGAAAAACTGCCTTGCCCTCATTATAAGTGGGGAAAACGCAGGCAAGATTGGAAAAGTTGACGATTTGAGAGAAGGATTGTTCTCCTTACCTACAAGAGCCCTTGTCTCAATTGAAGATAGATCAGTTGAGCTTCCTGTCGAGATGGTTATGGCTATAGGATCTGACAAACCTGTTATAAAGGTGAGTTGAAGAATAAATGAGTCAATTACTAACAAATCAAATGAAGAGAATATTAGTAGATAAAGTAGTAGTCAACATCGGCGTTGGCAAGTCAGGCGAACCGCTGGAAAAGGCAAAACAAGCAATATCGGAGCTTACAGGCAAACAGCCCGCAGTTTGTGGAGCAAAAAAAAGTGTCAGAGATTTTGGTATACATAAGGGTGAGCCTATAGGCACGATGGTGACAATGCGTAGAATTGAGGCAATTAATTTTTTAAAGCGTATAATAGCTGCCAAGGGAAACACCCTAAAGGCGTCATCGTTTGACAATTTTGGTAACATCTCAATGGGCATAAGGGAACATATCGATATTCCAGGAACAAAATACAATCCAGAGATAGGAATATTTGGAATGGATGTAAACGTAGTACTGAGCAGGCCAGGATACAGAGTAGCAAGAAGAAGCAGAAGAAATTCTAGAATAGGACAAGAGCACAGAATAACAAAACAAGAAGCAATAGATTTCTTCATTCAGAATTTTGGTGTAAATGTTGCATAGGAAAGCGAGAGAATAAAAATGGAAGGATTGACAACATAAAAATGGTAGCTTCTGATAGTAGATTAGAATAGGAAAAGAAGGTAGGGGAAAGTATAAGCAATGCCAAAACCAAGAGAATATGAAGTTACAGGAAGAAAGAAACTTGCTCACGGCAAAGGAACTCGGTGGTGCAGAAGGTGTGGATGCTATTCTGGCTTGATACAAAAGTATAACTTGATGCTATGCAGGCAATGTTTCAGAGAAGTGGCTGCAAGTCTGGGGTTTGCGAAATATGAATAATAAAAACATAACAACCTGCTATATTGAGGAGGAAGAATAAACAGGTATGCCAGCTTTGAATGTACTATCCAACATGTTTGTCACTATTCACAATAATGAATCCAGAAGGAAAAAAGAGTGTATCATAATTCCTGCATCAAAGTTCGCGAGCGAAATTTTGCGTGTAATGCAAAAGCATCGCTATATCGGTGAATTTGAGCAAATAGACGATGGGAGGCTAGGCAAATTCAGGGTTCAGCTTTTGGCCAAGATAAACAAGTGTGGAATCATTACGCCTAGATTCAGCGTTAAAAAAGATAGATACTTTGACTGGGAAAGGCAATTTTTGCCGGCTTATAGCATGGGAATTCTTCTTGTATCGACAAGCAAGGGAGTCATGTCGCATCACGATGCACAAAGCCAAGGATTGGGAGGTGTGTTAATTGGCTATGTCTTCTGACCAAGAGATAATGGCAGAAATTGCCATTCCTGATGGTATTAAAGTATCCAAAGAAGCAAACACTGTATCGATAAAGGGAAAGTTGGGCACTATAAAGAAGGATTTTTCAAGGTTACCTGCCAACATAACTATTGAAAATAATAGAATTACCATCAAGCCTTACGGTACGCGCAAGAAAGACCTTGCAGTAACTAACACTGCAAGAAGTATAATAGAGAGTATGATTAGGGGTGTAGAAAAGGGGTTTACATACAAGTTGAAGATAATATTTGCTCATTTTCCAATTTCAGTCAAGGTAAAAGGCAAAGAGGTGCATGTGGAGAATTTTTTTGGAGAAAGATCAGCAAGGGTATCAAAGATAATTGGAGATAGCACCAAAGTCAGCGTTGTGGGCGAAGATGTTGTGGTGCAGGGACCAAGTCTGGAGGATGTTTCGCAGACAGCGGCAAATATTGAGTTATCTACAAAAGTAAAGGATAAAGACCAGCGTGTGTTCTTGGACGGACTTTATATATATTCCAAAGAAGAAAGCATGTAAACACACCACTAAAGTATCTTACAAACCTAAATTTTCTTTTTTTGTTAGGACGGGGATATCTTAATTTTCGACTCAATTTATTTCCTTTTTAGACCGCAAAAACATAGGCAACTGAGCATAAAATGACTTTATTTACACTAAATACTTGGCCCATAAACAAAAAAGCAAATACCTAGCTAGCAAACACGCATTGTGAAGTAGGTAAGAATAACAAAGCCACATTGCTAACTGGACCATATCATACAAAGACAGCGACAAAGAAATAAAGAGTGGCTCAGAATATACAACTATGTTGCACAAAAAAACTTTGGCGCACAGGAAATTGTAAAGTTGCAGCTAGTGATGCCATGGTTTCATAATCGTATTGATGCTATCAATCTTATCATAAAACTAACAAGAAAATTAGGTTATGTGGTTCAGTGAACCGCATATGGCACCGGTTTTGAAAACATTTATTTTGTGCTTGAATTTGCTGTAGTATTGCGCCGCTGTAGCTCAGCATGGTAGAGCAAATTCGTAGCGCAATATTGTGCTTTGAAGCTCAACTGGCTGTTAACCAGTGGGTCATCAGTTCGAGTCTGATCAGCGGCGCCAAAATTTTCTGGATGACAGTTTCAACCAATGACTTTTATATTTCACATGCTACTCTTCTCAAAGTTGAACATCCATTCAGTGCGTGGCTGATTTGAAAAAAGACACCAATTCAAGCTCTGACGGCGATTCCAGTAATAAGAAATTGTCAATTGAGGAAAATCTGAAGGGCAAGACCCTCCAAGTATATCTGTACATGTTGAAAAGGCGTGACCCTGTAGGTGTAAGGGAAATCCAAAGAGACCTCGGGTTTTCCAGTCCAAGTGTCGCAAGCTATCATATTGAGAAACTTGTTGGACTTGCAATTATTGGCCAAGATGAGTACGGCAGGTATTTTGTGATACAAAAAGTTCAGGTCGGAGTCCTGCACGCATTTATCAATATAGGTGGGCTCAACATACCCCGACTTTTATTTTTTGCAGCATTTTTTACGACTCTTTTGATAACGTATATCCTACTTGACCTGAACAACCTCAACATCCATGCGATAGGCTTTGCCGTTGCTGGTGCAGCCGCATTTTGGTTTGAAACCTTTCGAGTATGGAGAAGCAAACAGCGAGTTTAAAAGGTGCTTTCGAAAAAATTTCAAAACTCGAATTTAGAAATATCAGTTCAAGCTTTCAAATTTGATGCTCTGAATTGTTCTAACTTAGGGGCAAGATATCTAGCGCCGCTGCATCCGCCAACAGGTCGAGATGTCTGCTGGCTACGATGTAGCCGTTCTTGATCTCTGTAGAAGAGATCCACCTATTTGAAGAACTAAATAGTCTTTCTTTCTTCATTCGTTTCTCAACCTCCTCCACGTCCAGCTCTTTTTCCTCTATTTCTTCTGTCTTAGAATATTTTATAGTAAGCAAGATCTTTTTTACAAGAACCCTGTGGCCGAAACGCTGAGAAAAGTCCCTTGCATTTTCATCAATCTCGAGCAGCTTTATCTTGATCTGCACCGTATTTAGTGCATCTCTGCTTGTAAGAAGCCTCTCATCAACAAACCTATCATAGCTCATATATGATGAGTTTTTTCAGCTAAGGTATTAAAGTCTTCAGTAATTCATGTATTATCTTCTTTTTATCTTTCTGTCAATGAGCTTGAACCTGTAATATGGTCTACCCACAGATATGCCACAAGCAACCATTCTTACCTCTGCGCCTTCTAGCGTCGGGGTCTCTTTAGTATTCACTGATCGTTCTATTTCGCCAAAAAGTCGTATCCCAGACATATCAATAATTCCAAAAATCTTTGACTCACCTTCTGCAAGAGATTCTGCATACTCTAGGATGATGCCTCTTTTGTCGACCTTGGATAGCTTTGTCTGTGAGAGGCACATTGGACAGTAATTAGCTGGTGGCCAGACCTTTCTATCGCACTTGGTACAGTATGTAATCCTGAACCTTCTCTTTTCAAGGCATTTCAAAAATTCTTGAGACAATTTTCGTAGTTCTTACCCCGAGAATCACTTGTTCATGATCATGACGGTAGCAGATGTTCCAGCCGCCGCGAGGTTCTGAACTAGACCATTTTCACAGTCCTTTACCTGCCTCTTACAAGCTTTGCCCTGAATTTGTGCTGCCACTTCTGCGACCTGTGCTATCCCTGTTGCGCCGACGGGATGACCTGACCCTAGTATTCCGCCTCGGGGATTAAATGCAATTTCACAATTGTCTACAAATCGTCCACCCTTTCCCTTCTCAACAAATCCCAAGTCCTCATAAGCCATGATCTCTAGAATAGTAAACGCATCGTGAACCTCAGCCACATCTATATCTCGAGGTTTCTTGCCTGACATTCTGAATGCTTTTTTTGCAGCATTTCTTACTGATTCACTTGCTGATAGGTCTGCTGCAACAGCAGCAAAACTGGCGGAACGCGTTTCCATACCAACTCCTGTAATCCAGACAGGATCTTCGATTCCAAATGACTTGACCTTGTCCTCAGACATAATCAGAACTGCAGATGCACCTTCGCAAATAGCTGAGCAGTCTAGAACCTTAATAGGTGGAACTATCTTTTTTGATTCCATCACCCCCTCAAGAGTCACAGCTTTACGAAAAAGTGCAGCAGGGTTGTTGACAGCATTTCTGTGATTCTTTACCGAAACCATTGCCATTTGCTCTTCTGTTGTGCCGAATTTTCGCATATGTGCCTTGGCAAACATTGATGCCCAGTGGATTGGGAATGCAAATGAGCCTCTCGTAATATCCCATGTGAGAACGTTTCCTGGGCTTTCTGATTTTTCGACACCTACGACAAGAGCCGAATCACACAATCCAGAAATGATATGAGAGTATGCGGAAATAATTGCATTTGTACCAGAGTTGCAAAGGCTCTCTATTCTCTGGGAAATTGATGGCCTTATTCCAAGCATTTCAGATACAATGCTGGAAGTATAAGGCTCCTGTGTAGAGCTTGATACTAGTACAGCATCAATTTCTGTCTGAGATATCTGAGACTTTGCCAATATGTCGACACAGGCTTCACAGGCAAGCTCAAACAGCGAACTGTTACTTCTTTTTCTGAACTTTGAGGTGCTATAGTAACAGATAGCTACCCTGCGCAACTCAAAAAGTTGACAGCATTTCCCTAATTGAACCTTCTGCATCAGGCACAGGATTAACCTGCAATACAGGCATTGTTATTCCTGTGGATAAGAACTTCTTGATGGATTTTGCACATTCTTCGCTAGTGCCATAGACTGCCAGCGAATTGAGCATCTTGTCAGGTACTAACTTGTCTATAGAATCTAGGCCATTTTTCCTGTATCCTTCAGTTATGATTTCTACTTCATTTTTGAACCCATTTGCTGATAAAAATCGGTTGTAATACTCGCCAACAGCTACATAAAAAGCAAGGGTCTTTGCAGCACGTTCTCTTGCCTTCTCAGGTTCTTTATTTGATACTGATGTAATGAAGATAGTTATTATTTCAAACCTTCTATCAATCGCTGAATTTTTTTTTATACTGGACTTGATGACTTTTACTGTCATTTTCATCTCCTCAAAAGGACGCAAGTACAGAAGAGTGCCGTCTGCAAGACTCGATGCTAGATTCAACATTTTCTTGTTTACGGCAGCGACAAATATCGGAACATTTTTGCGTGGAGGGTCATGCAGTATTTTGAAGCCTTTCACTTTGAAATAAATTCCGTCATAGTTTACCCGCTGTCCGCTTAGCATGAGCCGAAGAACCTCAATGTATTCTTTCATTCGTCCGATAGGATTTTCGAACCTTTGTCCATGCCAGTTATTGACTATTGCAGGTGTACTTGAGCCCAATCCCAGAATTGTTCTGTTGCCTGAAAGGGCATCGAGAGTGATAGCAGCCATTGCGACTGTGGCCGGCGTTCTTGAATATATGTTGATTATAGATGTCCCAAGCCTTACCCTTGTTGTAGCTTGGGTTAGAGCTCCAAGAGTAGAATAAGCTTCTCTGCCCCAAGACTCTGGTATCCACAAAGAATCCACATTTTGCTTCTGATTGGCAAGTCTTGCGAATTCGAGAACCTGTCCGATAGAAAGTAGAGGACCTAGGCTGAATCCTATTCTTGGCAAGCCTTCCAAGCTAGCTGTTTTGTGCATATGTCTACCTTTACTAATGCTAGGCCTGCATAATCTTTAGCTCTTTTGCAGCCTCTTCGATATCTTTATGTGAGTCAATCGAACGCCAAAACACTCGCTCGTACTTTACTGCCTTCAGTCGCCCTTCTTTTGCCATTGCAGGGAGGGCAGTTACTTCGATATTGCCGTTTTGAGGAAGGTAGTCAAAGACGTCAGGCGTCAAGTAGTATACGCCAGCATTTATCCACCTATCGTAAATTACAGGTTTTTCGATAAAGCCGAGGACAGAAGCATTGGCATCAAGGTCGACTACTCCAAATGGGCTCCTCAGGGGGACAACAGCTATTGATGATCCCTTCTCGTTCTGAAGGATATTAGGATCCAAGTTTGTAAGTACATCACCATTGACCATAAAGAAGCCGTCATTTGAGCCTGTAAGCAAGCTCTGAGCGTTCTTCAAAGCTCCTCCTGTGCCAAGAGGATCATCCTCTACAGCATAACCAATTCTGACACCAAATTTATTTCCACTTCCGAGATGGCTAATTATATGCTCTTTCATGTACCCTACGCATACTATGAATTCATTGATGCCAAATTTTTTTAGCCATTTTACCTGCCACTCAATTATAGGAGTATTTAGAACCTCTATCATCGGCTTAGGCCTATCATCAGTAAGTGGTTTCAATCTTTTTCCAAATCCGCCAGCCAAAATTACGGCTTTCATAATCAATCAACCTGTCTGCCTTTTATTCTTAAATGGTTCTGGTTTATAAAAGACTATCCTCTTTTGACATCATAAGAAACGGCATTAACAATTTTGCATCTCTGTCATATAAGCATGTATTGGAGAAATTCTAAAATAGTTCGGAACACATTCTATACTTTGTTGGAAGTTATTACTGTAGGCGATGGCCCATACGGAATAACAGTAAATCCTCAGACTAACAAAGCATACGTGTCGAACTTTTACGGAAACTCTGTCTCTGTAATTGATTATCAGGCAAATAATGTGATAGGCACGATTAAAGTGGGTATGAATCCAAATGGCATAGTCTGCAATCCCAAAACGAACTTGGTATATGTAGCCAATTCCGGCTCTAATACCGTTTCTGTAATTGACGGATCAACAAATGCAATAATAGAAACCGTTGCTGTTGGTGCAGGTCCTGTCGCAGTGGCAGTCAATCCAAGTACAGACAGAGTATATGTGGCAAATTACTTCTCAAATACTGTCTCTGTAATTGATAGCCAATCAAACACACTGCTTGATAATGTGGACGTAGGGAAAAGCCCATTTGGGCTTGCAATCAACACCAATACAAACAAAGTTTACGTAGCCAATTCCGGCTCAAATACTATATCTGTAATTGACGCCTTGGGCAATGTGCTGGTTGAAACCATTGAAGTAGAGGCTATCTCTGGCGGTATTGCTGTAAACCCTGCAACAAACAAAGTTTACGTAGCAAACGCTGGCTCCAATACTGTCTCTGTAATAGATAGACCATCAAACACAGTCATTGCCACAATACCTGTTGGTA